>Ga0182744_1002058_pt1 | contig 16952 bp, 15 predicted proteins | sample eDN3rd30CKraftMG_FD_128525 | JGI IMG/M metagenome (GOLD analysis project Ga0182744, IMG submission 128525) | Enriched Miracle-Growth compost microbial communities from Emeryville, California, USA - eDNA 3rd pass 30_C Kraft MG (version 2) (version 2) ...
CCCGGCGGGGACCGGGACGGGGGTCAGGAGGCGCGCGCCGTGGCGGCCTGGGCGAGGTCGCGCAGCGCGCCCACGGCGCCGTGGCCGAGACGGGCTCCGCGGAGCGCCCGATCGGCCGCTTCCGCGTTCTCCGTGATGAGCTGCTCGACGCGCTCCAGCGCACCCGCATCGACGATCGTGCCCTGCAGTGCCGCGACCTGACCGGCATCCAGTGTCGGATCTCCCACCAGCTCATCGAACAGCTGACGTGCGCCTGCCCCGAGGCGCTCGCGCGTGTACGCCACCAGGAGCGTGCGCTTGCCCTCGCGCAGATCGTCGCCGACCGGCTTGCCGGTCACCGCGCTGTCGCCGAAGACGCCCAGCACGTCGTCGCGCAGCTGGAAGGCGATGCCGAGCGGATGCCCGAAACCAGACAGGGCCGCGTACTGCTCGGCATCCGCTCCCGCCAGCACGGCGCCGATGAGCAGCGGCTGCTGCACGCTGTAGCGCGCGGACTTGAAGGATGCCACCCGCAGCGCGCGTTCGGCATGCTCGCCGTCCGGAGCCGTGATGAACGCGGCCTCCTCTGCCACGTCGAGGAACTGTCCCACCGTCACATCCCGGCGCATGCGCGCGTACTCGGCGCGCGCGGCGGCCGCGTGCGCGCTCGCGAGAAGACCCTCCTCGAACAGGTCGTCGCTCCAGGCCACGAGCAGATCGCCGAGCAGGATCGCGGCCGACCGGCCGAACCCGGCGGCATCCCCGGCCCAGGTGTGCGCAGTGTGCGTCGCCTCGAACGCGCGGTGCGCGGCCGGGCGGCCGCGCCGGGTGTCCGAGTTGTCGACGAGATCGTCGTGGACGAGCGCCGCTGCATGGAAGACCTCGAGTGCCGCGGCGGCCGCGACGACGTCGTCGGTGAACGGCGCAGGCCGCCCGGATGCCTCGGCCACGGCACGCCATCCGGTGAGGCAGAATCGGGCTCGCAGTCGCTTGCCGCCGGCCAGCGCATCGGCCCCGGCGCGCAGGAAGAGAGCGGCCTCCGAGCCCAGCGGGGCCATGGCCGACAGCTGCTGCCCGGTGAACCTTTCCAGTCGCTGGGAAACCGTCTGGATCTCGTCGTCGGAGGGGCTCACGGGCCTAGCCTAGTTCTCGTACAGACGGGTAGACTGGAAGACCGAATAGTCCCAGAGGGGGCATGGATGCCACTGTCAGAGCAGGAGCAGCGTCTGCTGGATGAGATGGAGCGTCATCTCATGCGCAACGACGCGGATGTCGTCGCGCCACGCGAGGGGCAGACCCTCAGCTATCGCAACATCGTCTACGGCACGGTACTCGTGCTGCTCGGCCTCGGCGGACTCATCGTCGGGGTCTCCACCTCGCTGATCATCGTCGGCGTGCTCGCCTTCCTCGTCATGGTCGCCGGCGTCGTCCTCGCCGTCACTCCGACCAAGAGCATCGCGCCCCGGGCGCGGACGTCCGGCCCGGCGAGCACCTCACCGAAGCCGGCCTCCTCCTTCATGGACCGGATGAACGACCGCTGGGACCGCCGGCAGGGCGATCACTAGCCCTTCCACAGGCTCAGCAACCGCAAGCACCGACCTTCGGGTCGGTGCTTTTTTTTGTGCCCGCAGCGGCCCGACGACACCTCGGGGAGGGCCGGGGGAGAGTCGCGCCAGGAATTGGGTAGTGAAGTGGAGGGAAGTGGAGTAAAGTGGCGCGTACTTGAGACGGCCGGGTCGACAAGGGGGGTGATGGGCCGATGCTGTTGGGTACCTACACCCCCAAGCTCGACGACAAGGGCCGCGTCATCCTGCCCGCGAAGTTCCGCACCGATCTGGGCGACGGCCTCGTCGTCACCCGTGGCCAGGAGCGCTGCCTCTACGTGTTCAGCACGAAGGAGTTCGAGCGGGTCTACGAGAAGATCCGCGAAGCACCGCTGACCAACAAGCAGTCCCGCGACTTCCAGCGCATGTTCCTCTCCGGGGCCAGCGACGAGAAGCCGGACAGCCAGAGCCGCATCACGATCCCGCCGCACCTGCGCACCTACGCCAACCTCGGGCGCGAGCTCGTCGTCACCGGCGTCGGTGCACACGCCGAGATCTGGGATGCCGAGGCGTGGAACGCCTACGCCGAAGGAAACGAAGACAGCTACTCGGACATGGAGCAGGAGGTGATCCCGGGACTGTTCTGAGCCCCGATCGTGATTCCCAGCCGCACGCCCTGACACACTTCCCCGGTGCCAGGTCGGCGCGGAGGGGGATCAGGACCGGGGGTCAGGTCCCCGTCATCATGAGCCTCCGCGACATCCACACTCCGGTTCTGCTCGACCGCTGCGTCGAGCTGCTGGCTCCCGCCCTGGAGCGCGACGGAGCCGTGCTCGTCGACGCCACCCTCGGCATGGGCGGGCACTCCGAGGCGCTCCTGGAGCGCTTCGGCAACATCCACCTCATCGGCCTCGACCGCGACACCGACGCCCTCCGCATCGCGGGGGAGCGGCTCGCACGGTTCGGCGATCGCGTCACGCTCGTGCACACCGTCTACGACGGGATCGTGGATGCCGTGGCCTCCACCGGCCGGTCGCGTGTCGACGGCATCCTGTTCGACCTGGGGGTCTCCTCCCTTCAGCTGGACGAGGCCGAGCGCGGCTTCGCCTATGCGCAGGACGCGCCGCTGGACATGCGCATGGACCAGACCGCCGGCACCACGGCAGCAGACATCCTCGCGACCTACGGCGAGGGCGACCTGCGCCGCATCTTCGAGCGCTACGGCGAGGAGAAGCTCGCCGGGCGCTATGCGCGTGCGATCCTCGCCGCGCGTCGTGATGAGCCGATCACCCGCTCCGGCCAGCTCGTCGACATTCTCATCGCCGCCACGCCCGCCGCGGTGCAGCGCGAGCGCAGCGGCCACCCCGCGAAGCGCGTCTTCCAGGCGCTGCGCATCGAGGTCAACCAGGAGCTGGCCGTGCTCGACCGTGCCATCCCCGCCGCCATGGGACTGCTGCCGGTGGGCGGGCGCATCGTCGTCATGTCGTACCAGTCGCTCGAGGACCGGCTCGTCAAGCGGGTGTTCGCCGACGCCGTCGCGTCCACGGCCCCGGCCGGACTGCCCGTCGAGCTGCCCGAGCACACGCCGCGGTTCAAGCTCCTGGTCAAGGGAGCCGAGCTCGCCTCCGACGACGAGAAGGCGCGCAACCCGCGCGCGACCCCGGTGCGCCTGCGTGCCGCCGAGAGACTGCGGGAGGCAGTATGAGCGCCGAACTGTACGCAACCGCCGCGCTGCCGCAGCGCCCGGGATACCTCCCGGGCCGTGCCCCGAGCGAACCCGATGTCGAGCCCCGTCGTCGACTGCGCGTGCTGGAGCGCCCGGCACCCGCCCGGCGCCCGCGACTGGTCTACGGCCTCGTCGCCGTCGCCGGTGCGCTCGCGATCGGCGCCGCCCAGATGGGTCTGTCCATCCTGACGACGCAGAGCTCGTATGAGATCAAGGCACTCACCTCGCAGCAGCGCGAGCTCAGCTGGCAGCAGCAGATCCTGGCCGACGACGTCGCCGGGCTCAGCTCCCCGCAGTACCTCGCCGCCAACGCGGCGTCGCTGGGCATGGTGACGGGGCAGACACCCACCTACCTGCGCCTGAGCGATGCGACGATCATCGGCCAGGGCAAGGCGGCATCCGGCACATCGAGCGTCAGCGCGCTCGCGAAGGCCGCCGTCGACAACGCTCTCGTCGCGCGGACACCCCTGGTCACGAACCCGAGCACGAGCCTGAGCGGCGGCATCGTCGCGACCGCGCCCGTCGCCGAGGCGGGTGCCGAAGGCGACAGCACGGCCGACGACGCGACCACGTCGACCGCCCCGACCACCGAATCGGCGACACCCCCGGCGATCACCGACGGCCTGCCCACTCCCGACACACACTGAGACGCATGACGACCCGAGCAACACGCAGTCCCCGCCGACGCACCGTCGTCGCCCTCGCCGTCGTCCTCATCGTGCTCATCGCGTTCGTGATCCGGCTCGTGGACATCCAGGTCGTCAACGCGAACGAACACGTCGCGCAGTCGCAGAGGTACGCGACCGGAACCTCCCTCACCCTGACCGGCAATCGCGGCGAGATCGTCGACACCGATGGCACCGTGCTGGCCACGTCGACGGTGCTCTACGACGTGAAGATCGATCCGCACCTGGCGATCCAGGGCATCAAGAAGCGCGATGCGGCGGGCGCGATCGTCAAGGATGCCGACGGCGAGACCGTGATGGTCGGCTGGCCGGAGCTGGCCGCGCAGATCGCGGAGATCACCGGACAGGATGCCGGAGAGGTGACGGCGATCGTCGACGATGCGGTGGCGAAGGATCCCAACTCCCGCTTCGCCTCCGTCAAGAAGCGTGTGTCGACCGAGGTGTACCGCGACCTGGCCGCGCTGGGCTTCTCGTTCCTCGCGTTCGACCCGGTCGAGACGCGCACCTACCCCGATGGCGCCGTCGCCGGCAACATCATCGGCTTCATGGGCTCGGACGGCGACGCCCTCGAGGGCCTCGAGTCGCTGCAGGACTCCTGCCTCGCGGCGACGGACGGCACGCTGACCTACCAGCGCGGCGCGGACGGCGTGCGCATCCCCGGCACCGAGGTGGAGACCGCGGCCGAGGACGGCGGCACGCTGCAGCTGACGATCGACGGCGACCTGCAGTGGTACATGCAGCAGCTGATCGCCGAGCAGGTCGACCGCTACCAGGCGGACTGGGGCGGGATCATCGTCATGGAGGTCGCGACCGGCAAGATCCGCGCCTTCGCGGAGACCCCGACCGTCGACCCCAACGACCCGGGTGCCTCCGACGCGGCCGACCGTGGTTCGCGCCTGATGCGCTTCTCGTTCGAGCCCGGGTCGACCTACAAGCCCATCACCGCGGCGACCGCGATCGAGGAGGGCGTGGCGACGCCGTACACGACAGTGAACACGCCGTCGCGGATGACGTTCCCCAATGGCGCCGTCGTCAACGACTCGGAGAGCCACGCCACGCAGAACCTCACGCTCAACGGCGGCCTGGTGACGTCGTCGAACGTCGCGATGTCGCAGTTCGGTGCGATGGTGGACCCGCAGACCCGGTACGACTACCTCACCAAGTTCGGTGTGGGCGGCGGCACCGCGCTGGACTGGTCGGGTGAGCCGAGCGGAGGGTTCTCCCTGAAGCCCGCCGACTGGGACGCCCAGACGTACTACACGACGACGTTCGGACAGGCCTTCACGGTGACCTCGACGCAGGTTGCGAGCGTCTACCAGACGTTCGCCAACGGCGGCGTCAGGATGCCGGCGCAGCTGATCGAGTCCTGCACCACCGCCGACGGTGAGGTCATCACGCCCGACCTGCCCGACCCGGTGCGGGTGATCAGCGAGGACACCGCCGACACGGTCAGCCTCATGCTGGAGAACGTGTTCGCGCAGGGCACGCTCGCCGACGACGTGAAGATCCCCGGCTACCGCGTGGCGGGCAAGACCGGCACCGCGCAGATCATCAACGACGCCGGTACGGCGTACAAGAAGGGGACGTACTTCACCTCGCTCGTCGGGTTCGCCCCCGCCGAGGATCCGCAGTACGTTGTATTGACGGTCTTCGACGAGCCCAAGACTCAGACCATGTCGTCGGCCAACCGCTCGGTCTTCAAGAAGGCGATGACCCAGGTGCTCACGCACTACCGCATCATGCCGTCCGACGAAGAGACCACACTGCTCCCGGTCACCGGGTGAGACCGGGCATGAGGAGCACAGCAGCATGATCCGCATGACTCTCGCCGACATCGCCGACGCGGTGGACGGCGCCCTTCGCCTTGCCGGCGACGACACGGCCGAGACCGTGGTCGACGGCACCGTGGACACCGACTCGCGGGAGATGGGGCCGAACTCCGTCTTCGTCGCGAAGCCCGGTGAGACCACCGACGGGCACCTGTTCGTGGGCGCGGCGGTGGATGCCGGTGCCGCGGCCGCCATCGTCGAGCATCCCGTCGACGTGGCTGTGAGTCAGATCGTCGTCGCCGATGCCGTTCGGGCCCTCGCGGACCTCGCCCGCGTGGTCGTCGCGCGCGTGCGCGCCGCAGGCGACCTGCAGGTCGTCGGCATCACCGGCTCGAACGGCAAGACGACCACGAAGAACCTGGTCGCGCGCATCCTGGCGGACGAGGGCGAGACGATCGCTCCGCGCAACTCATTCAACAACGAGGTCGGCGCGCCGGTCACCATGCTGCGCGTCACCGAGGGCACGCGGTATCTCGTGAGTGAGTTCGGTGCCTCCCGAATGGGGCGCATCGCCGAACTGGCGGGCCTGGTGACCCCCGACGTCGGCGCAGTGCTCATGGTCGGTCTCGCCCACGCCGGCGGCTTCGGCGGCGTCGAGGCGACGCAGCGGGCCAAGACAGAGCTGGTCGAGGCGGTGCGTCCGGGCGGCGTCGCCGTGCTCAACGCCGACGACCCGCGGGTCGCGGCCATGGCAGAGGTCGCCGCGGCGCGCGGCGTCTCGGTGCGCTGGTTCGGCCGCGGTGCGCGGGCCGAGATCCGCGCCGAGGACGTCGAGGTGTCGGCATCCGGCACGACGTGCACGGTCGTCGTCGGCGACGAACGGCTGCCCCTGCGACTGCAGGTGCTGGGGGAGCACCACGTCATGAACGCCCTCGCGGCCATCGCCATCGCCGAGCAGCTGGGCGTCGCTCCGGCAACCTCCGTGCAGCGCCTGGAGACGGTGCAGCTCGCCGAGCGCTGGCGCATGCAGCCGATGGGCTCGGATCGCGTCCGCATCATCAACGACGCGTACAACGCCAGCCCCGATTCGATGGCGGCGGCACTGCGCACGCTCGCGCAGATCACCGAGCCTGGGCAGCGCAAGGTCGCTGTGCTCGGCGTGATGAGCGAGCTGGGGGAGTACTCCGGCGAGGAGCACGACCGCGTCGGCCTGCTGGCTGTGCGGCTGCGCGTGGACCGCATCGTGGTGGTCGGTCCCGAGGCCCGGCGCCTGTTCATCTCCACCATCGGCGAAGGGTCCTGGGACGGCGAGGCCGTCTACTTCGCCACGCAGGACGAGGCGTATGACTACCTCATGACCGAGCTGCGCGACGGCGACCGGGTGCTGGTCAAGTCGTCCAACTCGGCCGGCCTGCGTCATCTCGGCGACCGTCTGGGAGAATCGTTCTCGTGAGATCACTCCTGGCCGCCGCGACGATCTCGCTCGCGTTCACCCTTTTCCTCACACCGCTGTTCATCCGGCTGTTCGAGAAGCTCGGATGGGGGCAGGTGATCCGCACCCCCGAGGACACCAAGGCCCGCAACCCGCAGCACCACGCCAAGCGCGGCACACCCACGATGGGCGGCATCGTCTTCATCGTCGGAACGGTGGTCGGCTACTTCGCCGGCACGATCGCCGGCGGCTCCCCGCCCACCGTGTCGGGAATGCTCGTGCTGTGGATGATGGTGGGCCTGGGCGCCGTCGGGTTCATCGACGACTTCATGAAGGTGCGCCAGCAGCGCAGCCTCGGGCTGTCGGGGTGGCGCAAGGTGCTCGGCCAGGTACTGGTCGCGGTGCCGTTCGGCATCCTCGCCCTCAACTTCCCCAACGCCTGGGGGGAGACCCCGGGCACCGCCTACATCTCGTTCCTCACCGACATCCCGGCGCTGTCCTTCATGGCACTCGGCGCCGTCGTCGGCTGGGTGCTGTACCTCGCGTGGATCTCGTTCCAGGCGGTGGCCTGGTCGAACGCCGCAAACCTCACCGACGGCCTCGACGGTCTGGCCACCGGAGCCGGCATCTTCACCGTGTCCGCCTACAGCCTCGTCACGTTCTGGCAGTTCCAGCAGCGCTGCCACAGCACCTCGCTCCTGGCCGCCTACGCCGACGCCTGCTACGAGACCCGAGACCCGCTCGGCCTCACGATCGTCGCCGCGTCGTTCGTCGGCGCGCTCGTCGGGTTCCTCTGGTGGAACGCGCCGAAGGCGAAGATCTTCATGGGCGATGTCGGCTCGATGGCCATCGGCGGCGTCGTCGTCGCCATGGCGGTGCTCAGCCGCACCGAGATCCTGGCCGTGATCATCGCCGGCATCTTCATCATCGGCCCCGGCTCGGTCATCCTGCAGCGCTACTACTTCAAGCTGACCGGCGGCAAGCGCCTGTTCCTGATGAGCCCGTTCCACCACCATCTGGAGATGCGCGGCTGGCCCGAGGTCACGATCGTGGTCCGGCTGTGGATCATCGCCGGCATCCTCGCCGTCACCGGCGTCGGACTGTTCTACGTCGGCTGGCTGGCTGCACTGTGAGTGCGCTGGCCGACCGCCTGGCCGCGCTGACCAGCTGGCGCGCCGACTGGACGGGTCTGCGGGTGGCGGTGCTCGGACTGTCGGTCACCGGCTTCTCCGTCGCCGACACCCTCGCCGAACTCGGCGCCGACGTGCTCGTGCTCACGGAGCGCGCCGACGAGGAGTACGCGCGTCTGCTTCCGGTGATCGGCGCTCGGCTGTGGACCGGCTCGCTCGCGACGGTGCCGGCCGAACTCGGCGAGTTCGCCCCCGAGGTCGTCATCGCGTCGCCGGGCTTCCCGCCGCACCACGCCGTCGTCGCGTGGGCGCGGGAGGGCGGCATCGCTGTGTGGGGCGACGTCGAGCTGGCGTGGCGCGTCCGCGACAAGGTGCTCCGACCCGACGGCACTCCCGCCGACTGGGTGCTCATCACCGGCACGAACGGCAAGACCACGACCACGCAGCTGACCGCAACGATGTTCCTCGCCGGGGGCCTGCGCGCCGCCCCGTGCGGCAACATCGGCGTGCCGGTGCTCGACGCTGTGCGCGACCCCGCCGGTTTCGACGTGCTCGTCGTCGAGCTGTCCAGCCACCAGCTGTGGTACCTCGGCCAGCAGTCCGGGCCGGCGCCGCTGTCGCCGGCTGCGAGCGTCTGCCTGAACCTCGCCGAAGACCACCTGCAGTGGCACGGATCGTTCGCTGCCTACCGCGACGCGAAGGCCGTCGTCTACGAGAACACCCGCATCGCGTGCGTCTACAACAAGGCCGATGCCGCGACGCGGGAGATGGTCGAAGAGGCGGATGTGGTCGAGGGATGCCGGGCGATCGGGTTCGACCTCGGCGTGCCCGGACCCAGCGATCTGGGCGTCGTGGACGGCATCCTCGTCGATCGTGCCTTCCTCGATGAACGTCACTCGAGTGCGCTGGAGCTCACGACGGTCGCCGAGCTCGCCGAGCGTGGGCTTGCCGCCCCGCACATCGTCGCCAATATCCTCGCCGCGAGCGCGCTGGCCCGGTCGCTCGGTGTGGCGCCGGCAGCGATCCGCGATGCGCTGCGCACCTTCCGGCTCGACCCGCATCGCATCGAGACGGTTGCCGTCGCGGGCGGTATCACGTGGGTCGACGACTCGAAGGCCACCAACCCGCATGCGGCGGCGTCGTCGCTGACCGCCTACCCCGGCTCCGTCTGGGTGCTGGGCGGACAGCTCAAGGGCGTCGACATCGCCGAGCTCGTCGCCGCCCGTGGCGCGTCGGCGAAGGCCGCGATCGTCATCGGCATCGAGCGCGCGGAGATCCTCGCGGCGTTCGCACGACACGCGCCGGCAGTGCCCGTGTTCGAGGTCGACCACGCTCAGACTGAAGAGGTCATGACAGAGGTCGTCGAACTGGCGGCGGGCATCGCACGTGACGGAGATGTGGTCCTCCTCGCTCCGGCAGCGGCGTCGCTCGACCAGTTCGCGTCCTACGCGGACCGCGGCAATCGCTTCGCGGACGCGGTGCGGGAGCGGATCAGAAGGGGGACCGATGGCCACACCGACGATCGGTCGCACCGACCAGGGCTCGACTGACCAGGCATCCACCTCATCGGGATTCTCCGCGCGCGTGCTGCTCGGACGGGCCTTCGCGCCGGTCCCGAGTGAGTTCCTGCTGATCGCCTCGACGGCGCTGATCCTCACGATCTTCGGCCTGGTCATGGTGCTGTCGGCCACGATGGCCGACTCCGTCGCCGCCGGGGCCAGCCCGTTCGAGACGGTCATGAAGCAGGCGGTGTTCGCGCTGATCGGCGTGCCGCTGATGTTCGTGCTCAGCCGGGCACCGCTGCTGTTCTGGAAGCGCATCGCCTGGTTTGCCCTGATCGGCGGCATCGCCATGCAGCTGCTGGTCTTCGTGCCGGGGCTCGGCATCGAGAACGACGGAAACCGCAACTGGATCCGCATCGCCGGGTACCAGCTGCAGCCATCGGAGTTCCTCAAGCTCGCCTTCGCGCTGTGGCTGGGGTACGTGCTGTTCCGCAAGCACACCCTGCTGGCCGGATGGAAGCACGTGTACATCCCGGTGGTGCCCGTCGGCATCCTCGTCATCGGCCTCGTCGGCGTCGGCAGCAAGGACCTCGGCACGGCCATGATCCTCGCGCTCATCATGCTCGGCGCGCTCTTCTTCGCCGGGGTGAAGCTGCGCATCTTCGTCATCCCGCTGCTGCTGGCCGCGGTCGGCACCATCGTGCTCGCCGTCAGCAGGCCCGACCGCATGAAGCGCATCATGAGCCTGTTCGATGCGAACTGCATCGACGACTACCAGGACACCTGCTACCAGCCGCTGCACGGCATCTGGGGGCTCGCCGGCGGCGGCGTCTTCGGTCTGGGCCTCGGCAACTCGCGGGAGAAGTACTCCTGGCTGCCCGCGGCCGCGCACGACTACATCTTCGCCATCGTGGGCGAGGAGCTCGGACTGATCGGCTGCATCGTCGTGCTCGCCCTGTTCACCCTGTTCGCCGTGGGGGCGTTCCACATCATCCGCAAGACCCACGACCCGTTCGTGCGGATCGTCGCCGGCGGCATCACCGTGTGGATCGTCGGGCAGGCGCTGATCAACATCGGTGTCGTGCTGCGGCTGTTCCCCGTGCTGGGTGTGCCGCTGCCGTTCATGTCGCAGGGCGGCACGTCTCTGCTGTCGGTGCTGATGGCCTGCGGCGTGCTGCTGTCACTGGCGCGCACGCTGCCGGAGTCGCAGGCGATGCTGGCCGCGCGGTCTCCGGCGACAGCGAGACGGACCGGTCGCGCCCGGTAGGCTCGATCCGGTGACGACGGACTCCTCGAAGACCACGTACCTGCTGGCCGGCGGGGGAACCGCGGGCCATGTGAACCCGCTCCTCGCCGTCGCCGACGGGCTGCGCGCCCGTTCCGCCGCGGCGGAGGTCCTCGTGCTCGGCACCAAGGAGGGGCTGGAGGCCCGGCTGGTTCCCGAGCGCGGCTACGAGCTGCTCATCGTGGACAAGGTGCCGTTCCCGCGCCGCCCTGATGCGGCCGCAGTGCGCTTCCCGCGCCGGTTCTCCCGCGCGGTCCGCCAGGTCCGCACGCACATCCGCGCGCACGGCGTCGACGTGGTGGTGGGCTTCGGCGGCTACGCTTCGGCGCCCGCCTACGTCGCCGCGCGCCGCGAGAAGATCCCGTTCGTCGTGCACGAAGCCAACGCGAAGCCCGGGTTGGCGAACATCCTCGGCGCGCGTGCCGCGGCGGGCACGGGCATCGTGTTCCCCGGCACGCCGCTGAAGGGCGCCCGCCTGGTCGGGATGCCACTGCGCCGCGAGATCGTGGACCTCGATCGCACAGCTCTGCGCACCGAGGCCGCCGCGTACTTCGGGCTCGATGCCTCCCGCCCCGTCCTGCTCGTCTTCGGCGGATCGCTCGGCGCCCGCCGGCTGAACGAGGCGTTCGCCGGTGCCTGGCAGGACGTGGTGGATGCCGGCTGGCAGCTGCTGCACGCGGCGGGGGAGCGCAACGAGGTGCCCGATCCCGGGCACCCGTCGTACCGGCTCGTGCCGTACCTGGACCGCATGGACCTCGCGTTCGCCGTCGCCGACGCGATCGTCTCGCGCGCCGGCGCCGCGACGGTCAGTGAGATCAGCGCGCTCGGCATCCCCGCCGTCTACGTGCCTTACGCGGTCGGCAACGGCGAACAGGCGCTGAACGCCGCCTCCGCCGTCGCGGCCGGCGCGGCGCGCCTCATCCCGGATGGCGAGTTCACCGCCGACCGCGTGCGCAGCGACATCGTGCCGTTGCTGACGGATGCCGGCGCTCTCGACCGCATGCGCGCCGCGGCGGCGGGCGTCGGCACGCGCGTCGGCACCGAGAACGTCCTCGCGATGATCGACGAGGCCCTCGCGCGCTGATCGGTTCCGAAGGGATACTTCGCCGGTCACCGAATGGCAACGGCACCTGGTGGGTGGTGACGACGAGTACGTCACCGACGGAGACGCGCGTACGTCACTGTGATGATCGTGCTCCGTCTGGTCGCCGCCGCGCGCCGGGCGCGCCCTCGGCTCGAGTCCAGCCTTGCCGACCTAGACTTGACGGGCCATGATTCGCCCCGATTTGAGCCTGCCGATTCCCGACGACATCCGCGTCGCCCATTTCATCGGCATCGGCGGGTCCGGCATGTCGGGCCTGGCCGGGATGTTCCTCGACCGCGGCATCCGCGTGTCGGGCTCCGACCGCGCCGACAGCGCCGCACTGCGCGCCCTCGCGGCCCGCGGCGCCGACGTGCACGTCGGCCACGACGCCGTGAACCTGCCCGCGGATGCCGACACCGTCATCCACACCGGCGCGATCTGGCCGCAGAACCCCGAGTTCCTGCTCGCCAAGGAGCGCGGGCTGCACGTCATCCACCGCTCGCAGGCGCTGTACTGGCTGATCGGCGGCCGCCGCCTGGTCAGCATCGCCGGCGCGCACGGCAAGACCACGTCGACCGGCATGGTCGTCACGGCGCTGCGCGCCCTCGACGCCGACCCGACTTTTGTCAACGGGGGTGTGATCTCGTCGCTCGGCGCCTCCAGCGGCACCGGCTCCGATGAGCTGTTCGTCATCGAGGCCGACGAGTCCGACGGCACCTTCCTGCTCTACGACACGTCGATCGCGCTCATCACGAACGTCGACCCCGACCATCTCGACCATTGGGGGACTCGCGAGGCCTTCTATGAGGGCTTCGTGCGGTTCGCGAACGAGGCCCGCGAGGCCGTCGTGATCTCCGCCGACGATCCCGGTGCGCTCCGCGTGGCGGAGAGCGTGACGCACGAGCGCGTGGTCACCTTCGGACAGGCGCAGGATGCCGATGTCCGCGTCCACTCGGTCGTCACCGACGGCCCGGTGTCGTTCGCGCTCACTCACGCGGGTCAGACCGTGTCGGGACGCCTCGCCGTCCCGGGCGAGCACAACGCGGTCAATGCCGCCGGCGCCGTCGCGGTGCTGCTCACCCTCGGGTTCGAGTTGGAACCGGCGCTGCGCGCGGTCGAGGGCTTCGGCGGCACGGTTCGGCGGTTCGAACTGCACGGCACCGAGCACGGCGTGAGCGTGTACGACGATTACGCCCATCACCCGACCGAGGTGGCCGCGGCCCTCGCCGCCGCCCGCACGGTCGTCGGCGACGGACGCATCATCGCGCTGCACCAGCCGCACACGTACTCGCGCACCCAGGAGATGTTCCGCGAGTTCGCCGACGTGCTCGAGACCCACGCGGACCACACCGTCGTGCTGGACGTCTACGGCGCTCGCGAGGATCCGGTGCCGGGCGTGACGGGCGAACTGGTGAGCAGCGCCTTCACGGACGCCGGCAAGGTCCATTTCGAGGCCGATTGGCAGGCGGCCGCCGAGTACACGGCATCCATCGCCCGCGACGGCGACTACATCATCACGCTCGGCTGCGGCAATGTGAACCTGATCATCCCGCAGGTGCTCGCCGCGCTCGGCGGAGCCCAGGAGTAGCCGGTGCGCCGGCCCACGCCCCTGCCCGCGCCGCCGCGGCGCACGGTGGATGCCGCGGCGGAGCCTGCGGGGAACGCCACGGCTTCTTCTCCCGGGCAGGCGCAGGTCGACAGCGCGGCAGACGACCCGCGGCATGCCGCGACGCCCCCTGTCGACGCGTACGCGCCCGACGAGTCCGCCTTCCCGGACATCTCCCGGACCGCCCGTGAACCGGCCCCGGTGATCCCGCTGACGCGAGCGACCGCCGAGGATACGGACGACATCGCGCGTGCCATCGAGGCGGACCACTCCGTCGATGCCGACGCCGGCGAGCCGGAGGATACCGACGCGCGCCCGATGACGGCCCGCGACGTCTGGGCGGCGGCACGTGCACGGCGCAAGGCGCTGCGTGCCGAGGTGCGCAGGTTCACCGTCCGTCAGCGCCGTCGCCGCATGGTGTGGATCGGCTCGGCCGCGGCCGTCGTCCTGCTCGTGCTCGGCACGCTCGCCGCCGCCTACAGTCCGCTGTTCGCCCTGCGCCACATCGAGGTCGTCGGCACCTCCATGCTCGACGCCGCTGTGGTGGAGCAGGCCCTGGACGGCCAACTGGGCACACCGCTGCCGTTGGTCGACTCCAGCGAGGTCAAGGCGGCACTGGTCGGGTTCCCGCTGGTCGAGACATACACGCTCGAGGCGCGACCACCGCACGACCTCGTCGTCCGCATCGTCGAGCGCACCCCGATCGGAACGATCGAGTCGGCGGCGGGCTTCACGCTCGTGGATGCCGCGGGCGTCGCCCTCTCGACGACCGAGAAGCGTCCGGACGGGTATCCGGTGCTCAGTGTGACCGGGGGTGTGGCGTCGAGAGCGTTCACCGCCGTGGGCACCGTGTTCCGATCGCTGCCCGATGAGGTCCGCGACCAGGTGACCAAGATCACGGCGACGACGGCCAACGACGTCACGCTCACCCTCGCCGACCCGAAGACGACGGTCGTCTGGGGCACCGCGGACGACTCGGCGTACAAAGCTGTCGTGCTCGCGGCGGCGATGGAGGCGGCGCCCGGCAAGTCGCACTACGACGTGTCGGCCCCGAACGCCGTCGTCAGCCGCTGATCCGGCATCCCCTTCGGGCCTTCTCCCGCCCGCGCATGACCAATCCGCGCACGCGTTGCGCGACACGCCCGCGCCGCTGCGAGCGCGGGCGCCCGCGCCGCATACCTTCGAACTCAGGAATTGCATACTGAGCAATTCTTTAAACCTCTACTAGAGGTTAAAGGTTTAGGAAAGGCGTCGCAAGACGCACCGTTGGTTCGGGACGATACGGAGGCCGGCATGAGCCAGAACCAGAACTACCTCGCGGTGATCAAGGTCGTCGGCGTCGGCGGTGGCGGCGTCAACGCGGTCAACCGCATGATCGAGCTCGGCCTGCGCGGGGTCGAGTTCATCGCTGTCAACACCGACGCGCAGGCGCTGCTGATGAGCGATGCCGACGTCAAGCTCGACGTCGGCCGCGAGCTCACCCGCGGCCTCGGCGCCGGCGCCGACCCCGAGGTGGGTCGCCGCGCCGCTGAGGACCACGCGGAGGAGATCGAGGAAGCCCTCGCGGGCGCCGACATGGTCTTCGTGACCGCCGGCGAAGGCGGCGGCACCGGCACGGGTGGCGCACCCGTCGTCGCCCGCATCGCGAAGTCGATCGGCGCGCTGACGATCGGTGTCGTCACCAAGCCGTTCTCGTTCGAGGGCCGTCGTCGTCAGCAGCAGGCCGAGCAGGGTGTGTCAAAGCTGAAGGAAGAGGTCGACACCCTCATCGTCGTGCCCAACGATCGGCTGCTGGAGATCAGCGACCGCGGCATCTCGATGATCGAGGCCTTCGCCACCGCCGACCAGGTGCTCCTGGCCGGTGTGCAGGGCATCACCGACCTGATCACCACCCCGGGCCTCATCAACCTCGACTTCGCCGACGTCAAGTCGGTCATGCAGGGGGCGGGCTCCGCGCTCATGGGCATCGGCTCGGCGCGCGGCGCCGACCGGGCGATCAAGGCTGCCGAGCTCGCGGTCGAGTCGCCCCTGCTGGAGGCATCGATCGAGGGCGCGCACGGTGTGCTGCTGTCGATCCAGGGCGGCTCGAACCTCGGCATCTTCGAGATCAACGACGCTGCGCAGCTGGTCAAGGAAGCGGCCCACCCGGAGGCGAACATCATCTTCGGAACGGTCATCGACGACACCCTCGGCGACGAGGTCCGCGTCACCGTGATCGCGGCCGGCTTCGACGGCGGCGAGCCGCAGACCCGCATCGAGCCGATCACCGCGCAGCGCCCGGCCTCCGCGCCGGTCCTGCCGGCCATCCCGGCCGAGGATGCCGCACGCGAAATCGCCGCGGAGTCGGAGCAGAAGGAGCCCGTGTCGGTCGCCGCGACCCCGATCACCTCCTCGTACGAGTCGGCGTTCGGTGACGACGACCTCGACATCCCCGACTTCCTGAAGTGACGCTCGCCGAGCGGCTCGCCGACGTCGACGCGCGCATCGCGGATGCCGCGCGGTCGGCGGGCCGCGACCCGGCCGGGATCACCCGGATCGTGGTCACGAAGTTCCACCCGCTCTCGCTCATCGAGCAGCTGCATGCGCTCGGTGTGGGGGACGTGGGGGAGAACCGGCAGCAGGAGCTGACGGCGAAGCGCGCGGCCCAGGCCGAGGCCCCGCACGAGGATCTTTCGCTGCGCTGGCACTTCATCGGCCAGGCGCAGACGAAGAAGGCGCGGGCGATCCGCTCGGCGGCGGATGTCGTGCACTCGATCGATCGCGACCGCATCGCCGACGCGCTCGACCGGGCGGCCGAGCCGGGCGACGCCCCGCTGGACGTCCTCCTGCAGCTCAACCTCACCGACGACCCGGATCGCGGGGGGATCGCACTCGACGGACTGCTGCCGCTCGCCGAGCACGTCGTCGCGGCCTGTCCGACGCTGCGCCTGCGCGGGATCATGGCCGTCGCTCCGTTGGACGAACCGCCGGCATCCGCCTTCGCCCGCCTCGCCGACGCGTCGGCGCGGCTGCGCACGATCGTTCCGGATGCCGAGTGGATCTCCGCCGGTATGTCCGGCGACTTCACCGAGGCGATCGCGGCGGGTGCGACACACCTGCGGATCGGTTCGGCAATCACGGGCGCGCGGCCTGTCCGCGATTAGCCTCAGAACAGACGAGCACACACGGAGGATGCGATGTCGAACCCGCTCAAGAAGACCATGGTGTAC
>Ga0182744_1002060_pt1 | contig 16949 bp, 13 predicted proteins | sample eDN3rd30CKraftMG_FD_128525 | JGI IMG/M metagenome (GOLD analysis project Ga0182744, IMG submission 128525) | Enriched Miracle-Growth compost microbial communities from Emeryville, California, USA - eDNA 3rd pass 30_C Kraft MG (version 2) (version 2) ...
AGACATCGGTCACGCTTCCGGTTCGTTAGGTGGTGACACTTCTCGGGCATATCTGTGAGGGATGAGCCCGGTTCAGCCCATCGATCCCCGTGTCCGTCTCGCTATCGCTCAGTGGCCACCCGACGCACCACGAGGCGCGGTGACCACGTTCTGCGCTGAGCACGCGATCTCGCGCAAGACGTTCTACGCGATCCGCAAACGCGCCCTCGACGAGGGGCAGGCCGCGGCGCTCGAGCCGCGCTCCCGGCGCCCGAAGTCGAGCCCGAAGGCGATCGCGGACGAGGTGAAGAAGCAGGCCGTCGCGGTGCGCGCCGCGCTCGAGTCGTCCGGCCTGGATCATGGACCGATCAGCGTGCACGACAAGATGACCGCGATCGGGATGACCCCGGTCCCCTCGATCGCAGCTCTCGCGCGGATCTTCCGCAAGACGGGCGTCGCGCGGAAAGAGCCGAGGAAGAAGCCGCGGGCCGCGTACCGCCGGTTCGTCTACCCGGCGCCGAACGCATGCTGGCAGTTGGATGCGACCGAGTACGTCCTGGTCGGCGGCCGTAAGTGCGTGATCTTCCAGCTCATCGACGACCATTCCCGGTATGCCGTGGCGTCTCACGCCGCGGTCGGGGAGACCTCCCGCGACGCGATCCGCGTGGTCCGCAAAGCGATCAAGCGCCACGGCGTCCCGCAGCGACTGCTATCGGACAACGGCATCGCTCTGAACCCGTCGCGGCGCGGTGAAGCGCCCTGGGTCTGATGGAGACTCGCGCTATTTGATTCCCACCAGCTGATCGGCGGTGGTTTGGTCAGCATAGAACTTCTGCTCGAACTCTGCGGGTGGGATGTCGCCGAGGTAGCCGTGGAGGCGTTGAGTGTTGTGCCAGTGCACCCATCCGAGGGTCGCGAGCTCGAGGTCCTCGACCGTCTTCCAGGGTCCGGGGCGAGCGGGTCCGCGGACGAGTTCGGTCTTGTAGTAGCCGTTGACGGTCTCGGCCAGGGCATTGTCATAGCTGTCGCCGACGGTCCCAATCGACGGCGTCGCGCCGATCTCCGCGAGTCGTTCTCCGTAGCGAATCGACGTGAATTGAGACCCTGCGTCGCTGTGACACCTCAGATCCTCGTGGTGACGACCTCTCGACCAGCGGACCATCTCGATCGCGTCGAGGACCATTTCGGTGCGCATGTGTGACGCGCAGCGCCACCCGACGATCGTCCGTCTGAACGCGTCGATGATGAAGCAGACATACGCGACGCCCGCCCACGTCGGCACGAACGTCAGGTCGGTGACCCAGAGCCGGTTCGGGGCGGTCGCGGTGAACTCCCGCTTCACGAGATCCGGGTGCCGCGCCGACGTCGGATCAGGCCGGGTCGTCTTCACTCGCTTGCTCCGGGTTGCGCCCTCGATGCCGGCCACGCGCATGAGCCGACCGGTCTGGTCCCGGCCGATGTCGATCCCTGCTCGGCGGGCGGTCTTCCAGAGCTTGCGGACACCGTAGACGCAGTAGTTCGCGTTCCAGAGCGTCACCAGCTCCGGGATGAGGACCGCGTCACTGATCGTCCGGGCCGACGGCCCACGGTCTTTCGCCGCGTATTACGTGCTCGGAGCCACCTGCAACAGGCTGCAGATGGGCTCGACTCCAAGCGGGCGACCTTCGACGATGTCGTCCTTGTTCGCGTCGATGAACGCGACTACTTCCGGTGTTGGCGGTCGAGCTCCGCCCCGAAGAAAGACGCGGCCCGCTTCAAGATCTCGTTCGCCCGCCGCAACTCCCGGACCTCCTGCTCGAGCTCCCGCACTCGACGCGCTTCCGCGGTGCTCACCCCGGCGACGTGACCGTCGTCGATGTCGGCCTGCTTGACCCACATCCTGACGGACTCGACGCCGTAGCCGAGCTGCGCAGCGACCCGATGGACCTTCCCATGCTCGGTCCCGAGCTCAGCCCGCAACGTTCGCACCATCCGGACCGCTGCGGCCTTCTCCTCCGGCGAATACCGACGCGTCGTCGGCTTCCCTGATGTCTGCTCTTTCGGCATAACCCCATCCTCGTTTCCAAGGTCAGGAGTCTCCAACAAACTCAGGGCGCTTCATTGTCACTGGAGGCTGCCCCTAGATCCCGAATGCCCTGGCCGCTCGGCTCTGTCCCTGCTCGGCCGAGGGTGAGGGCGTTCGCCGAGGCAGCAGGGGGAACCGTCAGCCACTGACAGTGGTCTTAGAGGATCCTTTGGACGGCTGGGCGAAACTTCGGCGATGCACCCGGAGCCGATCGCCGCATCAAGCTCCCCAGCTCATGTGGTGGTGCGATCATCTCCGAGGAAGGAGATAACGGTCGGGGCGATTTGTCTCGTGGCTGTCGTCGTCGTGGGGGTTGCGGGCACACTCATTCGGAACGGCACGGGCTTCACTCTTGCGGAGGAGGGTCTGCTCGTTTGGGTCAAGGGCTTCCGCAATCCTGTTCTCGATGGTGTTGCTCTCTTCTTTCAGGTCGTCTTCGCTCCCTTCGGTGCGGTGATTATTACGGTGTTCGTTTCCATTGCAACTGGGATCGTCAAGGGCTCGGTGGTGGCAGGCATCGAGGCGACCGTGCTGATCGGGGCCCCCTGCCTTGTTGCATGGCTACTCAAGGTCCTGATTGCGCGACCACGCCCAGATCCCGGACTGCTGGCAGATCCGCTTTTCCACATTGGTGGCGCGACCAGCTTCCCGAGTGGTCACACCGTGTTCGTAGCGGCCCTCGCCCTGTTCGTGGTTGCAGAGGTCGCCCATAAACGACGTGCTGGTGTGGCTTGCATTCCGGCAGTTGCCTTGGCTGTGGTTGTCGGACTCTCAAGGGTCTATCTCGGTGTCCACTACCCGTCTGATGTGCTCGCCTCGCTGGTGGTCGCTCCTGCCGTGTTCGTTCTGAGCCGTGTTTTGTGGAATCTGGTCGGCTTCGCATGGCAGGGCAGGTTCCGTCCGAGTCGATGAGAAGTCCGCCGCTCACGGGCGGTTGCCGGTTCCGGGAGACACTCGGGCACCCTACGCTCAGCGACGGCCAAATCGGACGTGTCTCATCGTCAGGAGACGGTAACGGGCGGCGCCTCAACTTGCTTCACGACGGAAGGGTGGGCCTCTTTGCTGCCGGTTGAGGCACGCAGCGCCCAGAGTATCGAGATGACGTCGACGCCTTCCTGCAGCCAGGCTCCGATGAGCGCGGGGAGTATCCCGAACGCGGCGATGATCATCAGACTCACGCTGAGGCCGATGCCGACCCAGATGCTCTGCAGGGCGACGTTCACCGTTTCGCGTCCCACGGTGAGGGCCCGTGCGACGCGGGAGATGTCGTCGCGGAGGATGACCACATCTGCGGACTCGCTGGCCGCGGTGGATCCGCGAGCGCCCATGGCGATGCCAACGTCGGCTGCGGCCAGGACGGGCGCGTCGTTGACCCCGTCGCCAACCATGACCACGGGACGTTCGGTGATGGCGGTGACGGCGTTGACTTTGTCGATGGGCAGGCAGTTCGCGCGCACGTCGTCGATGTCGAGGCTCGCCGCGACATGCTCGGCGGTGGGGCGATCATCGCCAGTGAGCATCACGATCCGGCGGATTCCCTGGGTACGCAGGCTGTCGACGGTGGCGCGCGCGTTCGAGCGGACTTCATCCCGGAACACCAGCGAGCCTGCCGAGGTGCCATCGATGGCGACGTAGACCGCCAGTTCGCCGCTATCCAACGGTGCACCTGGGATCTCCTGTCCCACTGTCGCTGAGATAAACGAGCGTTTGCCGACAACGACGGTGTGGCCGTCGATGTTCGCCGTGACCCCGTTCGCGGTCGACTCCTCGGCATCCGTCGAGCCTGCGAGCACGAGCCCTCGCCCGATGGCGGCCTTGATGACCGCGGCGGCCAGGACGTGGGCGGAGAACTGCTCAGCGGATGCCGCCAGCCGCAGTAGCTCGTCGGGCTCGATGGCCCCGGGCGCCAGCACCTCGACCAGGCTCGGCTCGCCCTGGGTGAGGGTGCCGGTCTTGTCGAACGCGAACGCCTGGGCGCGGTGGAACTTCTCCAGAGTGGCGCTGCTCTTGACGATCGCACCTTCCCGTGCCGAGCGGCTCATCCCTGCCATGAACGCGACAGGGGCTGCGATGATCAGCGGGCACGGGGTCGCCACGACCAGGACTTCGGCGAATCGCACCGGATCCCCCGAGACCAGCCAGGCCATCCCGGCGATTACGAAGGCCACCGCGGTGAACGGCAGGGCGATGCGGTCTGCCAGACGGACCATCGGGGAGGTGCTGGCCGCCGCAGACTCGACCAGGCTGACGATCTGCTGGTACTGACTGTCCTTGGCCGCCCGGGTGACCAGCAGCACCACAGCGGTTTGACCGTTGACGCCGCCGGAGAGCACTTCCTGTCCGGCGGATCGCTCGACGGGCAGGCTCTCGCCGGTGAGGGAGGACTCGTCGAAGACACCCAGTTCGCTCACCAGGGTGCCGTCGACCGGGACGACCTCGTTGGCGCGGACCACGACCTGGTCCCCCGGGACGACGGCCTCGATCGGCACATCCTCGGTCGACCCGTCGGCTATCAGACGGTGGCCAAGCTGCGGGGCGCGTGAGAGCAGTGCCGTCAGGTCGCGTTTGGCGCGGTTTGCTGCGTAGTCCTCTAGCGCCTCTCCGCCGGTGAGCATCAGCACGATCACGATCGCGGCCCAATACTCGCCGACCACGACGGACGCCACGATCGCCGTCACTGCCAGAATGTCGACCCCGAACGTTCCGTGGCGCAGCTCGCGCACCATCGCCCATGCCGACCGGGCGGCCATGAGCAGAGCGAAACCGGCTAGCAGCCACGGGCTGACGGTGCTCCACGGGGTTGCAGTGAGTACCCCGGCGACGGTGGCGACCAGGAGTGTGGCCACCACGAAGGGGTACCTGCGGGCGGCGGAGAATAATCGGGCCATTGCTCCGGTCTACTCGGGATATTCCGCCCTCGCCAGCGAGGGTAGGCACTCCTTATGGGGTCGCACCGGGCGCGCAGAATCCGCTCATGACCAGGGATTACCGTGCGCCCTGTTGGCGGCGGCGATGGCACTGCTCTCGTCGGGCTTCCGCCTCTTCCGAGGCTCAAACTGAACGCCATCTGAGCATTCACTTGGTGGCATCTCTGAAAGAGCGCCCGGATCGGGTTTCTTGGTCGAGCCTTATAGCCCGCCGCGGAGCATGATGCCGTGTCCACATCTCGTCTCACCGGTTCGCGAGCGCGTTCGTCCGCGTCACCGACCGGTGCCGCCCGGCGGCGCGCGGAGGTGTGGCACGCTATCGGGGTTTCGGCGATCTGGTTGACCAGCCTCGTGATCGTGGCGCTCTGGGTGTCCGGCGGCGGGATTCAGACCACCCTGGCGGGCGGCCCGGATGCCCTGACCTCGTTGAGCCGATTGACCGGGCTGGTGTCGTCCAACCTGCTGCACACCAGGCGCTGCCGGGGAGGATCACGCCGTTGCAGGCGTGGGAAGCGACACCGAAAGCGGCGCCACCCCACCCCCGACCGATCAAGCGGAAGCCGAACGACCCGCTGCCGCCAGCACCGTCACCGAACGGCCGGGTACTCGACGGGATCCGCGTCGCGACCGTTCACCCGAACGGATCGATCAAAGCCCGCGGCTGCATCTTCAACGTCAGCTACCCGATGCGCGGCAAGGACGTGTTCGTCGTCTACGAAGCCGCCGGGATCCTCGTCTTCGACGACCGCGGCACTCTCATCGTCGAGCACCTCTGGCCGCCGCCCGGCATCAAGTACGTCGGCAACGGCAAACCCCGCGGCCCGAAGAAGAAAGAAGTGTCACCAATGTCCTGACACACGAACTGTCACCGATGTCCTGATACAGAACTGTCACCCATGTCCTGAGACATCACACACGCACCCCTGGACGCAACGGGACGCAAACCGGACGCAAACGGCCACTCAGCGGGAAAGCGAAAGGCCCGTGATCTCAGTGATTCCAAGAGATCGCGGGCCTATTCTTTGGGCGGAGACGGAGGGATTTGAACCCTCGGTCCCCTTGCGAGGACTCCACCTTAGCAGGGTAAGACGGACATTCTGAGGCCCGGAGAAGTCATCCTGGCGCAAGTCACGATTCGACGCGGATCACTTGACTCATCAGGTCATTCTTCGCGCTTGACGCCCGTCACCTCACACACTGCATCCTCACCACAAACGGCAAGATTCTGTATTGTCGAGATGCTCGGGGACCCTTGGGGGACACTCGGTCACGGAGAGGTCGGCCCAGCATCCACGCGCCGTCGAAGAACTTGGTGACCTCGTCCACGATGTCCCTGAAACGCCGCAGGCGGGCCGTTCAGGACCGATGCACCGACGTCTGACGGCGATCGGGGGTCGAGCGCATCGGAGCATCCACGGGATCGCGCGCCTCGTCTCCAGACGGACTGCCGACAAGATCCGCCGTGTCAGTTCAGGAGGGCGCCCATCTGCTTGGCGATGACGGTCGTTGCCCGCTTCGGACTCAACCGCGACAGCGAGTCCATCGCCGCGGCATCACGCCCGATCGTCACACGATACTTGCCCTTGCGCATCGCATCCACGATCACTCGCCCGGCCTCGGCCGGTGTCGTGGTCTTGAAGGCGGGTGCGGAGGCAGAACTGTCACCGGCGAGCGCGACGCCGGAGTTCGAGGCGATGTCGGTGCCGATCGCACCTGGGAACACGACGGTCACGGCGACGCACGTGTCGAGCAATTCCGCGTAGAGCGCCTCGGTCAATAGTTTGACCGCCGCCTTCGAGGCACCGTAGACGGCCTGACCCGGCACAGGAGCGTACGAACCCATGCTGGCGGTGTTGACAAGGGCCGCCTCGGGCCGGGTCACCAGCACCGGCAGGAACGCCTTGCAGACGTTCATCGTGCCCCAGAAGTTGACGTTCATGACCTTCTCGATCTCCGAGAACGGCAAGTCGACGACTTTCACGAACTTCTGGATCACGCCGGCGATGTTCAGCACACCGTCGACGGCGCCGTGTGCGGCGGCGACCGCGTCGGGCAGCGCCGCGACGGCATCGCGATCAGTGATGTTGACCACGTGCGACGAGAAGCGGTCACCTGCGGACGCCAGTTCGGCTGTCTTCGCGAGACCATCCGCGTTCAAGTCGACGCCCGCGACCGTCGCCCCCTCTGCGAGCAGTCGGATGGCGACCTCCCTCCCGATGCCGTTGCCGGCCCCGGTGACGACGAAGACCTTGCCCTTCAGTTCCATGGTCCTCACTTCGCAATCAGGTTGAGCTGGGCATTCAGCGCAGCGATCTGTTCGGTCGGGACCCCGCCCGCCTGTTTGATGAGGGACGCGACGGTCATCCGGTCGACCATCCTCTGCATCGCTGCGGGGATCTCCACACCTCGTCCGACCTCGCCGCGGCTGGTCGCGACCGCTTCGAGCATCGGCGCGAGCACGCGTGCGCCGTCCTCCGACTGCTTGATGGCGCCGAGCGTGTCGCGGATGGAGAAAAAGCCGTCCGGCGACGGCAGTTCGGCACCGTCGAACCAGTTCGCGATGTTCGTCGTCGGGGTGACCGCTGCGGCGACGACCTTGTCGACCTTCCGCAGCGTGATCGTGTCGGCCACCGCGCCCGCACGCGCGGTGATCTCGTGCGTGCCGGTGAGAGCGACCGGGAAGCGGAATGCGCGCTCGCCATGGAGAGTGCCGACTGCGGCGCCGTCCACCAGCAGGGTCACCTCACGCTGGTTCGAGTAGACGACGACCTCGGTCATGGCCTCCGCACGATCGGCGCGACGTCTCCCGGCAATGTGCACGAACGGCTCGCTTGCCCACGCGGCCTTGTAGACGTAGAAGGCATCCTTCTTGAGCGTCCGATCGAACGATACGAGTCCCTTCTGGTTCCGCCCAGCGACGCCACCCTCGTCACGACCGGCGGAGCCGAAGTCGGCGAGATTCCAGACGTGCGTCGCCCACAGCCACGGTCGCTCGGCGATCATCGTCACCATGTGCTCGTGGTAGAGGGCCTGGTAACTCTCCGTGTAATCGCCCTTGGTGGGCTCGACGGACTGATACTCGGGGTTCGCGTCTGCTCCGTACTCTGACAGGCCGATGGCGACATCCGGGTTCGTCGCGTGGAAGTCGTCGAGCCACGTGTCGTTGTCGGCCACCTCGCCCACATACCAGCCGAAGTACAGGTTGTACGACATGACATCCGGCAACGTGACGAGCGGATGGTCGGTTTCGAGCAGGAAGAGGTTCGCCATCACACTCGGGCGCGTGGGGTCGAGTTGATGCGAGAGTGCGTTGAGGTCGCGGTGAGCGGCGACCACGTCCTCGCCGGCGCCGGCGAGCGTGATCTCGTTCGAGAGGCCCCAGCAGACGATGCTCGCGTGGTGGCGGTTCTGCACGATCAGTTCGACAAGCTGATGGCGAGCGTTCTCGACGGCGCCCGGAAGGAAGACGGTGATCTGCGGGATCTCCGCCCACACGATGAGTCCGGCCTCATCGCACAAGTCGTAGAAACGCTGGTCATGCTGGTAGTGGGCAAGGCGGACCGTCGTGGCGCCCAACTCGCGGATGAGGGCGAGGTCCTCCTGCTTCATCTCCTCGGTGAGAACGTTGCCGACGCCCTCCCAATCCTGATGGCGGGAGACGCCCCGCAGCGGGTACTCCTCACCGTTGAGCAGGAAGCCGCGCTGCGGATCGATTGCGAACTCACGGCATCCGAAGCGCAGTTCGACGGCGTCGACGACGTCGTCACCCGCCAGGAGCTCCGCGCGCGCTGTGTAGAGGTGCGGATCGCGGAGGCCGTGCCAGCGGCGCACGCTCTCGATCGATAGTTCCGCTTTGGCGGTGCCGCCGGCGACAGGAACGGTGACGGTCGCCTCACCGTCGACCGTGAGGCGAACCGTGTGGTCGGCCGCGCCGGAGACCAGGGCAGTCAGAGCGACCTCCGCGCGGTGTCCCTCCAGGCGCGGCGTCACGATGAGGCCCGGACCGCCGTGGTCGTCGAGAGCGAAGTGCGCCGTACCGACGTCGATCTGCACGACGTCGCGGTAGATCCCTCCATAGAAGGTGAAGTCCGCCTGCTGCGGATACACCGTCTGGTTCGCGGCGTTGTCGACCACGACCAGGAGCGTCCCGAAGCCGTCGTCGAGCCGACCGGTGAGGTCAGCTCGGAAAGTCGAGTAGCCGCCGTCGTGGCGGGTCACGAGGTTGCCGTCGAGATAGACCTCGGCAGAGGCGTTCACGCCATCGAACTCGATCCACGTCTCCGCAGCGCCGGGAGCGGGCCGGACGACGCGCGCATACGTGGATCGACCTCGACGGTAATCAGCACCGGCCTGACCGTCGACGTCATTCCAGGTGTGCGGGACGGTCACCTCCGAGCCTGCCCGCAGGACGTCGTGCCAGCTCGCGTTGGCCGGGAGTTCCAAGGGGGCGAAGGCCCAATCCTGGTCCAGACGAGAAAGGTGTCGACGGGAAGAGGTGGGAGGCGGCGTCATTGTGGGTCTCCTTCGGCGCACGGCGCCCGGCAACATGCCGAGGGCTTTGTCGAGCGTACGGAGCGAGCGAAGCGGCATGATAGAAGTGAAGGCGCAAGAGCAGCAGAGAAACGTCAGCACCCCGATGCGCATCGCGACAGGAGAAGTCCGCATGGCAGACTCCACCACCGAGACGACGATTGGCGTACTCCGCGAACTGCTGAGCTGCCCGGTGGTCGTGACGGACGACGTGCACGCCGCGCTGCGGACCTTCGAGACCGAGCACTGCCTGAGCCCCCAGATCCAGCCCGCTTTCACGGCATCCGCATTGCGCGACTTCATCCTGGAGATGCCGCCCAACACCGTCTTCGAGGTCGAGGAGCCCCTGGGCATGGCGGTGATCGTCGCGCGCTGGAGCGACCACTCGCTTCTCATCGGACCGTACACTCACGAACCGCTGCACCCCGGAACTGCCGAAGAAATCATCACGCGGCTCGGGATCCCAACGGCGCATCTCTCGCACCTCAAGCTCTACCGCACGCGATACCCGATCATCGAGGCCGCCCTCGTGTACCGCGCCGCCGGCGCGCTACTGCGCGCATGCGGCACTGAAGACGCAGTGGGTAGCCTTCAGCACGTCAAAGCAGAGGGCGGAACCATCGCCCCCGGTCGCGGTGACGCACCCCAGTCCGCCTCATTCGCGGTGATCGAGGAGCGCTACCGGCTCGAGCAGGAGTTCATGGACGCAGTCAGCGAAGGGTCCGCCGATCGTGCACTGTCGACGCTGCAGCACCTGGCGGGCATGCCCCGCGTGACGAGCTATCTCACCACGCCGTTCCTCGGCACGACGATCCTGCGGATCATGGCCCGCGTCGCCGCGCAACGCGGGGGCCTGCCGGCCGTAACGATCGATGCCATCTCGCAGGAGTACGCGCAGCGACTGCATCGCTTCGGGCACTCGACCGACCCGCGCCAGACGGTGGGGCTCACGGGCCAGATGGTGACGGATTTCTGCCAGAACGTGCGGCGCCACCAGCAGCGCGACTATCCCCCGCTCGTTCGACGCGTGACCGACGAGATCGATCTGCACCTGAGTAGCCCCGTCTCGCCGCCCGAGCTTGCCGAGAGACTCGGGGTGTCTCCGTCGACGCTCGCGCGGCGATTCAAGGAGGCGACAGGGACCACGATCACCGGGTACGTCGCGCGCCGGCGCAGCGAGCGCGCCGCACGCCTGCTCACGACCACGTCTCAGAGTGTCCGTGACATCGCTGTGTTCGTCGGATACGAGGACGCGAACTACTTCGTCAAGGTGTTCCGCGGTGAGTACGGCATGACCCCGACCGCCTATCGGGACGCGCACACGACATGACCAGAACGGGGGAGGGCCGAGCGACGTGCGCTCGGCCCTCCCCCGTTCGGCATCATCAGGCGAGCGACTCGACCTTCTCCACGTCGAACATCAACTCCGCCTTGCGGCCGGCGACCCGCTTCTGCACCTCGACCATCTCGGCACGATCGAGCTTGTACCCGGACATCGCGACGAGCGACGCGATCCAGCCGAGGATCGGCAGCCCAAAGAACAGGAACATGGTCATCCAGAGGATCGACGCGTTCGGGCTGTCGGTCGGCTGCGGCATGACGGCGGAGAAGCCGATCAGCGCGACTGCGCCGAGTGCAAGCGCGGCACCAAGCGACGAGATGAGCTGGTCGACGAAGTTGTACGCGGCGGTGACGGACGCAGGCAGGTACTTACCGGAGCGCTCCAGCTCGTAGTCGATGACGTCGCCGCGCATCGCACCCGCGGCCACCGTGACGACCATCGATGCACCGTTGAGAAGCAGATACACGAGGAAGAACACGATCGTCAGACCGGTGTTTCCGAGGATCGAGCGCGTGTCGACGACGAGGCAGAACACCATGAGGACGGCCGCGAGGATCAGGCAGATCCAGGTCCACGTCACCGTAGCCGCCTTCGAGCCGTGCTTTCCGTTGTACCGCGCGCCGAACATTGCGAAGACGATGCCGGGGAGGATCGCGATCAGGCTGAGCGTCGTGCCGAGCTGCATGTTGCCGAGCAGAATGCCCCACATCAGCGTCGAGATGACCGCCTGCGATTTCACCACCTGCGCGAGCTTGTCGGAGGCACCGCTGATGAGGTACCGCTGGAACGGCCCGTTGTGGGCGACGATGTTCCACATGTCGCGCAACGAGACATCCGACTTCTTGGGCGTCGCGTCAAGGTGGGCGAAGCTCTCCGGCTTGTCGACGCGTGACACGCCGATGCAGGCGAGGACCTGGAAGACGAACGAGGCGGCAACGTAGATCAGTGCCGTCTCGCGCAGCATGTCGACCGTGAACTCGTTGCCGTAGCGCGGCAGGATCACGACGGTCGAGATGATCGTGAAGATCGAGGGGATGAGGTAGGCGTAGACCGTCGACCACACGTAGACGGTGGGACGCTGCCGCGGATCGTTCGTGAGGACGGGGCCCGTCATGCCACCGGCGATGTCGTTGAGCGAAGAGCCCACGATGTAGACGACATACATGGCGATGAAGAAGACAGCGCCGAGCCCGGTGTGCGACCCCCATACGAACAGCATGAGGATCGCCAGCGAGCGGATCGCCCAGCCCAACAGCATGAAGAAGCGGAGCTTGCCGAATCGGAACTGGATCTTCTCGATGATGAGGGCGAGCAGGGGATCGATCAACCCGTCGAGTACGCGCGTCACCGTCAGGATCAGACCGGCGACCGCGACGGCGATGCCGTACCCCGCGTTCTGCAGATAGCTCATCAGTCCGACGAGGACGTAGAAGATCATCGCCGAACCGTTGTTCAGCTGGGAGAACGCGATCTCCCACGTACGGGCACGACGATAAGCGACGCCGTCCGCTTCACTCGCGGACTGCCTGGGTACACGCGCCATCGCGTTTCACTCTCCTTCGGGTAGCGTCCCGGCCAAGTGTGGGCTTCCCTGCGGCACTATCGAGCCGAGACACCGAAAGGCTACGAGCGCGCAACCCTCCCGTTATAGAATCAGCATGTCAGGAATAGGACGGATCTGACACGGATCGGAATCAGCGGCGGGAATCCAGGAAGGCGATCGCCGCTTCCGCCGCCTCCGGAAGCGGAAGGGCGAGCGGGACCACGATGCCGTTCTCGTCCTGCTCCAACGGTTCGAGGGTCGCGAGCTGCGATTCGAGCATGGATGCTGGCATGAAATGCCCCGTGCGCTGCCCGATCCGCTGCGAGAGTTCGGCGTCGCTGCCGTGGACGTGCACGAACGCGAGCGGCGCCGTACCGTCGACGGCGAGGGCCTCGCGGTATACACGCCGAAGGGCGGAGCACGACACGACGACCGCGCGCCCACCGTCTTGCCCCTCCCGGACGCGGGCAGCGACACGGGCGAGCCAAGGCCATCGGTCCTCGTCTGTCAGCGGAACGCCGGCTGCCATCTGCGCTTTGGCCCCGGGCGAGTGCAGGTCGTCGGCCTCGATGAACACCGCGTCGAGCCGCTCCGCGAGGGCGGCGGCGAGGGTCGATTTGCCGGCCCCCGCCACCCCCATCACGACAACCGTCGGAGACATGCCGGTCACCAGTCGTGGACGGTGCCGTCGAGGAGACGGTTGTAGGGCAGGTAGGCCTGCTCGTACGGGTACTTCCCCGCTTCGTCGACATTGAGCTCGACACCCAGACCCGGCTTGTCGCCCGGGTGGAGGTAACCGTCGGTCCACGTGAACGACTGCTCGAAGACTTGATCGGTCTTCGCCCCGTGCTTCATGTATTCCTGGATGCCGAAGTTGTGGATCGACAGACCCAGGTGCATCGCGGCGGCCATCCCCACCGGCGAGATGTCGGTCGGCCCGTGCATGCCCGACTTGACCTGATACATCGCCGCGTAGTCCAGCGTCTTCTTCAACGGGGTGATCCCGCCCATATGCGTGACCGCCCCGCGGACGTAGTCGATGAGCTGGTCGCGGATGATGTCCTTGAAATCCCACACCGTGTTGAAGATCTCGCCGATCGCCAGCGGCGTCGTGGTGTGCTGGCGCACGAGCTTGAGGGCCTCCTGGTTCTCGGCCGGTGTGCAGTCCTCCAGCCAGAACAGGTCGTACGGCTCCAGGTCCTTGCCCAGTCGCGCAGCTTGGATCGGCGTCATCCGGTGATGCCCATCGTGGAGCAGCGGGATGTCAGGGCCGAACTCATTGCGGACGGCTTCGAACACTCCGGGCAGGTGGTTCAGGTACGCGCGGGTGTCCCAGTCCTCCTCGACCGGTTTCGCGCCGCGCCGGGCCGGCTCGTGGTCGTACCGGACGGTGGCGTCGCCGACGTCCGCGCCCTGCGCCGCGATCCCGTAGATCGCCTTCAACGTCGGCACCCCGGTCTGCACCCGGATCGCCTTGTACCCCTGCTCCTGATGGGCGCGGATCGAATCGAACAGCTCCGGCAGCTCCTTGCCGGACGCGTGACCGTACGCCATCAGCCCGTTACGGGACGCTCCGCCCAGCAGCTGATAGACCGGCATGCCGGCCGCCTTGCCCTTGATGTCCCACAGAGCCATGTCGACGGCGGCGCTGGCCGCCATCGTCACGGGGCCCCGGCGCCAGTAGGCCGAGCGGTACAGGAACTGCCAGGTGTCCTCGATCTTCGAGGCATCCGACCCGATCAGCAGGGGCACGATGTGCTCGGTGAGGTACGCGACGACCGCGAGTTCGCGACCGTTGAGCGTCGCGTCGCCGAGTCCGGTGTTGCCCTCGTCGGTCGTCAGCTTCAGCGTGACGAAGTTGCGGTCAGGGCTGGTCACGATGACTTCAGCCTTCTCGATGATCATGGTCTGTCTCCTTCGTTGTTCAACTGTCGGCGCCGACGGTGTGCGGGATCGGCACCGCGGTGCCGCTGGTCACTCCCGACGCGTTGAAGGCATCGACGGCGACCCAATAGTCATGGCCGGCATTCAGCGCGCGCAGGTCGAGTCGAGCGTGCTCCCCGTGGAGCAGCCAGCTGTGGTAGAGCTTGTCGGGCGCGAGGCCCCATCGCACGTTGTAGCCGCGGGCCGACGCCGACGGCGTCCATCCGATGACGGCAGAGACGTCCGACGTGCGCACCGGCCGCGATTCGGGAGCATCGGGGGTGGCGCCCTCAGCGTGGCCGAACACCCGCAGCCCTGACACAGCGAAGCGCGCACCGAACGGCATCCGTCCCGCGGTTGCCCTCACGAAGCGCGCATCGCGCGCCGACTCCAGCACGAAGAACGCGTGAGGGCGGTCGCCGCTCTCGCGGGAATCGAAGACGACGCCCCACGCCTCTCCGTCGACGGAGATCTCGATCGAGAACTCCGGGGCGGCGACGTGGTCGTACATCGCCCGCCAGGAGTGTCCGAAGTCCGCCCCGCCCGGCGCGGGCTCGGTGCGGTCGGCGACCTCGTGGTCGGCGAGGTTCAACTGGATCGCCGCCACCGACATCGTGCGCCCCAGATCGATCGTGAGGTGCTCGCCGGGCTGATCTTCGTCCGCGACCCACCAGGTGCGCACGTCCTCGTTCACGGCGAGCGCGGCCCCGTGGCCGTCGAGCGAGCTGGATGCCGATGCCGCTGCCTCGTAGGAGAGGAGCATCCACGCCGGCGGCGCCCACGGGTCGGCGGGACCGTCGGGAATGCGCACGGGGTAGTCCGCGAAGTTCTGGTTGCAGAAGAGCACGCCGTCCTCGTCGAAACCGGCCGGGAAGAGCCCGACCCGGCGCTCGAAGAGGTCGTTGACGGAGATGCGCATGGTCGCCGCGTGCCACCAGTTGCCGAACTCGTCCTGGAACGTGCTGCCGTGCCCGGCACCCGTGATGAAGCCGCCGGGCTTGGAGGAGAATGGACTGTACGCCGAGTACTCGAACGGCCCGAGGGGCGAGGAGCCCGTCACATAGCCGTCGGCGTAGGTGTTGGCCTGGGTGGCGGGCGCGGCGTACTGCAGATAATACGTGTCGCCGTGCTTGTTCATCCACGCGCCCTCGATGTAGGGCTGATCGCTGCGAAACTGCGCGGCCAGACGCTCTTCGGCCGTCCGGGGAGGCTCGAGGATGTAGTCCTCCCCTGCCCGCTCCCATCCTCGCGTCGCCGTGTCGGCGGCGATGAGCGCGCGCGGTTCGGCGACGGGAAGGAGGGTGGCTGGGTCGAGTTCGACACCCTCGACCGGTGTCGTGTTGCTGCAGCCCCAGTAGAGGTACACGGCGCGATCATCGTCCTGGAAGAGATGCGGATCCCAGAAGGGGAAGGTACCCGGTGAGACCTCGACGAAGTCGTCCGCCAGCGGATCTTCGCTTCGGAAGAACGGCGAGTCGGTCTTGCGGGACGCCGAGATGTACAGCGCGCCGTCGATCTCCCGCACGTCGGGTGCGTAGTCGAAGGCCGGGAGCTTATCGGTGCGGGTGAACTCCCACGTCACGAGGTCACGCGAGTGCCAGAATCCGCCCGACATCGACGCGAACATCAGGTAGCGGCCGCCGAAGAGGACGACCGACGGGTCGGCCGCCTCGCGGTGCACGCTGCGACGGGGCTCGCTGATCTTGTGGCCGCCGACGATGCCCGTGAACCTGATGTCCTGGTACCGGTAGCCGAGATCGAGCGGGTTGCAGAAGTACGGCGGCGTGGGGGTCTCCACAGGGTTCATCTCGTTTCCTCCAGGGTTCTGGCAGCGTGGGTACGCAAGTCATCGCGCGCGCAGACCACGTCGGCGAAGAACGCCGCGTCATCGGCGAGTGCGGGCGATGCGGCGCGCAGGCGCATCCGCAATTGGTCGTCGGGTGCATCGTCCAGACACGCGGCGAACGCGCGTGCGCTGCCGATGGCACGGCGCCCGGCCGCCCGTTCGCGCTCGGCGACGGGAGCGATACGCAGGCGCAGCTTGGTCGGGGTGTCCAACGCGATCTGAGCCAGTGCATGTGCGATGCGCGGGTTGGCGAAACGATCGAGCAACGCTGCGCGGTACGCATCGATCTCGAGCTCGGCGGGCAGGTGCACGGCGGCCTCATCCCAGAATGCCTCGACCGCGGTGCGGCACTCGGCATCCGCGATCGCCTCGGAGACGACCGCGTGCCCGCGACGCGGCCCGAGGTTCGCGAGGATCGTGTGCGCTCCGTTGAGGAGCCACAGCTTGCGCGCCTCCCACGGCTCGAGGTCGGCGACGACGCGTGCGCCGGCGCTCTCCCAGTCGGGACGCCCGGCGGGGAACGCCCCCGACAGCACCCAGTCGCTGAACGGCTCGGTGACGACGGGGGCGGCATCGTCCAGCTGTGCGCTGAGTCGCGCGGACTCCTCGGGGGCGAGACGTGGGGTGATGCGGTCGACTGATCCCGATACGAACGACACGTTCTCGGCGCACCACGCGACGGCCGCGTCGGAGACGGATGCGAGCATGCCTGCCACGACGCGGGCGGCGATGCCGCCGTTGTCAGGAAGGTTGTCGCACGAGACGACCGCGAGCGGCCCGCCGCCCGCGCGACG
>Ga0182744_1002063_pt1 | contig 16932 bp, 15 predicted proteins | sample eDN3rd30CKraftMG_FD_128525 | JGI IMG/M metagenome (GOLD analysis project Ga0182744, IMG submission 128525) | Enriched Miracle-Growth compost microbial communities from Emeryville, California, USA - eDNA 3rd pass 30_C Kraft MG (version 2) (version 2) ...
AGCCGCGCGCCAGGATCTGCGGGCCGTTGATGACCTTGCCGGTGCGGGAGTCGACCACCGCGAACAGGGAGACGAAGCCCTCATCGCCGAGGATCTGGCGGTCCTTGAGCTCCGCCTCGGTGATGCCGCCGACGCTCGAGCCGTCCACGAACACGTAGCCGCACGGCACCGCGCCGACCACGGAGGCCTTGCCGTCCACCAGGTCGATGACCACACCGTCCTCGGCGAGGATGACGCGCTCCGGCGGCACCCCCGTCTGGACCGCGAGCGCGCCGTTGGCCACGAGGTGACGCACCTCGCCGTGCACCGGCATGACGTTCTTCGGCTTGAGGATGTTGTAGCAGTAGAGCAGCTCGCCCGCGCTCGCATGGCCCGAGACGTGCACCTTCGCGTTGCCGCTGTGCACCACGCGCGCCCCGAGGCGCGTCAGGCCGTTGATCACGCGGAACACCGAGTTCTCGTTGCCCGGGATGAGCGAGCTGGCGAGGATCACGGTGTCGCCCGGGCCGACCGAGACCCGGTGGTCCTGGTTGGCGATGCGGCTCAGCGCGGCCATCGGCTCGCCCTGCGAGCCGGTGCACATGAGCACCACCTGGTCGTCCGGGAGGTCGTCGATCTTCTTGACGTCGATCAGCACGCCCTCGGGCACGTGCAGATAGCCGAGCTCCGAGGCGATGCCCATGTTGCGGACCATCGACCGGCCCACCAGCGCCACGCGACGCCCGTAGCGGTACGCGGAGTCGAGCACCTGCTGCACACGGTGCACGTGCGAGGAGAACGACGCGACGACGATCCGCTTCTCCGAGCCGGCGAAGACCGAGTCGAGGACCGGTCCGATGCCCCGTTCCTGCGCGACGAAGCCGGGCACCTCGGCGTTGGTGGAGTCGACCATGAACAGGTCGATGCCCTTCTCCCCCAGGCGGGCGAAGGCGCGCAGGTCGGTGACCCGGCCGTCCAGCGGCAGCTGGTCCATCTTGAAGTCGCCGGTGTGCAGGACGGTGCCGGCCCCCGTGGTGACCGCGACCGCGAGCGCGTCGGGGATCGAGTGGTTGACGGCGACGAACTCGCAGGAGAACACGCCGAGCTTCTCGACGTCGCCCTCCTTGACCACGCGCGTCACGGGACGGATACGGTGCTCCTTGAGCTTCGCCTCCACGAACGCGAGCGTGAGCTTCGAGCCCACGAGCGGGATGTCGCGGCGCAGGCGCAGCAGGTAGGGGACGGCGCCGATGTGGTCCTCGTGGCCGTGCGTGAGGATGATCGCCTGGACGTCGTCGAGCCGGTCGGCGATGTAGTCGAAGTCCGGCAGGATCAGGTCGACGCCGGGCTGGTTGTCCTCGGGGAACAGCACCCCGCAGTCGACGATCAGCAGCTTGCCGTCGTACTCGAGGACGGACATGTTCCGACCGACCTCGCCGAGCCCGCCGAGCGCGACGACGCGCAGGGCGCCCTTGGCGAGCGGCGGCGGCGGAAGAAGTTCGGGGTGCGGGTGACTCACGTGGCCTCCTGGCCTAGACAGCGATGTGCGACGCGGCTGCGCCGAGGAGCCCGCTGGCCACGAGGGCCGCGCGAACTGCCGCGATTTCAGTCTCGGTGGCCGCGACCTGCGGCAGCCGAAGGGTCGACGACGCCAGCAGGCCCAGCTCGACGAGAGCGGCCTTGACCATCACGACCCCAAAACCTGCGCCCATGATCCCGTCGATGGCGGGGGCGAGGCGGGTGAAGAGCTCGACGGCGCGCGCGTGGTCGCCGGCGTCGAAGGCGTCGCGGACCGCGACGAGCTGCGCCGTCGCGACGTGCGAGACGACGCTGACCAGGCCGACTGCGCCCACCGACAGGAACGGCAGGTACAGGCCGTCGTCGCCGCTGTACAGCGCGAGCCCGGTGCGAGCACGGTTGAGCGCGCCGGTGTACACGTCACCGGTGGCGTCCTTGACCGCGACGATCTTCTCGTGCGCGGCGAGCCGGTCGTACGTGCCCGGCGCGATGCGCACGCCGGTGCGACCCGGGATGTCGTACAGCATGACGGGCAGGTCGGTCGCGTCGGCGACCGCCACGAAGTGGCGGTACACCCCCTCCTGAGAGGGTCGCGAGTAGTACGGGGTGACCACGAGCAGACCGTCCGCACCCGCCTGCGCGGCCTGCTCGGCCATGCGCACGGCGTGCGGCGTGTCGTTGCTCCCCGCACCGGCCAGCACGCAGGCCCGGTCCCCCACGGCATCGACGACCGCGCGGATGACCTCGGCCTTCTCGGGTGTGTGCGTGGTGGGCGCCTCGCCCGTGGTGCCGTGCAGCAGGATCCCGTCGTTGCCCTGGTCCACGAGGTAGGTCGCGAGCCGGACCGCGGCCTCGACGTCGACGTCCCCCGCCGCGTCGAACGGCGTCACCATCGCGGTGAGCAGGGAACCGAAGGGGCGCTCGGCGATGACGGGAAGAACCATGTGACAACGGTACCGCGAGGGCGGACCTGCTACGCCGTGCGGCGCGCGTAGGTGCAGAAGCGGTAGCGCAGGGTGGTCGAGGACGTGTGCCACTGCTCGCCGCCGCCGGGGCCTGGCGCCGGGTCGGCGGCCACGAGCTCCCAGTCCTGCCCCAGCGGCGGCGCGAAGGCGTCGCCGCTCACCGCGAGGTCGATCTCCGTGACCACCGCGCGGTCGGCGTGCGGCAGGGCGTGGGCGTACACCTGCGCGCCCCCGATCACCCAGGCGTCACGCCCGTCGACCGTCGCGAGGGCCTCCTCGACGGAGCCCACCACGGTCGCACCGTCCAGCGCGGTCACCGTGCGCGAGACGACGATGTTCTCCCGGCCCGGCAGGGGACGGAACCGCTCGGGCAGGGAGTCCCACGTAGCGCGGCCCATGATGACCGGCGTGCCGAGCGTGGTGCGCCGGAAGTGGGCGGAGTCCTCGGGCAGGTGCCAGGGCAGGGCGTTGTCGATGCCGATGACGCCGCCGTGGGCCTGCGCCCAGATGAGGCCGAGGCTCATACCGCCACCGGTGCCTTGATGGCCGGGTGGTGCTGGTAGTCGTGGACGACGACGTCGTCGAAGTCGTAGTCGAAGAGGGAGCCCGCGGGCCGGAGCTCGAGCGTGGGGAACGGGTAGGGCTCACGCGTCAGCTGCTCGGTGACCTGCTCGACGTGGTTGTCGTAGACGTGGCAGTCGCCACCGGTCCACACGAAGTCGCCCACCTCGAGCCCGACCTGCGCCGCGACCATGTGGGTGAGCAGCGCGTAGCTCGCGATGTTGAAGGGCACACCGAGGAACAGGTCGGCGCTGCGCTGGTAGAGCTGGCAGGACAGCCGGCCGTCGGCCACGTAGAACTGGAAGAAGGCGTGGCAGGGCTGCAGCGCCATCGCGTCGAGGTCGGCGACGTTCCAGGCCGAGACGATGATCCGGCGCGAGTCGGGGTTGCTGCGCAGGGTCTCGAGCACCTTGGTCACCTGGTCGACGTGACCACCGTCGGGCGTGGGCCACGAGCGCCACTGGACGCCGTAGACCGGGCCGAGCTCGCCGTCGGGCGACGCCCACTCGTCCCAGATCTTGATGCCGTGCTCCTGCAGCCACCGCACGTTGGAGTCGCCGCGCAGGAACCACAGCAGCTCGCCGACGACGGACCGCAGGTGGACCCGCTTCGTCGTGATCAGGGGGAAGCCCCGCGTCAGGTCGAAGCGCATCTGATGGCCGAAGACGCTCCGCGTGCCGGTGCCGGTGCGGTCCGCCTTCGGCGTCCCGGTCTCCATCACCAGGCGCAGCAGGTCCTCGTACTGCGTGGTCACGGGGCGGGCGGCATCGGGGGTGCTGGGGGCCATGCCTCCATCGTAGGCGCGCCCGCCGCGGTGGACGTCTCGTCCCAGGACCGGTCCAGCGAGCACCGATATGATCTGCGCACGGATTCGCGCGCACCGCGCGACGTCGTGACCCACCCATCGCCGTAGCCAGCACCGCGCGCCGCCCGTGACCGAGCAACCGCCCAGGAGACTGACGACCATGAGCACCACGACCACCCCACGCACCCCCGCGCCCCAGCCGCCCCTGCGCGGCATGTCGCCCATCGGCTGGGCGATCTTCACCTCACGGTGGTTGCAGGCGCCGCTCTACCTCGGGCTGATCGTCGCGCAGGGCGTGTACGTCGTGCAGTTCATGCGCGAGCTGTGGCACCTCGTCGAGGGGGCGTTCTCGTCGCACTCGCTCGACGAGGCGGACACGATGCTCCTCGTGCTGGGCCTCGTCGACGTCGTGATGATCTCGAACCTGCTGATCATGGTGATCATCGGTGGTTACGAGACCTTCGTCTCGCGCATCCGCCTCGACAACCACCCGGACCAGCCGGAGTGGCTCAGCCACGTCAACGCGAACGTGCTGAAGACGAAGCTCGCGATGTCGATCGTGGGGATCTCCTCGATCCACCTGCTGCGGACCTTCATCGAGTCCAACTCGAAGCACGCGGACGGAACCCCGGTCATCACCTCCGAGGTGATGCTCTGGCAGACGGTGATCCACCTGGCCTTCATCGTCTCGGCGCTCGCGCTCGCGCTCATCGACAAGATGGGGCGCGACGACTCGCACCACGCTCCCGCCAGGCCTGCCGCGGCGCAGTCCATGCTTCCCGACGAGCTCGGGTCCTAGCGATCAGCGGAAGCGGAGCCGCGCAGCCTGGCGCAACGCGTGACGGGCGCGCCGCCGGTCGTGGGCCGCGTCGTAGGCGAAGGCCACGTGGTACCAGGCCTTCCAGCTCTCCGGTGACGCCTCGACGGTCGCGCGGGCACGCTCGAAGGCCGCGTCGGCGGCGGCGCGATCGATCCGCCCACCGGGCGAGCGCGGCAGGTCGTCGACCTCGAGCTCGCCCGCGGCGGCCAGCTCGTCGGCCATCTTCTGGACGCGCACCGCAAGCGACCACTCGCGCACCACGAGCCACACGACGAGCACGGGCAGCACGAGCACGGCCGCCCCGATGAGGATCCCCGCGACCTCCCCGGTCCGCACGAGAGCGACCGAGCGCCCCGCCACCGCCCAGACGTAGAGAGCGAGCAGGACGGTGACGGCGACAGCGCCGAGAATGTTCCTGCGCATCGTCAGGACAGGTCCAGCAGGTTCTCGAGCCCGACGGTGAGGCCCGGGCGTCCGGCAGCCTCCCGGACGCCGAGCAGCACGCCCGGCATGAAGGAGACACGGTCGAAGGAGTCCTGGCGGATCGTCAGCTGCTCGCCCGGGTTGCCCAGCAGGATCTCCTCGTGGGCGACGAGGCCGCGCAGGCGCACGGCGTGCACGCGCACCCCGTCGACGTCCGCACCACGAGCCTCGAGACCCGTCACGGTGGCGTCCGGAGAGGGCGCGGTGCCGGCCGCCGCACGGGCCCGGGCGATCGCCTGGGCGGTGTGACGGGCGGTGCCCGAGGGAGCGTCGACCTTGTCCGGGTGGTGCAGCTCGACGACCTCGACCGACTCGAAGTACGGGGCCGCCTTCGCCGCGAAGGTCATCGCGAGGACAGCGCTGAGCGCGAAGTTCGGAGCGACCAGGACGCTGACGCGCTGCGTGGCGGGCGTGCTGGCGAGGTGCTCGCGCACCCGGCCGAGCGACTCCTCGGTCCAGCCGGTCGCGCCGACGACGGCGTGGACCCCCAGGTCGATCAGCGAGTGCACCTGCTCCTCGACGACGCCGGGGACGGTGAAGACGACGGCCACCTGCGCACCGGAGTCGCGTACCGCGGCCACCACGTCGTCGCCCGAGCCCACCCGGGCCACGAGCTCGAGGTCGGGTGCGGCGTCGACGGCGTCGCACGACGCCCGGCCCATGCGGCCCGCGGCCCCCAGGACCGCGACCTTGATCAGTTCTCGCTGCTCAGTCACCCACACACCCTAACGTGCCTGCTCTCGCCGATCTCCCCGCGCACACGGCACGTGCTGTGCCGCCAGCGCCGGAAAAGACGGCGCGATCAGGCGCCCGGCCCCACCCGCACCACGTGCCGGGGGCGGGAGGCGAGGGTCTGGGCGAGGTCCTGGACCTGGTCGCCCGTGACGCCGCGCAGCGCATCGAGGGACTCGTCGATGCTGTAGAGCTCCCCCATGGTCACCTCAGCACGCCCGAGGCGGCTCATGCGGGCGCCGGTGTCCTCGAGCCCGAGGACCATGCCGCCGGTGAGCTGGCCGATGCCGCGGCGCAGCTCGTCCTCGCTCACCCCGCCGTCGGCCAGACGGTCCAGCTCGCGCACGAGCAGCGACTCGACCTCCGCGGCCTTCGCGGGAGCGCAGCCCGCGTAGAGCCCGAAGACGCCGGTCTCGGCGTGAGGCGAGCCGAAGGCGTAGGTGGTGTAGGCGAGGCCGCGCTTCTCGCGGATCTCCTGGAAGAGGCGCGAGGACATCCCACCACCGAGCACGGTGTTGAGCACCGTGAGCGCGAAGCGACGCTCGTCGTGCGCGCCGATGCCCACCGTGCCGAGGATGACGTTCGTCTGCTCGACGGGCCGCGTGATCACGGTCTCGCCGCCCTCGGCGAGGTCCGCAGCGGCAGGGGTGCTGCTGCGGCGGGCCCGCGGGGCGCGCTGCGGGTCCTCGTCCCAGCCGCCACGCCGCAGGCCGTCGGCGACGAGCGCGCACAGGACGTCGTGGTCGACGCCGCCGGCGGCGGTGACGACGAGGGTCTCGGGGCGGTAGTGCGTGCGGTAGTGCTCCCAGACGGCGGAGCGGGGCACGGCGCGGATGGTGTCCGGGGTACCGCCGATGGGGCGACCCAGCGGGCTCGACGCGAGCACCGCGGCGGAGAACGCCTCGTGCGCGACGTCGCCCGGGTCGTCGTCGTTCATCGCGAGCTCTTCGAGGATGACCCCGCGCTCGGTCTCGAGCTCGTCCTCGTCGATCCGCGAGGAGGTGAGCATGTCCGTGAGGACGTCGATCGCCATGGGCAGGTCGGTGTCGAGCACCCGGGCGTAGTAGCAGGTGTGCTCCTTGCCCGTGGACGCGTTCGCCTCGCCGCCGACGGCGTCGAAGGCCTCGGCGATCTGCGCGGCGGTGCGCGTGGCGGTCCCCTTGAACAGGAGGTGCTCGAGGAAGTGGGTGGAGCCGAAGTGGCCGTCGGTCTCGTCGCGGGAGCCCACCGGGACCCACAGGCCGACGCTCACCGAACGGATGCCCGGGACGTGCTCGGACAGGACGCGAACACCGCCGGGCAGGATGGTGCGACGGATCGTCGCACCATCCTGCCCGGCGGTCAGCCCGCCGTCAGCCTCGGCGGCTGCGACGAGCGGGAGGTTCCAGGGCACGTCAGTCGTTCGCCCCGGCGTCACCCTCGTCGGTCTGCTCGTCCGTCACCGCGAGCAGCGAGAGCTTGCCGCGCGGGTCGATCTCACCGATCTCGACCTGGACCTTCTGGCCCACCGAGAGCACGTCCTCGACGTTGTCGACGCGCTTGCCACCGACGAGCTTGCGGATCTGCGTGATGTGCAGCAGACCGTCCTTGCCCGGCGAGAGCGAGATGAACGCACCGAAGGACGTCGTCTTGACGACGGTCCCCACGAAGCGCTCGCCGACCTCCGGAAGGGTCGGGTTGGCGATCGCGTTGATCGCCGCACGAGCGGCCTCGGCCGAGGGACCGTCGGTCGCACCGATGTACACGGTACCGTCGTCCTCGATCGAGATGTCTGCGCCGGTCTCGTCCTGGATCTGGTTGATCATCTTGCCCTTCGGGCCGATGACCTCACCGATCTTGTCCACCGGGACCTTGACGGCGATGACGCGCGGAGCGAACGGCGACATCTCGTCGGGCACGTCGATGGCCTCGTTGATGACCTCGAGGATCGCCAGGCGAGCCTCCTTGGCCTGGGTGAGGGCACCGTCGAGGACCGAGGCGGGGATGCCGTCGAGCTTCGTGTCGAGCTGGATGGCCGTGACGAACTCGCTCGTCCCGGCGACCTTGAAGTCCATGTCGCCGAAGGCGTCCTCGGCTCCCAGGATGTCGGTCAGCGCGGCGTACTTCGTCTCGCCGTCGACCTCGCCGGACACGAGGCCCATCGCGATGCCGGCGACCGGGGCGCGCAGCGGCACGCCGGCGTTGAGCATGGCGAGCGTCGAGGCGCACACCGAGCCCATCGACGTCGAGCCGTTCGAGCCGAGCGCCTCGGACACCTGGCGGATCGCGTAGGGGAACTCCTCGCGCGACGGCAGGACCGGCACCAGGGCACGCTCGGCGAGCGCTCCGTGGCCGATCTCGCGACGCTTGGGCGAACCCACGCGGCCGGTCTCACCGGTCGAGTACGGCGGGAAGTTGTAGTTGTGCATGTAGCGCTTGCGCGTCACGGGCGACAGCGAGTCGATCTGCTGCTCCATGCGCAGCATGTTGAGCGTCGTCACACCGAGGATCTGCGTCTCGCCACGCTCGAACAGGGCCGAGCCGTGGACGCGGGGCAGCACCTCGACCTCGGCCGAGAGCGTGCGGATGTCGCGCAGCCCACGACCGTCGATGCGGAAGCCGTCGGTGAGGATGCGCTTGCGGATGATCTTCTTCTGCACGGCGCGGTACGCCGCGGAGATCTCCTTCTCACGCCCCTCGAAGGCCTCGGCGAGCTCGCCCTGGACCTCGGCCTTGATCTCGTCGAGACGGTTCTCGCGGTCCTGCTTGTCCGCGATGGACAGCGCCTCGTCGAGGCGCGCGCTCGCGGCGTGCTCGACGGCGTCGTAGCTGTCGGGCTGGTAGTCCGGGAACAGCGGGAAGTCCTGCGTCGCCTTCGCAGCCTGCGCGGCGAGAGCCTCCTGGGCCTCGACGAGCACGGCGATGAACGGCTTCGACGCCTCGATGCCCTGGGAGACGACCTCCTCGGTCGGCGCACCCACGCCCTCGTTCTTGATGAGGTTCCAGGCGTCGTCGGTGGCCTCGGCCTCGATCATCGCGATCGCGACGTCCTCGGTGCCGTCAGCGGCGGTGACCTTGCGACCGGCCACGACCATCTCGAAGACGGCGCGCTCCTTGTCGGAGTACTTGGGGAAGGCGACCCACTGGCCGTCGATGAGCGCGACGCGCACGGCGGCGACCGGACCGGAGAACGGCAGACCGGAGATCTGCGTCGAGGCGGAGGCCGCGTTGATCGCGAGGATGTCGTAGGAGTCGTCCGGGTGGATCGACAGCACGGAGATGACGACCTGGACCTCGTTGCGCAGACCCTTGACGAACAGGGGGCGCAGCGGGCGGTCGATGAGACGGCACGCGAGGATCGCGTCCGTGGACGGACGCCCCTCACGGCGGAAGAACGAGCCGGGGATCTTGCCCGCGGCGTACTGGCGCTCCTCGACGTCGACCGTCAGGGGGAAGAAGTCGAACTGCTCCTTGGGGTGCTTGCCGGCGGTCGTCGTCGACAGCAGGGACGTCTGACCGTCCAGGTAGGCGAGAACGGCGCCACCGGCCTGCTTGGCCAGGCGTCCGGTCTCGAAGCGGACCGTACGGGAGCCGAAGCGACCGTTGTCGATCGTCGCCTCGGCGAACTTGATCTCGGGACCCTCCATGGGTGCCCTCCTGTTTCTCGAAGTGCCCGCCGGGGCCGGCCGGCGGTCTTCGATCGAGGCGCACGGACGCGAGGCGTCCGGACGCCACTACCGAGGACCGAACGTGGCTCGGTCGGGCAGGGGTGCGTGGTGCGGGGAACTACGTGGCGCGACGGAGCCGCGTCATACAGCCGACCAGCCCGGGACCTGGCGGTCCCGGGCTGGTCGACGAGGCGTCAGCGACGAAGGCCGAGGCGCTCGATGAGGGTGCGGTAGCGCTCGATGTCGACCTTCTGGAGGTAGCCCAGGAGGCGACGGCGCTGGCCGACGAGGAGGAGCAGACCACGACGGCTGTGGTGGTCGTGCTTGTGCTCCTTGAGGTGCTCGGTGAGGTCCTTGATGCGCTGCGTCAGCAGCGCGACCTGGACCTCGGGCGAACCGGTGTCGCCCTCGCTCGTCGCGTACTCGGTCATGATCTGCTGCTTGGTGGCAGTGTCGAGGGGCACGGCTCTCCTTAGTTGGTTTCTCGTTGCACGGTGCCGCGGGGCTTGTCCACCCGGGCGCTCTGGTTCCGTGGCCGATCTAACGGCGCAGCAAGTCTATCAGGGGTGCCGCCGGGGCGGGCGACCGCGCGGGCCTCGTCCCACCGCTGTGCCCTCGTCGCACCACCCGGCACCACCCGGCACCACCGCGACGTCACCGTGCGAGCAGCCCCTGCTCCCGCGCCCGCGCGACGGCCGCGGTGCGCGAGTCGACGCCGAGCTTGTCGAACACGTGCCCGAGATGCGTCTTGACCGTGGCCCGGGACAGGAACAACGTCGCGGCGACCTCGTCGTTCGACGAGCCCTGTGCGACGAGCTCGAGCACCTCCAGCTCACGCCTGGTCAACGAGATCGCGGGGCTGCGCATCCGTCCGAGCAGACGCTTGGCCACCGCCGGACCGAGCGCCACCTCGCCCGCGGCGGCCGCCCGGATCGCGTGGGTGAGCTCGGCGGTCGGGGCGTCCTTGAGCAGGTATCCCGTGGCGCCGGCCTCGACCGCCGCGAGGATCTCGGCGTCGGAGTCGTACGTCGTCAGGACGAGGACCGGTGGTCCCCCGGCCTGGGCGATGCGAGCGGCCGCGGTCGCCCCGCTCATCCGCCCCTCGCCGAAACGCAGGTCCAGGCAGACGACGTCGGCCCGCAGCCCGTCCTCGAGCGCGGCCAGCAGGTCCTCCGCGGCACCGAGGTCGGCGACGACCGTCATGTCCGCCTCCGCCTCGATGACCGCGCGCAGACCGGCGCGCACCACGGGGTGGTCGTCGGTGAGCACGACGGCGATCGGCGGCCCGTCCGTCCGGCTGTCGCCCGTCTGGCCCCTGCCTGCCGGCGCCGCCCGCTCGTCCCACGTCGTCATCGACCCTCCCCCGCGTCCGAGACGAGCGGGACCTGGACCGCGAGCGCGGTCCCCACCCCGCTGCCCTGCTCCCGCGATGCCGACTCGACCACGAAGGTCCCGCCCAGCTCGGCGACGCGCGAGCGCATCGCCACCAGGCCGAACCCTCCGCCCCCGGTCGCACCGTCGATCCTGGAGGGCTCGAAGCCCAGCCCGTCGTCGACGACGTCGAGCGCGACCGCGTCGTCGTGGAAGGTGACGGTGAGTCGGGCGTGGTGCGCCTGCGCGTGCTGGACCACGTTGGCCAGGGCAGACTGCGAGATCCGCAGGAGCGCCGTCTCCACCGCCGCGGGCAGCTCGCGGGCCTCCCCCGCGACCAGGACGGCCACGTCGAGGCCCGACTCGTCGCGGGTCCGCCCGGCCAGCCGGTCGAGCGCACCGACCAGGTTCGCCGAGTCCAGCGCGGGCGGCGCCAGCGCTCGCACCACGCGCCGGGCCTCGGCAAGGTTCTCGTGGACCGCGTCCTGAGCGACCGCGAGGTGCCCGCCCGCGGTCCGCAGGTCGCCGTCGGCCAGAGATCGCTCGGTGGCCCGCAGCAGCAGCCCGATCGACGAGAAGCCCTGAGCCAGGGTGTCGTGGATCTCGCGAGCGAGCCGCTCGCGCTCCTGCGACCGGACCCGTTCGGCCTGCACGGCGGCGAGCGCGGCCTGGGTGCGGCGCAGCTCGGCGATGACGGCGAGCCGCTCCTGCGACTCGCGCACGACCGCCTCCAGACCGAGCACCACTCCGATCGCGACCGCGGCACCGAGAACCGGTCCGACGACCGAGCCCACCGGGGACAGACCGTGGTGCAGCGCGCCGACGACGGCGAGGACGGTCGTGGCCGCGACCGCGACGGTCCCCCGGCGCGGCCCGAGCACGTGCATCTCGAGGAAGAACAGGACGAACGCGATCCACAGCGCGCTGTCGACCACGACGAGCGTCCCCACCCACAACACCAGCAGCGCGGCGATCCAGGCACCGACCGGCCACCAGGCGCCTCGCGGGGCGTCCACGTCCTCGCTGCGCGGGCCGACCACGACCCGGCCCCAGGCATAGACCCCGACGAAGGCGATCACGCCGACGAGCCCGAGGACACCCTCGGGCTCCGTGCCCCGACGCACGCTCCCGGACGCCGAGACGGCGACGAGCGCGGCGAGGACGAGGAGCAGGACGTCGAGCGCTGCCTGCAGCAGAGGGGCCGTGGCGACGACGGCGCGAGGTCTCACCCTCTCACCGTAGCCATCCGTGCAGCACCGGCATCGTCCGAAAGGTGGAGATCGGCACCAGCCGACCGTCCGAGGCGGACCAGACCGCCGCCCGATCCCGCGGGGCTCCGTCCCCGGTTGGCTGGAGGCACACCGTACCGACCGACCGGAAGCAAGGACTCGACCATGTTCCTCGCCTGGCACGACCTGAGGCACGCACGAGGACGTTTCGCCCTCGTGACCTCGGTCGTCGCGCTCATCACCCTGCTCGTCGCGCTGCTCGCCGCCCTCACCGCCGGCCTGGGGCGCGCCAGCACCTCGGCCGTCGTCGACCTGCCCGCGGACCGTCTGGCGTTCTCGACCCCCGACGAGGTGGGCGCGGACCCGACGTTCACGCAGTCCCAGGTGACCGAGGAGCAGTGGACCGCGTGGGCCGCGACCGACGGGGTCTCCTGGGCGCAGCCCCTCGGGGTCGCGCCGACCCGCGCGACGTCCAGCGGCGCGGCAGGGACGACCGCAGCCGTCACCGCGCTGGGCGTGGAACCTGGGTCTCCGCTGCTGCCGGAACACCCGGGGGGCACCGGTCCAGGCTCTCTCGTCGACGGGACCGTCGTGCTGAGCCACGGCGCCGCCGAGGCGCTGGCCGCGGTGCCGGGCGACGACGTCACGATCGCAGCGAGCACGCTCGCCGTCGTCGCCGTCACCGCCCAGGACGCCGACCTCGCCCACACGCCCGTGGTCTGGATCACCCTGGCCGACTGGCAGTCCGTCGGCGCGCACGCCACGAGCTCCACGACGGGGCCGGTGGCGACGGTCGTCGCGCTCGGGCTGTCCGCGAGCGCCGACCCCGTGGCCCTGGCGACGGCCGACTCCCGCATCGGGACGACGACGCTCACCCTCGCGGGCTCGCGCAGCGCCGTCGGCTCGTACGCGGCCGAGCACCTCTCGCTGACGATGATGCAGGTGTTCCTGCTCGTCATCTCCGCGCTCGTGGTCGGGGTGTTCTTCACCGTGTGGACCATCGACCGCGGTCGTGACATCGCCGTCGTCAAGGCCCTCGGCGGGTCGACCGGGTACCTGGTGCGCGACGCGATCGGGCAGGCCGCCGTCGTCCTCGTGCTGGGCGCGGCCGTCGGCGCGGGGCTGGCGACCGTGACCGGCCTGCTCGCGGCGACCGTCATGCCGGTGGTGGTCGCCGTCTCGACGGTCGTGGTGCCCGCGGCGCTGCTGACCGTGCTCGGCCTCGTCGGCGCGACCGTCTCGATCGCACGCATCGCCACGGTCGAACCGCACTCCGCGCTCGCGGCGCGTTGACCGGTCACGCAGCCACGCCCGCCCGCACCCGAACGCTCCCCAGGAGGATCCCCTTGACCCGCACCACCGCACCAGGCGGTCTCACGCTGGACCACGTCACGCTCGAGTACCCCGACGGCGACGCCGTGCTCACGGCCGTCGACGACGTCTCGCTCCACGTCGCCCCCGGGACCGCCGCCGCCCTGCTCGGACCGTCGGGCTCCGGCAAGTCGAGCCTGCTCGCCGTCGCGGCCACGCTCGCACGACCCACGCGCGGCACGGTGCGGATCGGCCGGGATCTGGTCAACGCCCCGGCCGACCACCCGGACGCGCCCAGCGCCGCCGCCGGCGCGCTGCTGCGGCGCACCCGGATCGGGATCGTGTTCCAGCAGCCCCAGCTCATCGGCTCGCTCACCGCGCTCGAGCAGCTCGAGCTCATGTCGCACCTGCGAGGGCTGCGCCCCGGCGCGCACCGCGACCGCGCGACGGACCTGCTCGACGCGGTCGGGCTCGCCGACCAGGCTGGGCGGCGCCCCGCGCAGCTGTCCGGCGGTCAGCGCCAGCGTGTCGCGATCGCCCGGGCGCTGATGAACGAGCCCGAGGTGCTCCTCGTCGACGAACCGACGTCGGCGCTGGACCACGCCCGCGGGACCGCGATCGTCGACCTGATCGTGCGCCTGACCGGACAGACGGGGGCGAGCACCCTCCTGGTCACGCATGACGAGGCCGCGCTCGGTGCTATCCCCACGCGGCACCACCTCGTCGACGGGCGCCTCGGGTCGCCCGTCGGTGCCTGAGCCAGGCAGGGCTCAGGCCAGGATCGGACGCACCTTCTCCACGTCGTCGTCCATCTGCGCCACGAGCGCGTCGACGCCGTCGAACCTGACCTGCCCGCGCACGCGGCCGACGAGCTCCAGGACGACGTCCTCGCCGTACAGGTCGAGGTCCGTGCGATCGAGCACGTACGCCTCGATCCGCCGCTCGGTGCCGTCGAAGGTCGGGTTGGTGCCGATCGAGACCGCGGCGGGCAGCGTCTCCCCGCGCCCCGCGTCACGCCGCAGGCGCCCGGCGTAGACGCCGTCCGCGGGGACGAAGCCCACGACCTCGCCGCCGAGGTTCGCGGTCGGGAAGCCCAGCTCACGACCCCGCTCGTCGCCGTGGACGACCGTCCCGCGCAGCAGGTGGTCGCGGCCCAGGAGCGCGGCCGCGCCCGCGACGTCGCCCGCGTCGAGCCGGGCTCGCACCTGCGTCGACGAGCAACGGCCCACCGCACCCGAGCCGTCTCCGACGTCCTCGATGACCTCGACCTCGAAGCCGTAGCGCTCGCCCAGCTCACGCATGGTCACCAGGGTCCCGCTGTTGTCGAGGCCGAAACGGACGTCGCGCCCGACGACGATCCGGCTCATCCCGAGAGGGACGACGAGACAGTCGCGGACGAACTCCTCGGGAGTCTGCCGCGCGAACTCGAGCGTGTAGCGCAGGACGAGCGTGGCGTCGAGCCCTGTCGCTTCGAGCAGGTCGAGGCGGTCGGCCAGCCCCGTGATCGCCACGGGTGCCGAGCCGGGACGGTGCACGGCGGCGGGGTGCGGGTCGAAGGTGACGGCCACGGCGCGCTCACCGGAGGCGCGGGCCTGCGTGACCATCGTGCGCAGCACCGCGGCGTGCCCGAGGTGCACGCCGTCGAAGTTGCCGATCGTCACGATCGACGGGCCGAAGCCCGCGGGGACCTGATCCAGGTCCGTCCAACGCAGCACGTGCTCTCCTTCTACGGTGCGCCCCGAGCAGGCGCGGCGCGGACCATTCTATGGTGCCGGGGCCGCGGGCAGCCGGTCCGGGCGCAGCCCCCGGCGGGCACGGCAGCGGACCACCATTGTCAGCGTGCGCGCCCCTGGGTACTGTCACGCCCAGTGACTAGATCGCGCTGGTCCACGCGGGACCCCCGACCGCTCGACGACGTCCTGGCGCACCGCTGGGCCGCCGGGATCCGTGGCGCGAACGCGGCCCAGGTCGTCGCCGCGCTCATCGCGGCCCTGTACGTCGTCGGCGTCGTCGTGGCCGTCGGTGCCAGCCAAGGCCCGTGGACCAGCGTCGTCGCGGTGGCGGTGGGCTCCACCGTCGTGTGCGTGCTCGTGCTGCTCGTCGCCGCCGCGGGCCGGCTCTTCTGGGTCGCCGTGGTGGCGCTCGCGCTCAGCGGTCGGCTCTTCGCCACCATGCTCGGGGTGCTCGACGAGCCGGCCGGTCACGCGGCGCGGTCGATGGTGGGCTGGCGGCTGCTCGACGTGCTCGCCGTCGGGACCGTGCTCCTCGTCCCCTCCCGACGTCTCGCCTATGCCAGCGGCGTCCTGCTCGCCGTCGGCACGGTGGTCGCGCTCGCGGCAGGCGTCCCGGTGTCGGACGACTTCGACCCCGTCGCGAGCCTGCTGACGCTCGCCTTCTGTCTCGCGCTGCGCCCGTTCGCGCACCGGGTGCTGCGGCGCAGGGACGCCGAGATCCGTCGCGCCGCGGCGGCGGAGGCCGCGCGCGCCGCGGAGCGCGAACGCCTCGCGAGCGTCGTGCGCACCCAGAGCGTCCTGCACGACACCGTCCTGTCGACCCTCGCGGTGCTCGCCCTCGGCGGCGAGGGAACCGACCCCGAGGAGGTCCGGGCGCTGTGCGCGCGGGACGCCGCGATGCTCGTCGACGGCACCCTCGACGCTCGCCCGCGCTGCGCCGCCGAGGCCCGGCCGCGAGACGTGCACGACGTGCTCGCCAGGCTGGCGCACAAGCACTCGATCGACCTGTCCGTCCACGGCGAGGAGCCCCCGCTCTCTGTGCCGACCAAGGTCCTCGACGAGCTCGCGGACGCGCTCGACCAGGTGCTGCGGAACGTCCGCGCGCACTCCGGCGTCATGAGCGCGACGGCGACGCTGCAGCAGTCGGAGGACGGCTTCAGCGTGACCGTCGTCGACACCGGGCGAGGCTTCGACCCGGACGCCGTGCCCGTCGAGCGGCTCGGGCTGCGCCGCTCGGTCAGCGGGCGGATCGCGCTGCTCGGCGGCTCGGTGAAGGTGTGGTCTGCGCCCGGCGCGGGGACCGCCGTGAACATCGTCGTGCCGTGGTCGGCCGCGACCCTCCCGGGGGCCGACCCGGCGGACGACCGGCGCGGAGACCACCGGTGAACGCCGCACCACGGCCCGCCGGGCCGGTCGGCGGCTGGCTGGTCCGGGTCCTGTTCGTGATCACCACCCTGAACACCGTGCAGGGCCTCGCCCGCAGCTGGTCGTCCTACGAGCGTCCGGTGGCCGCGCTCGGGTGCGCGCTCATGATGACCACCGCCATGACGCTGCTGGTGCTCGCGGGCCTGCATCCTCGGTGGGTGCGTGCCGAGCGCGGGCTGTCCTGGCACACCTCGGTGTGCGCGGCCGCGCTCGTGGTGGCGGCCGACCTTGCGATGGAGCTCGCCCAGGGAACGCACGCCCCGGTCCCGGCCACGAGCTGGCACTATGCGACGCTCTCCCTGACCGTCGCGGCGGTCATCGCCTACCGGCCCGTGCGGGAGGTCGTGGCGATC
>Ga0182744_1002064_pt1 | contig 16924 bp, 15 predicted proteins | sample eDN3rd30CKraftMG_FD_128525 | JGI IMG/M metagenome (GOLD analysis project Ga0182744, IMG submission 128525) | Enriched Miracle-Growth compost microbial communities from Emeryville, California, USA - eDNA 3rd pass 30_C Kraft MG (version 2) (version 2) ...
AATACTTTCCCCTGAACAGCTCACCTATATGGTTGATTTATTTTATAGTGATCAGTCTTTAAAAAAGCAGTTCAGCGAAGGCCATCAATTTTATATTTTAAGCGAAGGTCAGGACGCCATTGGTTTTATGGATATCGAAAAGATAAATGCAGCATATTGCAAATTGCACAAGATTTATTTACTTCCCGCCCATCAGGGCAAGGGCTATGGAAAGGCCCTGCTGGACTATGCCATCCACAAAGCCAGACAAATGGAAGCCACGCAATTGAAATTAAATGTCAATCGCCACAATAAGGCTCTTGGATTCTATCAGCGCCTTGGCTTTAAGATTGCGCAGCAAGTGGATAACCCTATTGGCCAGGGGTATTATATGAATGATTACGTAATGGAGCTTTCCCTATAAACTGCTTTGCTTTCCAGCGCATTAATACTGAAATTATCCAATCGGAAAAGCAACTTTTAATTTATACCGAGTAGTTCAACATCAAAAATCAAGGTACTGTTAGCGCCAATCACGGCAGAAACAGCACGCTCACCATAGGCCAGATGAGGTGGTATAAAAAAACGAAATTTACTTCCAACCGGCATTAATTGTAATCCTTCTGTCCAGCCTTTAATTACCCGGTTGAGCGGAAAACTGGCAGCCTGACCACGTTCGACGGAGCTGTCAAAAACAGTTCCGTTGATCATCGTGCCGTGATAATGACAGCTCACCTGATCGGTTACCGTAGGCCTGTCGCCCGTTCCCATCTCTAGGACCTGATACTGAAGACCGCTTTCTAAAGTCACTACGCCTTCTTTTTTGCCATTTTCCGCAAGAAAAGCCTGGCCAGCTTCCAGGTTCTCAGCGGCCTTTTTTTGATTTTTCTGGAATAAGATATCCGCAATTCCCATATTAAAATGATTTATTATTCTTTAATTGAAATAATTTACTGCGTTTTACCGCACTTTGGCTAAAAGTACGGTATTTACGCATAATTCCCTCCCTGCAACTCTTTTTTTCCCTATAACGCCGGCTCCGTAGCGCCAAAACCGCTCATGTGCACAAAAAACCGAAATACCCGTCCTGTATTTTATTAAAAATCCCTACATTCGGTACTTAATTTTTCATCATGCGCAAGTACAACTACAGACAGAGTCCTCTGGTTTGTTTAATAACAGCAGGGCTGCTGGTTGCCGGAAACCTCCATGCACAACATTATGATGCGCACGCCGCGTTTGCTCCTACACTGTATACACAAAACGGTAATGCATTTAGAAGTGCAGGTGGCGACCCGGGGCCAGATTACTGGCAGAACAGGGCGGATTATACACTAAACGCTTCATTTGACAGTAGCAGTCATATTTTGAAAGGCATTGCTGAAATTGACTATACAAATAACAGTAGTGACCCATTGCCCTATATCTGGCTGGAACTCGATCAGAATACAGAAAAGCCCGATGCGCTGGCCAATATACTCCAGCCCAACAACAGAAAACTATCTGATAAAATGGGTTTCCAGTTTGCCAAAGTACAGGTTTTGCAATCTGGTCATTGGCAGGACGCACAATATAAGGTATTGGGAACCCGGATGCAGCTTTTTTTACCTGTTCCTTTAAAAGGTTCAGGTACCAAGGTGCAGTTAAGGCTCGACTATTCGTTTGAGTTGCAAAAATCCTCTGCCGCAGACCGTGCCGGTTATATGCAGACACCACAGGGAACCATATATGAGTTTGGTTATTGGTTTCCAAGAGTTTGTGTTTATGATGACGTAAGGGGCTGGAATACTTTACCATTTATAGGCGGGGGTGAGTTTTATTTTGAGTACGGCGATATGGATTATACCATTACGGCACCCGCAGGCATGCTGGCCGTTGGCGGTGGCACGCTGGTCAATGGAAAGGACGTACTGGATAATAAACTTTATGACCAATTACAAAAAGCAAGACGTTCAGATAAAACAGTCCTGATCCGAAGTATACAAGATATTAAAAGCGGCATTGCCACTAAGGAGAAATCAGGACAGGTTAGCTGGCACTTTCAAATGAAAAACACACGTGACGTGGCTTTCGCTTTGTCCAGTGCATTTATATGGGATGGAGCGAAAATCAACCTTGCTGGCGGCAAGACCAGTTTTGCCCAGTCGGTATACCCCATCTCCAGCGCACAAAACGACAGCAGCTGGGTTCGGGCAACCGAATACCTCAAAGCGTCGGTAGAAGATTTTTCCCGCCGCTGGTTTGAATACCCATATCCGGAAGCGACCAATGTGGCCGGGCCGATTGGGGGCATGGAATATCCAGGGATCACTTTTGACCATCACGCGGCCAGCGGAAAATCACTGTTCATGCTGATTTCCCATGAGATTGGACACACCTGGTATCCCATGATTGTCGGATCAGATGAAAGAAGAGCACCTTTTATGGATGAAGGCTTCAATACCTTTATTGATATTTACGCACAGCAGGACTTTAATCATGGAGAGTTTGCGCCAAAACGTGATGGAGAATATGCTCCGGGGGGCGGCAACCCGGCAGATGAAATCGTACCGGTCATTGCGTCGGTGCAAAACGGTCCTACGCTTATGACGCCTGCAGATTGGCAGGATTACAAATATGTCCATCCGATGAGTTATTTCAAAACAGCTTTCGGTCTGGTTTTATTAAGAGAAGTAATCCTGGGGCCAGACCGCTTCGATTACGCCTTTCGGCACTATACCGCTAAATGGGCATACAAACATCCTATGCCAACAGATTTTTTCCGCACCGTGGAAAATGCAGCCGGAGAAGACCTGGGATGGTTCTGGCGTGGTTGGTTTTATAACAATTGGCAGCTTGACCAGGCAGTAACAGACGTTGCTTATGTAGATGATGATCCGACCAAAGGCGCCTTGATTACACTGAAAAATAAAGAAAAGTTACCCATGCCCGTGAGCGTTGAAATCCGTCAGGACGGCGGAGCACCCATCACGGTAAAACTGCCCGTTGAGATTTGGCAACGAGGTGACAGTTGGACTTTCAGGGCGAATACCACTTCGAAATTGAAAAGTGTTGAGATCGATCCTAAAGCATTGCTCCCGGAAATGGACCGCAGTAACAATAAATGGGTGGGCAATTAATGTTATTTTGGATAGAATTTAACCAATTAAACGCTGTATATTTGGAAGTCGGCAGATTATTTGCTGCAGGCAAAAGCAAAATGACGAAGTTATAATAGCAAGGCTTTAAGCATCAAAATAAGACAGAATAAGGCGCTCAAAACTTAGGCCTCATCATCATTGATTTTTGCAACCTTCCTATAATCACCCGTCAGTAACATTCAATAAAGTTGGGTTATAAATGGACAAAGGGCATTTTCAGGTTCAACCTTTCAAAATAACGCCCATATATAAAGAAAGCCTTCAATAATTATAATCAATCGTTTTCCTTAGGATGAAAACCAGACAATTAAGCCGATTTTCTCTACCGATAACTTTATATCTGATTCTGGCCATGGCTGGCACCGCACTGTTTTCCTGTAGCAGTATGCACCAAAGTACAGCTACTGCCGGCTCGTCCAGGCCGGTTACCAATGGTCCCCGTTTCTTAGATAACATACGTGTCAATCCGGGCGACCGGGTTTCCTCCAAAAATAAAAGCTATGGCTATAGTGAAACGGCCCCGGAAAAGGAAATCAATCAAGCAGAAAACAATAATGCGGGCCTTAGTCTCAATGAAACGACCCTGATAAGAAAGTACGCAGCGATCCTTGGCGTGGAGGATAACAAACTCCACAATATAGATTTACTGGAGGAAATTGACGAGTGGTATGGTACTCCATACCGATATGGCGGTAGCTCCAAAAACGGAATTGACTGTTCCGCCTTTTCCAGGACACTCTCTAATGATATTTTCAATGTGTCACTACCCAGAACCGCCGAACAGCAATATTCTTATTGCGACCACATTAAAAAAAGTCAATTAAAACAAGGCGATCTGGTCTTTTTTCACACCACAGGAGGCAGCAGAATTACACATGTAGGCGTTTATTTACAGAATGGAAAATTTGTCCATGCCTCTACCAGCGCAGGTGTCATGATCAGCGATCTGGAAGATTATTATTGGAGAAAAGCATACCGTGCTGCCGGCCGTGTGCCTAAAGGAGATATGACCAAAAATTGATTTTTTAAAAGCCACACGCGACAAGTGATTGATGTAAGACCGTCATAAGCAGGAATGTAACAGGAAGCTGCAACGCTATCCAGTTTTTTTGTAACTTTAAGGTGATAAGATAGACATTCAAAAATTACAAAAACGCTTTTAGCTATGGCAGATAATATACAAGACACTGAACAAAACCAACCTGCGGAGGAATATGAGGTTAAAATCCTGGAAATAGAACCTGTGACGCACAACGTTCTTAGAATTGCCGTTCAAAAACCGGAAAACTATCAATTTATACCGGGTCAGGCCACCGAAGTGGCTATTAATAAAGAAGGCTTCCGTACTGAACGGCGGCCATTTACCTTTACTGGGCTCAAGGATTGGGATCATCTGGAGTTTACTATAAAGACTTACACAGATCATCCTGGCGTGACCAATGAACTACGCAGCCTGAAACCCGGAGATTCATTATTGCTCCATGACGAATGGGGTGCCATTCATTATAAAGGTGAAGGTACCTTTATTGCGGGTGGTGCCGGCATTACACCATTTATCGCCATTTTCCGTGACCTCCATCAAAAAGGGCAGATCGGTAATAACCGGCTTTACTTTTCCAATAAAACAGAAGCCGATATTATCCTAAAAAATGAATTGGAGTCGATGCTGGGAGATAAATTTGTCAATGTAATCACCGGGCAAACCGGTAGCCAATTTATCAACGACCGGATCGATAAAACATTTTTACAGAAAAATATTTCAGATATGAACCAGTATTTCTATATCTGCGGCCCGGATCCGATGGTCTCGGACATCCAACAAGACCTTCGGGAACTGGGTGCCGGCGCAAATTTAATCACAGTAGAGTTATAGCTTTTATCCCGATACAGGCCGTAAATCCACGAGTAATTAATAATCTTTAAAAAAGTGCCACGATAATATTTACTTCAGTAATCACTTAATTATACGGCATAAATAAAACCCTGGAAAAATCCTATAGCAGGAATCACCAGGGTCTTATTTAATTGTTTGGGCTGTCATTAAAATATCCAATGTCAACCGTCTTTCTATTCCATTTATATCCGCATTTATAAACGAACCTGCATCCAATACTAAAGGTCCGTCTGCTCACCATAGGCTACTGCAGTTGCTTCTTTAAAGCCTTCACTCATGGTCGGATGCGGATGTATCGCATTTAGGATCTCGTGGGCAGTCGTTTCCAGCTTACGGGCAACAACGGCTTCGGCGATCATATCTGTAACATTCATGCCAATCATATGTGCGCCCAGCAGTTCGCCGTATTTTGCATCATAGATAACTTTGATAAAACCTTCTGTTGCACCCGCTGCAGCGGCCTTTCCTGAGGCAATAAAGGGGAATTTACCTACTTTAAGCTCATAGCCTGCCTCTTTAGCCTGTGCTTCTGTCATCCCTACAGAGGAGATTTCCGGCTGGCAGTACGTACATCCCGGTACATTGCCATAATCGATTCCCTCTGGCTGATGTTCCAGCTTTTTATGGGTATAGGCAATATATTCTGCCGCATTGATGCCTTCCTTACTAGCCTTATGTGCCAAGGCCTGATGCGGCGTACAGTCTCCGATCGCAAAGACACCCGGAACATTTGTCTGCTGGTACTTATCAACAATAATTTTACCTTTTTCGACTTTCACGCCAAGTGTTTCAAGTCCTATATTTTCTACATTGGCTACGACTCCCGCCGCGCTCAGTACAATATCTGCTTCGATCGTAAAAGTTGAGCCGTCTTTTTTCTTAACAGTGGAAACCGTACCTGCCCCGCTGGTATCAACCGATTCAACGCTGGCACTGGTATAAATTTCAATACCTTGTTTTTTAAATTGCTTTTCCAGTTCTTTGGAGATGTCTGCATCCTCCACTGGAACGACTCTGTCTGCAAATTCTACAATGGTCACTTTGGTGCCAATACTGTTATAGAAGTAAGCGAATTCTGTTCCTATGGCACCGCTGCCGACAATTACCATTGATTTTGGTTGTTGTTCCAAAACCAAGGCTTCCCTGTAACCAATAATTTTTTTACCATCCTGGGCAATGTTTGGAAGCACCCTGCTTCTGCCCCCCGTGGCAATGATGATATTAGCACTGTCCAGTGTTTGCTTCGAGCCATCAGCACTGACGACTTCTATTTGTGATTTGGACTTCAGGGTAGCCGTCCCCATAATGACATCAATCTTATATTTTTTCATCAAAAACTGGACGCCTTTGGACATTTTATCCGCAACTCCGCGGCTACGCTTAATAATGGCATTAAAATCTGCCTGGATATTCTCCGCTTTCAGGCCATAAGCATCAGCATGCTTTAGGTAATTATTGACTTGGGCACTCTTCAAAAGCGCTTTGGTTGGGATACATCCCCAATTCAGGCAGATGCCCCCCAGCAGTTCCTTTTCAATGATTGCTACTTTCAGACCAAGCTGAGAAGCACGGATAGCCGCCGGATAACCGCCAGGCCCGCTTCCGATCACTATTACGTCGTATGCCATAGAATTTGATTGTGTTTATTTTCTTAAAATATAACCGCGAAAATAAGGCATTTTACCCATTCTAAGGGCTAAAAACCAGCCAATTTCTCCTTTCCCGGAACATAGTTATCTGCTGTTCAGACTTTTCTTCTGCCTACCCAGTATCTGCCCCAATGCTTCCTTTAATGTGGGATATTGAAATTGAAATCCACTTTCCAGCAGATTGGCAGGATAAACCCAACGGCTTTTAAGCAAAAGCTCGCTGGAGGTGCCGATAATACCGGCGCCGAATTTAAGTAAAGGACCAGGTAAGGGCAAAGCAATGGGTAGACTTAAAGGACTTTTTACCGCTTGTCGCAACGACCGCATAAATTGCCGGTTGGTCATGACCTCGGGAGATGCTACATTAAATATTCCAGCGAGGTGTCGGCACTCGATATACCGAATAGCGGCCGCCACATCCGCGATATGTACCCAGCTAAAGCGTTGATTGCCATTACCCTGAGGGCCACCCCAGCCCATTCGTACAAGCTTTGTATAAGCTGGCAGCGCACCGCCGCCTGGTCCAAGGACAATTGAGATTCTGAGTGCTGCCTGCCGGGTTGCCGGCAGTTTAAAACTAAAAAAAGTCTTTTCCCAGGCCTTCGCTACCTCCACAGAGAAGCCTGAACCGATTTCTCCGCCAGTTTCAGTCATTGGATGGTCTTCAGCATGCCTGTAAATCGTCGCCGTGCTACTATTGACCCAAAGGGCGGGTGGATGGCAGCAACTGGCAATTGCTTCTCCTAATTTAGCTGTCGTCTTTAGTCTGGAAGAAAAGATCAGTTTTTTGTTCTGCTTCGTATATCTGCAATTAACAGATTTTCCCGCCAGATTTACGACCAGTTGGGCATTTTCAAGGGCACTGATAATTCCTGGGGTGTCTTCCCAGTTAACTTGTGTCTGGGAACTTTCAGGCCGCTGCCTTCGCGTAATATTAAACACCTGATAACCCAAGTCACCATAAAACTTTTGCAGATATTGTCCGATAAAGCCACTTGCACCGGCTAATACGATTTTTTTGGGCATGCATCGGGGTTCCTCAAGTCCTTTGTGATTTACAGTCGTCATAAGGAGGGATTTATAATTTTGAATAACCAGTCATTGTGATAACAATTGCTTCCAAAGGGAGGGAGCAACCAGGCAGCTACCTCATCCAGATATCATTTAAATAAAGGAAAGATGACCTAAGGTTTTCGCGCCGCTTTTCTTCCCCTGAAAAACAAAAACATATTAAAGAGCAGCATTATGCCCAGATAAATACTAAACCCCCCAATCTTGGTACTTAGCACTTCAAAAAGGTTCTTTGTTGTGAGTTGCTCCTGGCCGATACGCAATATATAAAGCGCAAACCCCATGTTGATCAGATAGAAACCAATTTTAAAAAGCTGATTGGTTGCCACGGCAATTTCCCGTCTATTATGGAAAATATCCATCATGTAGACAATGGCATTCCCAAATAATTTTCCCGTCACATAGATGGTTAACCATAAAGCAATGGGCAGATAGATCAGATACGCCCACAGGACATTTACTTGTTGCATAACACTTTTATTTTGATTGAATAAAAAGTTTAAAAATTTTGTTCAGACTACTGGTTTTTTCCATAAGTAAAAAACCAGTAAATTGCTATAATGCAAAATGGCCAACAATAACATCAACTGGCCGGTTTGCCTGCCAAGGACAGCCATAACGCTTGCCCAGTCTTTTACAGGCGGCAACCCGCGCAGAGCCACAAAGCTGTAACCGATGTTGACAAGGTAATAACCGGTGAGCAACAAATCATTGGTCAGTTCTGCCTTTGGCTTATCATTTGAGAACATGATCTGGATAAAAGGCCTGCCGGCGCCATGCAAGGCCCAGCCAGCCCAGCCGATTACCACAACCACTACTAACAAATAAAGAATATAGGTTGCCAAAACATAAGTCGTCATACAAGGACCGTTGAAAATTAATAAATCAGGCAAAAAGTTTAAATAACCTGATCAGCATATTTGATTTAGGTAGGCAAAGTTTATCTGCCACGCTGCTGACCTTTGCACTAAAGCCGTGAATCTGCTTTACCTGTGTTTCAAAAACGATTTCCAAAGGTTCCGGGTTATCTACGGTAAATTCCTTAAGCTCGGTCAGGACTTCCAAAACCGGATTAAGTTCTCTTTGTTTTCTGATGGCCATAATTTTGGGAGCCCATTTCCAGATATCCTTTTCATGAACAAAAAATTCCTTTCGATTGCCGGGTATATTTTTTTTGGAAACCACTCCAAAATCCATCAACTGCCTGACGCTCATATTAGTATTACCACGGGAAATCTGAAGTGCTTCCATTAACTCATCTGTTGAGACCGGTTCCGGGGCCAAAAGTAAGAAGGCCTGCACCTGAGCAACTGATCTGTTGATACCCCATGAACTACCTAGATTACCCCAGGTTTCTATAAACTTCTCTCTTGCTGCATTTATTTCCATAACACGAAGATACAATATTTTCTGAACTTTCAATAATTATTGAAAGTTTATTTATTTTTTTTTGTGAAATTTAGGTATCCCCCAAAAAAACTGGCACCTGAATTATTGAAAATCAGGTGCCAATAGCTATTAACGAACGAAGAATGTTATTTCAATATATTATGTCCCATTTTATCTCTTTTGGTTAGTAGGTATTTTTCATTGTGTTTATTGGGAAGTGCCTGAATCGGGACTACCTCGACAATTTCAATACCATAGCCCAATAGTCCCGCTCTCTTGGTTGGATTATTACTCATCAACCTGAGCTTCGTGGCACCTAAATGCCGCAAAATCTGAGCACCAACCCCGTAATCACGCTGATCCGCCTTAAAGCCCAACTTCAGGTTCGCTTCCACTGTATCAAGCCCTTCTTCCTGCAGTTTATAGGCCCGTAATTTATTAATCAGTCCGATTCCTCGGCCTTCCTGGTTCATGTATAATACCATACCGGTCCCTTCCTTTTCAACCATGCTCATGGCGGCATGGAGCTGGTCGCCACAATCACAGCGAAGGCTGCCCAGAATATCGCCCGTAACGCAACTGGAATGCACCCGTGTGAGTACTGCATCTCCCGGGTTCCAGCTACCTTTAATTAAGGCAAGATGTTCAGCCGCATTATGCTTTTCTTTAAATGCAACCAGTTGAAAATCACCGTATTTTGTCGGCATATGCACCCGGACGACCTCCTCAATAAGTGAATCCGATTGTTGGAGTCGATATTCAATCAGATCCTTTATCGTAATAATTTTAAGATCATACTGACGGGCAATATGTTCGAGCTGGGGCAATCTGGCCATGGTGCCATCTTCATTCATAATTTCTACCAGGACACCAGCAGCTTTAAATCCGGCCAATCTAGCCAGATCTACAGCGGCCTCCGTATGGCCGGTGCGTCTTAAAACGCCGCCGTCTTTAGCCCTCAATGGAAATATATGCCCAGGACGTCCAAAATCTTCGGGACGGGCATTATCATCCACCATCATCTGAATGGTTTTAGCCCGGTCATGGGCACTGATCCCTGTCGTACAGCCATGCCCCAGCAAATCAATACTTACGGTAAAAGGCGTTTCGTGCAAGGCAGTATTTTTAGGGACCATGAGCGTCAGCTCAAGTTTATCAGCCAGTTCCTCTGTGATCGGTGCGCAGATTAAACCGCGGCCGACCTTGCTCATAAAATTTATAATTTCCGGGGTTATATTGGCGGCAGCCGTGATAAAATCGCCTTCATTTTCCCGGTCTTCGTCATCAACAACAATTACCAATTTTCCCGCTTTTATATCACCGAGCGCTGCTTCAATCGTACTTAGCATAAATAAATATTGCCTTAAATAAATTAACCGCTGAAAAACCTCCATTCCTCTAATTGAGCGGATTTGTTTTACGGTCGTGAAATGCAAAATTACAACTAAATCTGCAAAGCAATGTTGCGTTCCGGGTTAAACTCTAACAGAGTAAAGTAACTGTATAGGTTAAAATTCAATGGCGAGCATTTATGTGGCCGGTTACAATACAACAAAAAGAAGCGTGCCTTTTATGGTATTATAGTTAACCCATAAAAGGCACGTACGCCCATCTGAGCGCCTTTTTAAAAATTTTAAGTGAAACTTAGTTTTAATGGGCGGGTTTGACAGCTTGCCGCGCAAACAACTTCCACGAACCGTGGATTTTAACCCAGACCAGTAAAATTTCAAGGCGCACAGTTCCGGGGACCTTATTGTCAAATGTTTTCGCTGACAATATATGCCTAACAGTTGCCGTATTGCCTACCACATGAATGGTTTCATCTGTCAGATCAATGGAAATAAAATCCGACCTTCCGGAAGTGATGCCTTCTACAAACTGTTGCTGATTTTGAATTACACCGGAAGAATGCCCATAACTTAAGGTCGGCAAAGTCATTTTATACAGCGTGTTTCCATCTGCATCCACCATCGCCTTGTTTAGCTTAGTTACGGCTTGTTTCACAGATTCAGTGGCCTTGCGCTGGCCAAAAGCGGTTACAGCTATCATACACAATAAAAATGTACTGAGGAATAAATGTTTCATTTTTTATTATTTACAATTCAATATAAGCCTGATAATCGACCTTTAATAAGTTAAATAAATTCTTAATATACTAATTATTCTACACTTATGGGATGATTGAGTATCATGATCGCTTCCTGAAGTTTATTTTTAAACCCGGAAGCTGTATTAAATGCCGGATCAGAAAGCGACCAGCCGGCATAGAACCTGAAAGTGACCGGATGATCCTTACTTATGGGAGACTCCAGCATATAAGTACTGGTAATATCCGTTAGCGGTGACTTTTCTTTAATATTCCAAATCCGGGTTGCGCCGGGATCCAGGCTAATGACAGCCATTCCCAGGTTATCATGATTTTCGGATTGCTTGCCAAAGCTATAAACGGCTTTAGCATGATCTGTCACCACCGAATCCATCTGGTTGCTGTAAAAATCCGCGATGCCCATATCAACCCTTAAATCATTTGGCACACCGGCTCCTTCTACTGCCACCACACTGGTATAATAATAATCGCCTGCACAAATACTGATCTTTTCTGTCACTGTTACCGGCTTACCGGCCAACTGCCAGGGATAGGTCATTAAAAAACTGGCTCTTAAAGGGCCATCTTCCAAAAGCTGATAGGTTTCACCTTTAATATCCTTGCCCCCAAGCCTGACAAGGGTGTCTTTACCATCCGCTTTTTGATAATGGAACGCCAGGGCGCCGGCGCCCAGCGAACTGCCTACTTTTAAAATGTCCATCCCCCAACCCGCCAGTTTATGGTAACTGTTTTTAGGATTCGCTCCTACGGAGTCCATGACCATATCAGCGGTCCGCTTGCCATAGATATCCTTATTATTTCTGGTATCAAAATAAAGCCGGAAGGCAACTTTGTCATTTTCCCAGCCGGGGCCTTCTGTCAGATAAGGAGGCAGGGCCTGCCTGGAAAAATCTGTAGGCGGATTCTGGTCAGGCATCTGAACCTGCTGCTGGTTTCCTCCAAAAGTCTGATCTTCGTTTTTAAGCTTCATTCGGGCATGAGCCAAATCAGTGTGTGATACCACGGACTTTTTGTCTGTTTTTACCAATTGAACCGCCACTGTTTCCTGTGCTTTAATGGGGCAGCGTAAAATAACCTCATCCCATTTATTGTCACCGTCCAGATCAACATATTGGGCCATGAGCCTTTTTCGCCCATTTTGAAAGGTCAAATATTTATCCCCCAAAGGACCTGTTTTTGCCTCCAATTGATTTTTTGAGAGAACCAGCGTTGCCTCAGGCCGGTCAATATCAGTTGTATTTTTAAGCGTCAGTTTAGCAGCACGCTGGCCATCAGCGTAACTGCCACAGCTAAAAATACCCAGTAAAACAACACCTGCCAAAACTATCTTGTGCATATTATTACGCTTTACATGAACAATATTAATAACCGTTTTATTTTAAATCGGCAATATCCACCATATCCATATCAGAATAAGTATAATTTTCACCGGCCATTCCCCATACAAACCCATAATTGGAAGTACCGCAACCTGCATGAATAGACCAGGGTGCAGACAAAATAGCTTCATTATTGTTCACCACCAGATGACGACTTTCGGAGGGTTCGCCCATTAAATGAATGACGCGCTGATCCTTTGGTACATCAAAATAAAAGTAAGCCTCCATTCTACGCGTATGTGTATGGGCAGGCATTGTATTCCAGACACTGCCTGTATCCAGGATAGTCAGTCCCATAACCAATTGGCAGCTCTTGATGCCATCGGCATGAATATATCTGTAAATTGTCCTTTTATTGGAAGTTTCAAGGCTGCCGGTCTCTGTCGGGAAGGCATCTTTTTTGGCAAACTGGGTTGTGGGGTATTCAGTATGGGCGGGTGCGCTTAACATATAGAAAATTGCTGGATTGCCTTTATCCTTTGAAGCAAAACTGACCTTTTCCGTATGCAGCCCTACATACAGACAATCTAACTTTTCCAGTTCATAGCTTTTATCGCCTGCCTGAATAGTTCCCGGCCCTCCCAGGTTTACAACGCCAAGTTCACGCCTTTGTAAAAAATAATCGGCCTTAAGTTCAGGTTCATTGGGTAATTCAATAACCGCATCTACAGGTGAAACTCCACCGACAATCACCCGGTCATAATGACTGTAGACCAACTTAAGTTTATCTTTTTGAATCAACTCTTCAATCAGAAAATTTTCCCTGAGTTGTTTGGTGTCCATTTGTTTTGTTTCATTGGGACTATTTTGAAATCTTACTTCCATTGTTTAAATTATTTTAAAATTGTTTAATAAAGCGTTTTTACTATATTTAAGTTTTTGTTATCTGGCCATCCAGCCGCCGTCCACATTCAGAATGGTACCATTTACATAATCGGCCGCCTTGCTGGACAAATAAACAACAGCCCCCTTCAGATCATCAGGGCTGCCCCAACGGCCAGCGGGGATTCTTTCCAAAATGGACTTAGCGCGCACCGGGTCTGCCATCAGGTTCTTAGTGTTATCAGTGGCAATATAACCTGGCGCAATCCCATTAACCTGGATCCCTTTCGAGGCCCATTCGTTGGCAAGTGCCTTTACCAGACCGGCAATACCAGATTTACTGGCTGTGTATCCCGGCACATTAATACCGCCCTGATAAGAAAGCATGGAGCAAGTGAAGATGATTTTACCGTGTCCGTTTTCAATCATCATTTTACCAAACTCTCTTGCCAGTATAAACTGCGCATTGAGATTAATTGAGATAACTTTATCCCAATAGTCATCGGGATGCGTAGCTGCAGGCTCCCGCATAATAGTGCCTGCATTATTTACCAGGATATCAATTACTGGCTGCGTTGCCTTTATTTCCTTAATAAAAGCATAAACACTTTCTCTGTCTGAAAAATCCGCATTGTACCTGAAAAACTTTCTTCCTAAAGCCGTAACGGCCTTTTCGGTCTCAGAATCTTTTGGAAAACTGGAGCTGACGCCTATTATATCGGCTCCGGCTTCAGCCAGACCAATGGCCATCGCCTGGCCTATCCCTCTGTTAGAGCCGGTTACAATGGCTGTCTTCCCCTCCAGGCCAAATGCACTGATATTAATTGACATTTTTACATTTATTTTTATGAAGTTAATGATTGAATATTGCCTATTCTTATACGTGTTTGTTTTCTGTATCCAATGCCTTTCCGTCCATAGTAGCTTCTACTACAATAACAAAAGGCTGTGGCTGTAATTTTTGTTCTAAATGGATGAATACGGCATTGCCATCCAGCTTTTCAATCTTCAGATTTTTATGATCCTGCAAAAGGTAAGCATTTTTAATATGTCCCTTTTTACCTGGCACCACTTTTAACGCACCGTTAATGGGCATATTAAAGACGATCATATAAATTTTACCGTCTTTTCTGTTTTTGGTATAATATCCCCAGTCTTGTTTTTCCCAACCGGCATAGCCTGCACCGTAAATAGCTTCATGATTGACCTGCATCCAGTCGCCGATCTGCTGAGCCGTCTGCAACTCTTTTTTCCTGAAAGTCCCATCGCCTTTTGGTCCGAAATTCACTACAAAATTTCCGTCAAGTGACACGCACTTTGCGAGCATTTCTATAAGTTCATAAGGAGTTTTCCAATGACCGAGCCAGGTCTTTGCGTATCCCCAGCCGTTTTCCGGAATGGTCATAACGCAATCCCAGTCATTGCCCCTGGTAGCCGCATAATCTTTGGGGATTTTCCTTTCCCATCCCTGTTCGTAATCCCCCATTAAATGGCCGTTTGCATCAAAATGACGGTTACCGTAATCATCCGCCCTGAGCCGGCTGCCAATGATAAGCCCCGGATGCAACTTTTTCAGGTACTGATCCAGACTATCTGAGAAGGCACCGCTTTTTTTCCAGCTGTTATCCCAGGTTCCGTCAAACCAAAAGCCTTTGGTTTGCGGATATAAAGTAAGTAATTCCGCCAGTTGGTTTTTGGTAAAGGTTTTAAACCGGTTAAAAGCAACCGTATCAGCGGCCGTTTTAAGATCATAGCGCCAGTCTTTCTGATGCCAGTCCATTACCGAAAAATAAAGATAAACATCGATCCCGGCCTTGTCAAAGGCACGAACCATCGGACCGATCATATCTTTTTTATACGGTGTTTTGGTAATATTAAAATCGGAGTATTTACTGGGCCAAAGGCAAAACCCGTCATGGTGTTTGGTGGTAATGGTGACATACTTAACACCCATTTGCCTGGCCATATTTGCCCAGGCTTCGGGATCAAAGTCTTTAGGATCAAACTTTTTATAAAGGTTGTCATAAACATCGTGTGGAAGTTTGTTCCAGGACCTGATCCATTCAGAAGCACCATTATAGTGCATTCCGTTATAATCTCCGCCCAAAATGGAATACAGCCCGAAATGAATAAATTCGCCTAATCCGTAATCACGCCAGCGGTCCATTTCAGGATCGGTCCTTTTGCCAATCCGGTGTGCTCCGTGTTTTAATGGTACTTCTTTTTTATCGTTTTTAATTTCTGTTTTTTTGCCGCCTTCCCCCCACTGCGCTTGCAGGTTAGTGGGTGAGAGCACGGTTAAAACCAAGGACAGACAAAGCACCGTGACTGCCGCCGCGGCAAACTGTGCCCTTGCCTTAATGCCCCTAATCTTGGGTCCTGTAATTATTTTGTGGATCATTTTTATGTGGAAATTTTTTCTGATTTTAATATTCAATAATTTTTTCACATAGCACCGCAATGAAAGAAAATTTAGAATTTTGATAACGTTTTCAATAATACGGAGACTTTAGGAAAAAATAATACGCTTCTTTTGTGTATTAAGATGGTCCATTAATAGTCTACATGATAATCCTTATGAAAAGATTTTCCCGCCCAGGCTGCCTTAGCAGTCCAATCCGCCGGAGGGTTTTTCCAGAAAGGGTTATCAGCAGCAAGGCCTAAGGGCAAAAAACTAAGTGTTGCCATGTACAGACTGCCAGTAGAGGTATAATAATCCGCAACCTCAGGTTGCAAACCCACAAAGCCTAACTGCAGCCATCCATCCTGATCAAAGCTATTGATTTTTGTATACATATTATAACACACCTTCGTCAGTGCGGAGCGCACCTGGGCAGGATCGATATGCTTGGGCAGGTTCTGCTGCCAGCTAACCATGGCCAAGGCCTGAAAAGCTCCTGTCCTGTATGGAATAGAGCGTCCGATCGGGGGATAAGTTCCTTCTGGAGAAATCAGTTTCTCCTGCTGTTCGGCGTACCGGATCATTCTTTTATTGGCCTGGAGGTATTCTTTTTCCTCCACCAGTTTATGTTCGCTCAATATCTTTAGTGTATCCACCATAAAAGGGTGCATCACATAGGCGTTGTAATAATCAAAAGCGAACCTGGGGCCATCGCTATACCAGCCATCGCCTACATACCAGCTTTTCAACCGTTCCACCCCGTGCATCAGTCTTTCTTTATCATATTGCTCACCAATGGATAGTAAGAAAGCCTCAGCCATAGAACCAAAGATCACCCAATTACTGTCAAAGGGCTTCCTGTTACGCAGCGATTTTACGCAGCTGATCACATTTTTTTTGGTCTCTGCATCTAATGGTTCCCATAGGGCTTTCGGCGCCCGGATAAACGCCTGCACAAAATAAGCGGTATCAACGATGGGCTGCATTTCCTTGGTGAAATTTAAAAAGTCCTTCGCTTCAGGATTTACAGCATTTGAGATTCCTTTTACGGCCGCCTGGCGAAGTCTTTTTCTGAGCTTGCCTTCATTTGTGC
>Ga0182744_1002066_pt1 | contig 16918 bp, 11 predicted proteins | sample eDN3rd30CKraftMG_FD_128525 | JGI IMG/M metagenome (GOLD analysis project Ga0182744, IMG submission 128525) | Enriched Miracle-Growth compost microbial communities from Emeryville, California, USA - eDNA 3rd pass 30_C Kraft MG (version 2) (version 2) ...
CCCCGCTGACGGCGCCGCCCTGGCCGCGGCGCCAGCGGATGATCTCGCCGGCGCGAACCACTCCTTCGGCCGGAAATGCTGCACGAGGGTCCGGGCGCTCCGCCGTCAACCAGTCAAATATACCTCCCCAGAGTGCCGTGTACGCGTCGGCGCTCGAACCGCCGCGAAAGCGCCACCTCCAGAGCCCCGAAGCGGCGGTCACCACCACACGACGACCGCCAGCGCTGCTCCCCGCCACGATCGGCCGTCTGTCGAAGCGACGGCCGCGCGCTACCTCGAGCCCCTCCCACTCACCCGTCGGCGGGCTCCCGGTGATTGCCACGGGCGGCAGGCTGTCCCAGACTATCCCGGCCAGTACCGGCGAGAGCGGCGATGGCGGAGCCGCCACGGGATACCACTCTCCTATCGTGTCCGCGGTGGTGGGTGCCGTCACGGAGATGAGCGCGAGCGAGCCGCTCGTAGCGCGACGAGGAGCACCGAAGTACGAGGTGTCGCCATGTATTATCGCCAGCGGTGCCTCGCGCAGTGAACTTCTCACCGCCGCCTCGGTCACCGGTGTGAGCGTGCCTTCCTGGCGCCAGCTTCCGTTCGCCACGCGATAGTACGCGCGTGCCGGGAGCGACACGGCGCCGCGGAGTACAGGAAGCACGAATCGGGAGTCGAAGTCCGGCGACGTCGACACCAGTACCGCTCCTGCGGCGCGGGAGATGTCCAGCGGTACTGAAAGAGTGTCGTTGCGGCGCTCGGCGTCGCCCGAGACAGTTGCCACGGCCGAGAGGAGCGCCGCACGCGGCGCTCCGCCGAAGTTCGCGCGCAACGTCTGCGTGCGCTCCGCACCTGGCGCGAGCGCGTCGATCGGCGCGGATGCGACGGTGGTGCCGTCGTCGAGCCGCAACTCGAGTGTACCCGCGGGAGACGAGAGCGGGCCGTTGCGGAGCGCGACTCGCACTTCGACAGTGTCGCCGCTGACCACGGCCCGAGGCGCGTCGAGCGAAAGTACAGCCACGTCGCGCGTCGAATCGCGCGGCACCACCTCGATGCGCGATCCGGAAGGGAGCTGCGCCAGCGCTGATGGATCATCCAGCTCGCCATCCGTTATGAGCACCAGCGGACGACCCGCCGCCAGAGAGCGTTCCACGAGAGCGCGCGAGCGGGTGGCATCGTCAGAAGGGAGTTCCGGTGCGCGGCCCGTACGAACCGAGTCTCCGAAGAGGATGAGCGAGTCGCCTCCGAGTCGTGCCGCCGCGGCCCGCGCCCGCGTCCACGACGCGCTGTCGCCCGCTCGCTCCCAGCTCGTCGACACGTCGAGTGCAACGAGCGGGGCCGGCGATCGCGCCGGCCCCGCCGGAGCGTCGAGGACGAGCGCGACGAGCAGCGTCATCGCCAGCGCGCGCGCGGCGAGGAGAATAGCACGCCGCGTCCCACGGCCGCCGCCCGGCTCGCGCCGTCCATACGACAAGACCGCGATCGCCACTCCGGCGATCGCGGCAACGAGCCATTTCAGCATTGGGGAAAGCTAACTCGGGTATGCCGGCCTGGCCCGCACGGGCGGCCGACTCCCTCTCTACCGGCTCGCCATGCGCTGGCTGCCCACCTGGATCCGAGCGTCGAGCTGAGCCAGAAGCGTCACGCGCATGGTGTCGAAGCGCGCCTTCTCGGCGGCCGGGATCGGAAGGCCTGCCTTGTCGCGAAGCGCCGCACGAGGGTCGCGCTGAACCCCGTTTACTATCACCTCGAAGTGGAGGTGCGGTCCGGTGGCGAGACCCGTCATCCCGACGTAGCCGATCGTCTGCCCGATGGACACGCGCGTGCCGGAATGGATCCCCTTGGCGAAGCCACGCATGTGACCGTAGCGCGTGACATAGCCGTTCGGATGGCGGATGTCGATCGCGTTGCCGTAGCCGCCCTTCTTTCCGGCGAAGATCACGATGCCGTCACCGATGGCGCGCACCGGAGTGCCGGAGTTCGCCGCGTAGTCCGTTCCCTTGTGGCTCCGCCACGTTCCGAGGATCGGATGCTTTCGGCGGCCGAATACGCTGGAGATGCGTCTGAACGAAAGCGGCGCGCGAAGGAACGCCGAGCGCATGGAGTGTCCGTCGGCATCGAAGTACTCCGCGCGACCCGAGCTCGCCTCGTAGCGCACTGCGTCGACTTCCTTGCCGCTGAGCGCGAAACGAACCGCGAGCACATCTCCGATTCGAACGATTCCGCCGGGCCCTTCCTTTCGCTCGAAGAGCACCTCGAAGTGGTCGCCGTCGCGGAGATCACGACTCATGTCCGCCTTGTACTCGTAGATGTCGCCGAGCGACCACGCGAGCTCGGCACGCGCATTGGCGGGGAGCAGCTCCGACGCCGAATCATCCAGCGCCTGGTAGAGATTTGCGTGAACGGTGCCGCTGGCGGTGAGCGTGTCCACGTGCCACGGAAGCGTTTCCTCCGCGCCCGTCCATATCGAATCGCCACTGCGACTGACGCGGATGAGTCGGTCGATCGCGAGGTGAAAAACCACTTCGGATGGAACGGAATCGTCGCCGAATGTGCGCAGCGAAACGGGCATCCCTGCGCGTGCACGCCGCGCATCGAGGCCCGTTGCGGCCCGCAGTACGTGCACGATCCCTTCGCTGCCGATGCCGCCGCGCGCGAGAAGGCCCGAGAGCGTTTCGCCAGCGTGGAGCGTGTCGGAACGCTCGTGCCACGCCGGGGCGGCCGGCACGGCGGCCATGGCCGAGTCGGCACCGACCTTGGCGAAAGGCGCCGCCGAACGTGGCGAGGGGAGATCTACCGTGAGGGCAACGATCGCGAGCGCACCGACCACCAACGCCGTGACGACGCGCGGGGACGGACGCTTCAATCCATCTGCCTCCGAATGAAGGTCGGGATCTCCATGTCGTTGAGATCCTGATTCGCCTTGTCGGTGAGGCCTCCTCCGGGCGGCGGATGGATCGGGCGGCGCGCGTGCTCGGACGGCTGCGCCGTGCGAGACGCGACAGTTCCGAAGCGAGGGGGCCGCTGAGCCGGGAACGGGATCACGGGCGTGGCGAGCGTGTTGCGCACCGGCTGGGCCGGCTCGCTCTGCGTGGCATGCGCGCCCTGCACCACGCGATCGAACCCGGTCGCGATCACGGTGACGCGAATCTCGCCCTGCATCGCGGGCTCGTTCACAGCGCCGAAGATGATCTCCGCATCGTCGCCTACGGCATCGTGCACGACCTCGTTGATCTGGTGCACCTCGCCCAGTGTGAGGTCGCTCCCGCCGGTGATGTTGACGAGGACGCCGGTAGCTCCGCTGATGGAAACGTTGTCGAGCAGCGGCGAAGAGATCGCCTGCTGTGCGGCTTCCATCGCCCGCAATTCGCCGCGTCCCACGCCGGTGCCCATCAGGGCAGACCCGCCGGCCTGCATCACTGTACGAACGTCGGCGAAGTCCACGTTCACGAGGCCGGTCACGCTGATGAGATTGGAGATTCCCTGCGTGGCGTGGAGCAGCACCTCGTCGGCCTTCTTCAGCGCGTCGCCGAACGGAATTCCCTTCCCCACCACCGCTAGAAGCCGCTCGTTGGGGACCACGATCATCGTGTCCACCTGCTTGCGCATCTCGGCGATCCCCATCTCCGCCTGGCGCATCCGCTTGCGCCCCTCGAAGAGGAACGGCTTGGTGACGATGCCGACGGTGAGCGCGCCGGCCTCACGTGCCATCTCGCACACTACCGGCGCTGCGCCGGTGCCGGTTCCGCCGCCCATGCCGCACGTAACGAACACGAGGTCCGCGTTGGTGAGCACTCGCGCGACCTCGTCCCTGTTCTCCTCGATGGCCTGGCGACCGATCTCCGGACGTGCACCCGCGCCGAGCCCTCGTGTGAGCTTCTTCCCGATCTGGATCTTGACGTCCGACTTGGACGTGAGGAGCGCCTGAGCATCCGTGTTGACGGAAATGAATTCCACGCCTTCCAGGTGCTCTTCGATCATCCGGTTGACAGCGTTGCCGCCGCCGCCGCCAACGCCGACCACCTTCATGCGCGCGTTCTGCGGTGTGCTCTCCTCGAACTCGAAGATCATTGCGGAAGAAACTCCACTTGGCTGGAGGAAATACGTGCTGCGGCTACCGACTTGGCGGGCTCACTGCTCCTGCATATGGCCGGCTCTGAAGACCAGCGCGAAGATAGGCACAATATAATGCATTGGACTCGGCAACACACCAACCCGTAACCTTCAATTCCGCATCGTTAGCTCGAAGCTCAGAAGAAGTCCTGCAGCCACGCCTTGACGCGTTGTGCGAGTCGATCCATACCCGGCGCGGACATCGACTTCCGGCGTGCGCCGGTCGCGCCGGCGATTCCCAGCGCCATGCGATGCGCACCGTACAGCGCCAGCCCCACGGCCGTGGCGAAGCGTGGCGCCTCGACCGAGTCGCTCAACCCGCCGATCCCATCGGCCGGCGATCCCACACGCACGCCGGTCCCGAATACATCCGCCGCGAGCTCCGCTGCGCCCTGGATCGCTGAACCTCCACCCGTCAACACGATCCCGGCACTCAGGAGTCCGGCGAAACCGGCGGACGTTATGTCCCGGTTCACGAGCTCGAAGATCTCATCGGTCCGCTGATGGATGATGTGCGCGAGCGAGTCGATCCTGATCTGTCGCTCTCCCTGCGCTACGGTGCCCGGAAGCTCTATCACGTCCTGCGACTCCGCCATCAGCGGCTCGTACGCGCAGCCGTACAGTTCCTTGAGCCGCTCCGCATCGCCCGCCGTCAGGCCGAGTCCGTGAACTATGTCGTTCGTGACGCTGTTGGCGCCGAAGCCCACGGTGCCGAGATGCCGGATCTTCCCCTCATGGAAGATCGCCAGATCGGTGCTGCCCGCTCCCATCTCCACCAGCGCCACTCCGAGCTCCTTCTCATCCTCGGTGAGTACCGCCAGCGCACTGGCGAGCGGCTCCAGCACCAGCTCGCGCACCTTGTAGCCGGCCCGTTCCACCGCCTTGCGCAGATTCATGGCGGGCGACGCCCCGATCGTGACGAGGTACATCTCCGTTTCCAGCCGCATCCCTATCATCCCGACCGGATCGCGGATCCCGTCGTTCTTGTCCACCCGATACTCCTGCGGGATGGCGTGCAGAAGCTCGCGGTCGGTCGGGATCGCCTGCGTGCGCGCCACCTCCTTCGCGCGCTCGACGTCCGTGCGCGTGACCTCGTCGCCGTTGACCGCAACCACGCCCGAGCTGGTCATCGCCTGGACGTGCTCGCCTGCTATCCCCGCGTAGACGTACTGGACCTGCACGCCGGCCATACGCTCCGCGTCCTGCATCGCCTTCGTGATGGATCGCGTGGTTTCGGCGATATCGGATACGACGCCGCGCCTGAGTCCCGCCGTGCGCGCCTGCCCGACGCCCAGCACCTTGATGTTCGGATGCTTCGGGAGATCGCCCACGACTTCGGCAATTATCGCCGTCGTGCGCGACGAGCCGATGTCGAGACCGGCGACGAGTCTTTCGGGATTCACTGCACCCTCGCTATGACCTGGTCGCGGAAGCGCAGATCGAGCTGGGCGACACGCGCGCCACGTCGATCGAGGTCCTGCTCCACCGGCGCTATGTCCCCCAGACGCTCGGCGGTGACTCCCTCGCGCGCCAGTACAGAGTACGACGGGAGGGTGAGCTCGATGTCGCCGTGCGCACCGCGTCGCGCCGCGCTTATCCTGGCGAACATCCGCGGCTCTTCGTCACGCAGATCGGCCAGGAGCGAGAGGAGCACCGTGTCGGCGTTCTGCACGATGGGCAGGTCCACGTCGACACGACTGGGATCGATCGGCAGCGTCGCGCCATCCTCGTCCACGACGGCCAATCCGCGCGCCACCGGGACGAAGGCGACCGGAAGGTTTTCCGTCACGTGTACCTCGAGCGTGCCCGGAAGCCTGCGTTCGAGCCTCACCGAACGGATTTCCGGGTGCGACGTGAGACGAGCCGAGAGCGAATCGAGGTCGGTCCAGATCGAGATGGTAGTGTCCACACTGAGTAGCGAGAGAATCTCACGAGGGGGCACGTACCGCTGGCCAGAGACTTCCACGTGCCGTATCTGAAAGTACGACATGTGAGAAAGGATGCGAGGCCCCCACCACGGCGCGCTTCCCGCGGCCACTATCCCGAGAAGCGCGCCCACCCCCCAGAGGCCGGCGCGCGAAGTGCCCGCCGCCACCACCTGCAGGACGCGCTTCATGCCGCCGCCGTCAACTGTGCGAGCAGCTCCGGCCCGGTGCGGGTGATGTCACCCGCGCCGAGCGTGATCACGACGTCGCCGCCTCGCACCGCGTGCGCGAGCGCCGCGGCGAGCTCCCCCCGCTCTCCGCGCCACGCCAGGCGAGCAGGCGATGCGGCGGCGGACTCCGTTGCATGCCCCGCGCTCGCGCCGTCGCGAGGCGCGGCGCGAGGCGCGACGCGAAGCGCGGCGCGCGGGCCCGACGCAGCCTGCAGCAGCGCCGCCTCCACGAGCGACGAGCTGACGCCTTCGATGGGCTGCTCGCGGGCGGGATATATCTCGGTGAGAAAGACCTCGTCCGCCTCTGCGAGTGCGGCTCCGAACTCGCCGGCGAAGTCGCGCGTCCTCGAGTACAGATGCGGCTGGAACGCCACCAGCAGTCTGCGCCCGGGGAACGCAGCGCGCGCGGCTGCCAGCGTGGCGCGTATCTCGGTTGGGTGATGCGCGTAGTCGTCGATGACCACGACGCCGGCCGCTTCTCCGATGCGCTGGAAGCGGCGCTCGACTCCGCGGAACGCCGCCAGACCGCGCGCCATCCCCGCCGGATCGGCGCCCAGGACGAGTCCGCTTGCCAGCGCAGCGAGCGAGTTGAGCACGTTGTGCCGACCCGGCACCTCGAGCTGCACACGCGGGAGCTCACGTCCATCGTAGACCGGCACGTAGCTGCTGCCGCCGCCCGGCGTCACCGCCACATCGCTCGCCAGCAGTCGAGCGTCCGACGAAGAGATGCCGTAGCGCACTACTTCCGCCGTCGCCGGAGTACGGAGCGCGTTGGCGCCGGCATCATCGGCGCACACTACGATTGCGCGCGCGCCGTGCGCGAATCGCGCGAAGGTCTCGTGGATGTCGGCGAGATCCCGATAGATGTCGAGGTGATCGGCCTCGATGCTCGTGACCACGGCGACGGCCGGTGTGAGCGCGAGGAAGGAGCGGTCGTACTCGTCGGCCTCCACCACGAACAGCTCGTCGGAACCCACACTCAGGTTGCCGTTCCACGAAGCCACCCTGCCGCCCACGATGCCGGTGGGCTCGAGGCCGGCCGCGGCGAGCGCCTCGGTCGTCATGACGGTGGTAGTCGTCTTGCCGTGCGTGCCGGCGACCGCTATCACGTCGCCCCCCCCCCCCGCGACGACCTCGGCGAGCGCCTCGGCGCGCCGTATGACGGGAATGCCGCGCGCGCGCGCCGCCTCGAGCTCGGGATGATCGCGCGGCACCGCCGACGTCACCACCACGGCCTGCGCGCCCTCGACGTGCGCGGGATCGTGCCCTCGCACCACCGACACTCCACAGCGTTCCAGATCCGCTACCGAAGCAGGATTGGCATCGCATCCGGTTACTCTTACTCCGCGTCGCGCGAGTAACTCGGCGAGCGCGCTCATGCCGGCGCCGGCTGCCCCCATGAAGTGGATGGGGCGAGGATCGGAGGGAGCTGGGAGAGTCATTCGGGGTGCGGCCAATCTAGCGCGCGCGGCACCGTCCTCTCAAGTGTGATCGAGGTGACGCGATGCTGTCCGCTCCAGCTTCGGCACGCGTACGGTGCGAGTACCGTGCGCATCGCGCGCGCGACGCGCGTTCAGCGCGATCCGGTTGTCGATCGCCTCGCCAATAACAGTACGCGCTGCGCGATTACAGCGGCGGCATCCGGACGCGCGCGCGCCAGTGCGGCATCCGACATGCGCTCGAGACGCGCAGGGTCGGCGAGCAGCTTCGCCATCGTGTCGCCGAGGGCTTTGACCGTGAGTTGCGCCTGCGGGAGGTTCACGCCCGCGCCCGCGGCCGCGAGCGCGACGGCATTGTGCGTCTGGTGGTCCGCGGCAGCAGTGGGAAGCGGTACGACGACGGGCGCGATTCCCCACGCGCACAGCTCGGCGAGCGTCAGCGCGCCGGCGCGTGACAGCGCGACGTCGCTGGCCGCGTACGCTTCCGATATGGGCGACAGATAAGGGAGCACGCGTACGTTCGGCGACTCGAAAGCGGCGTATGGTTCGTGCTGCTGGCGACCCGTGCCCCAGATCACGTACAGATCATCGGGGAGCGACTCGCCGATCCAGCCTGCCATCAGCTCGTTCAGCGCCCGCGAGCCCTGACTCCCCCCCACCACTATCAGGACCTTCCCCCGATCCGGTGGGAACCCCCAGCGTCGGCGCGCCTCGGCGCGATCGGGACGCGGTACCGGCGGAGGCTCTATGGGGTTGCCTGTGTCGCCCACCCACGCGCCGGCGCGCGCGTGAAGAAGCGCACGCGCTTCGTCGTAGCCAAGGTAGATCTCGCGTGCGTACCGGCTGAAGAACCGCGTCGTGGCCCCGGGATGGCTGTTCTGTTCCTGCAGCGCTATGGGCACCCGATGCGCGACGGCCCATGCTAGCGCCGCTCCCGAAGCGTAGCCGCCGGTTCCCACCACGAGCGAAGGTCGTGCCTCGCGTGCAGCGCGCGAGAGAGAGCGCCACGCGCGGGCGAGGCCAGCCACGGTGCGCCAGTTATTCCACGGCCGGCTTCTGTAGAGCGGGTGCAGATCGAGAAGCAGATGCTCGAACTCCGTAGCCGGGAGTAGATCGCGCTCCACTCCACGCCGCGCGCCCACGAAGAACGGACGCACGGTCGTGTCGAGCTTCACAAGCGCGCGCGCGATCGCGAGCGCCGGGTACAGGTGCCCTCCCGTCCCGCCGCCGGTGAAGTAGATCCTCACAGCGGATTTCGCACCATCGGGTTCGTCGCATGCTCACCCATCACCCGCTGGCGCTCGCTTCCGATGTTGGCAAGTATCCCTGTCATCATGATCGAGAGAACGAGATTCGTTCGCCCGTAGGAGATGAACGGGAGCGTGAGCCCCGTGGTAGGCAGCAGTCCGATGACGACGCCGATGTGCAGGAATGCGGTGCTCACCATCGTGAACGTGATTCCCACTGCGACGAGCTGCTGGAACGGAGTTCGTGCCTTGCGGGCGATCCGGAATCCGAGCCAGCCGTACGCCGCGAAGAGGAGCGTCACGAAGAGGATCCCCACGAAGCCCCACTCCTCGCCGATGTTGCTCGCTATGAAGTCGTTGTACGGGAACGGCACGAAGCCCATCTGCTGTCGGCCCTCGCCGAAGCCAACGCCGAAGAACCCGCCCGAACCCACGGCTATGAGCGACTGCCGGAGTTGATACCCCACGTTCGCCGGCGCCTGCCCGGGATCGAAGAACGATGTCATTCGCAGCAGCGCGTACTGCGCCTTCTCCACCTCGTGCCAGAGCAACGGCGTCGCGAGAATCCCGAGGAGCACCACATGTCCGATCCTCACGCCGCCCGCGAAGAGCACTACGCCCATTATCAGCGTGAATGTCATCGCCATCGAGAGATCCGGCTCGAGGATCACGAGCAGATCGAGCACGGCGAGCACCACGAGGAAGGGCAGCAGCCCCTTGGTGAGCCTGCGCAGCAGCTCGCCCTTCTTCACCACCAGCATGGCGGTCCACACTACCACGGCGAGTTTGGCCAGCTCCGATGACTGGAAAGCAAACCCGAGGTAGACCCACCTGCGCGATCCGTTCAGGCGCGGCGCTATCGCTCCGGTGAAAGGGAGGACCGGGATGATCAACAGCACGAGGCTCACGCCGAGCAGCGGCCAGGCCCACTTTCGCCATCGTTCGGCATCGATCTTGGCGAAGATCGCGAAGAGCACGGTGCCCAGTCCCACGCCCGCGACCTGGCGCAGCAGGTAGTACATGCTGTCGTGCCCCTCGCGCACCGCCAGTATGGCGCTCGCGCTGTAGAGCACAGCGAGCCCGAAGGCGAGCAACGTGGCCGTGATGATGAAAAGAGCACGCGCCTCGGCGCCCATCCGCCACCGCTCGCGAGTGACCGCCGCCGTCGCGCCCTTCAAGCCGCTTCCCCTCCCTCCAACGCCAGTTCGCGGAAGCGCTCGCCGCGCTCCACGTAGTTCCGGAACATGTCGTAGCTCGAGCACGCGGGTGACAGCAGCACCACGTCCCCCGGCTCCGCGAGCCTTCGCGCCAGCGACATCACCTCGCCGAAGTCCGAGCCGAGCAGGTGCACCGGCAGCGTGTTCGACAGGTCGCTCTGCACTATCGGACCGGCCTCGCCGTACGCGATCACCGCTTTCCCGATCGCCTGGAGCGGCGCCGCCAGCGACGTGTACGGCTCGCCCTTGTGTCGTCCACCGAGCAGGAGGATCGTGGGACGCGTCATCGCCCGAATCGCGACGAGCGTGGAGCCGGGGTTCGTGGCCTTGGAGTCGTTGATCCAGAGGACTCCTTCACGTTCCACCACGCGCTCCAGCCGGTGCGGGAGCGCCTCGAACGTGCGCAGCCCCTGGGCGACGCGATCGAGCCCGGAGCGCTCGGCGTGCCGGTCGTCGGCGACTATCACGGCCAGCGCCGCAGCCATCGCGTTTTCCACATTGTGATCGCCGAGCAGCGGGATCTCGTCGCGCCTCATCACCTTCTGGCCGCGCCATGTGAGCCACCCCTCGAGCGGACTCCCCGAACGCTCGTAGACCATCTCGCACAGGCGCGAACGACCGAAGTGAAAGTGTCGGCCGAGCGCGCGCGACGCCATCGCGACAGCCGCATCATCCGCGTCGTTCACGACCCAGCGCGATGCCGCCGTCGCGTTCCGAAAGAGGAGCGCCTTGTCGGCGTAGTAGTCGCGAACGGATTCGTAGCGGTCGAGGTGATCGGGGCCGAGGTTCGTGAGCACGCCAACTGCAGGCGCGATGCTCGGCGTGTCGTGCAACTGAAAGGACGACATCTCGAGCGCGAGCCACGCGGGCGGCGATCCGGCCAGCGCAACCTCGGATACCGGCACGCCTATGTTGCCGGCGTCCAGCGCATCGTGGCCGAGCGTACGGAGGAGATGCCCCACCATCGCCGTGGTGGTGGTCTTCCCGTTCGTGCCGGTCACGGCGATGTAGCTCGATCCGGAGCCGAGCGCTCGCAGCCCGACCTCCGTTTCGCTCAGCACGCGCACGTGAGCGCCGCGCGCGGCGCGCAGCGCCTCGGAGTCGGGGGGAACTCCGGGGCTCGTCACCACGAGTGCCGCGTGCGCGATGCGATCCAGATCGTGCTTCCCCACGTCGACCGCGGCACCGGCAGCGCGCAGCTCCGCCACGCCGCGCTCGATCTGCGGCGAGGTACCCGCGTCGGAGGCGTACACCTTGTAGCCGTGGCGAAGCAGCAGCCGCGAGGCCGCGAAGCCGCTCTTCCCGAGACCGATCACTGCGATCTCGCCCGGCGCTTCCCCCAGCTCGGCGAGTATCATCGCAGCTTCAGCGTGGTGAGGGCGATGAACGCGCACACGATTCCCAGTATCCAGAAACGCGTCACGACCTGCGTTTCGGTCCACCCCTTCAACTCGAAATGGTGGTGCACCGGCGCTCGACGAAATACCCGATGCTCCTTCGCGTACTCGAGTCCGTACTTGCGACGTCGAAGCTTGAACACGGTCCGCTGGATGATCACCGAGCCCGTCTCCGCCACGAAGATTCCACCGATGAGCAGAAGGAGGAACTCGCTCTTGAGCAGGATCGCTATCGCTCCCAGCGCGCCGCCCAGCGCGAGCGATCCCGTGTCGCCCATGAACACTTCCGCCGGATGGCAGTTGTACCAGAGGAACCCGATCAGCGCGCCAATGAAGGCGGCGCAGAATATCGTGAGCTCGCCGGCTCCGCGCAGATAGAAGATTCCGAGATACTGCGACGCGTCCACGCGCCCTATCAGATAGGCGAACACCGCGAACGTGGCGATGGCGATGGCGGTGAGGCCGGCGGCCAGGCCATCGAGTCCGTCGGTGAGGTTCACCGCGTTGCTCGTCCCCGTCAGCACGAACGCCACCCACGGGACGTACAGCCAGGCGAAGAGCGGCACCACGAGCACGTACTTGTAGAACGGCAGCGTGGTGGATGCACCGGGGAGAGTGGAAAGTGGAAACTGCCAGAGCAGAATACCGAGAACCACACCGAGCGAAAGCTGCCCCGCGAGCTTGTAGCGCTCCACCAGTCCCACGTTCTCCTTCCCTTCGCGCTTCTGTTTGAGCTTCAGGTAGTCATCCAGAAAGCCGATCGCGCCCATCCACGCCGTGACCAGCAGCGCGAGCCACACGTACCGGTTGCCGAGCCTCGCCCAGAGCAGCGTGGGAACTATTCCGGCTATGAGGATGATCACTCCACCCATGGTGGGCGTGCGATTCTTGCCCGCGTGGGTTTCGGGCGTACCCTGCCGCACCACCTGGCGCACCTTCATCGCGCGGAGGCGGCGGATGATGCCGGGCCCGATCAGGATCGCGGTCAGGAACGCCGTGACCGCCGCCCCGGCGGATCTGAAGGTGATGTAATTGAAGAGATTGAAGACGCTGCAGAAGCCGCAGGCGTCGGTGAGTCGCGCGAAGATGTGATAGAGCACTAGCCGTTCGCCCAGACGGTGATTGAAGGTACCAGGCGCTCGAGCTGCACCCCGCGCGATGCCTTGAGAAGTATGACAGCGTCGCGCTCGAGCCGCGGCTCGAGCGCGGTCCAGAGATCGTGTATGTCTTCGGCGGCTACGAATCGATCGGCATGATCGCTACCGGCCCCCGCCGCGCGCCGCAGTGCGAGCGCCATCTCCCCCGCACCAGCGAGCAGCTCGATGGAAGAGTCGAGCGCCGTGCGCGCCACCTCGTCGTGCAGCCGCGATGTATGTTCGCCCAACTCCCGCATGGTGCCCAGCACCGCCACCCGCTGCCGACCGCCGGGGAGCGCGGAGAGCAGCTCGAGCGCGGCTCGCATCGAAGCCGGACTCGCGTTGTATGCGTCGTTGATCAGCGTGGCCTCGCCCAGCTGCTCCCACGCCATGCGCATCGCCGGCCCCTCGGCGGACTCCACGCCGCGCGCCGCGTCCTCGAGGCTCACTCCGAGCTCGCGTGCGACGGCCAGCGCCAGCATCGTGTTGCGCAGGTTGTGCACGCCGCGCACGCGCGGCTGCACTCTCACTCTCCCGACCTCGAGCCAGCCGCGGCCATCCGAATCCAGCCCCCACTTCGAGGCACGGAGGTCGCCCTCACCCAGCCCGGCGGTTACTACGCGGCGCGCTCGCCCCGTTGCGGCGCGCGCGACTTCGGGCTGCGATGCCGGCACTATCGCGACGCGGACGCCGTCGAAGATGTACGACTCCTCCCGCATCACGCCTTCCATGTCGCCCAACCCTTCGAGATGCTCCTCCGCGATGCACGTGACCACCGCGATGTCCGCCTCAACTATCCCGACCAGCCGCTCCATCTCGCCGGGCACGTTCATACCCATCTCCACCACCGCCACATCCGCATCATCCGGCAGCGCGAGCAGAGTCTTCGGGACTCCCACGAGGTTGTTGAGATTCGCGCGCGTCGCGTGTACGCGCATGGTAGCGCCGAGCGCACCACGCAGGAGCTCCTTGGTGGTGGTCTTCCCGTTCGAGCCGCCGATCCCCACGACCTGGCCGCTGCCTGCTTTCCCCCACGCGCGACGTCTGTGGCGCGCGAGCGCGCCCAGCGCGGCCAGGGTGTCGTTCACGTGGAACGTCGGGACTCCGAGTTCGTCGCCCGCGCGGTCCGCACTCGCGACCACCGCCGTGGCCCCACGCGCCACGGCCTCCGCCAGGAAGTCGTTCGCGTCGAAGCGCTCGCCCACCAGTGCCACGAAGCAGTCGCCGCTCCGTATCTCGCGCGTGTCCGTCGAGATCGACGTCACGGACGCGTCACCCGCAGGCACGTCTCCAACGGGCAGCGGGCCGAGTGCCTCGCGGATGCGCGCCAGCGACCAGAAGCCGTCGCTCATTGCCTGCGCTCCATCAGCTCGGCCACTATCGCCTTCTCGTCGAAGGGAAACTTCGTGGTGCCGCGTATCTGGTAGTTCTCGTGCCCCTTGCCGGCGAGGAGGACTACATCGTTGTTCGGGTCGGCCATGTCGAGCGCCTGCAGTATCGCGAAATCACGTTCCTCGATGCGCTCGTGGTTCTCCCTGCGCATCCCGCGCTCGATATCGTCGATTATCTCCTCGGGATCCTCGGTGCGCGGATTGTCGGAGGTGAGTATCACGTGATCCGCACCGCGTTCGGCGATGTTCCCCATCTGCGGCCGCTTGCCGCGGTCGCGATCCCCGCCGCATCCGAATACCACTATCAGCCTGCGTCTGGTGAACGGTCGCACCGCGGCGATCGCGCGCTCGAGGGCGTCGGGCGTGTGGGCGTAGTCACGCAACACCGTGGGCCGCTCGTTGATGATCTCCAGGCGGCCCGGCACCTGTGGCGCGGTGCGCAGCCGTGCGGCAATGGTGGCCGTGCTCATCCCCAGATGCCATGCCGCCGCCGCGGCACCGAGCGCGTTCACCACGTTGAAGTCGCCGATGAGCGGAAGCGTCAACGTCTGACGCTGCGACCCGGCGCAGAGCCGCCACTCGCTACCGCGCGGCTGATAATGGAGCGCCTCCGCGTGCACATCGTCATCGGGATCGAGGCCGAACGTGATGACGCGCGGTGCGGGAGGGAGGTCGCGCCAGACCGGGTCGCCGCCGTTTATGATGGCAGCGCCCTGCGGCGCGAGCAGGCTCACCAGGCGCGCCTTCGCCGCGAAGTACTCCTCCATCGTTCCGTGGTAGTCGAGATGGTCGCGCGTCAGGTTCGTGAAGATAGCCGCCTCGAAGCGCAGCCCATCGACCCGGCGTTGATCGAGGCTGTGCGAGGAGGTCTCCATCGCGACCCAGCGGATGCCGCGATCCACGAGCACGCGAAGCATCCGCTGCAGCTCGACCGGGCCGGGCGTGGTGAGCCCCGCGCCCGAGTCCTCGTCCAGCAGATTGCCCGCACTCCCCAGGAGAACGCCGAGCGTACCGACCGACGCGGCACGCCCCTCGTGGCCATCGAGCAGATGACGCAGCAGACCCACGGTCGTGGTCTTCCCGTTGGTGCCAGTCACTGCCACCATCCGGAGCCGCTCCCCGGGTTCGTCGAAAGCCGCGGCTGCAGCGATCGGCACGGCGCGCCTGCCGTCGCTCACCACGAGCTGCGGGAGCGCGGTGCGTCCCGCTTCCTCCACGAGCGCCGCCACCGCACCACGCGACTCCGCGTCAGAGAGGAACTCGTGCCCATCGCGCGTGGAGCCGTGCAGCGCCAGGAAGAGCGCACCCGGCACGACTGCGCGGCTGTCATCGGTGATTTCCGTGAACCGCTCCGGTAGATCGCCGCGCGTCTCGATGAGGAGGCCGGCCTGCTCGAGCGCGGCGCGGATGCGCTGCAGCTCCACGCCACCTGCTGGTAATCCAGTCATCGCGATGCTCGCAGTTGCACTACGGTTCCCGGTGCGGCGCGCTCGCCGGCTTCCGGCGAGGTACCGCTCGCGGTCCCCGCGCCGGAGAGGCGCACCCTGAAGCCGGCGCGGTGCAGTTCGCGCACGGCCTGACGGAGGGGGAGCCCCTCCACGCGAGGGATGGCGCGCGGCTCCGAATGGCCTGCCTGAGCGCTGTCGCGCGTCGCGGTGAACGGGAGGTCGAAGCGCACCGGTTCGGCGCCCGGACGCAGCGCGATCTCCTCGGCACGCTCGGTGTACTCCACCGTATCACCCTTCAGCGAAGGAATCGAGTCGTCGGCGGACGCGAACGACGCGCGAGTAGCCAGCGACCTTCGATCGAGCGCCGCATCGCGTGATGCGATGGCCGCCTCCAGCACGATCTTCAGCACGGGAGCCGCTGCCGTGGCGCCGTAGATCGTTTCGCGAGGACCGTCCACCTTCACCAGGATCACGTATTCCGGGTCCTCCGCCGGAAAGAGTCCCACGAACGAAGCCGTGTATTTCCCGGAGTAGCCGTGCCCGGGATCCACGCGGCGCGCGGTGCCGGTCTTGCCGCCAAGCGTGTAGTTCACCAGCGCGGCGCCGCGCGCCGTCCCCTCCTTCACCACTCCCATCAGCATCCTCCGAACCTTCCCGGCGACCTCCGGTGTCATCACGCGGCGCACGACCTGGCGGGCGTGCGAATAGACGACCTTCCCATCGCTGCCGCGAATCTCCTGCACGATCGCCGGCTGCAGCAGTTCGCCGCCGTTCGCGACCGCCGCGTACGCCGTGGCGAGCTGCAGCGGCGTGACGGACAGCTCGTAACCCATCGCGAGTGATGCTGCGGATTGTCGCGACCAGCGCGAGGGGAGGCGCAGCACTCCGGACGCCTCCCCGGGGAGCGCGATCCCCGTGGCCATTCCGAAGCCGAAGTCGCGCAGCACCTCGTACTCCATCCCGTGACTCATGCGAGAGACGAACTTCACGATGCCGATGTTGCTCGAGTACTTGATCACGTCGGCCAGCGAAAGCGAGCTGGCGGGATGCTCATCGTCGATCGTGCGGCCCTCGATCGTGTAGACGCCATTCTCCGTATCAACACTGTCGTCGGGGTGGGCGAGTCCCCGCTCGAGCAGCGCCGACGCGAAGAGCGGTTTCACCGTGGAACCAGGCTCGAATGGTTCGCTGATGACCGGGCTGCCGAAACTGCGTTCGCCAACGCGTTCGCTGGCCATCGCGCGGATGCCCCCGTCGTGCGGATCGATGATGACGATGTCACCGCCGTCCGCGCGCGTGCGCTCGATGGCCTGCGCCAGCGCACGCTGCGAGATCTCCTGGAGCTCCTGGTTGATCGTGAGCTTGACGCTCGCCCCCGCAACGGGCTCGA
>Ga0182744_1002067_pt1 | contig 16918 bp, 16 predicted proteins | sample eDN3rd30CKraftMG_FD_128525 | JGI IMG/M metagenome (GOLD analysis project Ga0182744, IMG submission 128525) | Enriched Miracle-Growth compost microbial communities from Emeryville, California, USA - eDNA 3rd pass 30_C Kraft MG (version 2) (version 2) ...
GGTGTCATGCCCCCGGGGGCGATGCAATTCCCCGCGTTGCAATGCCCAGCATGCCGCGGGCGGGAACGCAGCTTGCGAATGTTCGGGTGCAAGCCACGAGCAAACCTCAATCAGAAGATTCTGCGCGTCATCGAGAAGATAGAGGCGCCCCGCAAGACCTGGCGCGATCTGCGGGACGAAGCTCTCGATGACCCTCTCCAACTGACGCATGGTCTCGCATTCCTGCATCCGCTGGGTCATTCGCGACAGCAGCGAGCGTTTTGCATGATCGGCGCTTCGCTCCTCCTCCAACCGCTGGCGTTCGATGCCATTCTCTCGGAAAATCCGGATCGCCTGCGCCATGTCGCCGATCTCGTCGATATCGTCGTAAGCGGGAGGCTCGACCGCATAGTCCTGGGCTGCAAGTCGATTGACGACATCGCTCAGCTTCACGACCGGCCGCAACACGCGGCGCTTGAAGACGAAATAAAGGACGCAAAGGAACAAAAGGCCGGTGATTGCGAGAACAATTTCCGAGAAGGTTTTCCAAAGTCTGGAGACGTCGGCCGCCGCGGCAACTTCGCTGTCGGTGCGCTGGTCGAGGCGGTATTGAAACCGCTCCACATCGGCAGCCACGCGATTCAGTTGGCGATCATATTCGATGCCAAACACGATATTGCGCGCCCGCTCCACGTCGCCTTCTTGCCGGGCCTTGATCGCCTCTTCCTGTTCGTCATGAAGCAGGTCGGCAAGGCGCATCGCGTCCGCCAAGGCACTCAGTTCGTCCGCACTAGCGCCGACATCCTCGATGCTTCGAACGCGTTCCTCGACCGTGCGAAGCGCAGATATCTCGCGTCGATAGACTTCGACGTGGCCGGGATCTCCCGTGATCACATACTCACGCGCCTTGTTGCTCAGAGCGTTGATCTCGGCCGCTACCTTCGAACTTGCCTGATCAAGCCTCTCGCGCTGCGCAACGGCGGCGCGTTCGCGATCCTGAACGTTGGACGCCAACAGCATTGTGGCCCCTGACGCGAAAGTCAGGACGATGGTTGCCCCGTAAGCCCAGTTGGTGATCGTGGCGAGACGCATTGGAGCTTTTTAAAGCAGAGCTGCGGCGAGCCGGTTAACGGTTGCACCAACAGTCGCGATCCTGCTGCCGGAGTCTAAGCTATCGTGAATCTCCGGTTAACAGACGCTGATCTCAATCACGGCAACAGGCAACGGTCGGTCCGGCTGCCGGGACGGGATTCGGGCGCTTCCAGCTCGCAGCCGATCGCTGTATGCGGCTATGAAGCGATCCGACAGATTCCGCCCGCGCCAAAGCGTTCAAGCGCCATGGCGGCTTTCCTCGATCTCCTCTGGTTCCTTTTCGTCGATTTTGGCCATGTCGGTTTCAGCGTCACCATTGACGCGCAGAAGTTCGTCGAGCTTCGCGTGAAGGGCTTGCGTATCGCGATGTTCCGACCGTTGAATAAAAAGCGCGATGCACAGCGTCACAAGCGTGGTTGCCCCGTGCCAATCAAGTGAGGCGGGATCGAAATAAATCCAGAGAAGCGTATAGAGCCCCACGCCGGCAAATGCGGAGGGTCTCGCTGCTAAAGTGCCTGCATGAGTGAGCCAACGCGCCAGCATGTCCTCTAACGAACGTCGGCCAAGCCGGTTCCACGAATGCTGATATGCCACTTTGAAAAAGGCGAGCGGTTCCAACGGCGTGTTGGCTCACGCCTGCTCGTCGGTACCTCTGGCGGGCGTCGCTTTTTGTCCGAGTGGTAGCGGGAGGGGCTCGACCCCCCGACCCCAGGATTATGATTCCTCAAGGGGCCATTGTTTCGTAAGCGTTTCCCGCCGCGTGTTGCAACCGTATTCATCGAGGCCACGGCTTTTGCGGCTTGCCGAGGCGCTTGGCGGCCGCCCCAGTCAGGCTGCTTCCATCTCCTCTCTTGCCGTAATTTTCGACAATTCATCCTTGAGCGTCTCCCTGGCCGTCAGGATCTCGAAACGGCTTTGAAGGTTCATCCAGAAATCGGGTGTCGTCCTGAAATAGCGGGCCAGCCGCAAGGCGGTGTCGCCGGTGATGCCGATCTCCTCTTTGGCGATACGCTCGATCCGCGTGCGGGGCACATGGAGCGCCTTGGCGAGCGCGTAGGGCGTCAGCGCCAGGGGCACCAGATATTCCTCGCGGAGAACCTCTCCGGGATGCATGGGCGGCAGTTTGCGGGTCATGTTCGCTCCTAGTGGTAGTCGACGATTTCAACATCTTCCGGGCCGGCCGCCGTCCAGCGGAAGCAGACCCGGTATTGATCGTTCACCTTGATGGCATGCTGTCCCTTCCGGTCTCCGGTCAGGGCATGCAGACCGTTGCCCGGCGGCGACTTCAGGTCGTCAAGCGCGCCCGCAGCTTCCAGCATGTTCAGTTTGCGACGTCCGGCCTTGGCAAGAGCGATCGAAACACCTTTCGGGACGACCCCATCAAAGATGGCTTTGGGTGATCTCGGTCTGAAGCTCCGGATTGCCATCGGTCAGTCATGTCTCTTGATAAGAAAAAGAACGTATCAGTAATTGATACCAATGTCAAGCGCTTCGTATCATAAATAGATACGCAATGCGCGGCCGCAGGGTCGAGCCCGTCATAGTCAGGTGCCGACGTAGGAGTTGGCGCACGTTGACCTCAGCCGGTCGTGTGCGCTCGACGATCCGCAGCTTCGTTCCATTGAGTGGGAACGGGCCTGTCGGCCGGCGGCTCGAAGTGGCGACATGTATTGAGGCAGCCCTTCTTCGCTAAAGCTTCGAAGGGCATCCTGCTTCGCATCACGTGGGATTCAAATCCTGCGAGGCGCATCGCGCGAAGCAGGATGGTAGCGGGGGAGGGACTCGAACCCCCGACCCCAGGATTATGATTCCCGTGCTCTAACCAGCTGAGCTACCCCGCCACAGGGCGGTCCGGCAGGAACGCAGCCAGCGGCTGCGGCATTCGACGGACGCGAGCGGGGTATAGGATTGCCGCGCCCGGAGTGTCAAGCAAAGGCAGGCGCCGGCTGCGAAATTCCAGCCGAAACGGTGGAAAGCGCTTGATCGCGGCCGTGGCGGGCTCCACAAGTCCCGGCAATTGAAGGAATGGAGCCATGCAGGACTATGTCCGGCGCATATTGACCTCGGCCGTCTACGATGTGGCGCAGGAAACGCCGCTTGAGCCGATGCTGCAGTTGTCGGCCCGGCTGGGCGTCGACGTGCTGCTCAAGCGGGAGGACCTGCAGCCGGTTTTCTCATTCAAAATCAGAGGCGCCCACAATAAAATCGCCTCGCTGGGGCCGGCGGAGCGCGCCCGGGGGGTGATCTGCGCTTCCGCCGGCAATCACGCCCAGGGCGTGGCGCTGTCGGCGGCGCGCCTGGGCATCCGCGCCGTCATCGTCATGCCGACGACGACGCCCGACATCAAGGTGCGGGCTGTGGCCGATCTCGGCGGCGAGGTGGTGCTGTACGGCGACGGTTTCGACGCGGCGCGCGACCATGCCGTCGAACTGTCGGCGCGCCATGGCCTGGTGTTCATCCATCCCTTCGACGACCCCGATGTCATCGCCGGGCAGGGGACGATCGGGGTGGAACTGCTGCGCCAGAGGCCGGGCCCGATCGGGGCGATCTATATTCCGATCGGCGGCGGCGGCCTGGCGGCGGGCATCGCGGCCTACGTGAAGTTCCTGCGGCCGGAGGTGAAAATCTTCGGCGTCGAGCCGCAGGATGCAGCCAGCATGGCGGCCGCCATTGCCGCCGGCGGCCCGGTCGATCTCGGCCAGGTGGGCCTGTTCACCGATGGCGTCGCGGTGCGCAAGGTCGGCGCCGAAACCTTCCGGCTGTGCAACGAACTGCTCGACGGCATCGTCATCGTCACCACCGACGAGATCTGCGCCGCCATCAAGGATATTTTCGATGATACGCGGGCGATCGCCGAGCCGGCCGGCGCGCTGGCTCTGGCGGGCCTGCGCCGCCACGTCGACGAGGGCGGTGCGCCGGATGGCCCGCTGATCGCGATCAATTCCGGTGCCAATGTCAATTTCGACCGCCTGCGCCACGTTGCCGAACGCGCCGAGATCGGCGAGCGCGGCGAGGCATTGCTCGCCGTGACGATTCCCGAAGTGCCGGGCAGCTATCGCGCCTTTATCCGCCTGCTCGGCGGCCGCTTCATCACCGAGTTCAACTATCGTTATGCCCAAAGTGAATCGGCTGGCGCGGCGGCGCAGATTTTCGTCGGCATCAAGCTGAAGCAGGGAGACGCTGAAAAGCAGCAGATCATCGACCTGCTGCAGCAGACCGGCCATGCAGTCGTCGACATGACCGACAATGAACTGGCCCGCCTGCACGTGCGCTACATGGTGGGTGGGCGGGCGGCGCGATTGCGCGACGAACTGGTCTATCGCTTCCAGTTTCCCGAGCGTCCCGGCGCGTTGCTGACGTTTCTCGAGGGACTGCGGCAGGACTGGAACATTTCGCTGTTTCACTACCGCAACCACGGCGCCGATTTCGGCCGCGTGCTCGCCGGGATCCAGGTGCCGGAGGCGGACCGGCCGCAATTCCAGCAATTCCTCGACACCCTCGGCTATCCCCATTGGGACGAGACGCAGAACCCGGCCTACCGGCTGTTTCTCGACGGCAACGGGGCGTGAGGGAAGGCGAGATTATTTCCGCCGCAGCCGCACGAGCGTGAACAGGCCGAGCGGAGACAGCGTCCGGCGCTCGAGCAGTTCGATATCGGGCCGTTTGGCGATCCAGTCGCCGATCACCGACCAGGGGAATTGCGGCCGCCAGCCGAGCTTGTGCGAATGGCTGCCCATGAAGGCCTCGATCCAGGCGATGGGCCCGTTTTCCGCGCCGATGTGATTGACGATGATGATCTCCCCGCCCGGCCGCACGACCCTCGCCATCTCGTCCATGGTACGGGCCGGATCGGGGACGGTGGTGATGACATAGGGGGTGACGGCGGCATCAAAACTGCCGTCGGCAAATTCGAGGTTCATGGCGTCCATGACCTTCAGGTCCTCGACATTGCTCAAGCCGAGATCGGCAACCCTCTGGCGGGCGATGTCGAGCATGGGCGCCGACAGGTCGATGCCGGTGATCTTCACCTGGTTGCCGAACATCGGCAGTTCGAGGCCGGTGCCGACGCCGACGTCGAGCACCCGGCCCGACAGCCTGTTGACGGCGGCAGCGGCAGCCTTACGGCCGGGCCGCATGACCAGGGAGAACACCTTGTCGTAGACCGGAGCCCAGCGCGCATAGGCGTCTTCCAGGTGAGAATTCGTGATCGTCTTCACGCGCGTGTCGTCCGCCCCGGTCATTCAGATCTGCTTTCGCCACACTCTGCCTGGGTATTACCAACCTGCATGGCAGCCAAGCGGCAGCTCACCGATGATGCTTGCCCGGAAGGCGGTCCGACTGCAAGTACAGGTGGCCGAAAAAACCGTCAGGCCTGTGCAGAGGCGATCGAGGCAGCAGGCTGCGCCACGGATTCCGTCGCACGGATGAAGCCGCCTCCGAGCACGCGCGCGCGGGCCGACGTGTTCTCATAGAATACGCAGGCCTGGCCGGGCGAGACGCCGTCTTCGCCCGACAGTAGTTCGACCACAGCTTCGCCGGCCGCATTGCGCCGCAGCACGGCGGGTGCGGGAGCCCGGGTCGAGCGCAGCCGTGCAGCGATCTCCACGCCGGCTTCGGGCAGGGTATCGAAGCTGCCGTCGCCGATCCAGTTGACGTCGCGCAGATGCACGGCGCGGGTCGCCAGCGCCTCGCGCGGGCCGACGATGACCTGGCGCCGGGCAGCATCAAGGCGCACCACATAGAGTGGCACACCCTGGGTCACCAGATGATCGGCGATGCCGATGCCGCGGCGCTGACCGATCGTATAGCGCAGGATGCCGTTATGGCGGCCGAGCACGCGGCCGTCGATGTGGACGATATCGCCGGGCTCGCTGGCATCGGGGCGCAGCTTCTGGATCAGGTCCGAATATTTGCCCGACGGCACGAAGCAGATGTCCTGGCTGTCGGGCTTCTCGGCCACGGTCAATCCGAACTCCTGCGCCAGCTCGCGTACTTTCGCCTTCGGCGTGTCGCCAAGGGGAAACCGCAGCATGCGCAACTGTTCGCGCGTCGTGGCAAAGAGGAAATAGCTCTGGTCCCGGTCGGCATCGGCGGCGCGGAACAGGCCGCGTTCGGCGCCTTCAGCGGCATCCCCGACAGCCTGCGACGAGATATAATGACCGGTGGCGAGCACGTCGGCGCCGAGATCGACGGCCGTCTCGAACAGGTCGACGAATTTGATGTGCTGGTTGCAGGCGACGCAGGGAATCGGCGTTTCGCCGGCGAGATAGGAATCGGCGAAGGCATCGATCACCTTCTCGCGAAAGCGGCCCTCATAGTTGAGGACATAATGGGGGATGCCGATGCGCTCGGCGACGCGGCGGGCGTCGTGGATGTCCTGGCCGGCGCAACAGGCGCCCTTGCGGTGGGTGGCCGCGCCATGATCGTAGAGCTGCAGGGTGACGCCGACGACATCATAGCCCTCGCGGGCCAGAAGCGCCGCGACGACCGAGGAATCGACGCCACCCGACATGGCCACGACCACGCGCGTTTCCGCCACCGGCTTCGCGAGGCCAAGGGAGTTGAGCGGAGTCGCGGTCAGGCCACGGGCGGAGAGCATGGTTGCGATCGATCTTTGGGAACGGATCGTTGAGAAAGACCATTCCGGGGGCAAAAGCAACAGGAATGCGCGAATCCTGCCGACGGCTTCCGGGGCCGGCTTCCAGGTGCCGATCCAGCGTGCCGCTGGCAGAGCCGACAATCGTGGCCAAAATCCGGCCGCACGAATTTATGGTTAACGAGAAGCTCCGACTTGTGCCGAACGGGCACGCAAAACCGGTTTCATCAAGAGTTTGTCAATAAATAGAAGGGGTTTGAGGCATTTTTCGTCTCAAAAGCTCCTGCCTCATTTAGGCAAATCTTAAATCGCGGTCCGTACAGTCACACTCATGAGTTTCGGTTACTTTAGCGTGTGTGAGTAAGTGACATGAGCGAACCCCACCGTCCGAGGGTAAAATACGTCATCGGACCCGACGGAAGTCCGTTAACGATAGCCGATCTGCCGCCGCCCTCCACCAAGAGATGGGTGATCCGGCGCAAGGCGGAAGTGGTCGCGGCAGTCCGCGGCGGCCTCCTGTCCCTCGACGAAGCCTGTAACCGCTACACGCTGACGGTCGACGAATTCCTGAGCTGGCAGCTTTCCATCGACCAGCATGGGCTCGCCGGACTGCGCACCACCCGCATCCAGCAGTATCGCCAGTAAAATTCTCCTCCTCCAGAACGAAGCGCCGGTCCTATGGGCCGGCGTTTTGCGTTGCAACGATCCGTTTGCGCACGATCCGCGCCGCCGTGCCGGATGACCTGCGCTTCCGTCGCCTTCGACTAAAATCCAGACTTGCGATCTGGCCAGCTTCGGTTGGATGATTTAGTCCATACATGCGTTTCGGCGAGAGGGGGAAGGAACCTATGAGCAAACAGATGAAGCTGGCGGCTTATTTCAATCCGACCGGTCATCACGTGGCGTCGTGGCGCCACCCGCGTGCCCAACGCGACGCTCATATCAACATCGAACATTACGTCGAAATCGCCCGGACCGCCGAGCGCGCCAAGTTCGACATGATTTTCCTGGCCGACGGCAATGCCACGCGTGATGCCGATATCGCGGCGATCTCACGCTCGGTCCAGTTCGTCGCCCATTTCGAGCCGCTGACACTGCTTTCAGCGCTCGCCATGGTGACGAGCCGCATCGGCCTCACCGGCACGGCTTCGACCACCTATAACGAGCCTTACGCCCTGGCGCGGAAATTCGCTTCGCTCGATCACATCAGCCATGGCCGGGCAGGCTGGAATCTCGTGACCTCGGGGCAGCCGGCGGAGGCCGCCAACTTCGGCCGGGATCGGGTTCTCGACCATACGGAACGCTACGGGCGCGCCCAGGAATTCGCCGAAGTCGTGCAGGGGCTTTGGGATAGCTGGGACGATGACGCATTCGTCCGCGACGCCGAAAGCGGGCTGTTTTTCGAGCCCGATCGCATGCACTATCTTAATCACAAGGGATCGCACTTCTCGGTGCGCGGCCCGCTTAACGTGCCGCGTCCGGTCCAGGGCTATCCGGTCATGGTGCAGGCCGGCGCATCGGACGAAGGGCGCGAACTGGCGGCCGAATATGCCGAGGCGATCTTTTCGCCGCACCTCAACATTCCCGAAGCCAAGGCCTATTACGATGACGTGAAAGGCCGGATGGCGAAATACGATCGCGATCCCAGCCATCTGAAAATCCTGCCCGGGATCAGTGTGGTGGTGGCCGAAAGCGACGACAAGGCGGCCGAGGATTTCGAGAAGCTCCAGTCGCTGATCCATCCCATCGTCGGGCGCGAAATCCTCGCGACCATGCTGGGCGGTGTCGATCTCACGCCCTATCCGCTCGATGGGCCATTGCCGGACTTCCCCCGGACCAATGCCAGCCGCGGCCATTTCGACAGCATCGTCGCCATGGCGAAGCGCGAGAATCTCACCATCCGTCAACTCGGCGAGCGTTGCGCCGGGGCGCGCGGCAAGAATTCGATCCATGGCGGCGTGAAGAAAGTCGCCGACTACATGGAAAGCTGGTTCGCCGCCAATGCCTGCGACGGCTTCTGCGTCATGCCGCCCTATATCCCCGGTCAGCATGACGATTTCTGCAATCTGGTGATTCCGGAACTGCAGAAGCGGGGTCTGTTCCGCAAGGAATATGAGGGCGCGACCCTGCGCGAAAACCTCGGACTGCCGCGTCCGGTGAGCCGCTATAAAAAAGTCTAACTCACAATCTGCGGTGCGATTGCAACCGGCAACAAGCTCTCAGGATGAGGGCTTCTGTTGGTTCTCAGCCATCGGTCTGCCGTTGATAATCAACTCACGCACGGCCTGCCGCAAGGAGCGTGCGAGGACGCCGTTGGCCTGTGGCGAAAGGTGAAGGCCGTCGCTGGTCATCTGATCCATCGGCACCGCCGTCAGAGCTGCCGCGCAATCAAAGAAGATCCAGTTGCGGCGCGCGGCGAACGCTCGCAACTCTTCGTTGAGGCGATCCATGCTGGCGCTGCGATCGGCATAGGCCGATGCGGGTGCGAGGCGCGGCAGCGACAGCAGCAGGGTGGCTTGCGATCCTTCGAGGATCCCGCCGATCTTCTCGACGGTTTCGAGAACGGCTGCTCGCGCCGCCTCGCCGGCCATGTCGCGTTGCAGGGCGTCATTGGCGCCGATGGAGAGGATCGTCACCAAAGGCCGCGTCACGGTTCGCGGTGTCGACATGATCGCGCCGATCCGCTCAGCGAATTCGCCGCTCGCCAGTCCGGGAAAGGCGATGTCGATGACGGCCAGATCCGGGACCGGGCCCAGCAGCAATTGCGACACCAGCGAATCGCCGGTGACCAGCAGGAAAGGATCTTCGATCTGGCTGACGCGGGCCTGCGCAGCGAGCGCGATGCGGTTGGTGTCGCGGCGGATCAGATTGCGCTTGCGGCGCGGCTGCAGGATGAATTGCTCAACCAGCAGCCATGCCAGCGCGCATAGGGCGAGGCCGGCGCAGAAAAAGAGTATGTCGCGCAAGCTGGCCAAGCTCTGCCTCAATCTCCGATCTTCAGGACCGTATCCTTCGTGACGAGGTAATCGACCCGGTCATCGATCAGCGCGATCGCCGCCTCTTCGGGCGTGTTGATGATCGGCTGTTCGTGGACATTGAAGCTGGTGTTGATGGCGGTCGGTGTGCCGGTGCGGCGCTTGAAGGCCTCGATAATGTCGAAGTAGAGCGGGTTCGGATCGCGGGTAATGACCTGCGGCCGCGCCGTGCCGTCGACATGCACGACGGCGGGAATGCGGTTGGCCCATTGCGTCTTGACGTTGCAGGTGATGGTCATGAAGCGGCAGGCATAGGCATTGACCGGCGTCACATCGAAAACATCCGCCGCGTCGGCTTGCGTCGTGACCGGTGCGAAGGGCATGAATTCGGTGCGGTCGAGCCGCTTGTTGATCGAATCATTGATGTCGCGGCGATGCGGCGAGGCAATGATCGAACGCGCGCCGAGCGCCCGCGGTCCATATTCCATGCGGCCGAGAAAGGTCGCGACGACGCCGCCGTCGGCGATGAGGCGCGCCGCGGTTTCCGCCGGATCGCCCTCGACCGGCTTGATGCGGCTGTCGTGGGCGAGGATGCGCTTGGTGGCGACGGGGTCGAAATCGCGGCCGGTATAGACGTGATCGAGACGGCGGCGCTGCTTCAGCCAGGTCGCCATGCCGTCCCGGCGCAGCAGGTAATCGAGCGCGCCGCCGATCGTCAGGCCCTCGTCACCCATCGGCGGGACCACGAACACTTCCTCGACGCCGTCGAGTTCGGCGATGCGCTGGTTCAGCTTGACGTTGGCGAACAGGCCGCCCGCAAGACCGATCCGCGAGACCTTTTCCCGCGCCAGGATTTTGCGCATGGAGTCGAGGATGACGGTCTCCGTCGCCACCTGGATCGAGGCGGCGCAGACTTCGCGCGGCTGGCCCGCACAGGCCTCCAGATAATAGGCGCGCTGGCTTTCGGCGCTGCTGAAACGGCTGCCGATGATGCCGTTGTCGTCGACGGTGAAAGGTTCGCGAAACCTGTCGGCGAGCAGCGGCTTGCCGAAGGCGGCGAGGCCGGTGATCTTGCCTTCGTGATGCAGCGGCTTGAAGCCGAGCGCCTCGGTCACATACATATACGCGCGGGCGATGCTGTCGTTGCGATAGTCGCCGAGCAGCAGGCGGTCGTCGCCGAACAGGCAGGATATGCCGCCGTCGCGGAAGATGCGCTGGCTGTAGTTGACGTTGTCGCCGTAGCCGTCCGCCGTGTAGAGCAGCGCATTGTCCCAGTCGGTATGAAACAGCGATGGCAGCGCATGCGCCTCGTGGTGATTGGAAAAATGCACCACCGTCTTGGCGGGGAGGCCGAAGCGGGAGCGCAGGGCGGCGATGTCCAGTACGTCTTTGGGATCGGTCGTGCCGGCGCGGTTGAGCCTGGCGGCGAGATCGACGGTCTTGGCTGATTTGCCCTGGATGTTTTCGACCAGCCGGCGCGCGAAGGACGCGCGAAGCATGCTTCGCTCCACCAGCATGCGGCTGAACACGGCGACGTCGACGGCGGAGCGGTCGAGTCCGGCGATGGACAGGACTTCATCGACGCAGACGGACGGATCGCCGCCGTCTTTTTTCACCCGGGTGAGGCGTTCCTTCTGCACGGCCGCGACGAGGATATAATCGTCGAAAAGCGCCGCGCTGGAATCGTGTACGCCCCAGTGAACGCTCAGGATTATCGCCAATCTACACCTCACCCGGCGCCGTCAGATCGCGGCGCCCATAGAGCCATACAATTTAGGCGACGGTCTTGGCCTGTTTTTGTGACCAGATCAATGCTTGAGGATGGCGCTGGGTGGATCGAGCTTCTTGGTCGCCTTGCCGAGTTGCGAGCGCTCGAACAGCAAAATGACCGGGATCGACATGAGCAGCGGCGCCAGCAGGTAGAACAGTCGCCAGACGAGCAAGGCGGCGAAGACGGAAGTGGCGGGAATCTGCGGCATGATCGCCAGAAATACCGCTTCCATGACGCCGACGCCGCCGGGCACCTGGGACAGGAGGCCGGCCGAAAACGACAGCAGGAAGGCGCCGAGCACAATGGCGAAGCCTGGGTTTCCCTCCGCCGGCAAGGCAAAATAGATGATGCCGGCCGCCCCCGCCAATTCGAGCGGCGCCGCCAGATATTGCCGGGCGACGACCGGCATGCGGGGATAAACGAGCTTGAATGAGCCGATCCGCAGCGGCCTGAAATGGAGCCACGCGCCGACCGTGTAAAGGAAACAAAGGCACAGCAGGACGATGCCCAAAATCCGCGCCGGCGTTTCGCCGAGGTCGAACTTCGGTGACAGACTGGTCAGCGGCTTGAGGATCTGCGGCTCCCAGATCAGCACCCAGCCGAGCAGGAGCATGGTGCCGAAGGCGAAAGTGAACGAGCAGAGCGCCACCAGCACCGCGACCTCCGCCCCGCTCAGCCCCTTGGCGGTGTAGGCGCGAAACCGGACCATGCCGCCGGAAAAGACCGATGCGCCGATATTATGCGACAGGGCGTAGGTGACGAAGGAGCAGACCGAGACGTAGAGCCAGGAAATGCCCTGTTGCCGGTCGAGATGGATGAGGGCGATGCGGTCGTACCAGGCCAGGGCAGCATAGGCGACCAGGGTCGACAGTCCGGCCAGCAGGTAGGAATGAGACGGGATGACCGCCAGTTTCTCGGTAATGGCATGGACGATGATGCCAAGGTCGCTCGCAAAGCCCCCAGCTTCGAGCAAGGCCTTGACGGACGGATCGACGGCGACTTCATGAAGTAGCTTGAAATACAGTAATTTGACTGACCAAACCACGGCCACGAGCCCGATGGCGGGCCAGAAGAAATTCCTTAACTGCTTCACACGCCTTCTCGCCCAATCATTCGTCTAAGTCAGCCGTCTGCCTGCCCAGCATCCAAAGCCACGCGATCCGTGCATGTCTTCGTGACCGATGCAAGACATTCCCGCCGGGATTTAAGGAATTTGGCGGCCAAAAAGCGAAACGCGGCCCAGCCTTCCGGCTGGACCGCGTTCCACAAATGAAGGTGGTGTCAGGCGCCCGCGGGACGCAGGATCAATTCGCCATCGGGACGATCGCGGGCGATGTCGACAATCCGCTCGCCGCTTTTTTCGCGCCCCTCGAGGCTCTGGACCTTGGCCAGCTCCTCCTGGGCTTCGCGAAGCTGGCTCTTGGCTTCGTCAAGCTGGGTCCGCAATTCGCCGGCGGAATTGCTGAGGTTGTCCCGGCGGGTGCGCGCCGCGCGTGCATAAGTGGAATAGGCGAAATGAGCGGGGTCGGAATTGCCCGACTTCTGCTCTTCCGTGGCGATCTCGCGATCGAGATCGGTGCACATGCGGGAGAATTCCGCAATCATGGCCTCAATCTGGGCCACCCGGCGGCGCTTCTCTTCCGCCTGAAACCTCTTGAGCCGAATCAATGTATCCCGCGACTTCATGACGCGAACTCCAAACGCTGTTGAACGCTGCGCCGCTGGACCTTCTGGTTTCCACCGGCTGTTTACTAATGACCGCGAGACAGATTCACCATGCCACAGCAACGTAACTGCTTCGTTACCGGGCAGACGTTTTCCGGCATGATTCCTGTCTCGAAACGGCGATCTCGACCGGGCCGCGAATCGGTCCGTCCCGTTAACGATCGCCAGGGAGATTCCGTTGCGTCTGGAGGCGTCGGCGAGGCCTGACATGACCTTGGCCACAATTGTTTACGGCGATGAGTCAATAGAGTCGGTTGTGAATCTTTCTTAATGCAAAACTTTAATTAAAATTTTCGGCTGATGTTACTGATTCTGAAAGATTTGCGCTTTTAATGGTTTTGTATGTATGAAGATGGTGAACCGAAAACACGCTTTGTTAACCAATCGCCGTTAACACTACGAAGCCGGTAGAAGACGGGATTGCTCCGTTGGCCGATTGTCCGTGACGCAGCTCGCCAGTTCGGGGGCTCATCACGGTACAAGGGTGGGGACCTGACATGCGCGTATTACTTATTGAAGACGACAGCGCGACTGCCCAAAGCATCGAGCTGATGCTGAAATCCGAGAACTTCAACGTCTATACGACGGACCTTGGCGAAGAAGGTATCGATCTCGGCAAATTGTACGATTACGATATTATCCTGCTCGACCTTAACCTCCCGGATATGTCTGGTTACGAGGTGCTGCGGACCCTGCGGGTTGCAAAGGTCAAGACGCCGATCCTGATTCTCTCCGGTCTTGCCGGCATCGAGGATAAGGTGAAGGGGCTCGGTTTCGGCGCCGACGACTATCTTACCAAGCCGTTCCATAAGGACGAACTGGTGGCGCGTATCCATGCCATCGTCCGCCGCTCGAAGGGGCATGCGCAATCGGTCATCACGACCGGCGATCTCATCGTCAATCTCGATCAGAAGACGGTCGAAGTCGGCGGCAACCGCGTGCATCTGACCGGCAAGGAATATCAGATGCTGGAGCTGCTTTCCCTGCGCAAGGGCACGACCCTGACGAAGGAAATGTTCCTCAATCATCTTTATGGCGGCATGGACGAGCCGGAACTGAAGATCATCGACGTCTTTATCTGCAAGCTGCGCAAGAAGCTCGCCAATGCCAGCGATGGCCGCAATTATATCGAAACCGTCTGGGGCCGCGGCTATGTGCTGCGCGAGCCGAGCGATGCCGACGAGCGGATCACCGCCTGAGGCAGTTTTTTCAGGACGCATATGAAAAGCCCCGCTCGAACGGGGCTTTTTCTTTGCCTTATAGAGCGTTTTCGAGCGAAGTGGTCACCGGTTCGCATGAAGAAAACGCGTCAAAACAAAAAACTAGAGCTTCGGTTCTGATTCTATCAGAACCGAAAATGCTCTAGCTTTTTTCAGGCCAGCACGGTGCGCTGAATATTGGCGTCGAGGGCGGCCGGCCGTTTCAGCAGCAGCGAAGAATGTTCCGGCAGAGGCTGGAGGAGATGTTCACCACCGGGGAGGAACTCGGTCGCACCAAGCGTCAGCATGCCGCCCGGTTCCAGCGTCTGCGCCATCCGGGCCACGACGGATTTGCGGGTTTCGGGGCCAAAATACATCAGCACGTTGCGGCAGAAGACGACGTCGAAGGTGCCGAGCCGGTCGAAGCTGTGCAGCAGGTTGAGCTGCTGGAAGCGGACACGCGAGCGAATATGCTCGGCGATGCGCCATTTGTCGTTGTCGCGCTGGAAATAGCGCAGCAGCAGCGAGATCGGCAGGCCGCGCTGCACTTCAAACTGATTGTACAGCCCGGCGTTCGCCGTCTGGAGGGCGGAGGCCGAAAGATCGGTGGCGACGATTTCGATCTGCCAGCCGGCAAGCCGGCGTGCCTCTTCGTCGAGAATCATGGCGAGCGAATAGGGCTCCTGCCCCGTTGCGCAGGCGGCGGACCAGATACGAATCCGACGTTTGTCGCCCTTGGTCTCGATGAGCCGCGGCAGCACGACCGTGCGGAACATTTCGAAGGGCTGGCGATCGCGGAAGAAGAAGGTCTCGCTCGTCATCATGGCGTCGGTCACGAGGCCGATGAGCTGCGGATCCTGCCGGCGCAGCATCTGCTTGATGAGATCTTCGGTGCTAGCGAATTCGAACTGGCGCTGGATCGGCGCAAGCCGCGATTCCACCAGATATTCCTGGCCATCGTGAACGACGACGCCCGTCGTCTTCTGGATGAAGGCTCTGAATTGCGCGAACCAGTCGGTCATCCGGCACGCTCCACGACGGAGCTGCGGAACAGCGACGCCACTTTCAGGCCCATGACGTCAATCGGCAGGATGGCCGAGGCGTAGCCGTTCTCGGCGACGGCGCCGGGCATGCCCCAGGCCGCGCTGGTCGCCTGGTCCTGGACTATCACGTCGCCACCGGCTTCGACGATGGTGCGCGAACCGTCCAGTCCGTCCTGCCCCGTGCCAGTCAGCACGATGGCCAGCAGTGACGTCCCGAAACTCGTGGCTGCCGAGCGGAACAGGACGTCGACGGCAGGCTTGCAGAAATTCTCGCTGTCGCCGTCGTCAAGATGCATGACGGCGCGGCTGGCGCGGCCGTGCAGGCGCAGGTGCCGCCCCGCCGGCGCGAGGTAGATATGTCCGGCAACCGGTGCGAAACCATGGATTGCCGTGCTGGTATGGCGGCCGCTCACCCGTTCGAGATAGGCCGCGACCATGGTTGAGAAATCCGCCGGCATGTGCAGGACGATGAAGATCGGAACCGGGATGGTGCAGGGCTGAAGCGATTGCAGCAGGGTGGTGAGGGCTTCCGGCCCGCCTGTCGATGCACCGATCACGATGGCTTTGGGAATGGAGCGGGAGTAGGCGCGCAACACGGGAGGCGCGCTCGCCGTTTCGGATCTGCTCGTTCGATCCGATATCAGTGCAGTGGCACGTTTGCTCATAGGTCCGCCTTTTCCGCAGGAAGCACGTCTTCAGACCAGGCCGATTTCCTCGAATTTCGATCGTATGATGCGGCGGTCGAACGGCTTCATGATGTATTCGTCGGCGCCGGCATGCATGGCGCGTGCGATATTGGAAATATCGTTTTCCGCTGTGCAGAAAATGACTTTCGGCGCTGCGCCGCCGGGCATGTTGCGCAGCGTCTTCAGGAACGTCAGGCCGTCCATCACCGGCATGTTCCAGTCGAGCAGGATGGCGTCCGGCATCTGGGCGATGCAGATGGCGAGCGCCTTCTGGCCGTCGTCAGCCTCGACGGTCCTGAACTCAAGTGTTTCAAGGATCCGCTTGGCGACCTTTCGAATGACGTTCGAGTCATCCACGATGAGTACCTGTTTCATTCCTGGTCTCCGGGATATTTCCGGGTTGCATCGGTCATCAGGCGGCACCGGCAATGGGCGCTTCCATGACAAGTCGTTCGATATCTAGCAAGGGTATGATCCGGCCGGCATCGTTGTAGAGGAGGGCGGTGACGCGGTCGCGCGCATCCGACACGTGCGAGGGCACCGGGATGCGCTGCGTCTCGCTGAACTGGACAACATCGTGGACGGCGTCGACGATGAGCGCAAAATCCTCGCCGGCATGCTCGATGCAGACTGCGAATGGGTTCTTGACGTTCAGGCTGCCCGGCAGCTCCGGACGCAAATCCAAACGCTTGCGAAGACACATGGCATTGACCGCCTTCCCGCGCAGATTGATCAGCCCAACGATATGCGAAGGCGCCCGCGGGACCGGAGTCACAGCGCCGATGCGGAACACCGTGCGAACGCAGTCGATCGGCAGGCCGAAGGTTTCGCCGGCCACCGTGACGGTAAAGA
>Ga0182744_1002069_pt1 | contig 16915 bp, 16 predicted proteins | sample eDN3rd30CKraftMG_FD_128525 | JGI IMG/M metagenome (GOLD analysis project Ga0182744, IMG submission 128525) | Enriched Miracle-Growth compost microbial communities from Emeryville, California, USA - eDNA 3rd pass 30_C Kraft MG (version 2) (version 2) ...
ATGACGCTTCTATCGGGGCGTAAGGCGTTTCAACGCCGTCTTCGACGGGCTATGCCCGGCCATAAGGCGTTCCATGTCATGCCGCGGTGTTTCCGTTAAAGCGTGAATGCTCTAGCGGAACGGCCGCCGGTCGCGGCGCCGCTCGGCTGCCGGCTGATAGGCGATCCGCGAATGGTGGACGCAATAGGGTCCGTCCTCGCGCGACGGGCCGCCGCAGAAATAGAAATCCGGGCTGCCGGGGTCACCGACCGGCCAGCGGCAGGTGGCCTCGGTCAACTGCACCAGCGTGCGGCGCTGCTCCATCGGGATGACGGCATCCGCCAGTTCCGGCTCGGCCTCGGCTTCGTAGTCGTAGGCGAGCGCGGTATTGCCGCGCACGCTCGGGCGCGACACCCGCACCATATGCGCGGCCGGCCGGGCCTTGCGCGGCCGCGGCGCCGCCGAGGAGGGGCTCTTGGCGCGGCCGGACAGGCCGAGACGATGCACCTTGCCGATCACTGCGTTGCGGGTGATGCCGCCGAGTTCGCCGGCGATCTGGCTGGCGGACAAGCCGTCGGTCCAGAGCTTTTTCAGCAGTTCGACTCGTTCGTCGGTCCAGCTCATATGCACCCCCTTCTGGGCGGCCTCGCCCGTCCGCCACGGAATCCGAGCTTGTCGTCGGGCGTGGAGCGCGCCGGACGCGAGCAACTCGACAGAGAAACGAGATCCGCTGGCTGGTACGAGATGTCGTACTTAATGGCGAAAAACCTACAATATCGCGCGACTCAGGTGCAAGAGTCGCTCCTTGGATCGCCCCTTGCCGTCCACATGTTCCAAGCGATTTCGTCACTTGAATCCACAGATGAGTCGATTTTGAGTCCGTTCTGCGGGCTCGTTTTCAATCCATCCGTCGAGTTGACATAGAGGGGCGCACCCATAAAATGCTGCATCGTGCCGCCTCACGAGGCGGCACATGTCGTTTTTACGCCCCTTATCAAGGACTTGCTGCCGTGGCTTCGCATGTGCTGCCGACTTATGCCCGCGTCGATCTCGCTTTTGAGCGGGGTGAGGGAGCCTGGCTGACGGCGGTGAACGGCGAGCGCTATCTCGACTTCACCGGCGGCGTTGCCGTCAACGCGCTCGGCCATGCGCATCCGCACCTGGTCGCGGCGCTGACCGAGCAGGCGCAGAAGGTCTGGCACGTCTCCAACCTTTACCGCATCCCGCAGGCCGAGCGGCTCGCCGAGCGTCTGTGCGCGCACAGTTTTGCCGATTTGGTGTTCTTCACCAATTCCGGCGCCGAGGCGATGGAAGCCGCCATCAAGATGGCGCGCAAATACCAGGCGGCCTCCGGCCGGCCGGAGCGCTATCGGATCATTACCTTCGAGGGCGCCTTCCATGGCCGCACGCTGGCGACCATCGCCGCCGGCGGACAGAAGAAATATCTCGACGGTTTCGGGCCGCCGGTCGACGGCTTCGACCAGGTGCCGTTCGGCGATCTCGAAGCGGTGAAGCGGGCGATCACGGCGGAGACCGCCGGCATCCTGCTCGAGCCGGTGCAGGGCGAGGGCGGCGTGCGGGTGTTCCCGCTGTCGTTCCTGCGGGCGCTGCGTGAACTGTGCGACCGGCACCAGTTGATGCTGGTGTTCGACGAGGTGCAGACCGGCATCGGCCGTACCGGCGATCTGTTCGCCTATCAGCGCTCCGGCATCACGCCGGACATCATGGGCATCGCCAAGGCGATCGGCGGCGGCTTTCCGATCGGCGCCTGCCTGGCGACGGCGGAGGCGGCAAAGGGCATGACCGCCGGCACGCATGGCTCGACCTTCGGCGGCAACCCGCTGGCGACGGCGGTCGGCAATGCGGTGCTCGACGTCGTGCTGGAGCCGGGCTTCATGGACCATGTGCGGCGGATCGCGGTGCTGCTCAGGCAGCGGCTCGCCGAGATCAAGGACCGCTTTCCCGGCGTGATCGACGAGGTGCGCGGCGAGGGCCTGCTGATCGGCTTGCACGCGGTGCCGCCGGCGGGCGAGCTGGTCGACGCGCTGCGGGCGGAGAAGATGCTCACCGTCGCGGCCGGCGACAATGTCGTGCGGTTGTTGCCGCCGCTGATCGTCTCGGAAGATGAGATCGCGGAAGCCGTGGCGCGGATCGAGCGCGCCTGCGCCGCGCTGGCGCGCCGGCAAGCCGCACAAAAGCAGACGCCGCAACAGCAGGCGGTGGCGTCATGACCGACACCGCTCCGCGCCATTTTCTCGATCTCGACGAGATTTCCAAAGAGGAACTGCACAAGATCCTCAAGGCCAGCCGGGCGATGAAAGCGCGCCGCAAGCGCAGCGGCGGCCACGATACGATGCTCGCCGGCAAGACGCTGGCGATGATCTTCGACAAGCCCTCGACGCGCACGCGGGTCTCCTTCGACGTCGGCATGCGCCAGCTCGGCGGCGAGGCGATCCTTTTGACCGGCCAGGAAATGCAGCTCGGCCGCGGCGAGACGCTCGCCGATACCGCCCGCGTCCTGTCGCGCTACGTCGATGCGATCATGATCCGCATCCTCGATCCGAAGGCGCTGGCCGAACTGGCGGCCCACGCCACCGTGCCGGTGATCAACGGCCTGACGCGGCGCTCGCATCCCTGCCAGGTGATGGCTGACGTGCTCACCTTCGAGGAGCATCGCGGCCCGATCCGCGGCCGCACCATCGCCTGGACCGGCGACGCCAACAATGTGCTGACCTCGTGGATGCACGCCGCCAAGCAGTTCGACTTCCGCTTGAGGGTCGCGACCCCGCCGGAGCTCAAGCCCAAGAAGTGGCTCCTCGACTGGGTCAAATCCTCCGGTGCCGATATCGACATCGGCCGCGACCCGGACGTCGCGGTGCGCGACGCCGACTGCGTGGTTACCGATACCTGGGTGTCGATGGGCGACCGTGATGGTGTGTCCCGCCGCCACAATCTGCTCAAGCGCTACCAGGTCAATGCCCGGCTGATGGCCAAGGCCAAGCCGGACGCGCTGTTCATGCACTGCCTGCCGGCGCACCGCGGGCAGGAGGTGACGGACGAGGTGATCGACGGGCCGCAGTCGGTGGTGTTCGACGAGGCGGAGAACCGCCTGCACGCGCAGAAGGGCATCCTCGGCTGGTGCCTCGACGCCGAGGGGCTCTAGGGGCCGCCGGCCATCGTCCGTCCGGCCGTGGTCCCCCCAGCTCTGCGCGCCGCGCGCGGGGGCTCGATTTCCGCCGGTCCCGCGCTACATAGGGGACCATGACACAGCCAAAGCTCGCTATTTCGCCCGCCATCCCCACGCGCGCGCCCTCGCGGATCGCCGTCGACGATACGACGCTGCCGTTCGAGGTCGCGGCGCTCGATGTGCGCGGCCGCATCGTGCGGCTCGGTCCCGCGATCGACGACATTCTGGACAAGCACGATTACCCGCCGCCGGTCGCCAGGCTGACCGCCGAGGCGGTGGTGCTGGCGACGATGCTCGGCTCGGCGCTGAAATTCGACGGCCGTTTCATCCTGCAAACCCGCTCCGACGGGCCGGTCGGCATGCTGGTGGTCGATTACATGACCGAGGGTCATGTCCGCGCCTGCGCCCGCTTCGACCGCGCCCGCGTTATCCACGCCATCGAGGAGGGCAAGGCCGGGCCTGGCGATCTGATGGGCGAGGGGCATCTGGCGATGACCATCGACCAGGGCGCCGACATGAACCGCTATCAGGGTCTGGTGGCGCTCAACGGCGGCAGCCTCGAAGACGCCGCGCATGAATATTTCCTGCGCTCCGAGCAAATCCCGACGCGCGTGAAACTCGCCGTCGCCGAGGAGTTCCGCGCCGGCGAGGACGGCCCGAAACGGCGCTGGCGGGCCGGCGGCGTGATGTTGCAGTTCCTGCCGAAGGCGCAGGAGCGTGCCCGGCGCGACCTCGATCCCGGCGATGCGCCCGCGGGTCTTAATCTGCCGCCGGCGGCCGAGGACGACGCCTGGGTCGAGGCGCGGGCGCTGGTCGATACGGTGGAGGACATCGAGCTGATCGATCCGGATATTTCCAGCGAGCGGCTCGCCTACCGTCTGTTCAACGAGCGTGGCGTGCGCGTCTTCGACACGCTGCCGGTCGCCGCGCAGTGCTCCTGCTCGCGCGACGCGGTCGAGGCGATGCTCAAGAGCTTCGGCCAGGACGATCGCGACCATATGGTCGAGGACGGCCGCATCAAGGTGACCTGCGAGTTTTGCAGTACCGAATATGTCTTCCAGCCGGAAGACGTCGGGGCGGCGGCGCCGTAGCGCGCTGCCGCGGCGCGGGCCGCTCCGTCGCTTCCCGAGACGAGTCTAATTGATCGACTGGTGGGCGAAGTCGCTGTCGAGCGAGAAGGTCGGCACCGCGATATCGAACCGCTCGCCGGATTGCGAGACCATGCCGTAGCTGCCGGCCATGAAGCCGGATGGCGTCGGCAGCGGCACGCCGCTGGTATATTCGTAGGAGGCGCCGGGCTTGAGAACCGGCTCCTCGCCGACCACGCCTGCGCCGCGGACCTCTTGCAGGCGTCCGTTGCCGTCGGTGATCCGCCAGTGGCGGGTCTTGAGCTGGACGGTTTCCGTGCCGTGATTGGCGATGTCGATCGTATAGGCCCAGAAGAAATAGCCTTTGTCGGGCGACGAGCGCTCCGCCAGGAAGCGCGGCGTCACGGTCACCTCGATGTTGCGTGTCACGGCCTTGTACATGATATAGCCTTCAGCGAGGACGATGATCGTATCTACGGATGAAAGAAGCGCGGATTCCAGCTCCGGTGGTTGCGGGTGAGCGCGACCTGCGGCTTGACCTGTTCCGGGGCATCGCGCTCTGGCTGATCTTTCTCGACCATATTCCGACCAATATCGTCAACTGGGCGACATTGCGGAATTACGGATTCAGCGACGCCACCGAGATTTTCGTGTTCATCTCCGGCTATACGGCGGCGTTCGTCTATGGCCGGGCGATGCGCGATCGCGGCTTCATCGTCGCGACGGCGCGCATCCTCAAACGGACCTGGCAGATTTACGTCGCGCATATCTTCCTGTTCGCCATTTATCTCGCCGAGATTTCCTACGTCGCCAACAGCTTCGACAATCCGCTCTATGGCGAGGAAATGGGCATTCTCGATTTTCTGCGTCAGCCCGACGTCACCATCATGCAGGCGCTGCTGTTGAAGTTTAAGCCCGTCAACATGGACGTGCTGCCGCTCTATATCGTGCTGCTCGGCTTCTTTCCTCCGGTCCTGTGGCTTTTGCTGCGCAACGCCTCGCTGGCGCTCGTCGCCTCCGGCGTGCTCTATGCGCTGATGTGGACGTTCGGCTGGAACCTACCGGCCTATCCGGAAGGATCGTGGGCGTTCAACCCGCTGGCCTGGCAATTGCTGTTCGTGCTCGGCGCCTGGTGCGCGCTCGGCGGCGTCCAGCGTCTGTCGCGCGTCATCGCGTCGCGGGTGACGATCGCGCTGGCGGTCGCTTATCTGATCCTCTGCTTCGCGGTGGTGATGACGTGGTATGTGCCGCGTCTGGCGGTGCTGATTCCGCATACCGTCGCCGAGATCATCTATCCGATCGACAAGCCCAATCTCGACATTTTGCGTATCCTGCATTTTCTCGCGCTGGCGGTGATCGTCGTCAACCTGCTGCCGCACGGATGGGCGGGCATTCATTCGCCGGTATTCCGGCCGGCGATCGTCTGCGGCCAGCACTCGCTCGAGATCTTCTGTTTCGGCGTGTTTCTGGCCTTCGCCGCGCATTTTGTGCTGACTGAAATTTCAAGCCGCATCCTGGTGCAGGTATTGTGCAGTGCGGCGGGCATCGTGCTGATGGTCGCAGTCGCCGAAGTGCTGTCATGGTATAAGAACCTGGATCGAAAGGGGTCGTCGCCGCGTCCACCGTTCACGCAGGCCGACCTCGCCGGGGGCGGGGCATGAAAGCGATCAAGAAAGCGATCATGAAAACGATGCGGTTAGCGTCGTGCGGTCGTGGCATCAGTGCCGGCCTGGCGCTGGTTTTGCTGATGCCGGTATTCGCCCTTGCATGGTTGCAGATATCGTCGCAGGCGTGGGCCGAGACGCCCGCCGATTGCCGCGTGGCGGAGACGCAACTCGACAATTCGTTCCCGCTGCCGCGGGTCGAAGCCGCGATCAGCAACAAAAAGTTGGCGATCCTCGTGCTCGGCGCCGGCTCGTCGCGGTTGCCCGGCCCGCAAGGCACGCTGCTCGCCTATCCGGCGCGGTTGCAGAGTGCGCTGGCCCAGAAGCTGCCGGGCGTGGCAGTCACCGTGGTTGCCGATGTGAAGCTCGGCCGCACCGCCCGCGATATGCTGGCGGATATGCGCGCGGCGGTTGCGGCGCCGCCGCGCCCGGCGCTCGTGGTCTGGCAGACCGGCACGGTCGATGCCGTCCGCTCGGTCGACCCGGAAGCGTTCACCCGGACGCTGACCAAGGGGGTCACCGCCGCCAAGGCCGCCGGCGCCGACGTCGTGTTGATGAACATGCAGTACAGCCCGCGCACGGAATCCATGATCGCGCTGGGAAATTATGCAGATTCAATGCGTTGGGTGGCCCTGCAATTCGAGGTTCCGCTGTTCGACCGGTTCCAGGTGATGAAGACCTGGAACGAGATGGGGACGTTCGATCTTTACCGCGATACGAAAAAGATGGACATCGCCGAGCGCGTCCATGATTGTATCGGCCGGCTGCTGGCCGATCTGATTATCGGGGCAGCCAAGCCGGGTGGTGCGGTGCCGCCAATCGACGTCAAATGACAACAGAGACCTGATCTTGCGGCTTCGCACTTTGTCGATCCTCGCGCCGTGCCTGGCGATGCTGGCGGCGGCCGTCGGAGGCGGGCTCGTTGCGCCCGATCGTGCGGCTGCGGATGCCGCGACGGCGCCGTGCCGGGATGCCGATCATCTGGTGAAGCTGTCGCGGCCGCTGACCCATATCAGCCATCGCCTGGCCGCCGGACAACCGATCACCATCGTCGCGCTCGGGTCGTCCTCGACGGCGGGCGCCGGTGCCAGTTCGCCGGCGGCGAACTATCCGAACCGCCTCGCCGCCGAATTGACCAGGCGGTTTCCCGGCCATCCGATCCGGGTCGTCAATCGCGGCATCAACGGCGAGGAGACGCGCGACATGCTGGCGCGTTTCGACACGGCCGTCGCCGCCGAGAAGCCCGATCTGGTGTTGTGGCAGGTCGGCACCAACGCGGTGTTGCGCGACCGGCCCATGGGCTCGCAGACCGAATTGCTGCATGAAGGGATCATGCGGATGAAGGCGCTGGGCGCCGATGTCGTCCTGATCGATCCGCAGTTCGCGCCGAAAGTGTTGGCCAAGCCAGAGGCCGGGCCGATGGTGTCGTTGATCGCGCAGACCGCAAAGCGCGACAGCGTGGTGCTGTTCCGCCGCTTCGAGTTGATGCGCCATTGGCAAGTCGACGAGAACATTCCGTTCGAGACTTTTGTTTCGCCCGACGGCCTGCACATGAACGACTGGAGCTATGGCTGTTTCGCGCGCCATCTCGGCGCCGCCATTGCCGAAGCGGCGACCCGGCCGGTCGCGACCGTATCGGCGCAGCCGGCGGCGCGCTGAGCCACCTGGCGCTGCCGCCCTTTTGAGCCTTTCCGGCCGGCGGCGAAGGAGCACGGGATAAGCCTGCTGCCGCGTCGGGCATCGCTTTGCATCGCGGCGGCGCTCGGGTTAGATCACCCGCCAGACCTTGAGGAACCGGCCTCCCGCCCGCCGCGACACTGTTAACCATGACGCTCGCCTTCGCTCCCGACGACAAGGGCATCCTGCCTGACCGCATGATCGCGGCGCTGGCGCAGGCCGGCGGCATCGTCGTCTCGCGCCCCTTCGCTGACGGCCAGGTTCAGCCGGCGAGCCTCGATCTGCGGCTCGGGCCGCTCGCCTACCGGGTGCGCGCCAGCTTCCTGCCCGGCCCGCATGGCGCGGTGATGCGGCGCATCGACGACCTCAAGCTGCACGAGGTGCCGCTGTCGGCCGGCGCGGTGCTGGAGACCGGCTGCGTTTATATCGTGCCGCTCCAGGAAAGCCTGGCGCTGCCGGCGGAGGTGTCGGCGGCGGCCAACCCGAAAAGCTCGACCGGCCGGCTCGATGTGTTCACGCGGGTGATTTCGGATTCGATGTGGGCGTTCGACCGCATCGCCGCCGGCTATCACGGTCCGCTCTATGCCGAGATCAGTCCGCGCACCTTTCCGGTGCTGGTGCGCGAAGGCTCGCGCCTGTCGCAGATCCGCTTCCGGCGCGGGCAGGCGCTGCTCGATGCGGCGGCGCTGCGCGATCTGCATGCGCGCGAACAGCTTGTCGATGCGGCGGATGCCGATGTCAGCGAGGGCGTCGCCGTCGGCGTCGATCTGTCGGGGCTCGGCCCGGACGGGCTCGTCGGCTATCGCGCCAAGCACCACACCGGGCTGATCGATGTCGAGCGCCGCGCCGGCTATGCGGTGGCGGACTTCTGGGAACCGATGCCGCGCCGCGCCGACCGTTCGCTGATCCTCGATCCCGGCGAGTTCTACATTCTCGCCTCGAAGGAGGCGGTGCATGTGCCGCCCGATTACGCCGCCGAGATGGTGCCGTTCGATCCGTTGGTCGGCGAGTTTCGCGTCCACTATGCCGGCTTCTTCGATCCCGGCTTCGGCCATGCCGAAGCCGGCGGCAAGGGCGCGCGCGCGGTGCTCGAAGTGCGCTCGCGCGACGTGCCTTTCGTGCTGGAACACGGGCAGATCGTCGGGCGCCTCGTCTACGAGCGGATGCTGGCACGGCCCGATGCGCTTTATGGTCAAGGCATCGGCTCTAACTATCAGGCGCAGAGCCTGAAGTTGTCCAAACATTTCAAGGCATAGCGGCAAACCACCCGTGCCGCCGCCGGCGATTGGTGCCATGTGGTGGAACAAGTGGTCGAGACCGGCGTTGAACTGCGCCGGTACGGTCGTGCCGTTGACGTCGAAATGACCATGAGCGACCATCACATCAGTCCTGTCCACCGGGCGTTTGAGCGGATAGCCACGCGGATTTCGCATATCGCAGGGCTGCCGCTCACATTTGGGGTTGCTGCGGCGGTTGTCGTGGTCTGGGCGGTGTCGGGCCCGCTCTTCCACTTCTCGGATACGTGGCAGCTCGTCATCAACACAGGCACCACCATCGTCACCTTCCTGATGGTGTTTCTGATTCAAAGCAGCCAGAACAGGGATGGCGCGGCCATCCAGGCCAAACTGGACGAGTTGATCCGCAGTATCGCGGCGGCGCGCGACGCCTATATCGGTATTGAGACGCTCAGCGAAGAAGAGCTCGATGAATTGCGCTTACGCTGCCGGCGCACGAGCCAGGCCGGGCGCTCCAAAACGCTCTAGGCATCCGGTCGATGCGAATGGGGGAATACGAGCGTCAACTCGATGCCGTCGCTGTTCAGAGCCTGCCTGAATATGCCTCTCAGCGCGTGTTCGACTGTCGCGCGGATCAGGACGCTGCCGAAGCCCGTATCGAGCTTGCTTGCGGCCACATCTGCGACGCCGCGTTCTCGCCAGACCACGGTCATCTGCTGATCAGCCTCGGAACATTCGATGTCGATGGTGCCGGAGGCGCTCGACAGCGCGCCGTGTTTTGCTGCGTTGGTGGCGAATTCGTGGAGGAGCAAAGCAAAGTTGGTGATATCGGCGCCGGCAATGGTCCAATCGGCGCCCGTCACCTTCAGTCTGGGGCTGTTCTCGCCGAGATAGGGCAGGAGAACGGTTCGCGCCAGAGCGTGCAGAGTCGTTTCTGGCTCGTGAGTGATATCTTCTGACGTGGCTAACGTGAGACTGTGCGCTTTCGCCAGTGCGGAGAAACGGCTGCGTAGATCGGACACGATCTCCGGGACGGAGGTCGCATGCTGGCCGCTCAAGCTGACGAGGCTGCTCGATATCGTGAAAAGATTCTTGATCCTGTGGTTCATTTCCCGAAGCAGCAAGTCTTTCTGCTCTTCGGCGCGACGTTTGTCGGAAATGTCGCGAGCGATCTTGGATGCGCCGATGACCTCGCCTTTTCGGTTCAGAATGGGCGAAACCGTCAGCGAAATATCGACCGCGCTGCCATCCTTGCGCTGACGAATGGTTTCGTAATGTTCGATCCGCTCGCCACGGCGGATTCTTGCCAAGATGTCGGGCTCCTCGTTGTGACGCTCCGGCGGGATCAATATCGTGACCGAACGGCCGATGGCATCCTCGGCAGTATAGCCGAACAGCCGGGTTGCCCCTTCGTTCCAGTCGGTAATGACGCCGCTGAGGTCCTTGGCGATGATCGCGTCTTCCGACGACTGAACGATAGCGGCGAGCCGCCTGGCAGCCTTCTCGTCGGCCTTGCGATCGGTAATGTCGATCAGCATGCTGACCGCCCCGATCAACTCGCCCGCCGCGTTGAAGATAGGGGTCGGATAGGCAAGGAAGGAGACGCACGTCCCATCCGCCCTCTCGCCGACCAGTTCGATACCGTGGATGGCGCGCCGTTCCTGAAGGGCCGTCGCCATCGGGCATTGTTCAATGGGGAGACGGGTGCGGTCTGGCAGATAAAGCGACGACCATGGGCCGCAATATTGCGTCTTGCCGATAACGGGCGATGATCCCCACAGGGTTTCCGCGGCCTGATTGTAAGACGTGATGTATCCGGAAGCATCCGTTGTATAAACCGCCGCCGGCAGGACTTGCAGGATGGCGGACAGGCTCAGGCCGTGCTGCTCGTCTTGATGAGAGGCATTGTCAGGATCGGTTTCTGCATGCGGCGATTGCAACTCAGCACCGGGAATTTCATTGATACCGCAGGAACTATAGCCGATCCGGGCCTGTGGGCACTACTTTGAACTTTGAAAAGCGAGCCATGCAACCGAATGTAGTGGGCGTGCCGTTACACGAGAATCGCAGGTAGCGGCTCCGGCAGGTTGCCGGCTCGTCTTTGCGTTACCGACTGGAGATGAGCGGCCGTTCGCGCGGGGCTTAACGGAGCGTGCTCCGTTGTCCTGATGGACCGTGGCCTTGCCTGCGGCTATTTCATTTGTCTTGCGGGATGGTTGGCGCCGCGCCACCCATGAATACCGGGATCAGCCGGTGCGACACGAAGCGCCAGCACCCGTCGGCGCCGCATTCGCAGTTGCTGACGACATCCGCGATCATGATCGCCGGCAGCGATTCCAGCACCGGCCTGCCGTCCGCCGCATAGAGCAGCATGATGCACTGGAATTGCGCGCGATTGCCGTCGCGCGCATTCAGGCGGAAATTGCTGACGACGTGGCGGGCGGTGCGCTCGCCGCGTCCTTCGCGCCAGCGGTAGAAGCCGGCGATCTCCGCGCGCCCGTTCATCGTCTTGTCGCCGATGGCAAACAGACCATCGGCGACATAGAGTTCGCTCGCACTCCGGCCCCAGTTGTGATCGACGTCATGCCAGTAATCGACCTCGAGCGTGGTCAGTTGTTGCAGGACGTCGGCATCCGAGGCCGGAACGCTTGCAGTCATGTGCGGGGCTCCTGCTCGTTAGCTTAATCCGCAATCTGGATGTTGGTTTTCTCGATGACGCGCTTGCTGACGGTGAGTTGTTCGTCGACGAATTTGTCGAGTTCGGCCGGCGTCGAGCCGACGGCGTTCACCACCAGTTCCTCATACCGCTTTTTCGTCGCAGGGTCCTTCATCGCGGTGGCGATGGCGTTTGACATCTTGTCGACGATCGGCTTCGGCGTCTGTGCCGGCGCGAAGATCGCCACCCACATCGGGAAATAGAAACCCGGCAGTGTTTCGTGGATGGTCGGCAACTCCTTCATGAAGGCCGAGCGTTCGCGGGTCGAGATACCGAGCGGCACGACACGCTTCTCCTTGATATTGCCGATCTGCGGCGCCAGCCCGTCGATGACGAGATCGATCTGATCCGCCAGCAGCGCGGCCGTGGTCTGGCCGCTGCCGCGGAAGGGCACATGCACCATGTCGATGCCGGCCTGGTCGGCGAAAGCGGCAAGCGGGATATGCGAAGCGCCGCCGACGCCGCTGGAGCCATAGCTGAGCTTGCCGGGTTCTTTCTTCGCCAGTGCGATGAACTCGGCGAGGTTGTTCACCTTCAGCGACGGCCTGGTGACCAGCACCAGCGGATAGGTGGCGACGAGCGAGACGCTGGCGAAATCCTTGCGTACGTCATAGCCGGGACTTTTGCGGATATAGGGCAGGTAAGCGTGGCCCGGTCCCTGGAACAGGAACGAGTAGCCGTCTGGATCGCTTTTCGCGATCGCGCGCGTGGCGATCAGGCCGCCGGCGCCGCCGTTGTTTTCGACGATGACGCGCTGCGGCAGTTGCCGGCTGAGCGCATCGGCAAGAATGCGCGCCATCAGGTCGATGCCGCCGCCGGCTGCCGATGTCACCAGCAGCTTGATCGGCCGGTCCGGCCAGTTGGAGGGTGCCGGTGCTTGCGCCGAAGCGCCCGCAGCCGGATCAGAAGGGCGAGAGACAACGCCAGAACGCGCAACGCCATGCGCATGGTTTCCTCCGTTCGTGATCGCCGGTTCGGGCTCGCCCGCCGGCAGGGGATATCAACCCGCTTGCTTGACCGTCATATTATTAATAATTAATCATCAATCAAGGCAAGTCCTCTCGCGGGGCGGCCGGTTTTCGAGGGCGGCGCGAATCGACGCGCTGCCAGAACAAAGAGGGAAATGATGGCGAACCCCAAAGAGTTGGCATGGCCCAATGGCAAGCGCATCGCGGTAGCCGTGACGGTGATGTACGAGACCTGGGCGGAGGGAAAAGCGCCGAACTATTCCGTTCAGACCACGCATCTGAAGCCCGGCACCGTCGACCTCGCCGGTCGGGCGTGGTCGACCTATGGTGCCCGCGTCGGCGTCTGGCGGGTCATCCGCACGCTCGATCGCCTACAGATTCCGGGCACGTTCTTCACCAACGCCCGTTGCGCCGAACTCTATCCGGACACGGTGAAGCAGATCGTCAAGTCCGGTCATGATGTCGGCGGCCACAATTACACGCAGGATGCGCTCCTGGCCTATATGGAGCCGAAGGAAGAGCAGCAGACGATCAAGCGCTGCCTCGACATTCTCGGCGATACGACCGGCAAACGCCCGGCCGGCTGGCTCAGCTCGGTGCTCGCCTTCACCGAGCACACCGTCGATTTCCTGGCGGCGGAAAAGCTCGCCTATCATGCCGACGTGACCTACACCGACCTGCCGCTGACGCTGGAGACGAAGAACGGCAAGATCGCCGCCGTCCCCAACAGCGACTTCACCGACAACCGGGTGCTGCGGTCGAGCCCGCGCGATTTATGGGATGTCTACAAGGGGACGTTCGACCACCTGCGCGCCAACGAACCGATGTCACTCCTGGTGCTGACGCTGCATTGCCATTTCGGCGGCCGGCCGATGATCACCTCGGTGTTCGAGGAGATCATCAGCTACATGAAGCAGTTCCCGGATGTCTGGTTTGCCCGACACGAGGAGCTGGGGCGATGGGCTCTGGCGCAGACGGATAGCCACAGCTATCAGAGCCGCTTCTTCTAGGCTCCCATTGCGGGCGCGGCGATGTCCGTGTTGATGTCGTCGTGCCCGCTGCGGCGCTCGGGATTTCGCCGTTTCCACGACCTGTCGTAAAGGCTATCTGCTGGCCAAGAATCGCCGATGACCCGACCGCAGCCAAAACCGATGCCACCGACCCCATTGCCTGAACCCAGCGTTCCCGAACCGGGGCTGACGGCGGCCGATGCGAGCCGCTTCACCCGCACCGACTGGCTGGCCGACATTCTGCGCGAGCGGATTCTCAACGGCACCTATGCGCCGGGGGAACGCATCCGCGAGGTGCAGTTGCGCAGCGAGTTCGGCTTTTCCAACGGGCCGATCCGCGAGGCGCTGCAGGCGATGGTCGCCGAGGGGCTGGCCGAGCGTGCGCCCTGGCACGGCGTGCATGTCAAAAAGCTCGGTGAGCGCGAGCTGCTGGAACTGTTCCAGTTGCGTCTGGCATTGCTGGAATATGCGGCGGAGCTGGCGGCGCGCCATCGGACCGAGGCGATGGTCGCCAATGCGGCCGTGCTGAAGCAGCATCTGGATGCCGGGTTCTCGGAGATCGAACGCGGCGGGCAACACCCCTCATTCAACGGCCGTCTGTCGCAATGGCTGCTGAGCGCCGGCGGCAACGCGATGCTGCAAGATGTCTGGGACAAGACCATGCGCCAGACGCTGATCTATGTGAATGCCTCGCTGATGCGCGGCAAGGGTGACCGCAGCCATGCTCTGATCGACGCGCTGATCGACGCCATTTGCGCTGGCGATGTCGCGGCGGCGCGGGCGGCAGCGCGCGATCTGACGCAGCAGACGCTGGTCGACCTCGGCATCGGGCTGACGTTATAGGCGGGGTTAGCCGTAAGGCGGCGTTGGAGTTGGCGGCCGGGCGATTCCGGGCTAGAACGATAGCGCCGCTGCGGCACCCGCGGGCGTAGTTCAATGGTAGAACGGCAGCTTCCCAAGCTGCATACGAGGGTTCGATTCCCTTCGCCCGCTCCAAAGCTGCCCGCTCCAAAGCCACCCGGCCCGAAATCTGCCAACGAGGCGCGCTCGACCTGGAATTATGCGCCGGTCAGGCGGTGGCTTGCCGGTTGCGGCGGAACAGCTTGTGGCCGATGAACATGGTGATGCCGATGCGCCGGCGCACCGCCGTGAACAGCAGCACGGATTCGACCACCACCGCGGCGGCCGTGGCGACGGCGGCGCCGAGCGGACCGAGCCGCGGCACCAGCACGAAGCAGAGTGCGACATTGACGACGACGGCGATGGCGTAGACTGCCGCGCACGCCTTCTGTTCGCCGACCATGTTGAGCAGCCGCTCCGCCGGACCGATCGAGGCGCGCGCCAGCAGGCCGACGGCAAGCACCAGGATCATCGGATAGCCGTCGGCGAAGCCGGGCCCAAACAGCATCAGGATCCATTTGCCGAACACGACCAGAGCGCCGACCATCAGCAGCGACGGCCAGAAGGTCATGCGCGTCGATTCATGCACGAAGGCGGAAAGCCGCTCGCCGTCGTTGCGCGCGTGATATTCGGAGAAGCGGTGCGCGCAGGCGCTCGAGACCGCGAAATAGATAAAGGCCACCAGCGCCAGCGTCTTGCTCGCCGCATAATATTGCGCGATCTCTTCGGGGCCGACGAACAGCTTGAGCAGCAGCACGTCGACATAGGTCAACAGGAAGAAAAATCCGTCGATCAGCAGGATCGGTGCGGCAGTGCGCATCCAGTGCGCCGCCTCGTAAGTGCGCGGGCCGGATGGCACCTGCCGGCGTAGATGCCGGTTCAGCAGCAGCGTCTGCGCCAGAGTGGTGATCCAGATCGCCGCGAGAAACGCCAGCATCACCGCGGCGGCATCGATCGGAACCCCGATGAGATGCAGCAGCACGAGGATCGCGAGCATCAGCAACGGCCGCAGGATATAGCCGGGCACCAGCGCCGTGCCGATCCAGTTGTAGGCGATGGAAATCGAATCCTGCGCGCTTGACACCGGAAAGATCGGCAGGCAGGCGAGCGCGAACAGGAACGGCAGGACGTAGCGCGAATCGAGCTCCGCGCCGAGCGCCAGGATCATGGTGACGCCGAGCACGCCGGCGATGCTGCCCAGTCCGAAGCAGATCCAGCGGGCGCCGCGCAGGAAACCGCGCAGCCGGTTGAGATCGCCGCGCGCGGCATATTCGGGAATGAAGCGTTGCGGCAGATAAGCGAGGCCGAGCGGGGCGAGCCCGCCGAGCATCAAGAGCCAGGTCCAGACATAGACGTAGATGCCGAACTCCGCCGTGCCCATCCAGCGCGCGAACAGGATCTGCGACAGATAGATGATCGCCGCGGAAGCGACCCGGATGATGAAGGCGGTGCCGGCGACCTTCTGCGCCAGCGCGTTGTGGTTCTGGCTGCCGAGCCAGCTGCGCAGCCGCGCCGGCAGCGCAGCCATGCCTCGCAAACGCAACCTGTCTGAATCGGTCAGGGCCACGAGTTCCTGCCATTAGGCGCCATGCGCCGGAAATCTCTCGCTGTCGAAGGCGCCGGAAGCGGGCTTGCGGGCCTCGTTACCGGTGACGCCCGGCGATGCGGGAGGGCACCGGCGCCACTTCATGCCCCCTATAGCAAGGAAGCGTTAACAGTCTCTGGCGTGGGCACGGGGGACATTGGGGGTACGGCACGGTGCGGGCCTCCGGCCACGCGAAAACGGGTTCCGGTCGCCGGGCGGGATATGGTAGAGACACCGCGTCGTACCGCGGCTTGCGGCACTGGCGCCCGTAGCTCAGCTGGATAGAGCACCAGACTTCGAATCTGGGGGTCAGAGGTTCGAATCCTTTCGGGCGCGCCATTACTTAGCACCATTTGGTGCATCTCGTTTTGCAGCGCGTTTTGCAAAATCTGTTTCCAATACGTTCTCGAATTTTGCGATGGCATCGTCCGCCATGGTGCTCGTGCGCGCGAGATACTTGTCCAGGATCTCCTGCGCCCTCCGCAGCGAATGGCCGGTGATCGAGACGATCTCGCCGAGATTGCACCCGGCCTGAAATAGCATTGTCACAGTCGTGCCGCGGATATCATGGAAGTGCAGGTCGGATATTGCGGCTTGCTTGCAAGTCTCCTCCCACTGATCGGCAAAATATCGTTTCTTGAATGCCCTTCCGGTCTTGGTGGTCATGATGACGGCACCGCGCCGCGGTAGGGCATCGAGGGTGGCCTTGAGAGCCGCCGTACACTTGATGCGCACCTCGCGGCCGGGCTTCCCGGCTCGCGCGGATTTACCTTGTCGTAGCTTGATGTGGCTCCCGTCGTAATTGTTCCATGCGAGCCGCAGAATGTCTCCCTGCCGCTGCCCCGTATGGAGAGCGAGCACCAAGCCCAATTGCATCTCCGGGCTCGCGGCCTTCATGAAGGCGTC
>Ga0182744_1002070_pt1 | contig 16912 bp, 13 predicted proteins | sample eDN3rd30CKraftMG_FD_128525 | JGI IMG/M metagenome (GOLD analysis project Ga0182744, IMG submission 128525) | Enriched Miracle-Growth compost microbial communities from Emeryville, California, USA - eDNA 3rd pass 30_C Kraft MG (version 2) (version 2) ...
AATACACCGTGCCGCCCTGGAAGTACTGATACGCACCCGGCAACCCCTGCGCACTCGTCGTGACCACCGCACTCGTCGGCGAACCGAGCACCGACGCACCCCCACCAAGCGACTGATAGTACGGATCGATCGGGCCGCTGAGCACGTACGACGAGGTTCCGGCTCGATAGAGCGTTCCTCCCTGGAAAGTCTGCCAGCAGGCCTGAGCATTCGCGCATGCCTCGTCCGCGATAGGCCACCCCAGCTGCCCCGATACGGTCGAGCGCTCCAGGTACGCGGCGAGCATGGCGCCTGACACCGCGTGCGCGCCATGCGCGGCTGTCGCGTATACGGTGGCGCCCTGGAAGTACTGGTATGAGCCCGCCAGTCCATTCGCTGAAGTCGCGGTCGAGTTGTTCGTCGGATACCCGAGCGGACCGGTCACCCCTCCCGCAGCCTCGAGCAGCGCCGCGGTGCCCGCCGAGAGCGTGATCGCGGTCGATCCGTTGACATACAACGTTTCGTGCTGGAACTTCTGTGCGCAGAGCTCGGTCCCCGGCGCGCATGACATCGCTCCTGCGGGCCAGCCGAACGCGCCCGATACTGTCGAGCGCGCACGGTACGCCGTCAGCATGCTGCCGACGACGGCGTGGGTGCCACGCTCGGCGGTCGAGTAGATCGTCCCTCGCTGGAAGTACTGATACGCGCCCGTCAGGCCACTCGCACTGGTCTGGATCTCTCCCGTCGTCGGGTAGCCAAGGGTGCCGTTGAGCCCACCCGCAGCCTCCCAGACCGTCTTGTAGCCCGCGGAGAGCCGGATCCCGAGCGACCCGTTGCCGAACAGCGTGCCCGATTGGAAGTTCTGCGCGCACAGGCTCGTCCCGGCCACGCAGGTCGGATCCGCGATCGGCCAGCCGAATGCTCCGGACGCGGTCGACACCGCTCGATACGCATCCAGGACCCCGGTGACAACCGGGCGCGCCCCACCGACCGTAGACCAGTACATCGTTCCGTTCTGGAAATACTGGTAGCTGCCCGCAACACCCTGGGCGGAGGTGTCGACCTGGACCCCGGAGGGCCAGCCAAGGATGCTCGCGGGACCGCCCAGCGCGATGTACTTGGCGAGGTGCGCGCCCCTCACCGGCTGGACCCCAAGACCCGGCGACCAGTAGAGCGTGCCGTTCTGGAAGGACTGCCGGTAGCCGGCTTGGCCCGCTCCTTGGATGAGCTCCGCCTGGCTCGTGGCAGCACCCAGCCAGCCGCTGCTCCCGCCATTGGCGGCGTAGTACTCATTGATGAAGTCCGGTCCCGACTTCACTGGGCTCCCGAACCAGTCGTACCAGAACACGAAGAAATTGCGGTTGCCATACGCCGAGCACGCGTCGCCGATCCCGTAGGGATTCGCGAGCGCCGCGGCATTCGGCTGATACGGCGTGTAGTTGTAGAGCCCTGCGGTCGCATAGTTGCTGATGTAGACCGAGGTGTACCCGCAGGCCCCGTTCGGACTCCATTGGATCTGATTCGTCTGGAACGCCTTATAGTTCGGGCCGCCGCCGTTCGCCCGGTAGGCCTGGAATGCGTAGGCCGCGCCATACACCTGGCTGAAGAATCCCACATAGCCGTCGTCGCACGGCGCGGTATCCGGGCAGCCGTAGCCGGTCGCGGCACGATACTGCGACACATACGGCCAGGTGTCGGTGACGAGCGACTGCTCCTTCTGGAGCAGGACGAGCAGCACCTTGGGGCTGATGCTGCAGGCCTGGCCGATGCGGGCGATGATGTCGCTCGCGCGCTCGCTCGCGGAGCCGGTGTACGCGGCGCACCGAAGGTTCGCAGCGACCGAGGGCGTCGCAGCGACGTAGTCCTTCAGGCAGGGCATCTGGGCCCGAGCGTTGTCGCAGACCGGCACCTGCCCGTTGAGGAAGGTCTGCACCTGGTTCGCCGTCATCGCAGTGCCGTCATAGAACTGCTCGTCCGAGATGATGTATCCGGGATTCCAGTTGGCCTGGAGGTAGCTCGAGGTGATCGCGGATGCCGGCTGCGACGAGGTGACGACCAGCGGCACGAGGGCGACGCCAGCGATCGCGACGGCACCGCAGACGAGCGCTCGCACGATCCTGCTCAGACGAGCCCCCATGCGAACACCTCCCGTTGCCTGCCGCCCGACAGAGATCTCAGCGGGCACAGAATAGTTAAAGTTTAGGTTGAACTTTCACTACAAGGAGAGAACGACGCGCGGGCCGCGATGCGGGCGGCTTAGCGAGGGCCGTCGACTTGAGCCGACACAGATCGGGTCGACTGTCGCCATGCGAGCCAGAGCGTCGGCGCGAGCAATCCGAGGAGCTTGAGCGGAATGAGGTAGCGCACCTCGACGTGCGTGATCGCGAAGGGCGCCAGCAGCGCCACCGCGGCGAGCGGGACGACGAGGAGCGTCCAGTGCCCTCGGCGCGCGAGCCGTACCGCGAATACCAGTGCTGCGACGAGCATCGCTAGATAGAAGAGCCCCGCCGGCACGTTCGGGTTCCACGATGCCGACACCGGAATCGTCTCGTCCTCGTCGAAGTCGGCGACTGCCCGGGAGCTGTAGTCCTCTCGGAACCATTGCTTGACCACGACGGAGACGCGGTCGACGACCCACGGAATCGGATGCGTCGCGATCGCCGCGAAGAGGGCCGCGCGGGCCTCCGGGACCGGTGGCGGCCCGTCGTACTCGGCCAGGAAACCCGCGCAGACCTCGGGATCGAGGGTGCATCCGAGAGGCACGCCGGCATCGGCCAGCCAATTCGGCTGGATCGCCGGGTCGCGCCATTGCAGCTGATACATGACGTCGTCCGTCTGCGTCGACTGGATCCGGCCATGGCGCGCCAACGTGAGTGCCGCGTAAGGCGCCAGCAGCGCGATCACCGTCAGCGTCGTGACTCCCAGGAGCACCGAGTGGCGCACGAGGTTCTCGCCGGGCCGGCGTCTCGCACGACGGATCGCCCATACGACCACGAGGACGACAGCCAGCGCGCCGATCATGATCGGGACGATGTTGTTCGACGCTCGGAAGTACACCGCGACGGCGAGCAGGATCCCGGCGAGCACGCCATCGCGCACCCACACCGCCTTCCCACCATCGGACAGCCCGCGCAGGACCAGGACGGTCAGGCCGCTGATCAGCGCTGAGGCCGCGAAACCGTCGGAGTAGATGAACGCCTCGTCGAGCATCCACGTCTGGAACGGCGGAGTCGCGAGGACGAGCAGTTCCCCCGCGGCGACGAACAGGATCGCACGACGAGAGCGGATCAAGCGCCAGGTCAGCAGGGCGAGCGTGAGCCCCCACGCGACGGCGGTCAACAGGGCTATGGTCACCGCGAACGGCAGCGGCGACCAGGCGATGACGGCGGCATCCAGCACCACCATGCCGGGCGGCCAGAGATTGAGGATCCATGCGTGCTCGGGCCCGACCGTCCCATCGCGGACGAGGGCGAGCGCGCCCTTGAGGTACGAGCCCGCATCGCCGTCGCCCCACAGCTCTGCGAGCCGCTCGGGGCTCATCGACATCACCATGAAGCCGTGGATCGTGTTCGACCCCGCGTAGAGGAGGAAGAACGCGATGAGAGCGGTATGCGATGCCCAGCTGATGGCGAACCGCAGGCGCGGACTCATCGGACCCATTCGACGGCGAGCACGACGACGACCAGGAGGAGGACGAGGGTCGCGGCGGCCGGCCAGAGCGTTCGCCAGTCGAGCCAACCATCCCGCCGCATGAGGCCCGAATGTAGCACGCAGTGCGTGGGAGCCCACGGGGCCGCAAGACCCACGCCCAGTAGTGTTGGGTCGATGAAAGCGGTGATCCTGGCGGGTGGACTCGGTACGCGGCTCAGCGAAGAGACCGGCGTCCGGCCGAAGCCGATGGTCGAGATCGGGGGCAAGCCGATCCTGTGGCACATCATGAAGCTCTACTCCCACCACGGGGTGACCGACTTCGTCGTCTGCCTCGGCTACAAGGGCTACATGATCAAGGAGTTCTTCGCGAACTACTTCCTCCACACTGCCGACGTGACCTTTGACATGCGCACGAACCGGATGGACGTGCATCAGGCGCACGCCGAGCCCTGGACGGTGACCCTCGTCGACACCGGCGACAGCTCGTTGACCGGCGGCCGACTCAAGCGGGTCGCCGACTACGTCCGCGACGAGACCTCGTTCTGCATGACCTACGGCGACGGAGTCGGAGACATCGACATCTCGGCATCGATCGAGTTCCACAGGCGACACGGCCGGCTCGCCACCCTGACCACGACGTTCCCTCCCGCACGCTTCGGCGCGCTCGCGATCGAGGCGGACGGGCGGGTCGCGAGCTTCGAGGAGAAGCCTCGCGGCGATGGCGCGATGGTCAACGGCGGCTTCTTCGTGCTCTCACCGAGCGTGCTCGACTACATCGACGGCGATGCGACCAGCTGGGAGCGGGAGCCGCTCAGCCGCCTGGCGAGCGAAGGCGAGCTGATGGCATACGAGCACACCGGTTTCTGGCAGCCGATGGACACCCTGCACGACAAGAACCTGCTCGAGTCGCTCTGGGCGAGCGATTCGGCCCCGTGGCGGGTCTGGTAGCAACCGTCGCTAGCGCGGTCGGGGCAGGACTCGACCGGCGAGCAGGCTGTCCACGACCGGCCTGCCCTTGAGCCAGTCCGCCGTCTGGGCAAGCCCATCGGAGAGCGGGATGCGCTCCTGCCAGCCGAGCTCCTGCAGCGGGCCGACATCGGTCTGGAGGTGACGGACCGGGTCGGCGCCTTGCTCGATCGCTCCGAAGTCGAGCAGTTCTCCACCGCCGAAATGCGCGGCGAAGGTCTCGATCGTCTCGCGCAGCGGCGGGGCGGATGCGGATCCGATGTCGTAGGCCCCGGAGCCCGCCGTGGCGAGGAGCGCGATCGCACGCCCGGCGTCAGCGCCGGTGAGGTAGCTCCAGCGTTGCGTCCCGGCGGTCAGCTCGGCCCGCTCGCCCCGCAGCAGGCGCGCCGCGAGCTTCGGGAGCAGCCAATGCGGCTGGTCGAGCGGTCCGTAGGTGCTGAACACCCGACCCCACACCCCGTCGATCCCGGCGGACGCGGCTGCGGCGAGCAGCATCCGTCCCGCCTCGAGCTTCGCCCGCCCGTACTCGGTCGCGGGCGCCGGCATCGTCGATGCCGCAGCGACCAGACCGTCGTGCGGCCCGTACTCGGCCTGGCTCCCGATGCCGACCACTCGCCGGGCTCCCCCGTCGATCGCGGATCGCACGGTCGAAGCGAGGCGATCGACGTTGCGCCATTGGGTCGCATCGTCGCGCTCCGCGGCAGCGAGTCCCGTCCAGTCGAGGGAGATCACGACATCGGCCGCGGCAGCGCGCACGACCGCAGGCCAGTCGGCAAGTGCAGCACGCCGGATCTCGACGCCATCGCACAGCGGGCTCAGACGCCAGTCGTCGCTTTCAGAACGTAGCAGCGCTATTGGCGAATGACCGTCGGCGAGCAGTGCTCGGACAGTCCACGAACCGAGGAAGCCGGTCGCTCCCAGGACGAGCACCCGCACGCGGCTACCCTAGCAAGGTGGCTCGACCTCTCATCTCGATCGTCACTCCGGTCTACAACGAGGAGGCGAACGTCGAGGCCTGCGCTGCGGAGGTCGCAAGGGTCTTCGAGCAGGAGCTGCCCGACTGGGACTACGAGCAGGTCTTCTGCGACAACGCCAGCACCGACGCCACGCTGAGCGTCCTGCGCCGGATCGCCGCCGCCGACCCGCGAGTCCGGATCGTCGCCAACGCGAACAATGTCGGACCGCTGCGCAACATCGCGAACGGCATCCGGCACGTGTCCGGCGACTACGTCGTGCCGATGATCCCCGCCGATCTCCAGGATCCCCCCGCCGTGGTCCCCCGCCTCCTCGAACGGCTCGACGAGAACGTCGATGTCGTCTACGGCGTGCGGACGAACCGCAAGGAGGGAGCGCTGCTGCGGGCGGCGCGCGGCCTCTACTACTGGATGATCCGCATCGCCGGAGGGGCCGCGCCACCGAGCCACGCCGGCGAGTTCCTGCTCGCGCGTCGATGGGTGATCGACGCGGTCAACGCTCGCGGGACCGGATCCGCGTACGTCCGCGGTCTCGTCGCGCAGACCAACCCCCGCTCCGCGACCGTGCCCTACGAGTGGGGCGTGCGAGAGCACGGCAGCAGCCGAAACTCGGTGAGCAGCCTCATCGATCAGGCGATGACCGGCCTCGTCACGACTGTCAGAGCACCCGTGCGCTGGGCGATGCTGATCGGCCTCGTCGCAGCGGTGGCGGGAGTCATCTTCGCGATCGTGACCGCCATCTTGTTCGCCGTCGGGGCCGCATCCGCGTCGCCCGGAACCGCGACCATCATCGTGGGCGTCTTCCTGCTCGGGGGCATTCAGATATTCCTGATCGGCGTGATCGGCGAATACGTCGTCAGCATTCACTCCTCGCTGAACCCCGAGTCGCCGGTCATCGTGCGCGAGCTCATCAACTTCCCCCATGCGGGATCCGCCACGGAGCCCGGCGCTACCCTGGGACCATGACGACAACGGCTCTCACGACCGGGTCGAGCGACGTCGACGCCGCTCCCGTCTCGCGATGGTCGGCGGGCAAGACCGGGTCCGATCTCATCGCGGACTTCATCGCCGCGCACTGCTCCCCAGACGTCTTCGTCGTCAACGGCGGCGCATGCGCGTTCATGATCGATGCCCTCGGCCGTCACCCCGAGACCGGGTTCGTCGCGATGCAGCACGAGCAGGCGGCGGCCATGGCCGCCGACGCGATCTGGCGGACGTCCGGCCGCGTCGGTGTCACGATGGCGACGAGCGGCCCGGGCGCGACGAACCTGATCACGGGGATCGCCTCGAGCTGGTTCGACTCGATCCCCTCGCTCCACATCACGGGCCAGGTCAACGATCGCGAGGCGAAGTCGACGATCGGTGCCGACGTGCGGCAGTCGGGATTCCAGGAGACCGACATCGCGGCGATGGTGACGACGATCACGAAGCACGCCGAGAAGGTCTCCTCGGTCACCGAGCTCGCAAGCGCGCTCGCCCGGGGCCTGCGTATCGCACTGAGCGGTCGGATGGGGCCGGTGCTCATCGACGTGCCGATGAACGTGCAGCAGGACACCGTCGACGAGGACGCCTACCGGCTCGCTTTCGCAGCACCGGCCATCCCGGCCCCCGAGTTCGAGCCGGGAGACTCGGCCGGGAGCCGACTGAGCGCCTTCCTCGCGGGAGCGCAGCGGCCCCTGGCCGTGTTCGGCGGAGGCCTCGGATTGGCGGGGACGGCCCGACGCGTCCAGGACTGGTGCGATGCGAACGGGATTCCCTATGTGACGAGCTGGGCGGGGATGGCGTTCATCGACCGCAGCCGACCCGGCTGGCTCGGATCGCAAGGGGTGTACGGGGCACGCCACGCGAACTGGGCCGTGCAGGCGGCGGATCGCATCGTCGCCTTCGGCAGCCGCCTCGACAATCGGCAACGCTCGGGGAGGACGTCGGCGTACGCGCCGTTCGCGCCGAAGCTCGTCTTCGACATCGACCCCGAGGAGCTGAAGAAGTTCTCGGGCGGCAGCTACGAGGGTGTGCTGTTCGACCTCGCCGAGATCGGCGACGTGCTCGAATCAGCCGCGATCGACTTCGATATAGCCGCGTGGTCGGACCTGCGCGCGCAGGCCATGCGGCAGGAGACGACCGGGTGGGAGAACGCGGTCCAGCCCGGTGAGCTGAACCCCTACGCGATCGTTCCGGCGCTGCAGCGGGAGTTCCTCCCCGGGACGATCGTGGCCGCCGATACCGGCGCCACAGTCTGCTGGTGGTTCCAGTCCTACCTCGCGGATGATTCCCACATCTTCACCGCAGGCGGGAACTCGCCGATGGGCTACAGCCTGCCGGCTGCGATCGGCACGCAGCTCGCTCGACCTGACGCCCCCGTGGTCGCAGTCATCGGCGACGGCGGCCTGCAGATGAACATCCAGGAGCTGCAGACCGCGGTCGCGTATCGAACACCGATCACGATCGTCGTCTTCAACAATGCCGGCTACGGCATCATCAAGCAGTTCCAGGACTCGAACACCTCGGGCCGCTACTACGCGAGCGGCGACGGCTACACGGTCCCCGACCTCGGTGCGGTCGCAAACGCCTACGGCGTCGCCTACCACCGGGTCGAGTCGCTCGCCGACGTGGGACCGCACCTGTTCGAGCGGTCGCTCAAGCTCGTCGAGATCGTCGTCCCGCCGAACGCGCTCATCACGCCGAAGGTCGACGGCGACCACTTCCTGCACGACCAGTTCCCGTACGAGGCGCGGGGCGCCAACGCCCTCTTGCCTTACGCCTACCCGGCGAAGCCGAGCCTCTTGCCCTGACGAATGCGGTCGGGCCCACGACCTAGAATGGGGGTCCGCCCTTCGTTAGGAGCAATCGCTTGGGTGTCTCACGTGAGCAGATCCTCGACCTGGTCCGGGAGTACGCGGCAGAGCAACTCCAGTCACGGCCGTTCGTCCCGGGCCAAACCCCGGTACCGGTCTCCGGCAAGGTTCTTTCCCCTGCCGACTATGCGGCCGTCGTCGACTCCACACTCGACGGTTGGTTCACGGCAGGACGATGGCACACGGAATTCGAGACCCGGCTCGCGGAGTTCGTCGGCGCGCGGAGCGCACTGTTCGTCAACTCGGGCTCGAGCGCGAACCTCGTCGCACTCAGCGGGCTGACCAGCGAGAAGCTCGGCCGCCGGGCACTGCAGCCGGGCGACGAGGTCATCACGACTGCGGCCGGCTTCCCGACCACGCTCAATCCGATCATCCAGAACGGGCTGCGCCCGGTCGTCGTCGACGTCGAGCTCGGCACCTACGACGCGATCGCGGAGCGGCTCCGCGAAGCCGTCGGCCCGAAGACCCGCGCGATCATGATGGCCCACACCCTCGGCAATCCATTCGATCTCGACACCGTTCAGGATCTCGCGAAGGAGCACCGGCTTTGGCTGGTCGAGGACTCCTGCGATGCCCTCGGGTCGACGTACCGGGGGCAGCGGACCGGCTCCTTCGGCGACACCGCGACCGTGTCGTTCTACCCCGCCCACCACATCACGACCGGTGAAGGCGGCGCGGTCTTCGTCAAGTCGCCGCTGGTGCGCAAGCAGGTCGAGTCGTTCCGCGACTGGGGCAGGGACTGCTACTGCGAGACCGGGCAGGACAACACTTGCGGGAAGCGATTCGACTGGCAGCTCGGCGACCTCCCCCACGGCTACGACCACAAGTACACCTACTCGCACATCGGCTACAACTTGAAGGCGACCGATCTCCAGGCCGCTCTCGGCGTCTCGCAGCTCGATCGGGTCGACGAGTTCGTCCAGGCCCGCAAGGACAACTTCGCCTACCTGCACGCGAGGCTCGAAGGCACCGAGGGGCTGATCCTGCCCCGAGCGACCGAGCACGCCGACCCCTCATGGTTCGGGTTCCCGCTCACGATCGATCCGGCGCACCCGGCCGACCGCACCGAGCTGCTCAAATTCCTCGACCAGCGGCTGATCGGGACTCGGCTCGTCTTCGCCGGCAACATGTTGCGCCAGCCGGCGTATCGCAACGTGGACTTCCGGGTCGTCGGCGATCTCCGCAACTCCGACATCGTCATGACGAGGACGTTCTGGATCGGCGTCTTCCCTGGCCTCACGAAGCCGATGCTCGATTTCGCTGCGGACTCGATCGTCGAGTTCCTCGAGTCGAGGACCCGCGTCTGAGATGCGCGTGCTCATCACCGGCCACACCGGCTTCAAGGGCGCCTGGCTGAGCATGCTCCTGTCCGCACGCGGGCACGACGTGACAGGTATCGCACTCGATCCGGAGCCGAACGCGCTGTTCGACACCGCCCATCTGGCATCCCGGCTGCATGCGGACATCCGCCTCGACATCCGTCGCGCCGACGAGCTCGCCGACGCGATCCGCACGGCCGCGCCAGAGGTCGTGCTGCACCTGGGGGCGCAGGCGCTCGTCCGCGAGTCCTACCGCGATCCGCGTACCACCTTCGAGACGAACGCGATCGGAACGCTTAACGTGCTCGACGCGATGAGTCGGACCGAGGGCATCCGTGCCGCAGTCATCGTGACGACCGACAAGGTGTACCGGAACGTCGGCCGGCTCGAGGGATACCGGGAAGACGATCCGCTCGGCGGCGACGACCCATACAGCGCATCGAAGGCGATGGCGGACCTGCTGACCCAATCCTGGGTCACGAGCTTCCCGGGCGTGCCTACGGCGATCGCCCGAGCGGGCAACGTGATCGGCGGCGGGGACGTGTCCAAGGATCGGCTGCTCGTCGACCTCGTCGCCGGCTTCCGCGAGGCGAGGACGGTGCCCATCCGCTACCCGGACGCGGTGCGACCGTGGCAGCACGTGCTCGATTGCCTGAGCGGCTATCTGACGCTCGCGGCTGCCCTCCTGGAGGGTCGTGGCGCAGGCGCGTGGAACTTCGGACCGGACCCCGAGTCCTTCCAGTCGGTCCGCGGGATCGCCGACGCGGCGGCTGCGCGCTGGGGCGAGGGCGCCGTATGGGCCGACGCACCGGGTGACCACCCGCACGAGGCGACCCTGCTCACCCTCGACCCGAGCAAGGCACAGCAGGGACTCGGGTGGCGCAACCGCCTCACCTACCCCGATTCCCTCGAGTGGACGATCGACTGGTATCGCGATGTCGATCGTCACGGCGACGCGGAGCGGACGACCCTCGCGCAGATCGATCGATTCACGGACCTCGACGCCGGATCGGCCTGGCAGGAGTCGTTCTGATGCCGGCCGAGCAGGTCCGACTCGTCCGTGTGGCCACACGGAGGACAATCGCCGAGCAGGTGTTCGAGCTCGAGCTCGAGTCGATCGACGGCACCCGCTTGCCCGACTGGGAGCCCGGCGCGCACATCGACCTCCGCCTGGGGAGCGACCTCATCCGGCAGTATTCGCTCGTGCCATCCTCGAGCGGGCGCGAGGGTACCTGGACGATCGCGATTCTCGTCGAGCCGGAGGGCCGCGGCGGATCCGTGCTCATCTCCGAGACGCTCCACCCCGGCACCGAGGTCAAGACCTCCGGTCCCCGGAATCACTTCGCGCTCTCGCCGGGCGGAGAGTACTGGTTCGTCGCCGGCGGGATTGGAATCACCCCGATGCTCGCGATGTGCGCCGCAGCCGATTCGGCGGGCGCGCGATGGCGGCTCAGCTACCTCGGGCGGGATCGGGTCGCGATGCCCTACCTGGACGAACTCCAGGCGCGATACCCCGGCCGGGTGGAGACCCACATCCGATCCGATGATCGACGGCTCGATGCGAGCGCGGCGATTCGCGCGATGGCGCAGGGCACCGGCGTCTATGTCTGCGGTCCGGAGCGCCTGCTGGACGAGATCGAGGCGGCGATGGCTCCCGATCGGCTCGCCGACGTCCACCTCGAACGCTTCCATCCACGCGACGACGTATTCGCCCCCAACACGGACTTCACGGTCTACGCGGCGAAGTCCGATATCGAGTTCGTCGTCCCGCACGACGAGACGATCATCCTGGCCGCCGACTTCGAGGGCATCACCGTCGAGGGTGACTGCCTCGAAGGCACCTGCGGCTCATGCGAGACGCGTGTGCTTCTGGGCGCCGTCGAGCACCGCGACTCGGTGCTGGGACCGCTCGAGCGCCTCGCCGCCCGGTCGATGATGATCTGCGTCTCTCGTGCCGCACCCGGCTGCGATCGGCTCGAGCTCGACCTCTAGCCGCTGCTCAGCTGAACGAGCTCCGAAAGCGCCCGGCGATCGATCCCGAACTGCTCGAGTATGCGGTCGCCGTCCGTCGCGAGGAGGTCGAACAGGTCCGTGAGACCGCGGCGGACGAGCCCCGGGTCCTGACTGCCAAGGCGCAACAGCAGACGGCGCTCGGGAGGCGATAACGCGACCCCTGCGTCGGGGATCGCGCCGAGTCTCGAGAGCGTCGCCTCCCGCGCATTGTCGATGAAGCGGTTCCGGATCCAGTCGCGCTCGAAGGCCTCGCGCCGCACACGCGGCGAGGCGGCCATCGAGACCTGCCGGGACAGGTTGCCGGCGTGCTTGCGGTACTCGATGACAGGTTCTGGCAGCCGGACGAGCCTGCCCCTCGCCGCGAGCTCGAGCCAGAGCGCATAGTCCTGGAGCTGATCGATGTTCGAGGGGAACCCGCCCGCAGCCAGGTAGTCGGCCCGGCGGAGCGCCGCCGACGGAGCGCAGACGAAGTTGCCATGCGTGAAGAGGATGGGCAGCGGATCCTGCGCGCCGAAGTCCTGGAACTCGCTGCCGACGTCGTCCGGGAGCCGCCGATCAAGCGCATCGATAAGAATCGGCTGCGAATGCACAAGGCTGACCGAGGGATCCGCCAGGGCAGCGGCCGAAGCCGCAGCGCGCCCCGTCAGGGTGCGATCATCGCCTCCCTGGATGAGGACGACATCGGCATCGACCGCCTCAACGGCGGCGTTGTACGCCTCCGACACTCCCCTCGGCTCCAGATGGCGGATTGTGCGGAACCCGATCTCCGCAGCCAGCGCCGCGACGAGCTCGGCCGATCCATCAGTGGAGCCGTCGTCGACGACGACGAGTGCATCGACTTCGGCTGCGAGGGTGCGAATCGCCGCCTCGGCCCACCGGACGTGGTTGTGGATCGCGACGACCCCTCCGACCCGGCTCATCGGAGCACGACCCGCTGCGCGTCGACCTCGTACTGCCGCCCGAGCGGCAGCGTCCGATGCCCGGCGGCCTGAAGCCGCTCGAGCTGCCCTGCGCTCGCCGGCGCGACGAGATCCTCCTCGGCGGCCAGGATCTCGTCGACCTCCGACTGGGGACGGAGCACATGCACGGTGCGGGCCGTCATCGTGTCGCCGACCAGGATGCCGAGCACTCCGTCGGGGGTGCGCACGAGCGTCCCGTCATCGCTCACGACCTCCGAGCCGATCGCAGCGACCTGTCCTGCTCCGCGTGCGATCAGGAAACCGGCGGCGACGCGATACCGGCCAGGGCCGAGCTCCTCGACAGGCTCAGTCGCACCCGTCGCCGCCGACCAGAACTCCAGCCGGCTGAGTCGGATGAGGCCGGGATGGCGCAGGGCGAGCAGACCGGCCGCGATCCGCTGCGGGTCGTCCGCGGATGCGAGATCGATCATGCCCAGCCGCGAGCGCACCCACGGCTCGGTCGGCCGGTCCCGGAGTATCTGCACGAGCGGATGGGTCCGGCCGTTCCAGGGCCCCGATCGCATGAACGTCTCGACATCGAGGTACGGGCTCGGAGACAGCTCCCAACGCGCACGATCGCGCAGATAGGTGTCGAAGACCTCTGCGAGCCGGACATCCGGCATCTGTATGGCGAGTCGGCCGACGTCGACGAACGGATGCGGGCTGCGTCCCTCGAGCTTGCCGTGCCGCTCGAAATGGCGCCGGGCGCTTCGCGCAGCCGCGACGTCCGGATAGGCGAGCCGATAGTACGCCGCGAGCCAGAGGAGCTCGCGCGGCCTGGTGGCCCGCACTCGTGTCCGCAGCGCCTCGAGGCCGCGCCGCTGGAATGCCATGTCCATAGTCTGCCGCAGCCGCGAACTCCCCGGGCGCCGGGCGAGCCGCCTGGTCCACAATCGGCTGGTGGTACGCTGACGACCGCATTCGAGCGGGAGGTCGGCAGCTAATTGAACGGCGATGAGCGATTCGCAGCGCTCGCAGCCATGCCGTTTCGCGGCCGCCGCAATGGCGGCCCGACCGAGTCATCGGTCGGCGCGATCGGGCAGGTCGCCGAGATCGTCCGGCACCGGCATGCGCTGTCGCTGCTCATCCGGCGCGACCTCAAAGCGCGCTATAAGGACAGCGCGCTCGGCTTCCTCTGGACCCTCGCCCGCCCGCTCACCCAGCTCGCCGTCTATGTCGTCGTCATCGGACATTTCCTCGGAGCGGCGCGCGGCATCCCCGACTTCGCGATCTACGTCTACACCGGCATCGCCGCATACACGTTGTTCTCCGACATCATCACCGGCGGCACGGGCTCGATCATCGGCAACGCCGGCTTGGTCAAGAAGGTCTCGGTTCCACGAGAGCTCTACCCGATCGCGAGCGTCGGCGGCGCGCTCTTCAACTACTCCATCCAGCTCGTCATCCTGATCCTCGCGACCGTCGTGTTCGGCGCGTTCCCCACGAGCTGGGACCTGCTTTACGCCATCCCCGGGATCCTCCTGATCGTCGTCTACGGGACCGCCCTCGCGCTGCTGCTGTCCGCGCTCACCGTGTTCCTCAGGGACGTCAGCTACATCGTGGAGGTGGTGCTCCTGCTCCTCATCTGGCTGAGCCCCATCGTCTACTCGTGGTCGATGGTGCGCGACGCGGTCTCGCCCCTCGCGGGCGGGCCGATCCTCATGGAGGTGTACAACGCGAATCCGCTGACCCTCGGCGTGCTCGCCCTGCAGAAGGCCATCTGGGTGAACGGTCAGGGCGCTGAGTATCCCTCCGACCTGCTGCTGCGCATCGGCATCTCGCTCGTGGTCGGCCTCATCCTCCTGGCGGTCGGACACTGGGTCTTTCGCCGGCTTCAGGGCAATTTCGCGCAGGAGCTCTGAGACCGATGACGCAAGCTCCCGAGGTCATCCGCGTTCGCGGACTGGCCAAACGATTCGTGCTGCGAAAGGACAACTCCCTCAAAGAGCGGATCGTCGGCTTCGGACGAGTCGGACGCCGCCACCGCGAGGACTTCTGGGCTCTGCGAGACATCGACCTCAGCGTCCGCGCCGGCGAGACGGTCGGGCTCATCGGGCACAACGGCTCGGGAAAGAGCACACTGCTCAAGCTCATCGGCGGCGTCCTCGACCCCTCCAGGGGGACGGTCGAGCACCGGGGACGGATCGGAGCGCTCATCGAGCTCGGCGCCGGCTTCCACCAGGACCTCACCGGCCGGGAGAACGTCTACCTCAACGCGGCACTGCTCGGACTCAGCAAGAAGGAGACCGACGCGCGATTCGATGAGATCGTCAATTTCGCGGATGTTGGCGACTTCATCGACACGCAGGTGAAGTTCTACTCCTCGGGCATGTTCGTCCGGCTCGCGTTCGCGGTCGCGGTCAACACCGACCCCGACATCCTGCTGGTCGACGAGGTGCTCGCCGTCGGCGACGAGTCGTTCCAGCGCAAGTGCCTCGAGAAGATCAACGAGCTCCGGTCGGAGAACGTCGCCGTCATCATCGTCAGCCACAACCTCGGGATCATCCAGGAGCTGTGCGATCGCACGGTGCTACTCGATCACGGGCACCTGCTCCATGAGGGCGACCCCCGCGAAGGGATCCGTCGATTCAGGGAGGTGCTGGCAACACAACCTCGAGATTCCATGGCAGACGGCGGCGCCATCCGGCATGTGGAAGTGTGCGGCGCCGATGAACAGCCGAAGGAGTCGTTCGCACCGGGAGAGGACGTGATCGTCCGGGTGAGCCTCGACGGCATCGGCGCGTTCCCCAAGTGGTCGTGCTCCGTCGGTATCGCCGACACCCAGGGCCGCACCGTGTTCGCGACCTCCACCTACCAACTCGCAGGAGAGGAGTGGATCGATGCGACAGGAGACCTCCTCGACGTCGTGTTCCGCTTCGAGGCGCCCGCGCTCTCGGATGGCCGCTACTTCGTGAGCAGCTCCATCTACGCGAGCTATCCACCGAACCAGCCCGTGAGCCAGGCGCACCAGGCGGCTTCATTCGAGGTGGTCTCGGACGAGAGGACCCTAGGCCCGCTGCGCGTCCCCACCACGGTCCGTATCGACCCCACAACCTGACGACCATCCTGCCCGGACCCGGTACCCTCGATCCGATGCGAATCCTCGTCACCGGCGGCGCCGGCTTCATCGGCTCGAACTTCGTCCACTACCTCATCGACGAGACCGAGCACGATGTCACGGTCCTCGACAAGCTCACCTACGCGGGCAACCTCGCCTCGCTGAGCGGACTGCCCGCGGACCGCTTCGCCTTCGTCAAGGGCGACATCGCCGACGCCGAGCTCGTCGACGGCCTCGTCGCGAGCCACGACGCGGTCGTGCACTACGCGGCCGAGAGCCACAACGACAACTCGCTCGCCGACCCGCGTCCCTTCGTCGACACGAACATCATCGGCACGTTCACGCTCATCGAGGCGGCCCGCAAGCACGGCACCCGCTTCCACCACATCTCGACCGACGAGGTCTACGGCGACCTCGAGCTCGACGACCCCGCTCGGTTCACCGAGTCGACCGCGTACAACCCGTCCTCGCCCTACTCGAGCACGAAGGCCGGCAGCGACCTGCTCGTGCGCGCCTGGGTGCGCTCCTTCGGCCTGCAGGCGACGATCTCGAACTGCTCGAACAACTACGGCCCCTACCAGCACGTCGAGAAGTTCATCCCTCGCCAGATCACGAATGTGCTGCGCGGCGAGCGGCCCAAGCTCTACGGGACCGGTGAGAATGTCAGGGACTGGATCCACGCGGACGACCACTCGCGCGCGGTGCTGACGATCCTCGAGCGGGGCCGGATCGGCGAGACATACCTCATCGGCGCGGACGGCGAGAAGGACAACAAAGAAGTGGTCGAGCTCATCCTCGAGCTCCTCGGCCAGCCCCGGGACGCCTACGATCACGTCAACGACCGTCCGGGCCACGATCTGCGGTACGCCATCGACTCGACGAAGCTGCGTACCGAGCTCGGCTGGCGGCCGCAGTTCCAGGACTTCGAGTCCGGCCTCGCCGCGACGATCGAGTGGTACCGCGCGCACGAGGACTGGTGGGCACCGGCCAAAGACGCGACCGAGGCGAAGTACGCCGCGCAGGGGCAGTAGCGTGACCCGCGTCGCCGTGGTCGGGGCGAACGGCATGCTCGGCTCGGACCTGGTCGAGGCCCTTCGACTCGCTCCGCTCGCTCAGGGAGCGGATGGAACGGCGCTCG
>Ga0182744_1002073_pt1 | contig 16910 bp, 14 predicted proteins | sample eDN3rd30CKraftMG_FD_128525 | JGI IMG/M metagenome (GOLD analysis project Ga0182744, IMG submission 128525) | Enriched Miracle-Growth compost microbial communities from Emeryville, California, USA - eDNA 3rd pass 30_C Kraft MG (version 2) (version 2) ...
ATCGGTGTTAACGCCACTGATAAAGCGACGGCCAGCGCGCCCAACGACGTCCACACGAGAATTCGGTCGGGCTGGCTCGTCCATGCGCGCTTCGCCGTTCTGATGACGAAGATCACCAGGATCTGCGTCGCGATCGATTCAACGAACCAAGCGGTGCGAAATACGTCGACGTCCGCTTTGAAGCCAAGCTTGAGAAGGGCGAACGTCGCAAGATCGAACAGCGATGATAACGGTCCCATGATAAGCGTAAATCCTAGCACCGAATTGATGTTCCACGCTTGCGGGCGGGCGAGTGCGGCCGCGTCCGCGGCGTCGAAGGGAATACCGATTTCCGAGAAATCATAGAGAAGGTTATTGAAAAGGATCTGCAAGGGCGTCAGTGGCAAAAAAGGCAGAACGAGGGAAGCGAGCGCCATGGACAACATATTTCCGAAGTTCGAGCTCGTACCCATGCGAACGTATTTCATGATGTTCGCGTAGGTCTTCCGTCCTTCGGAGACTCCATCGGCGAGAACGCCGAGATCGGGCGCGAGCAGAATGATGTCTGCCGCTTCTCGCGCAACGTCGGTTCCGCCCTCTACCGATAGTCCGACGTCGGCAGCGTGAATGGCCGTGGCATCGTTGATTCCGTCACCGAGGAAACCGACGGTATTGCCGCTCAGGCGCAGCGCGCGAACAATCCGGCCCTTCTGCTCCGGTGAGATGCGGACAAAGAGGTCCGTTGCGACCGCCCGGTCCGCCAAAGCCCTGTCGGTCAGCGTGTCGATTTCGTCGCCCGCGAGAGTACCGCGCGCCGGTATGCCTAGCGTCTCGACCAAATGCGAGACGACCGGCGCGGCGTCGCCGGAAACGATCTTGACGCTTATACCGGCGTTGACGAGGCGCGCCACGGCATCACGAGCGGTTGCCTTCGGCGGGTCGAGGAAAGCTGCGCATCCGGCGAACGTCAGAGCCACCTCATCCTCAGGCGCTATTTTGGAGCAATCGGGATTCATTGGCCTTCGGGCAACTCCGAGCAGGCGTAGGCCTTCGCGGCTTTTGTCCTCAAAAAGCCCGAGAATTTTTTGGTGCATGACATCGTCCAGAGGGACGACGTTTCCATCGGACCGTTCCATATTCCTACAGAGCGCCAGAAGCGCTTCCGGTGCTCCTTTCGTGATCATCTGGCGCGCATCACCTCGCGCAACGAGGACCGAAGCACGCCGGCGCTCAAAATCGAAGGGCGCGTCGTCGACCCGCTCCCAACTGCCATTGGATTGGGGCGCGATGGCAAGGATCGCGTCGTCAAGATTGCTACGCATGCCGCTCGCGAAGCGGCTATTCAGGCGAACGAGTTCCGCAACGCGTTCGCTTTCGCGGCCATCCGCGTCGAAATTGCCGACGTGCGCGATCTTCGCTTCCGTCAGCGTTCCCGTCTTGTCGGTGCACAAGACATTCATGGCACCGAGATCGTGAATGGCAGAGAGGCGTTTGACGACGACGCGGCGTTCCGACATTCGGACGGCACCGCGTGCCAGCGTCACGGTCATGATCATCGGCAGCAATTCCGGCGTCAGGCCTACCGCCAGCGCCACGGCAAACATGAAGCTTTCAAGCGAAAGCCCATGCCTGACGAGTTGTGTCAGAAGAACGAAAAGCACCAAGAAAGCGGTGAGCCGAAGAATCAGAATACCGAGCCTGCGCAAACCGCGCTCGAAGCTCGTCGGCAGCTCTCTCGCCTGAATGGAGGCCGCGATCGCACCGAAGCTCGTCTTCCCGCCGACGCGATCGACCAGCATCACGGCTTCGCCGCCGACGATCGTAGTGCCGGCAAACAATGCATTGCTGGCGTCCGCAATCGACTGCGATTTTGACGTCTCCGGCGACTTGTCGACGGGGTAGGGCTCGCCTGTCAGGATTGCTTCGTTGGCGAGTGCACCACGGCTTGAGAGCACGATGCCGTCAGCTGGAACAAGGTCACCGCCGCGTAATTCGACGATGTCGCCGCGGACGATGTCTCTGACGGGCAATTCGACAAGAACCCCGTCGCGGCGCACCGTTGCGGTGACCGCAATAGAACGCTGGAGCGCGGCAATCGCGGACTCGGCCTTATGTTCCTGGAAGACATCAAGCACGATCGATAGCGCAACGATCAGGACAATGATGACGAAGCTTTGCCAATCACCCGTCGCGCCGGAAATTGCGGCGGAGATCAACAAAATGGCGACCAATGGTTCGGCGACGCGGCGCGCTATCTTTGCGATGAGACTTTGGCGGCGCGTCTCGTTGACGTTCGGACCGTCGCGTGCAAGCCGCTCTGCGGCCTCGGCCGACGTCAATCCCTCGCGTCGGCTTGCCAGTTCGCGCATCGCCTGGCCTATCGGGACAAGCCAGAACGCTTGTGCTCCCGGAGATTTCGGGTTCTGGAGCGAGGAGCCAGCGCGAGGCGTCATATGCTGACCCAGTAATCGCCTGACTTACGATATTTCTTCTTGACTGCTGACCACGCGATGCGATGGCAGGTCTCCTCGCGCTCGTGCGGGGATGACGTGGCGTAGGTCACCCAGGCATTGTTAAAGGCTGCGCGAAAGATTTCCTGCGCATGCACCGGAAGGCGCGATCGCAGCGATGGCGGCAAGTCTTCTAGGCGTTGAAACGGCATCATAGACTCGCTGGCATCGCCGGAATATTTGGCCGATAGGTCCGCTAGTGTTTCACACCTATATGATAATCGCGGCTTTTTTCGAAATCGGGTTTGATTGCCGTCAATACGGGGCTACATACAAAGTATATAAATTCGTCGCGATCGGCGTCGAACCCCACGACTGCTCTATCTCGGAACGGTGCTCACGATGTGCCCTACGCAGCGCTGGACAACCTCTATTGAGCTATTGCGGCCGCCGCCCTTCTTGCGCAATGTGGGTCGGCGCCGACGACCGGCATGCTTGGCCTAAAGGTTCGGATGTCGAGATCGGAAAGCACCTCGGTCCTATTGGTCAGCACTTGGGCCTTCACGGTTTGCTTTGCCGTTTGGATGATGTTTGGTGTAACCGGCATCCCGATACGCGCTAAGCTCGGCCTCGACGGTACTCAGTTCGGTTTGCTGACCGCGACGCCCGTTTTGACCGGTGCACTATTCCGCCTGCCGCTCGGCGCGTGGACAGACCGCTTTGGTGGCCGGCGCATCATGCTGCTGCTTTTACTTGGCTGTTCCGTCCCGGTGTGGCTATCCTCCTATGCGACGGTTTTATGGCAGTTTCTGCTGTTGGGATTGGCGCTCGGACTCGTCGGTGCTTCGTTTGCGGTCGGCACACCCTACGTCGCACGGTTCTTCCCAAAGGAGCGGCGCGGTTTCGCGATGGGCTTTTTCGGTGCAGGAACAGTAGGTGCCGCACTCAACATGTTCGTCGCGCCTGCTATTATTGATACCTATGGTTGGGAAATGGTGCCGAAAGTCTATGCGTTGGCGCTCGTCGCCACGGCGGGATTGTTCTGGATTTTCTCGGCGCCAGATCCGGCACGTAGGGACGGGCCGGGCCCGTCAATCGCCCAGCAGCTCGCAGTCCTACGCGTTCCTCGCGTGTGGAAATATTGCCAATATTATTCGATCGTCTTCGGTGGCTTTACGGCACTTTCGATTTGGATGCCGCAGTATTTCAAGACTGAGTATGGGTTCTCCATCGCGCAGGCCTCCCTGTTTGCCGCCTGCTTCTCGCTGCCGGGCGGTGTGTTTCGCGCTCTCGGAGGCTGGCTTTCGGACCGTTTCGGCGCGCACTCCGTGACATGGTGGGTGCTCTGGGTCGCGGTGATCTGCCTATTCCTCCTTTCATATCCTCGGACTGATCTGACGGTACATACGGTTCGCGAGCCTTTGAACTTCGAGATCGCGCTGCCGTATTGGTTCTTTACGGCGCTGCTGTTTCTGCTCGGTCTCGCCTTCGCTTGCGGTATGGCTTCCACCTTCAAATATATTGCGGACGATTTTCCCGACAATATGGGCATTGTCAGCGGTATTGTCGGCATGGCTGGAGGCCTCGGCGGCTTCTTGTTGCCAATCATGTTTGGTGCCATTCTCGACTGGCTGGGTGTAAGCTCGAGCTGCTTCATGCTCCTTTATGGAATTGTGCTGGTCTCGTTGACACTAAACTACATAACCGAAGTGCGACGAGCCTCACCGATCGGTCCGACAACGACCGAAGGACGCGACGCAAGCCTGATGGAATGACGAGGCATCTCAATGAGCCACTTTCTCGAGCGATTGACCTATCTTTCCCGACGGCGGGAGTCATTCGCGGATGGGCATGGCGAGCTTCGCGACGAAGACCGCATGTGGGAGGAAGGTTACCGGCAGCGCTGGCAGCATGACAAGATCGTGCGCTCCACTCACGGCGTTAACTGCACCGGCTCGTGTTCGTGGAAGATCTACGTCAAGAGCGGCGTCGTTACCTGGGAGACGCAGCAGACCGACTATCCGCGCACCCGTCCTGGCATGCCCAACCACGAGCCGCGCGGCTGCTCGCGCGGGGCTTCCTATAGTTGGTATCTCTACAGCGCCAGCCGCATCAAATATCCGATGGTACGTGGCCGCCTCGTCAAGGCCTGGCGCGAGGCGCGCAAGACGCTTCAGCCCGTCGAAGCCTGGGCGTCGATCGTCGGTGATGAAAAGGTTACAAAATCCTACAAGGCGATCCGCGGCCGCGGCGGCTTCGTGCGTTCGACCTGGGAGGAAGTGGCCGAGATCATCGCCGCTGCCAACGTTCACACCATCAAGACGTGGGGACCGGACCGCGTTGTCGGCTTCTCGCCGATCCCGGCCATGTCGATGGTCTCCTACGCCTCCGGCTCGCGCTATCTGAGCCTCATCGGCGGCACGCTTCTCTCGTTTTACGATTGGTATTGCGACCTGCCGCCATCGAGTCCGCAGACTTGGGGCGAGCAGACCGACGTACCGGAGTCGGCGGACTGGTACAATTCCGGCTACATCATCGCCTGGGGTTCAAACGTACCGCAGACACGCACGCCGGACGCGCACTTCTTCGTCGAAGCGCGCTACAACGGCACGAAGGTCGTCGCGATCACTCCGGACTATTCCGAAGTCGCCAAGCTGTCTGACCTCTGGCTTCACCCCAAGCAAGGCACAGACGCCGCGCTGGCCTTGGCGATGGGCCATGTCATCCTCAAAGAATTCTTCCTCGATCGCAAGACGCCCTACTTCGAGGATTATTGCCGCCGCCTCACAGACATGCCGATGCTCGTCAAGCTCCGCAAGGACGGCAAACGCTTCGTACCGGACCGCTACCTTCGGCAGAGCGATCTGCCGGGCGCTCCGTCCTCGCCGCGCGCCGACTGGAAGACCGTTGCCGCGGCCGAGGACAGCGGTGACCTCGTCGTGCCGCAAGGTTCGGTAGGTTATCGCTGGCCGGCAGATGGAGAACCGGCCGGACGCTGGAACCTCGAAGAGAAGGATGGCGAGACGGGCAAGGAAACCCGGTTGGCGCTCAGCCTCATCGACCGGCGCGACGAAGTGCTGTCCGTCGCCTTTCCTTATTTCGGCGGCAAGCCTCACGAGCATTTCCAGCAGAACGATCAGGGCGGCGACGTGCTCACACGCAACGTGCCGGTGCGCCGTATCGCGCTGGCGGACGGCGAAGCCTATGTCGCGACCGTGTTCGACCTTTTGTGCGCCAACTACGGCCTCGACCGCGGCCTTGGCGGGGCGTGTGCCAAAGGCTTCGACGACAACGTGCCCTATACACCCGCCTGGCAGGAGCCGATCACCGGCGTCGCTGCCGATAAGGTGACCGCCTTGGCGCGCGGCTTCGCGGAAAACGCCGAGAAGACGAAGGGGCGTTCGATGGTGATCATCGGCGCTGGCATGAACCACTGGTATCACCAGGATATGGGCTACCGCTCAATCATCAATATGCTGATGATGTGCGGCACCGTGGGCGTGTCGGGTGGCGGCTGGGCGCACTACGTCGGGCAGGAGAAGTTGAGGCCCCAAACAGGCTGGACCATGCTCGCCTTTGCGCTCGATTGGGCGCGGCCACCACGGCATATGAACGGCACTTCGTTTTTCTATGCGCACAGCGACCAGTGGCGCTACGAAAAGCTCGACGTTGCGGAGTTACTTTCGCCGCTAGCCGATCCGGCGCCCTATCGCGGCAGCATGATCGATCTCAACGTGCGTGCCGAGCGCATGGGCTGGTTGCCTTCCGCGCCGCAGCTTGCCGTCAACCCGCTGACCTTGGCGGCTGAGGCCGAAAACGCCGGCGTCGAGGTGAAAGATCATGTCGTGGCCGGTCTCAAATCCGGCAAGATCACGATGGCTTGCGAAGATCCCGACAACCCGGTCAATTTCCCGCGTAACCTCTTCATCTGGCGTTCCAACCTGTTCGGTTCCTCCGGCAAAGGGCATGAATATTTTCTGCGCCACTTCCTCGGCACGCGACATGGCCTGCAGGGCAAGGATCTCGGCAAGGTGGGCGGCCAGAAACCCGAGGACGTGGTCTGGCGCGACCCGGCGCCGGAAGGCAAGCTTGACCTCGTGGTCACGCTCGATTTCCGCATGTCGACGAGTTGTCTCTATTCCGACATCGTGCTGCCGACCGCGACCTGGTACGAGAAGAACGATCTCAACACGTCTGACATGCATCCCTTCATTCATCCGCTATCGGTCGCGGTAGACCCCGTTTGGGAATCGCGCAGCGATTGGGAAACGTACAAGACAATCGCAAAACGCTTTTCGGAACTCGCGGCGGCCCACCTCGGCGTCGAACGCGATGTCGTGCTGGCGCCGATCCAGCACGACACGCCGGCGGAGATCGCCCAGCCGTTCGACGTCAAGGACTGGAAAAAAGGCGAATGCGATCTTGTGCCGGGCGTCACCGCACCGCAGATCGCGGTGGTCGAGCGCGACTATCCCAACACCTATCGCCGCTTCACGGCGCTCGGGCCGCTCGCAGACAAGCTCGGTAACGGCGGAAAAGGAATAGGCTGGGACACCAACGACGAGGTGAATGGGCTCGGCGATCTCAGCTATCGCGTCAATGACGGCGGCCCAACACAGGGCCGCCCGCGCATCGAGAGTGACATCGATGCGGCCGAGACCATCATGTATCTCGCACCGGAAACCAATGGTGAAGTTGCGGTGAAGGCCTGGGAAGCCCTCGGCAAGATCACCGGCCGCGACCATACGCATCTCGCCAGGATGCGCGAGGACGAGAAGATCCGTTTTCGTGATATCCAGGCGCAACCGCGCAAGATCATCTCATCGCCCACCTGGTCCGGCATCGAGAGCGAGCATGTCAGCTACACCGCAGGGTACACCAATGTGAACGAGTTGATACCCTGGCGAACGTTGAGCGGCCGCCAGCAGTTCTACCAGGATCATCGCTGGTTCCGTGATTTCGGTGAGAGCTTTGCGGTCTATCGGGCGCCGGTCGATACGCGCACCGTCGCCGAGATGCTGGGCAAGAAAAGCAATGGCGAGAAGGAGATCGTCCTCAACTTCATTACGCCACATCAGAAATGGGGCATCCACTCGACCTATACCGACAACCTCATCATGCTGACGCTGTCGCGCGGCGGGCCGATTGTGTGGCTGTCGGAAACCGACGCGAAGCAGGCAGGGATCGCCGACAACGACTGGATCGAGCTCTTCAACCTGAATGGCGCGATCGCGGCGCGCGCGGTGGTCAGCCAGCGCGTGCATGAAGGCATGTGCATGATGTACCATGCCCAGGAGAAGATCGTGAACGTGCCGGGCTCGCAGATCACCGGCCTGCGCGGCGGCATCCACAATTCGGTGACGCGTACAATGCTCAAGCCAACCCACATGGTGGGTGGCTACGCCCAGCTCTCCTACGGCTTCAACTATTACGGCACGGTCGGTTCCAATCGCGATGAGTTCGTCATCGTGCGCAAACTCAACAAGATCGATTGGCTCGACCACTCCAATCCCGTCGATCGCGCCGTTAAGGAGGCTGCATCATGAAGATCCGCGCCCAGGTTGCGATGGTGCTGAACCTCGACAAATGCATCGGCTGCCACACCTGTTCGGTGACCTGCAAGCAAGTATGGACCTCGCGGCAGGGCATGGAATACGCTTGGTTCAACAATGTCGAAACCAAACCCGGCATTGGCTATCCGAAGGACTGGGAGAACCAGAAGCGCTGGCAGGGCGGTTGGGAGCGGAAGAAGAACGGCAAGATCGCGCCCAAGCAGGGTGGGCGCCTGTCGATCCTCGCGAAGATCTTCGCCAATCCGAACCTTCCCGAGATCGACGACTATTATGAGCCCTTCACCTTCGATTACGAGCATCTTCAGAAGGCGCCCGAGCTGCCGACCGCGCCGGTTGCGCGGCCGCTGTCGCTGATTACTGGCCGGCCGATGGAGAAGATCGAATGGGGCCCGAACTGGGAGGAGATTCTCGGCGGCGAGTTCGACAAGCGCTCGCAGGACTACAATTTCGAGGCCGTGCAGAAGGACATCTACGGCCAGTTCGAAAACACCTTCATGATGTACCTGCCGCGGCTGTGCGAGCACTGCCTCAATCCGAGTTGCGTTGCCTCGTGCCCCTCCGGTTCGATTTACAAGCGCGAGGAGGACGGCATTGTCCTCATCGATCAGGACAAGTGTCGCGGCTGGCGCATGTGCGTCTCGGGCTGTCCCTACAAAAAAATCTATTACAACTGGACTTCGGGAAAGGCGGAGAAGTGCATTTTCTGCTATCCGCGCATCGAAGCTGGCCAGCCGACGGTCTGCTCGGAGACTTGCGTCGGACGCATCCGCTATCTCGGCGTGCTGCTCTACGATGCCGACGGCATCGAGCGCGCGGCTTCCGTCGGGGACGAGCAGGATCTCTATGAGGCGCAGCTCAAGCTGTTCCTTGACCCCAATGATGCTGAAATCGCGGCGAAGGCGCGCGCCGACGGCGTGCCGGACGCTTGGATCGAAGCGGCCAAGCGGTCTCCGGCTTACAAGATGGCCGTCGAGTGGAAGATTGCGTTCCCTCTGCACCCCGAGTACCGCACGCTGCCTATGGTCTGGTACGTGCCGCCACTTTCTCCGATCCAGTCGCACGCCAATGCAGGTGCCATCGAGGCAAACGGGGAGATTCCGGACGTGCGCTCACTGCGCATTCCCGTCCGCTACCTCGCCAACCTACTGACCGCCGGCGCGGAGGAACCGATCGTCGCCGCACTCGAACGCATGCTCGCGATGCGCATCTATTTTCGTCAGCGCCAACTTAGCGAGGGCGATGGGCAGACGGTCCTCGATCAAGTCGGACTTTCAGTGGCGCAGGTCGAAGAGATGCACCGCTACCTCTCGATCGCCAACTACGAAGATCGCTTCGTGATTCCAACAAGTCATCGCGAGCAGGCCGAGGATGCTTATGGCCTGAAGGGCTCATGCGGCTTCTCCTTCGGCAACGGCTGCGATTTTGGGGCGCCACATTCGACGCTGTTCGGCGGCAAGATGGGTCGCCGCAAGCTTACTCCGATGCGGCCGTTGGATACGTGAGAGGCTGATCATGTTGGTGTTCAAGGCGCTGAGCGCCCTCCTTTCCTACCCGACCGCCGAGCTGCGTGAAGCGCTGCCCGAGATCGCAGCCGTCATCGCCGCTTCGCCTCTGGTCGCTCCACATCAGCGCAGCGAGCTTTTCGCCCTGATCGATGAGCTAGGTGACGGGGATCTCCTTGCGACGGAGGAACGTTATGTCGACCTTTTCGATCGCGGCCGAGCCCTCTCGTTGCACCTCTTCGAGCACTTGCATGGAGACGGTCGTGATCGCGGCGAGGCAATGGTTGAGCTGAAGCAGCTTTACGCCGCTGCCGGCTTCGAACTCGCGGCGCGCGAGTTGCCCGACTATCTGCCGGTCGTGCTCGAATATCTCAGCCAAAGGGATATCGCAGAGGCGCGCGATATGTTGGCCGATTGCGCGGGAATCCTCACCGCCATCGGTCGTTCGCTCGTCGCGCGACGCAGCCGCTACGCCGCCGCCATCCAAGCATTGTTGGTCATGGCCGGCGAGCAACCCATTGACAGCGCCAAGATCCCACCGGTTCACGAGCGGACCGAAACGCTCGACCGCGAATGGGCCGAGCAACCTGCCTTTGCCGACTCCGCGCCGCGGCAAGCTGGATAATCGAAAAGGAGATCGCCATGCTCTCCAACACATACGTCAACACGCTGCTATTCGGAGTGTATCCCTATATCTGTCTCGTGGTGCTGCTGATCGGCAGTCTCATCCGCTTCGATCGCGAGCCCTACACCTGGAAAAGCGACTCCTCGCAGATGCTGCGGAAGCGCGAGCTTCGGCTGGGCTCCAACCTCTTCCATTACGGTGTTATCGTCGTGATCCTCGGTCATTTCGCCGGCTTCCTCGCACCGCACTGGGCTATCGACTGGGCGCTGTCGCCGATCGCGCATCAACTGCTCGCTATGGTGGTGGGAGGCATTGCCGGCACGGTTGCAATCATTGGTCTGACAATCCTCATCCACCGACGGCTCGCCGATCCGCGTATCCGGCTCAATAGTCGCAAATGGGATATCGCCATCACCCTTATGCTTTGGTTGCAACTTGCGCTTGGCCTGCTCACAGTGCCGTTGTCGGCATACCACATGGACGGTGAGCTGTTCGAAACATTGACGAGCTACGTCAAGGGCATCGTCACCCTCGACGGCGGTGCCGCGGCGCTGATGATCGGGGTGCCGCTTACCTACAAACTTCACATTCTGCTAGGCTTCACGCTGTTTCTCGTCTCACCGTTCACGCGCATGATCCATATCTGGAGCGGTGCCGGCACCCTTGCTTATCTCTTCCGGCCCTATCAGATTGTGCGCACGCCAAAGACGCGGGCCGAGGAGCCGATCCGCTCATGACGGTCTCTGTCAATGGCGTCGGCGTTAAGGTCGAGCCGCAAACCTCTAACGAGTTCGCTGCGGTGCGGGAGCTGTTGCGGCAGCGCGCCGTCGCGGTAGGATTGCTTGCGGAGGACGCGGGCGGCGATCAGGTCGATGCCGCCGTCGAAGCGCTTCTCGCGCGGGAAGTCGCGACGCCAACGCCAACCGACGCCGAATGCCGGCGCTATTATGATCAGCACTCGCAGGAGTTCGAAAGCGGCGACCTCGTTAACGTGCGGCACATCCTTTTTCAGGTGACGCCTCGCGTGAACGTTCCCGAGATGCGCGCCCGCGCCGAACAAGCCTTGAATGAGCTTCTGCGCGAGCCGGAGCGGTTCGCGGCGATGGCGCGCGAACTGTCCAACTGTCCGTCCGGTCAGCATGGCGGCAGTCTCGGGCAAATCGGACGCGGCGATACGGTGCCCGAGTTCGAGAAAGCGCTTTTTGGACTGAGACCGCCCGGCGTTTTGCCGGAGCTTGTCAAAACCCGCTACGGCTTTCACATCATCGCGATCGACCAGCGGATTCCCGGGTCAAAACTTCCCTATGATCTTGCGCGCGATCGCATTGGCGGCCATCTCCGCGCGGTGGTCGAGCAAAAAGCGCTGCAACAATATGTGAGCATGCTCTTGGGGCAGGCCGAAGTCGTGGGCGTGGACCTTGAAGGCAGCACGTCGCCATTGCTGCAATAGGCGCAGTCTCCGAGAAGCTTCGGCCTTCGCCCGACACGAGTAAGAAACGCGATCGATCAGACGTGGCCGACCAGAAGGAGCTTTTCGGCTTCGACGCCCGTTTCCTCAAACAGCTGCCTAGTCATCGCCAATCATTGCTTTCTAGCTTTAAGCCAATCGGCCAGTAATTCCCAAAAAACGGTAACGGCGACAAGGCCCGCGAGGAGAAGGAGCGCAACGACCATTTGAACGATGCTGAAGTTCACGGCATCGCGAGCGACGAAATAGCTGGCAATGATCGCCGCGAGAATCATAATCGGGCGAATAATCGGGTTCAGCATCGGGGCCGCTCCGGTTACAGATCGACGATGATTTAAATCGACTACCTGTCGGCGGAACTTGATGCGCGTCAAAGCAACGATTTACCTCCCGTTTATTTGGGGGACGGCCAATGCTGCATGAAATCCTGCCGCTTTGAGAAGTATAGTTGTTGTTCGGAGTTCTTTACGCGCCGGAAGGGCATCCGTTGACCGGGACCAACGCCGACGTGCTTCGATGCGCCATCAGTTCCAATTTTATTGATCAGCAAGGAGGCGACCATGAAAGTCAGCGACGCAATGCATAAGAACGCGGAATGGGTAGCTCCCGAGCCATCACTTGCGCAAGTCGCAAAAAAATGAAGGACCTCGACGTCGGCTCGCTTCCCGTCGGCGAGAACGATCGCTTGATTGGCATGATCACGGATCGGGATATCGCCTGCCGCGGCTTTTCGGATGGCAAAAATGCATCCCGCCTCACCGCGCGTGATGTGATGTCGAAAGGCATCATTTATTGCACCGATAGCTCAAGGATGCCATTCATCTTATGGAGCAAAAGAAGATCCGCCGTTTGCCCGTCATTAACGAGAAGAAGCGGATGGTCGGTATGCTGACCCTCGGCGATATCTCGCATGCGGCGCCGCGCGAATTGTCGGGCGAGATCATAGCCGTCGTATCGGCACATCATGCGCGGTAATGTGCAGAGTTCGGGCTTTCAACGCGAAATGGAGCGCCGATCGTGACCGTCCCTCCGTCAATTGCGCAGACCGTACAAAAAACGCAGGAATGGCTGGAGGAGTTGATCGAGAACGGTGATCTTGCAGATGTGCAGGAGTCGCTTGCAGTTCTTCGTGCGGTGCTTCACCACCTGCGGGATCGGCTAACGATCGAGGAAGCCGTCGACCTCGGCGCTCAACTGCCGACACTTGTTCGCGGCATTTATTACGAAGGATGGCAGCCTCACAAACGCGCCCCTCGCACGCGGTCGAGACAGAAATTCGTCCATCAGGTCGCCGAGAAGAATTTTCCGAATGCGGTTCCGTCGGAGCGGGCAATTCGAGATGTCTTTGCGCTTCTTGCGCATCATTGCGACCCGGGCGAAATCTCGGACGTGATCGGCCAGCTTCCGGGCGAGCTGAAGGAATTATGGCCGAAGACGGCGCAGACGTTCCGGGCGCGAATGCGCTGATGATCGAGGAGAAACCACGCCCGTTCTGCGGATCAGGTATCGCTGCGTTTGCACATCCTGAAAAGCTCTGCATTCGGACAGAACTCAGGTGGTCCACCCTTCGTCTCGGGAGAGAACAGCCACGCCCGGCATCTGGTTTCGTTGATGCAAAATCGGCACTTGGAGCGCGCATCCGTGAATGCGTGGCCTAGCTCGATCCGCATAACTTCAACCACGTCTACGTGGCTCGCCTCCATGATCTCATCCATCAGTTTCTGGCGGCGAAGCACATGGTGGAACATCGGCCATCGGGGAACTGACGCTTGCATTGTTGTTCCTCTCCTTCAACGTAGCCGCGATAGCTTATGCGCACTGGCGATGCTGTTATTGATCTATATCAGAGAGGGATGACGGGCAGCGCTGCGGAGGGCTTGGCGAACGCGCTTTCGCGGAGCCGCTAGATGCCGATCACATTCTCGATGTGCGAGGCAATTTCGCTATTCGGGACGCGGGTTAGATCCTTGTCGACCTCAGCGACGATTTTATTCCGCACCTCAGGTTTGATCATCTTGCGGAGATTGCCAAGCATGGCGGCCGGTGCAACTACAACCAATTGATCGAACGCGTCCTTCGCCGAGTGGTCAGCCAGCATGGTTGCAAGCTGGCTGGCGAACAAGGCTTCGAGAGCGATGTGCGGATCACTCCGTGGTTCGACAGCATGGCGGGCGTATCCGACAGATTCATAAACGCGGCCTGGGCTATCTCTGCCCAGTTCGCGGCTCGGTGGATTGTGGAGGCGCGATTGCGATCCCGCGACCGGGTGCATACCTTGCCGCTTCCCAGTCGTCTCCAGGATGCGCGCCCTGCCTCCGTCTGCGATTAGTATCCATGTCCGCGTGTGTTTCAAATGCGCGTCCCTTATGTATTTTTCCACGTCCAATGATAATTTCGCGCCGTGTGCTCAAAGACGCTTTGATCGAGATCAGTTCGAGGAAGGAATTGATCTGGATCATGCATGAAGCGGCTCAGCAATGAGTTTGCTAAAGTGCGTGCATTGTGACAATCGCCTAACCACATACGTGAACAAACAAAAAGGGGCCGGTCTATGCTGCAGGCAATCCTGGAGTCGGCCGTCGCCGCTATACTCGCCATCGATGACAGCGGCCGGATAAAGAGCGTAAATCCCGCTACCGAGCGCATGTTCGGCTACGCGTCAGGCGAAATGCTCGGTCGTAATGTCAGCATGTTGATGCCGGAGCCGTACCGCACAGAGCATGACCAATATATGGAACGCTATCTGCGGACGGGAGAGAAACGGATCATAGGTATCGGTCGAGAGGTTGAGGGCCAGCGCAAGGACGGAACGATTTTTCCAATTCATCTCGCCGTCGGTGAGTTCGAGATGGCCGGTGAGCGTTTTTTTTCGGGTATTATCACAGATCTCAGCGCGCACGCCCGGCTGCAAGCGGAGATTGACCGCCAATCATTGCTGTTTCAGGCCGTCTTTGATCATGTGCCCGAGACACTTGTCATCTCAGCGCCAGAAGGTCCGATCGTCCTGATTAATCCGGCTGCCGAGCGCATGTTTGGCTACAGCGCGAGCGAAGCTACCGGACTCGATTGGACAGTGCTTTTCGATGAGCCGCCCGATAGAAGGCAACTGGAAAAAGATTTGGCCAGGAGGAGCGGTGGCGGAAACGTCGCCATCTCTACTGCCCTTCGCCGCAAGGACGGGAGCAAGTTCCCGGCACAGGGGCACATTACGGTCATTGGCGCTGCCGACCAGACACAGATGGCAGTCGTCAGCCTTTTTCGCGATATGACCGAGGAGATGAAACGGCGAGAAAGTTCTCTAAGACTTCAGAAGCTCGAGGCCATTGGGCAACTGACGGGCGGCATTGCCCATGATTTCAATAATCTGCTGACAATCATTTCCGGTAACCTTGAGTTATTGGAAGGATCGATTTCGAATGTGGGGGACCAGGAGCTTCTTTCCCGCGCGACGCGAGCCGCTGATTCCGGCGCGCGGCTTACCCGGAGATTACTGACGTTCGCACGCCGCAGACAATTGGCTCCGGAGGTGATTAATCTGAACGAGCAGGTCCAAAGCATGTCGGAGCTTCTTCGCCGCACACTAGGCGATACGATTGATCTAAGAACGAGTTTCACGCGAGATCTATGGCTCGTGCGCGCAGACACGGGCGAGATTGAATCCGCGGTTATAAACTTGGCTATCAATGCGCGCGACGCGCTGCCGAATGGCGGCAAGCTCTCCATCCGCACCAGCAATGTAATATTGGAAAGAGATGAGGTCGGGTTTGAGGGGCCGCTAATGGCAGGCGATTACGTGCGGATATCGGTGTCCGACAATGGCGTCGGGATGAGCAAAGCAGTACTTGGCCGCGTCTTCGAGCCGTTCTTCACGACCAAGCCACCCGGACGCGGGACGGGTTTGGGGCTCAGCACCATCTATGGTTTCATCAAGCAATCTGGCGGGAATATCACGATTTACAGCGAGCCGGATGTTGGCACGACTGTGAATCTCTATTTTCCGCGCTGCCACGATGATGTCGATGCGGCCGTTTCGGTGGCGGACGCATCGAAGGAGGAAAGAGGAAGTGGCGAGCGCATCCTCGTTGTTGAAGACAATGTCGACGTACGTGAGTTGACTGTGCAGCGTCTTAAGCGCCTCGGCTACGATGTTGTCGAGTTTGTCACGGGCGCGGCGGCATGCGACGCACTCAAGAGTGGACTAAAAGTCGATCTGGTATTCAGCGACATCATGATGCCCGGTGGGCTGACTGGAGTCGATCTCGGAAAATGGATTAGCGAACATCGTTCGGCGTTGCCCGTAATTCTGACGACTGGATTTGCGGACGAAGCGACAGACATCGCGGCTATCGCCGACGCGTGGCCGATCTTACGCAAGCCGTACACGCAGCGGGATCTTGCAGAAGTCTTGCGTAAAACGCTCGACAAGCGGTCGATTTGACGGGCATCTGGAGCCGGCAGCTTAGCCTTTGATTCGCTTCACGTCGCACGCGAACATGTAGCCGATGCTGCGGATAGACTTGATCTTTGCCGACGCTCCTGAATCGGAGTCGATCTTGCGGCGGAGTCTGCTGATCAGGGCATCAATCGAGCGGTCAAGTGGCGAGTAGTCATGTCCTTTCAACAGGTCCATGATCTCGTCGCGTGTGAGAGCGCGATGCGGTCTTCGAACAAATATCTCCAGAAGGTTGAACTCCGCAGTCGTCAGCTCCCGCAGGACGCCTTTTTCATCTTTCAGCTCTCGGCTTGTCACATCCATTATCCAGCCTGCGAACTCATAAGCCTCATGCTCTGGGCAGCGCGCAGCCACGGGCGCTCTGCTGCTGCCTTCATGTCGTCTCAAGACGGCGCGAACGCGGGCTAGCACCTCCCGTAGGTTGAAGGGCTTCGAGATGTAATCGTCGGCGCCGATCTCGAGACCGACGATGCGGTCGACGGTGTCGCCCTTGCCAGAAACCATGATGATGGGAACGTCGTGCTTCGCGCGTATTTCGCGTGCGAGGCAGAGTCCATCTTCCTGGCCAAGAGACAAGTCGAGCGTGACGAGGCTCACCGCATCCCGCTCGAGAGCGGCGCGCGCCGCCGCTGCGTCCGCAGCTTCTGTGACGGAATAACCTTCTCGCTCGAAGCACGTCTTTAGCAGACGTCTGATTTCGGGTTCGTCATCAACGATAAGTATTTTCGTTGTCACGTCAGATTTTCCGAGGGGCCTGCGCGGTAGTCTCGAATTACAAATTGTTACAATTATTCACTGTCCGCGCATATCCCTACGATCCTTAGCCGCTTCTATGCCGTCCGGTCGATGAGGCCTTTTCG
>Ga0182744_1002079_pt1 | contig 16879 bp, 17 predicted proteins | sample eDN3rd30CKraftMG_FD_128525 | JGI IMG/M metagenome (GOLD analysis project Ga0182744, IMG submission 128525) | Enriched Miracle-Growth compost microbial communities from Emeryville, California, USA - eDNA 3rd pass 30_C Kraft MG (version 2) (version 2) ...
AAAGTGGGCGGTCGGCTGGGGCTGGCTGGTCAAGCCCCCAAAAGGCGATCGGCCCGTCTACGAGGGCCTGGAAGCCTTGCTGCGCACCCAGCGCGGCCTGGCCGAGACGCTAGGCGAATGGTTGTTCTATATCGCCGTGCTGCTCATCGCGCTCGCGCTATTAAAACGCTTTCCATATCATCTATTCGCCAAAACGCACAAGCTGCTGGCCGTGATTTATCTGATCCTGGTCTTCCATGGGGTCATACTCATGGAATTCGCTTACTGGAGCCAGCCCATCGGCATAGCCATGGCCATACTCATGGCCGGCGGCAGCATCGCCGCAATCATGGCCCTGGCGGGATACATCGGGCACAAGCGCGAAGTGCAGGGCCGCATCAAAGCGCTGACCTACTATCCCGAAATGCGGACGCTGAAAACCTGTATCGAGCTCGATCGAGGCTGGCCCGGGCACGAGGCCGGACAATTCGCCTTCGTCACATCGGACCGGCGCGAAGGAGCGCACCCGTACACGATCGCATCCGCCTGGCGCCCAGACACCCCCGAGATCACCTTCATTACCAAAGCCCTGGGAGATCACACCGGGCGACTCCATAAAAAACTCTCGGCAGGCGACCCCGTCACCGTAGAAGGCCCCTATGGCCGCTTCAACTTCACAGACGGAAAACAGCGGCAAATATGGATAGGCGCCGGCATAGGCATAACGCCTTTTCTCGCCCGCCTGCAAAGCCTGGCGGATCGACACGGCGGCTGCGACATCGACTTATTCCACCCCGTCGCAACGCTCGCGCAACAGGCGCGCCGAACGCTGGAACAATACGCCCAAGCCGCCGGAGTACGCCTGCACCTGATGGTGGGAGACCAGGACGGCCGCTTGAACGGCGAACGCCTGCGCAAAGCCATCCCGGACTGGAAGACCGCCAGCATCTGGTTTTGCGGCCCATCAGCATTCGGCCGCGCAATACGCGACGACTTGATCGCCCACGGCCTGAATCCGAATGATTTCCATCAGGAGTTGTTTCAGATGAGATGAGCAGCTGGTGAGGGTCAAGCTATTCCGGATGGGTTGTCCACGACTAGTCGATCCTCAGTCCGCTTGAGATGGGGCGGCGGTTGCCTCGCCAGACAGTCCCAAAGAGAATTCAGTAAACACCGTTATGCGCGGCAGCATCAATCTCCTGGCTGCCCGTCCTTCAAATCCTGGCTGGATTGAGGCGCCACCATCGGATAAACACCAGCAGCCTGACACATCACTCAAAGGCATCGGCGAGTACAGCCTGCCCGGGTAAGGCCTGACCAGATCACAGCTCTATGACCTCCCCAATTACTGATGGCAAGAGACCACCGTCTCAAGCCCGTGATGGGAAGTTTATATTGCTTGTCCAAAATTTGAACATTACATATTGTTTTGCCAAACGCGCTGACGCATTATCTGAGCGAGTCCTGAAGTGACTTCTTATTTTTTTGGAGACAAATCATCATGCCATTAAAAATGCGTAAATTATCCCATGCGCTCGGGGCAGAGATTTTAGACCTCAAGATAGGACCGGATCTTTCCAGCGAGGTCATCAAACAGATACACACCGCGTTTCTCGACCATCAAGTCCTGTTGTTCCGTAACCAGAATCTTACACATGAAGAGCATATCGCCTTCAGTCGACATTTCGGGGCGCTGGACCGTCACGATGCAGTAACTGAATACAGGCTGCCGGATTATCCGGAAATCGTCCAGGTCACTAATGAAGGTAAGCCTGCCTCCAAGGTTTTTGGACGGCAATGGCATTCTGACCATTCGATGACACTTACTCCCAGTAATGCATCCCTGCTTAGAGCCTGTGAATTGCCGGAAGTAGGCGGTGATACGCTGTTTTCAAACATGTATACGGCTTATGAGACTCTCTCATACGGGATGAAGAGGCTGCTCGAACCTCTTAAGGCTGTTCACACGGTATTACAGGCCCGTCATTTGCAGGGGCTGAGTGCAGAGGTTTTGGCGGAGAAGACACGCCGTAGTCCTCCGGTGCTCCATCCGGTTGTCAGGATTCATCCAGAAACTGGCCGTCCGGCGCTTTACGTAAGCGAGATGCTGACCAGCCATTTTGAAGATATGACCTATCCGGAAAGCCGCCCTTTGCTGGAGTACTTATTTGATCACTCGACGAAACCAGAACTTGTATACCGGCATCGATGGCAGAAGAACGACCTGCTCGTCTGGGACAACCGTTGCACAATGCATATGGCACTAGCTGATTATGATCACAGCCAGATTCGCCGTATGTTCCGTACAACCATAATAGGTCCCAAGGTTGGCTGGCTGGAAAAGACGGCAAGCGACGAGCGGTTAGCCTCATGAAAAATTCCTCAATAACGGATATGGCCAACGAGAAGCGACAACGCCTGCGCCGGATCCTGGCGTCGTCGTCCTCCATTGTGACAGCGCCTGGCTGCTATGACGCCATCACCGCGCGAATGATCGAGCGCAATGGTTTCGCAGCAGCTTATATGTCTGGGTTATGTGTCGCTGCTTCGTTAGGGTATCCAGATGTCGGCGTGACTACCGCGGCAGAGATGATAGAACGCGCCGCCAATATTGCCGACAATCTGGGCATTCCGTTGATAGCCGATGCTGATACTGGATACGGCGGTGCAAGCAATGTCGCAGCGACTGTGCAAGGATTCGAAAAAGCTGGCGTAGCAGGTATTCATTTAGAGGATCAATTCAATCCAAAGAAGTGTGCCGCACTGGATGGCAAGAGCCTCGTCGACACCAGTGAAATGGTCGCGCGCTTAAGAATAGCCGTGGACGCAAGGAAAGACGCTGACTTTGTAATCATTGGCCGCACTGACGCCCTGCCAACTGAAGGGCTTGATGCCAGCATAAAAAGGGCCCGTGCGTATGAAGAGGCTGGCGCGGACGCGACGATGATCATGGGAGTCAGGACCAGGGAAGAAATGGTGGCCATTACCTCGGCCCTGACCAGGCCCTCAATTGTACTAATGGCCGAAAAGCTCCGGCCTCTGGTTCATCCTGATATTTTGCGCGACATCGGATATCCACTTGTTTTATATCCGCTAACCACCTTATCCGCTACCGTATTCGCAGTCCGGGAGCTTTTATCCTGCCTCGCCATAGAAGGCACTACTGAAACGATGCTGGAAAAAATATCACCCCTGTCCACAATCAATGAATTGCTGGATCTTTCTTCGTCAGTAAAGAGAGAGATGCTCTTTACCAATCTCTGCCAAGAGCAGAGCAATCTCGGGACTAAATCATGATTCTGCGCAAAAACCTCGTTAAGGTGGCATTGTCTGAAGGCCGGAATGCTATCGGCGCATTTGTCCAGATGGCAAATCCGGAAGTAGTGGAAGTGATTGGTGAGGCGGGATATGACTTTGTATGGATAGACTGCGAGCATGGTTCAATTTATCTTGAAACAGCGATACAGATGATCAGGGCCGCTGAATCGTTTGGAACAAGTCCCATCGTTCGCGTACCAAGCCATGACGGTACTTTCATCATGCGTATGCTGGATGCTGGGGCAATGGGTATCGTCGTACCGCAAATCAACACCGCTGAACAGGCAGCTGACGTGGTAGCAGCTGCGAAATACAGGATATCCGGCCAAGGCAGTGGGCGGCGCGGAGCGTGTCCCCTGATCCGGACAGCCGGCCATCAGGTAACCGACTGGCCGAAATACGCTCAATGGGCAAATGACCAGACTACAGTCTGGCTATTGGTTGAAACTGTAGAAGGCATTGAAAACCTCGAGTCTATTCTTTCAGTTGATGGAGTGGATGCAATTGTTCTGGGTGCATTCGATTTATCGGTATCGATGGGATATGAGGGCGATAGATTGCACCCGGACGTGGTGGCCGTTCTGGATGGGCAAATAGAGAAAGCGAGAGCCCATGGCGTGGATGTGGTTGGCATGCTCTTTTCTCCAGAAGCAGCCGGGATGCGGGCAGCACAAGAAGTGTATGTGCGACAGGGTTGCCGAATCTTCGTGGCCGGTCCTGACCGGCGCATATTGTCCAACAGTTTTAATGAGATTTACAGAACGGTGGCAAAGCCCTTTTAGCAAACGGCCCCCACGTACAAAAATATAAGGAGACTACAATGATTCACTTCAGAATTATGCGTATGTTCGCATCAGTTTTGGTCCTTGCTTTTCTGGCTGTTTTTTCCAGGACGGCAATAGCCGAATATCCGGAGAAGACGATCCGGATCATTGCACCTGCGCCTCCAGGGGGCGGCACGGATTTTTTATCCCGCCTGATCGGCAAAAACCTTGCTGAACGTTGGGGTCAGACTGTTGTTGTGGATAATGTGCCGGGTGCCAGCGGAACTATTGGGTCCCGACAGGCACAGAATGCACGTGCGGACGGCTACACACTATTAATGTCGTACCAAGGGACTCATGCCATAGCTCCAGCCCTTTTAAAGGATTTTCCGTTTGATCCAGTCAATGATTTCCGGCCCATCACCCAAGTTGTCTCACAACCATTTGTGCTGGTTGTACATCCGTCTATCCCAGCCAGGACCATGCAGGAATTCGTTGAGTATGTGCACAAAAATCCCGGAAAACTGAATTTTGGTTCCGCAGGGGCTGGTAGCGGTGGCCACCTGGTAGGTGAGCTATTTAACCTGGTAACGAATAGCAATGCTGTGCATGTTCCCTACCAGGGTAGCGCGCCAATGACCACCGATCTGCTCGCGGGACATGTGCAGTTTGCATTCGATACCGTCGGAACAACCGGGCCACACATTCGTTCAGGTGCCTTGCGAGCGCTGGCTGTCACCAACGATAAGCGTTTAACGACATTACCGGATATTCCTACTGTCGTCGAGGAAGGCTACCCAAAGCTGGTCCGAACGGGCTGGTATGGATTGTTCGCACCAAAGGATACATCTCCCGATATCGTCATAAAAATTCAGAAAGAAGTAGCCAGAATTTTGCAAAAGCCTGATGTTGAACAGACACTAATCACAGGAGGTTATACCCCCAAAGCGTCCGCATCACCGGAAGAGTTCCGCAACTTTGTCAGACTTGAAAATAAAGATTGGGGCGAGCTGGTGAAATCAAGCGGAGCCCAAGTCAAATAATGCGAATGGCCACAAGCCTGAAGAGAGATCGACATGCCTGAAGTGTGCAGTACTCTTAAAGAAATTCTGTATCGGCACGGCAATATAGCGATTGCCCCCGGATGCTACGACGCTATCGGCGCTCGCCTGATAGAAGAAGCTGGTTTTCCCCTCGCCTATATGTCCGGTTTGGCAGTAGCGGCGTCGCTGGGTTATGCCGATATAGGAATAATTGGTTTGACAGAGATGGTTAAACGGGCCCAGGTCATTGCGGGCAGCATCGATATACCGTTACTGGCTGATGCGGATACCGGTTATGGCGGACCATCAAATATCGCCAGAACTGTACGGGAGTTCGAGCGTGCAGGGGTCGCGGGTATTCATCTGGAAGACCAGTCAAACCCAAAGAGATGTGCTGCGCTTCCCGGCAAAGATCTTGTCAGTATCGCCGAAATGACAGCTCGAATCCAGGTTGCCGTGGCGGCCCGGAAGAACCCGGATTTTATGATAATCGGCAGAACAGATGCTTTTCCGTATGAAGGGCTGGAAGCCAGCATTGCGCGCGCCAGGGCTTATGAAGAAGCGGGAGCTGACGCTACCATGATCATGCTGGTTAATCAGATACCAGATATGCGGACTGTCGTTACGTCATTGCACAAACCCACCCTTGTTCTCATGTCGGAAAAGCTGAATCCACTGATTGGACGGGAGACGCTTCAGGAGATCGGATTTCCAGTCGTGGTGTATCCGCTTTCCACGATCAAATCGGCAGTGCATGCCCAGGAAAATATACTTAAATCGTTAAATTCCAATGGCACAACAGGGCAGGTCCTGGACCAGCTAGTGTCTATTAATCAACTGCACGAGCTCATGGACACTCAGGAAGCAATAGTTAAAGAGCAGGTATTCAGCGCGATGTCGAATACGCGTTGCGCTTGAACACCTTCGATATTTATCGGAGAGGAAATGGGTCAAACTCTAATAGAGAAAGTGCTCGCAAGAGCAAGCGGAAGGCAGACGGTTAGTCCTGGCGAATTTATCTGGGCGGTGCCGGATTTGATCATAGGCCATGATCTGAATTTTCCCCGATATCGAAGAATGATGCAGGAGTCCGGCTTCATGCATCTTGCAGATGCGTCCAAAGTCATGGTTACGATAGACCACACGACGCTATCGGAACAACAAAGTGCACTCGAAGAACACACGTGGATAAGGCGGGACGCAGAAAGTGAAAAGATTCACTGGTTCTTCGATGTTGGACGGCAGGGCATTAGCCATAACCTGCCATTGGACATGGATGCCGTCCACCCAGGAATGCTGGTCCTTGCCAGCGACACCAGGGCTCCAGCATTAGGCTGCGCAAGCGCTGTCAGCATTGCGGTGGGTATCGGACTCGTGACGGTATTAGCCACCGGCAAGGCATGGTTGCGGGTTCCCGAGACCATACGGGTCAACGTTAGGGGAAGCCTTGCACGAAACGTGATGAGCAGGGATATCGCCCAATGGATCGCCAACCGGATCGGCTATGAAAATGGTGATTATCGCTGTATTGAATTTGGTGGGGAGTTTATTGATAACCTTGATATGGACGGGCGCCATACTCTTTGCAACGCAATGGTCGATATTGGTGTCAAGACTGCAGTCTGTGTACCAGCATCTGCGAGTCATGTACGTGATAAGGGCGTCAGCCAGTGGGTGACGAGCGATGCCAACGCCAGCTACGTAGATGTCTTGGACATAGACGCCGGAACGATAGGCCCGCAAATCAGCATCCCTCCCGATCCGGAAAATGTTGTTCCTGCCAGCCAGATGCTGGGAACACGTATCACTCATGCATTTGTGGGTTCTTGCATAGGCGGGAAAATGGAAGACATGCGAGCAGCTGGCCGCTGTCTTGCGGGCAGGAAAGTGGCGCCAAACGTACGGATGACCATTATCCCGGCGACGCAGGAAATCTATAAAAGGGCATTAAGCGAGGGACTTATCGATATCTTTTCGCAGGCGGGAGCTGTCGTCGCAGCGGGCATCTGTGGCCCCTGTTACGGCACATTCTCACCATTGGCTCCGGGCGACGTTTCCTTATGCACAGCGACGCGCAATGACCCAGGGCGTATGGGCAGCGAAGACGCTACTGTTTTCATTGCTAATGCGGCCGTGGTGGCGGCGTCAGCGGTGCAAGGACGAATCAGTATGCCAGAAGATACAGAGGAGTGATAAATGCCGGATCAACACGAAACTCACATGATTCAACGCGGGCGCGCATGGGTATTTGGACACAATGTCCCAAATGACGGCGGCATCATGACAATCGAAATGACGCGCGACCGGATATACGACCCCCCTGCATTGGCAAAAGCGTGCATGAAGAACATTGACGCCCAGTTTGCCGAAAGCGTACGCCCGGGAGACTTCCTTGTTGCAGGCCGGAACTTCGGGCGAGGTCAACTCCATGTGCAGGGTCCGCTGGGTATTTCAGCACTTGGTCTGGGCCTGATTACTGAATCGATGTCGCGCTCTTTTTTCAGGCTTTCAGTTTCCGTAGGCCTCAAGATGCTTCCTTTTTGTTCCGATGTCACACAGCTTATCAGGACAAATGATGAGATAGAAGTGGATTTTCGCGAGGGCCGCATACGGAACCTGACGACAAACGAGAGCCGTTCGTTTCAACCGCTTCCCAAATTCCTGCTTGATATAGTTGCCGCAGGTGGTGAGCGGCCATGGCTGAAAACACTGGCTTTCAAGAACCACCCGGAGGCACAATGAGTAAGTCCGTTACTTCTCCGAATACACCGGTTACGTCGACAAAAAGATGGAAACAACGCCCTCCAGGTTCTACTTGGGGCGATTTTGGCGCGGACGATCAGCGTGGCCGGCTTAATCTGATAACACCAGAAGCCGTCCGGCGCGGCGCAGTCGAGATTCAGGAAGGACTTTCATTCTGTCTGAGCCTTCCATTGGATCTTCCAGGTGGAAATGTTTTGAATCCGCGCCGCTACCCGCCGGTACTCAGACCGACTGTGCGCAATGGCCGGCCCAATATGAACTATCACCTGCGTATTGAAAATCCCCTGCACACCGATATAGTCAGCGATGACCTGGCTATCCTGCATTTGCAATACTCAACCCAGTGGGACAGCCTCGCTCATATAGGCCAGACTTATGATATTAACGGCGATGGATGTCCCGTGCCAACATACTACAACGGCTTTCGGCCCAAGGTGGATATACTTGGTCCGGACGCCGTGGCTGATGCAGGCATCGAAGGCTCATCCATATGCCGCTCGACTTCCGGCGCCCGGGCTCTGGGGGTGGAAAATATGGCTGTTCATTGTGTGCAGGGCCGTGCAGTTATGGTCGACCTGCAGGCGCACTTCGGACAAGGCCGTACCTTGATTGGCTACGACGAGCTTATGAGTGTGCTCGATGCCGATCAGGTTTGCGTCGAGCAAGGCGACATGGTCTGCCTGCATACGGGATTTGCTCAATGGCTGATTGACATAGGAGGACATCCGGATGCGGCAACCGCTGAACGCGTAGGTGCTGTATTAAATGGCAGGGATGGAAAGCTGCTCCAGTGGATAACTGATAGTGGCCTGGCGGCTCTGATCGCCGATAATTACGCTGTAGAAGCACATCCGGCAGTGCATCAAGCGGTGGAATGCTGTGCTGCTCTGCCGCTACATGAACATTGCCTTTTCAAGCTAGGGGTCAACTTGGGCGAGCTCTGGAGCCTGAGTCCGCTCGCACTCTGGCTACGGGAACATAAGAGATACCGATTCTTTCTTACAGCGCCTCCTTTGCGACTGCCCGGAGCCGTGGGTTCGCCTGTCACGCCTGTGGGGACGGTATAGCAGGCTTAGTCGCTCAACCCTCGCAGGTCCACAGCCGCCAGTTCCTTTTTGATGAGATCCACGATAAAACGTTGACGTTTGAGCGGCATTCGCTCCATTGTGCTTGATACGCTAACAGCAAAGACCGGCATCCCCGGGCGTTTGAAAATCGGCACGCCTACACCGAGAACGCCAGGCACAGCGGCGTTTGCTACGACAGCCCATCCACGTTCGAGCGTGGCGCTGATAAGGTGCTCTAGCTGGCCAACGGTCATTCGTCCGAATTTTCGCAGCCTGTCATGGTTTATTCGCAGGATTTCATCAATCTCGTGCCGGGGCAGATTTGCGAGCAGCGCCAGCCCGGCGGAGCCGACTCCAAGAGGTTGCCTATGGCCCAGTGTTACTGAGAAAACCTGTACAGGGTAGGAGCCTACCTCGCGATGGACACACCATGAATCGCCGCCGTCGCGGCGAATCAGAAAAGAGGTATCGCCACATTCCGCACTAATACGCTGAAGGACTGGTTTAAGCCGTTCAACGGACTGATGAAGGAATGACTTCTGTAGAAAGCGGTCGTTATTAAATACATAGACCCGATCCATGCCAGCAGGGTGGACGTAACCCAGCTCCACTAACACGTCAATATAACGATATACGGTGGTGCGCTCAATGCCGCTTAATTTTGCAATTGCCGGAATATCAAGCCCTGATGCGCCTGCGTTGCGCAGGACCTCCATGATGCGCAAGCCGCGCACGAATGTTTTTGGTTCTGGCGTCATCAGGCTTCTCCCGGCCAACTGTCCAGAATATGAACAATTTGGCTATCTTATACCACATGGCGTGTCTTATCATCCATAGGTCAATTTTTGAAGGTATCCAGGAACTATGTTGCCCATTGACTTCTTGTACCGTGCCGCACAGTTGCACGGCGGTCGAGTTGCCGTGGAAGAAGGCTCACGGCAAATGCGGTACGCGGAACTTGTACGCGCCGTTAATGCACTCGCACTGGTTCTGCAGGACAGGGATCCCGAACCCGGTTCCCGGGTTGGGCTTTGCGCTACCAATTCGCTCGACTATCTGGTCGCCATGCTGGCGATCCTTGCAGCAGGCAAAGTCTGGGTACCACTAAATTATCGCAGTGCGCAAGGCGAAGTGCGACGTATCATCGACACCGCCGAGCCTACCACGTTGATTGTCGATGACACAGGCAACACGCTTGTCGGCAACACCGGGCAATTGGCGATCAATTTCACCGAGATCCCAGATCTGGTAGCACCTCATCAAGGCAAATGGCCGATTCGCCATGAGCGCTCCCGCGATGATACGCAAGCCATCAAGTTTACAAGCGGCACGACCGGTACCCCGAAAGGCGTTATGCAACCCTATCGGGCATGGCTCGCGGGTATCATCAACCAGATTGCCGGCTGGCAGATTACATCCGACGATGCCTTTGTGATTTGCGCTCCTATCAGCCATGGCACCGGAACCTATGTGCTTCCCATGCTAGCGCAAGGAGCCCGGTTGATTCTTTGCAAGTCCGGCGCGCCGGCTGATATTGCACATGCCTTTGAACGGCAGGGTGGAACCATGACCTTCATGCCACCCACCCTGATCTACAAGCTTATGGCGGCTCCCGGTTTAAGCCGTGCAAATTTTCCCGGGTTGCGCCTGTTGATCTACGGCGGCGCGCCCATGCCTGTTGAGAAAATCATCATGGCTCAGGATTTCTTCGGCGATGTGGTAGCCACCACTTATGGCCAGACCGAGGTCCCACAGATCGCGACACTGCTGCGTCCGGAAGACTTGTCAAAGCCGGACTGCAAGGCGTCAGTTGGACGGGTTACCTGGCTGTCTGAACTGGCTATTGTGTCACCGGAAGGGGCATTCCTGAATTCCGGTCAGATGGGCGAAGTCTGCATCCGTGGAGATCTCGTAATGTCAGGCTACTGGAAGCTTCCAGACAAGACGGATAAAACCATCAAAAACGGCTGGCTGCACACGGGCGATGTCGGCTATCTGGACGAACGCGGTTATCTGTTTCTTAAAGAACGTATAAGCGATGTAATCATCACCGGAGGCTTTAATGTCTACCCTACCGACGTGGAAAACGCACTATCGTCACACCCGGCGGTGCACGAGGCTTCGGTATTTGGGCTACCCGACGATAAGTGGGGCGAGACTGTCAACGCGGCGATCCAGCTAAAGCCTTTCTGCCATGCCTCGGCTGATGAATTAAAAGCCTACGTAAGAGAACGACTGGGTCCAGTGCTCACGCCAAAGCAATTCTATTTCTACGATAGCCTGCCTCGGTCCCCGGTGGGCAAGATTCTCAAGAACGTTATCCGGCAAGACGTTCGCTAATCCGCCAATAGGCCCCGCCGCCAGTCACTGCAAAGAAAACCTCCATGAGCCAGCAACCTGTTACTGAACTGTGCGCCCACAGCATGAGCGGAATGTGCTACCGTGATAAAGATCTCGTCCATGACCTCATTGGCAAACGCACATTTACAGAGGTCATGTTTACCCAGATTATGGGGCGATCCCCTCGCGCGGTCGATCTGCGTATTGTCGATGCAGTGCTGATAACGCTCATGGAGCACGGTCTGACGCCCAGTGCTATCGCGGCCCGGCTGATATACATGAGTGCCCCCGAGAATCTGCAGGGCGCCGTATCGGCAGGGCTTCTTGCCGTCGGAAGTCAGTTCGTAGGCACTATGGAGAATTGCTCCGGGCTTCTGGAGCAGCTTATGCAGGCCGCAGACAAAGAACAGGCCGCGCTGGATATCGCGCACTCATTCAGACAGCGAGGACAGCACCTGCCAGGATTCGGTCATCATCTACACAAGCCAGACGATCCGCGCTCACTCAAGCTGATTGAAATCGCACGGCTGGAACCCGAGCTTCCTCAATCGCATATCCATGCACTGCAGATACTTGGCAAAGCTGTGGACGAAGTCAATGGCAAGCACATCACCATTAATGCCACAGGAGCCGTCGCTGCGCTCCTGGGCGAGATCGGTATTCCGACGCAGTTGATGCGCGGCTTTGCCATTATTTCGCGCGCTGCCGGACTTGTTTCTCATATCGCCGAGGAACAGCGTATTCCCACAGGCCGCTTCATCTGGAACACCATCGATAAGGCGATCCCCTACGTCAAGAAAGATGTACTTTGAAGCATAACAGAAGGACAGATTATGCAAGACGCGATACTCATCACCGGTGGCTCCAACGGCATTGGCAGGGCCATTATTGACCGGCTCGGATCAGAAGGCTTTCAAACTATCAACCTGGATCGTCAGGCGCCTGCGCAGCTTTCGCCCAATGAATGCCATATCTGCCTGGACCTCATGGACTCCCGGACACTACAGGATGTGCTCGAGGTACTATCCAATGAGTATGAGATCCTGCGCGTCGTCAACAACGCAGCCACAGTACGGCCAGCCTTGCTTGAAGATACTACACTGGATGATATCCGTGCAGTCATGCAATTAAACATTGAGGCTCCCGTGCTGATCAGCAGGCATTTCGTCCCAGGCATGCGCCGCAGGAAATTTGGACGCATCGTGAACATCAGCAGCCGAGCGGCATTGGGAAAAGAAATGCGCACTGCTTACGCCGCTTCCAAAGCGGGCATCCTCGGAATGACCCGTACCTGGGCGCTCGAACTGGCGGCCTATGGCATCACGGTGAATGCCATAGGCCCTGGCCCTATTGCCACCGAGCTATTTACTGCGGCAAATCCTCCGGACTCGCCCCGTACCAGCCGGATTCTCGAGACCATACCCGTACGCAGGCTTGGACGTCCAGCCGAAATCGCTCATGCCGTCAGTTTTTTTCTGGATGATCGTGCCGGCTTCATCACCGGACAGGTTCTCTATGCCTGCGGCGGCATGACCGTCGGCTTGGGGAATGTGGCATGAGCAGCGGCAATCTGACTGGAAAAGTCGTGTTCATGGCAGGCGCCGGGAGCAGCGCTCCTGGATGGAGCATCGGAAAAGCCACCTGCGTCACACTGGCGCGTCGCGGCGCGGCCATTGTCGCCATTGATTCCAGCATGGCAGCAGCCCAGGATGCATGTGAAGAGATAAAAAAATGCGGTGGCAAGTCCATCGCCATAAAGGCGGACGTTACCGACGATGATTCCATCAAGAAAGCCATTGCCCGGGCACTGGAACAATTTGGGGGCATCGACGTTTATGTGGCTAACGCCGGTATAGGGAAACTGGGTGGCCTCATGGAGACGAACACACAGGATCTTGAACGTGTCCACCAGGTCAATGTGCAAAGCCTGCTGACAGCGACACAACAAATCATTCCGATCATGATTGAGCGCGGTGGCGGCGCCATTGTAGGAGTTTCGTCGGTCGCGGGAATCCGCTATCTTGGTTATCCTCATTTGGCATACAGCGTTACCAAGGCGGCCCTGATCCAATTCGTCCGCATGATCGCCCAGGAATATGCGGACAAGGGAATACGGGCAAACACAGTAATCCCTGGTCTGATCGATACGCCACGCATCCATAGAACAGTAGCAAGCGCTTTTTCCTCAAACCAGAACCCGGATGAAGTGGCTCGCAAGCGTAATGCTCAAGTGCCGCTAGGCCGCATGGGCACGCCTTGGGAAGTTGCCCAGGCGATTGCATTCCTGGCTTCTGATGAAGCATCGTACATTACTGGCACCGAATTGCTTGTCGATGGAGGACTTGTGGGGAAATACTGAACCGATGAATATCAAGCAGGAAGTGCACCATTTCGATGCTATACTGGAAAGGCCGCAGGCGATGAGCGCCAATTGTTCAGGTGCAACTGAGCATGTCAAGGGTATCAGTCAGGTATGCGCGAAACCGTACAACCTAAACAAAAATACCGGCCCAGAGTACCAGGGATATGACGTTCCTCATGGAACGCAGCAGGTCGACACAGCTTGCCTGCGCCGAATCATGGGCAGCTCTGAAATCCATACCATGACTCGCAATGCCCTCCTGCCCTCTTACCCATCCCAGCCGCGGTTTACATGAGGGACCGACCATTGGGTGACGGCCATCGGCTCGAGCACAGGCTTGCCGAGTAGCGGAGCCGAAAGGCAATAAAGGCCGGAATGCGTCGACTGCCAGATCAAATTCCGGTCCCATTCAATGAAAACGGCTTCAGTCGTACCGCGGCGCCAGCTCATGTAGTCCTCGATTTGACCGTCACGCGGTGGTACGAAATATGCAACCTCCTTCGGATTCGTCGGATCCGAAATGTCGAACAGCCGCAGGCCTGCATTGAGATATGAGAGCGCAACCACGTCGGGACGTGATTTCCCCGGCGCGATCCAGTTCTGCATGACACGCGAGCTGAACCGCCCTCGCGCCATCGCAAAGTCCTTGTAAGGCGCATCGGGATGAGGCATCGGACGCGGGAAGAGCCCGATGATACGCGGCTTGGTTGGGTCCTTGACGTCAATAACGTAGCTCGTGTGAAACGGCTCGCGACAGTCGGCTTCAAGAGCCTCGGGTATCGCAATAACGAGATTCTGCAGTCGCGGATAGCGTTCCGGATCGGCGGTTACAGGCACGACATGATGATAAGGAATAGCGCCGAGCGCTTCGAGCGGGTGCGTCACCTTGCCATAGACCTTGGGGTTACGGATGTCGGACAGGTCATGCACATACATTCCGAAATGCCCCCACCCTCCATATCCCACCGTACCGCCATCTTCGACTCTGATCGGAACGATACACGGAGTCCGATTGCCGGTCCATGAGCACTGGTCGCCGGCGAAGGGATAGGTTGCGCGGTAGTACTCCTCCTCATCGAGCCTTTGGCCCGGCACCCACCACCGCGATACTTCCTCCACCTTGGCGGGATCGGACATGTCGATGATCATCAAGCCGTTGCTGTATACGCGCTCTGTGCTTTCCATGCGCAGTCGATCGTCCCAGCCACAGGCCAGGTAGGCGTATCTGCCCCCGTCATAGAAAGGCAGATGAACGCCATGGCCGGTCCGTCCTGTTTCGAATTCGCTCAGCAGCTCCGCCTTTTCCGGATTCGTCACATCGTAAACTTTGATGCCGCGAAAACCGGGGTCGTCGATGGCCTTCCTGGCGTATTCCGCGTGATATTTGCCACGCGGGTACTGTGGCGTCCCCGGCGTCAGCGGCATCTGGTGGGCAGTAATGCGTATCCATTTTTTGAGTTGACTGTTGTATACGCAACTCTGGAATGTAGGCAGGTTGCCTTCGTCGATCACCGTCGCTTTCACTGGATCCGTTATATCAACCCAACCGCCCTGAAACGCGATGAGACGGCGCTTTCCCTTCGCCCACATGCATGAATGCTCATCACCAAACATCCTCAGTTTGATCGATGGGTAATAAGCGATGATCTCCATATTGGAGATGTACTGGTTGCGGTCGAGGTAATTCAAAGCGCCCGCGGGCAACCTGAATGGCACCGTTCCACCACCCGGCATAACGCCCTGGACCCTCCCGGCGTCGACGTCGGATTCTGGAGGCGCGTCATCATCATTTCGTGCCATTGCAGCATTCCTTCTGAAGTTGTAGCTGTTCATGCTTTGATCAACGCGGCTGATAACCTATATCTTTGACCAATTTAGCGAAGCGCTCGGTATCGTGCTTGATGAGTTCGCCAAATTCTTGCGGGGACTTTGAAGTTGGTATCAAACCGAGGCCTCTCAGCTTTTCCTGTATATCGGGTTCGGCGAGTATCTTATTGATGGCTATGTTGAGCTTTTCTATGATTTTCGGGTCGGTCCCAGCGGGTGCGACAATCCCGTTCCAGCCAGGTACGGAATAGCCCTTCAAGGTGTCGCCTATCGCCGGCAATTCCGGCAAGTATTTATCTTTAGACGTGATGCCCACCAAATGAACTCTGCCCGACTTTATAGCCGGAGCAAAGCTCGTGTATGAAGAAACGCCCAAGTCCAATTGGCCGCTGGCAACGTCAGTTACTATTTGGCCTAATTCCTTATAAGCAATGTTCTCGACACTGAAACCGTGTTCGTGCGCAATAAGGGCAACGGACATATGCGGCAGGCCGCCTTGGCTGGGGCTACCCAATTTCAGGCTGAGTTTTTCTTTCTTGGCCCAGTTTATTACGTCGTTGATATCCTTTAGCGGCCCATCAGCCTTCGAAATGATTGCCAGATAGTTCTCTGCAATCTGGGCCACGGGCGCAAAATCTTCCTGCGGATTGTAAAGGCTCTTCTTGAAGACAGAAGGCGCCAGCGCCAGATTGGTGATTTGCCCTACACCCAAGGTATACCCGTCCGGCTTCGCTCTTGCAACGCGGCTCAACCCAATCTGACCGCTGGCGCCGGCATGATTTCCACAATGACAGTTTGATCGAATTGCTGGTGTAAACGATCCGCGATCATCCGCGCCATAATATCGACCGACGAGCCCGGGCTATAAGGCGCCTCGATCGTGATAAGCCGACTCGGGTAGTCTTCAGCACGTACCAACGATGCGAAGCATATAGTGGCCAATGCCATGAAGAAAGCAAAAATTCGCCGTGTCATCGTAAGTCTCCTCGCGTAATGTATAGCTGCTCCCATTGCAGCGCGAACCCGCCAAGGACTACTCGACTACGGTCATGCGCGCTTTGGTGCAATTTTCCAAGTGGACTATCGCAGGCTAAGGTTGCCCGCAATTTCCTGTCAATTGATTCTGCGCGCTATTCTCGTTAATTGAAATTAATAGGTATAAACCCTAGGAGCAATCGAAAAAGGCTCCCCCATGCGACATACCGCTCTGAAGATGCGCCCTGCGGCGTTATTGTTTATCTCGACACGTGCATCGTCGAGCAAGCACGTCGACGCCTGCCGCTGATCCAGGCTCCCGCCTCACAAAAAAGCGTCATCGATCGCGCCGCAGAGGGCGCTGCTGGCGGCCAGGGCGGGGCTGAGCAGGTGGCTGCGTCCGCCCGCGCCTTGGCGGCCTTCGAAATTGCGGTTCGAGGT
>Ga0182744_1002088_pt1 | contig 16841 bp, 14 predicted proteins | sample eDN3rd30CKraftMG_FD_128525 | JGI IMG/M metagenome (GOLD analysis project Ga0182744, IMG submission 128525) | Enriched Miracle-Growth compost microbial communities from Emeryville, California, USA - eDNA 3rd pass 30_C Kraft MG (version 2) (version 2) ...
CGAACTCAATCTCGAACTGCAGAACCGCTGGTTCGCCGACCGCAAGACCATCATCTTCATCACCCATGGCATTTCCGAGGCCGTGTTCCTGTCCGATCGCGTCATCGTCATGGGCCGCGATCCCGGCCGCATCATCGCCGACGTGAAGATTGATCTGCCGCGCCCGCGCGGCGTCGCCCTGCGCGACACCGCGGCCTTCACCGCCTACACGGGCAGGCTGCGGGCGATCATGGACGACGCCAACGCCGGCATAACCCATGCGGGAATCTTGTCATGAGTGTGCTGTCATGAGCGACAAGCTCCGCGATCGGCTGTCCGGCCTTGCCTGGGTGCTGGCGATCTTCGTCGCCATCGGCGTCGTCTGGGAGGCGGCGGTCAAGTTCTTCGGTGTGCCGCTGTTCATCCTGCCCCCCATCGAAGACGTCATTACCGAATTCTTTTCCTCTCCCGCGCTGTTCCTGCGCAATGGGGCGTTCACGGTGGCGACCGCCATGGGAGGCTTTGCCCTCGCCATCATCGTCGGCCTGCTGCTGTCGGTCATGATCGTCTCCTCGCGCCTGCTGGAACGCATCTTCATGACCTTGCTGGCGGTGATCCACTCCATCCCGAAAGTGGCGCTCGCGCCTCTGTTCGTCATCTGGCTCGGCACCGGCTTCGAGCCCAAGCTGGCGATCGCCGCGATGATGGCCGTGCTCGTTGTCGTCGTCGATACGGTCGCCGGCATGCGATCCGTCGATCCCGAAATGCTGAGCCTCGCGCGGGTGACGCACGCCAGTCCGCTGGCGATCCTGCTCAAGATCCGTTTTCCCGCCGCCTTGCCGCAGATCTTCGCGGCGATGAAGGCTGCCATATCCCTCTCGGTGGTCGGTGCCATCGTCGGCGAATATGTCGGCGGACAGAGCGGCCTGGGCTATATGATCATCGTCGCGCAAGGCAGTTTCGACACACCGCGCGCCTTCGCGGCGGTGCTGCTGCTCAGCATCATCGCCACGGTGTTGTTCTACATGGTCGTGTGGGCCGAAAGCCTGTTCATTCCCTGGCACGTTTCGCAACGGCCGCGTCCCACCGGCTGATCTCACGCTTTAACAAAGGATAACTCATGCGCTTGAGCTTCCCCCGCGTCCTGTCCCTTGCAGCAATCGCCACGGTCTCTCTGGGGCTGGCGGCGCCGGCCTGGGCGGCCGATCATCTCTCCGTGCAGATGGCCTTCTATCCGCAGGGCCCGCAGGCCTATCTCTTCGTCGCGCAGGAGAAGGGCTGGTTCAAGGAAGCCGGCCTCGACGTCGAAATCCTTGACGGCCGGGGCTCGAATTACTCCATGCAGGTGATCAGCGGCGGCCATGCCGATATCGGCGAGGGGCAGCTTGCCCCCCTGGCATCGGCCCGCGACAAGGGCGCCAAGGTGAAGATCATCGCCGAATGGTTCAAGAAGGACGGCCCGGCCGTGATCGTGCCGGCGGATTCCGACATCAAGACACCGGCCGATCTCAAGGGCAAGAAGGCGGTGCTGATCGCTTCCGGCCCGTGGCCGCCGATCCTCGATCCCTTCTTCAAGCTCTTCAAGATGACACAGCAGGATGTCTCGCTCGTCTATGTCGACGCGACATCGCTGTTCACCACCTATGCGACCAACAAGGTGGATGCGATGCTGACGGTCGATCTCGCTTATTCGGAAGCCAATCCCATGCGCCCGTCGCGCCTTCTCAGCGCCGCCGATTATGGCGTCAAGCTGCCGGGCAATGGCCTGTTCGTGACCGAGGACACGCTGGCCAAGAAACGCGATGCGCTCGTCCGTTTCGTGCGCGTGGCGCAGCGCGCCATCGACTACACTTATGACGGTCATGAGGAAGAGGCAGCCCAGGACATCCGCAAGATGCGTCCGGACGCCAAGCTCGGCGTCGAGCGGCTGCTCTCGCAGATCCATATGTTCGGCCCGCTGCGGCCGTCGCCGTCGACCCAGGGCAAGCCCGTCGGCTGGCAGTCCGAGGAGGACTGGATCGAACGCATCGCCTTTCTCAACGAGGCCAAGATTCTCAAGCAGAAACACGCACCGGGCGACTTCTTCGATAACGGGATCGTCGAAGCAGCGTCCAAGAAATAGGGTTCACATGCCGGCTTATGTCATAGGCGAAGTCAAAATCCTCCATCGCGATCAGCTCGGCGACTATGGCAAGATGGTCGCCGACGCGGTGAAGAAGTTCGGCGGCCGCTATGTGGCGCGCGGCGCCGAACCCTTCGTTCTCGAAGGTGGTCCCGCCCACAACATCCTGATGATCGAATTCCCCGATGTGGAAACGGCCAAGGCCTGGTACGCCTCGCCGGAGTATCAGGCGGCGAAAGCGCTGCGCCAGGGCAAGACGAACCTTCGGCTGATCGTGATCGAGGCGGGGTAGGGTTCGTATCGCTCCTATCGGCAGGTGCTGAACGGCCCGATGTCGAGATGAAAATGATTGGCATGGGCCGCATTGTAGTCGGGGCCGAGAACCGTGCGAAACACGCCGCAGGCGCCGTTGTGCGCTGCGCGCAGGAAATGCCCGGCTGCCGTGTCCTTGCCCCAGTTCCTTTCGACCCCGATCACGCGCCCGTCGCGCAAACGGAAGGATCGGACGTCGATCGCGGTGGCATTGGCATGCTCGCTCTGGCGTGAACGCGACCCGCGCACAGTCCGGCACGCATAGACGCCGAGATGATCGATGCTTTCAACGTCGCCTGAGAGGAACTGACGGGCCGCCGGCAGGACGATCTTGCGCTCCCACACGGACAGGGCCGCGGCCAGCCCGCAATTGGCCCGCACGGCGGGAGCATAGACGTAAAAGCTTCGCTCGACGATCAGCATGTTCTGCTGCGCGCATTGCGGGTTTGCTGCATCATCTGGCAGGGTGCTGAACGCAACCTGCGCCATTCGCAGTGCCGCCCGGCAGGCCGGTGCGTCATTGCGCAGCCGGGCGATCTTCAGGCCGGTGAAAAGCCCGACCTCTGCATTCAGATCCGCGAGGCCCCAGGGCACACTCTGGGACGGCAGCCGCACGACGGCCATGACAGCGGCGACGAGGACTACCGCGGCCAATAAGCGAGGAAATTTGCGCATAACCTCCATTATCGCGGTGGACGGGCCTTTTTCATGGCCTGCGCCTGCCTTGACAGGTGTTCGTGTTTTTATCCAATTACTTAGTCCTTTTTCATTGAACCTTTCTCATGTCAGCTCTTTTCACACTCCTGCGGACGCACGCCGTCTGGCTGCCGGTCCTGGTTTTGACCGCCGTCGTCTACGTTGTGCTTGCCGGCTACGTCTTCGGCACGATCGACGTTCCATTTCTATATCGGGCGGCAGCGGGTTGACGGTCGTGAAGTCTGGCTCCCTGCTCGTCGGCCGGCTGGCCTCGCTCGATCTGCTGCGCGGTGTCGCGGCGCTGGCCGTCGCGATTCCGCACTACCTGATCCTGGGTTCGCAGGATTGGCCCGTGGCGCAGATCGTCTCGATCCTTGCCGTCGAGGTCTTCTTCGTCCTCAGCGGTTTCGTGCTGGCGCCGCAGATCCTGCATTGCCTGCAATCGCCCTGGCGGTCAGATGCTTTGACCTTCCTGGCCCGGCGCTGGATGCGGACCATCCCGCCCTATCTTGTGGCGCTGGCGGCCATCACCATCCTGTCGGGCAACATCTACTCCGCCGATGTCGCCGCTTACGTCTTCTATGTGCAGAATTTTTTCGCGGCGCTGCCGGAAAAGCGCGATTACTTCCCCGTCGCGTGGAGCCTCTCGGTCGAGGAATGGTTTTATATCGTCTTCGCCTTGCTGCTGGGCGGTGCGCGGCTCGCCGGCCTCGGCCGGTCCGGCTTCATCAGGCTCACCATCGCCTTCATGCTGGCCGCCGCGCTCGTGCGCATCAGCTTCGGCAATATGGCGGATTGGGACGCGGCGATACGCCGGGCAACCATATTCCGCTTCGATTCCATAGGGGTCGGCTTTCTTCTCTATGTCGCGATGGATCGTTTCGCGCCGGCAGCCGTGGCCCGTCGCCCGGCGCTGTTGTCCGTCGCCGCCGCGCTGCTGGCCGGCGCTCTGGCTTTATGGGCTGGCTGGGCTGCGACCTTCGACAACAACAGGCTGGCGCAGCAGCTCTATCCGGTCACGTCGGGCGTGTTCGGCGCCGTGCTGATCGGTGCGCTCACCCTGCACCGGGAGGCTTTTCAGGTGCGGCCGGCCCTGGCGTCGCTCTGCTATTTCGGCGGCAAGGTGTCGTATACGATCTATCTGTTCCATCTGATCGTGATCCTCCTGCTTCGGCCGCATCTCGCCGGCCTTCCGATGCTGGTCCAGATCGCCATTTTCGCCGCGGTGCTGGTGGCCTTCTGCGCTGCCTTCTTCTACGGCTTCGAAGCGCCGATCCTCGCCATGCGGCCGGCCTATCGCGGCGATGCCGGGAAGCGCCGGAATGCATCCGTCACCGTCGCAGCCCTGTGCGACAATCTCCGGCCTGCCTTGAAGCTCGACAGCCGCGCCAGCGCCATCGCCGCCGGGCTGCTGACGATCGGCGGCGGCGCCCTGGTCAACTGGTCCTATCACGCACCGCGTCCGGTCGTTTTCTACGCCTCGCTCATCGTGACGGCCGTGGCGCTCTGCGCGCTTCTCATCGCGACGCGGCTGTTTCGCCACGGCGGCCTGCGCACGATCGCGCTCGTCATGCTCCTGTTCGCCATCACCCTGCCGGCGGCGGATGCCATCTATGCCAGGGCGATTAACGCCGAGGTCAGCAAGCCGAAGCTCGAAGCCTATTCGTTTCGCGATGCCAAGGGCGATCCGGCGGCGTTTCAGGCCTGGTGGGCGTTCTTCGCGCAACAATGGATGCACGGCGCCAGGTTCGGGCTCGAATTGAAGGATCCGGAGGGCCGGCTGCCGTTCCTGCAAAAGCCGGATTCGCGCGGGCGCTTCTTCGATGCGGAAATTCACATCAACAATCACGGCTTCCGTGGCCCGGATTTTCCCGCAGATAAGGCCGATGGCGAATTCCGTGTCTTCGCCCTGGGCGATTCCGCCACCTTCGGAACATTGACCAGCCCCGACCAGCGCGCCTGGCCGGAGGTCCTCCAGCATCTCGTCGAGGAACGGCTGAGCTGTCATGGCTTCGTCAGGGTGGTCAACGCCGGAAGCGTCGCCTACAGCCTGGCGAACTCGGTCGAGCGCCTGCGCCGTTTCATCGTGCCGCTGAAGCCCGACATGGTCATCACCTATCAGGGCTTCAACAATCTCACCCTCGTCGACCCCGAGATGGCGCTGATGCCGACGCCGCCCGACTGGCGTCCGCGCGGCTCCATGCTGATCGCCGAGGCGTTCTATCGCACGCACCTCCTGCGCTACGGCAAGCGCATGCAGGCCTTCCAGAAGCCTCCGGCCTCCATCAAATATTCGGATACCTACGACAAGCTCTATGGCGAGATCATCGACATGGGCGCCGCCAACGGCTTCACGCCGGTGCTGGGGACGATGAGCCTGGTGGTCAATCAGCAGTCGCCGCAGGAGGTGATTGATTTTTACGGCCGGACATTCGTTCCGATCAGCCGCATTCTGCCGGCGATCGCCGAACACAACCGGATCGTCGAGAAGGTCGCCCGCCGCCGGTCGGTGGCCTTCGTCGATACGCAGCCGGCCTTGTCGGGCAAGTGGAACGACAATGACTTCATCGACATCATTCACTTCACCCAGAAGGGCTCGAATATCCTGGCGCAGACCGTGTTCGATCGGATAGCGCCGCTCCTTGAGGCCAATCCCAGCCTGCGATGCGCGCCGCGATAGTGTGGGCGCTGCCGGAAATATTGGCAGCCTCGCCCGAGATACCGGCAATCGCGGCTAAATTATCTCCCGGTGTTTCACACGGCCATGCTGTAAGGTGCGCGCCGGGCGGGCGAAGCCTTGCATGCCTGCCGAGGGACGACGAGCGGAGGGATCGAATGAAAACGCGGCCTGTTACAATCTGGAGCGAATGATGGAATTTTCTGCGATGACGCTGAACATGTTCTTCCCGAGCAATGACTCGGCCGAGGACGATCACCACGTCATATCCCTTTGTACCGAACAGTCGATCCAGATCGCCGAACTTGGGTTCAACCCCTGGTTCACCGATCACCATTTCCGTGGTCCCTGGCACAGTGTTCCGCTGCAATACGCGGCCTATATCGTTCCGCAGATACCGCGCGATCGTTACGTCGGCTTCGGCGTGCTGTCGGCACCGTTCTATCACCCGGTCCGCCTGGTCGAGAGCATGAACCTGCTCGACCATATGACCGAAGGCCGGGCCCTGTTCGGCCTCGGCAGCGGCTGGTCCGGCACCGAGGCGGAGGCCTTGGGGATCGACGCCGAATATCATTCTTCGGGGCGCGCGGCCGAAGACACCCTCGACGTCATGCTGAAGCTGTGGAAGTTCCGCAACGGCGATGCGCCGTTCGATTTCGAGGTCGGCGGCAATCGCGGACACATCAAGCGCCGCGTCATGCCGTCGTCCTATACCAACCGTCATCCCAAGATCATCCGCACCGCGACGCGCCAGGCTTCTCTGCTCAAGGCTGCCGCGAACGGCTGGCCGGCCTTCCTCGGCATCTTCGGCAGCGACATGCGGCAACAGGCGAGCGACTACCGCCGCGCGCTTGCCGAAGCCAATCATCCGCAGAGCGTCGTCGAGGAATGCCTGCGCTGGTGCACCGCTGACTGGCTGGCCGTCGTCGTCGCCGACACCGACGAGAAGGCGAGGGCGAACGCGGCGCTGGCGCAGGATGAGATGATGTCGATCCGTCGCGCCTATGCTGCCAAGCACGGAAGGCTTGACGGCCCGGTGATGAAGGCCAAGCCCGGCGAAGCGACCTCGGCGGACTATGCCAAGGGTGGCGACCTGAAAGGCATCATCGCCGGCAGTCCCGATACCATCGCCGCGGAGCTCCAGAAGGTGGCGGATGTGGGCATCAACCATCTCATGCTGCGCTTCGTCGGCGAATGGGCGGGCGAAACCCGCCACGTCTGCGAGACCTCGCTGAAACTCTTCGCCAAGGAAGTCATGCCGCGCTTCAGGGACATCCCGCCGCTGCGCGATCCGCTGGCGATCGAGCTCACCCCTGCGTAAGCGGAGGAGGGAGGCCGCATGCCCGCCGCCAACCTTTCCATATCCTTGGAAGTGTGGCCGCGTTAGTCTCGCAGCCAAGGTTCTTCCGGGAGGCGCGGATGCGAGCAGCGGTAATAGCGGTGTTGTTGAGCGCGGTGCTGGCGCAGCATGCGGCGGCTTATGACGCGTATGACCCGGCCAATTGCAACGGGGCAGGAGATGACAAGCGCGCCCTGAGTGTGTGGAAGGTGACGGTCCATCCGCGCGTCAACTTCGTCAAAAGCCCGTACGACGATGATTTTACCGCTTCGTCCTGTCCTGCGGCGACCGCCGCCTGCCGAAAGAAGAATTACCTTCTTACCGGCGACCTGGTGCTGGTGGGCGAGGCGCGGGGCGAGTTCTCCTGCGTCTCCTATCAATCGCCGCTGGCGAAAAAGCATGTGTGGGCGAACGGCTGGCTGCCGACCGCGGCCCTCACGCCGGTCGCCCCGATGCCGTCGCCGAAGCCGGCGGACTGGATCGGCACCTGGCGCCATCCCGGCGGGCATGTCTCCGTCAAGCCGGGTGAAGGCGGCAAGCTGAACATCGAAGGTGAGATGGTCGTTGCCACCGCGCGCGATTTTCACAACGGCGGCTTCAGCGCGCAAGTGACGCCTCGAGCCAGACCTCAAGAAGGGGCGAGCACGCTCATATTTGCCGATGACGGCAGCAATTACGGAGACGAATGCCGGGTGCGGATGCAGCGCATCGGCCCATGGCTGCTGGTAGTCGACAATGCCGGCTGCGGCGGGGCAGGGGTGAGTTTTCTGGGGCTTTATCGTCGCGGCAAATGATCAGGCAAGTGATCCAACAAGTGTTCTAACAAGTGACCCATCAATGAGCCCAGTGCCGCTTCCCAGAGTGCCCGCCGTGTCTCTACGCTGTACTAGAGCATTTTCGGCTCTGATAGAATCAGAACCGAAGCTCTAGTTTTTTGTTTTGACGCGTTTTCTTCACGCGAACCGGTGACCACTTCGCTCGAAAACGCTCTAAGTGTCTGACCGAAAGTAAGGCCTATCATTCCAGGGCCACCGAAAGGCGGAACGTGTAATCCAGGAGTCAGGGGCCGTCACGTTGCCGCTGGATTCCGCTCTCGCGGGAATGACACACCGAGATCGAGTCAAGCCAGCCAGATGGAAAGCCCTGAAAAATGGGCGTGAGTTTTGAATCAGACTCTAAAGGCCAGGCGTCTGCTTTATGTTGCCGGCGTCCACGCCGCCGCCTGTTCGCGCGACATCGCGGTTGCCAGATCGGCCGGCCTCGGCAGGCCCAGATGGTCGCGCAGCGTGTGTCCGCGGTAGGCCGTGCGGAACAAGCCGCGGCGTTGCAGCTCTGGAATGACAAGCTCCACAAAGTCCGTGAGGCCGTTCGGCATCATCGCCGGCATGATGTTGTAGCCATCGGCGCCGCTGGCCTCGAACCATTCCTGCAAGGTGTCGGCAATGTCGGCTGCGGTGCCGACGACCTGGCGATGGCCTTTCGAAACCACCAGGCGCTCGTAGACCTGACGGACGCTCAAGCCCTCGCGCCGCGCGGTCTCGACCATGCCGAGCGCCCGGGTTTCCAACACCTTCTTGCTGGTGATTTCAGGCAGGGGTCCATCGACATCGACGCCGGTGAGGTCGGCGCCGAGCGTGCGCGACAGAGCCGCCAGCCCGGCCTGGGGATGGATCAGCGCCTGCAATTGCTCGTACCTGTCGCGTGCGTCCTGCCGCGTGCGCCCGACGATCGGCAGGACGCCCGGCATGATGAGCGCATGCTGCGGATCGCGTCCGAACGAAATGGCCTTTGCCTTGACGTCGGCATAGAATGCCTGCGCCTCCGCCAGATCCCGCTGGATGGTGAAGATAACCTCTGCGAATTCGGCGGCGAGGGTCCTGCCGTCTTCCGACGATCCGGCCTGGACGAGAATGGGGTGGCCTTGCGGGCTGCGCGGCAGGCTGAGCGGACCGCGCACGCGGTAATGGGCACCCTTGTGATTGAGCATGTGCATCTTTGCGGGATCGAAGAAAATCCCCTCGGCCTTGTCGATGCTCAGCGCATCGTCGTCCCAGCTATCCCAGAGCCCGCGCACCACCTCGACGAATTCATGGGCTCTGCGATAGCGCTCCGCGTGACTGAGATGTTCCTCCAGGCCGAAGTTGAAGGCCTCGAGCGGCGAAGACGACGTCACGATGTTCCAACCCGCGCGACCGTTGCTGATGTGATCCAGCGACGAGAACTTGCGGGCGACATTGTAGGGCTCGTTGAAGGACGTCGTCGCCGTCGCCACGAGCCCGATCCTGCTGGTCGTGGCCGCCAGTGCGGAGAGAAGCGTCATGGGCTCGAACCGGAAGGCGTCGGCCCGCATGCCGTCGGGCGTCAGCGAGAAGACGTCGGCGACGAACACCATGTCGAAGAGGCCGCGCTCAGCCATTTGCGCCGCGGCAATATAGCTCTGGAAACTGAATCCGTTCGGATAGGCGTCCGGGTGCCGCCATGCGGCCAGATGATGCCCGCCAGGCGCGAAAAAAAGGCCCAACTTCATCTCGCGCATATGTCTCTCCTCCCGTTTGGCGGATTCCCTGCGCATCGAGACCTCGGCTGCCGAATGGCATCGGATCGAAGGCAGGGTTCCGATTTATCGCGAAGGCAGCATACGCGATTATCGCGCGGGGGAAGGAGAGGAATCCGGGAAGCGCTTATGCGGCAGGGGCATGAAAAAGCCGTTCCAAAAATCGATTGGAACTTCGAGCTTCCACGCCCTGCCGTGCAAGGATTTCCGGCGCCGGGATCACTGCACCTCGATCTTGCCGATGCGCACCGCGTCCTTCCAGGCGGGGAGCGCCGCCTCGAACGAGGCTTTGTAGTCGGCGGCCTTCAGGGGGCGCGGGGTCGCGCCTTGCTCCGTCAGGAATTTCTGCGTCTCGGGCATGGCGGTAATGTCTAGCGTCCAGCGTTCGAGCTTGCTCTGGATGTCGGCCGGCGTGCCGGCCGGCACCCAGATGCCCCACACGGCAACGATATCGCCGGTTTTCGCGCCGCTGGTTTCCCTCAGCGTGGGCACTTCCTTCAGGCTGGGAGACCGTGTGTTCGATGAAATGGCGAGGATTTTCACGCGGTTCTGCTTCGCCTGGCCTGTGGCGTAAACCACATCGGCGAAGGCAAAGTCGAGCTGCCGGCCTGTCACGTCCTGCACTGCGTTGGAGGTCGCCTTGTAGCCGACGAACGTCGCCTCCGCGCCGATGGCGTTCAGGTAGAGCGCCGACGCTGCGATGGCGCTGCCGGTCGCCGCGCCATAGGTGGTGCGCGGCCCCTTTTTCTTGATGTAGGCGGTCAGGTCCGCGACGGAGTTGATTCCGGAGTCGGGAGCGACGACCAGGACGAACGGCGTTTCGGCAAAACCGACGACGGGGACGATGTCTTTCTGCACGTCGATCGGCAGCTTGTGGAACAGGGCGGCGTTGCCGGCCGTGCCGACGGTGGCGGAGAACAGCAGCGTCTGTCCGTCAGGTTTGGCGTGACCGGCGGCCTCGAGGGCAAGATTGCCCGAGGCGCCGACCTTGTTTTCCACGACGAACGTGCCGCCGGAAAGTTTGCCGAGCTTGTCCGCATACCAGCGCGTCATGATGTCGGCGCCGCCGCCGGCGGCAAAGCCAAGCATGATGCGCACCGGCCGGTCCGGATACTCGGCGGCCGCGGGCGCGGCCTGGGCGAACAGGACCGCTGTGGACAGGCAGGCAGCTATCATACGGGCGAACATGGCGTTTCCTCTGCGTTTCCTCTTGGCCGGGACATGGCTTGTGGGTGTTGCCGTCGATTGCGGCTACTGTGCAACAATGGCACCGGCGCACCGCAGGAGGCAAGTGCCGTGCAGTGAGGGGCGTGGTGCCGACCCAGTCAGGAAGAAGAATGATGAAACCGGCCAGGCCTGTCATCGCCATCGTCATGGGCGTTTCCGGCTCGGGCAAAACCACGGTCGCGAAACTGCTCGCGGCCGCCCTCGGCTGCCGGTTTCAGGAAGGCGACGATCTCCATCCGGCCGCCAATGTGGAGAAAATGCGCAACGGCACGCCGCTGACGGACGCCGACCGCCGGCCCTGGCTGCAGACGATCGCCGCGATGATCGACGATTGCCGCGCGCACGGCGAGTCCATCGTCATCACCTGCTCGGCGCTGAAGCGCACCTACCGCGACATCATCATCGGCGATCGGCAGGATGTCACCCTGGTCTACCTGAAGGGATCGCGCGAGCTCATCCGCCACCGGCTGGAAGGGCGGCACGATCACTTCATGCCGTCAGCCTTGCTCGGCAGCCAGCTTGTGACGTTGGAGGAGCCGGGGGAGGATGAGCATGCGATTACCGTGGATGTTGGTGGGCGGCCTGGGGAGATTGTTGGGGAGGTGCTGCGGGTGCTGGAGCAGAGGCGAGGTGGCGAGCTCCCAGGCGCTTCGCGGTAGGCCCGCGAGCCTCCAGGGACCGAACAACGGGATTGATAGCGCGTCAGCCAACGCCCGAGAGCGATTTGGCATCGCCGCCCGTCCGTTCTGTTGCGGTAGGAGGAGAGAGACGTCGGATGTCGCGCGAACGGACCAACCGAACGCCCGACAGCGACGTATCGACGATGCTGGCTTGGCATTCGCGGGTGAAGTCTTCACGACATTCAGGGTGTCGGAACCGGCGGCCATCGCTCGGTGCATCCTGCATGATGTCGAGAGACCGGCTACTGCTGGGCCTGCGGCACGTGCGCGCTTCTGACCGCTGCGTTTGCGCACGATCCGGGGTCTTACGATCTATATATCCTAGAGCAATGGCGCAGCCTGGCAGCAATCTATAGCTTAGTCAAAGGTATGTCCTGCCCCCAATAAACTGAAATCGCAAACGCAGAAGTGAATTCGCTAAATATTTTCAAAGTGACGTTATTTTATACTCTATTTTTATGCTTTTCCAGTTCCGATTACCTCGGACGAGATAGTTAGAGGCAGAATATTCATCCATTTTTGCGTGAGACGCTGCGTTGGTTGATGGGGTCGCAAGTTTGACCCTTGTGTTCAATTCGCAGTGGTTTGTCGATGCATTAGATCTTTTTGACTGACATTACCGTGTAGTATTATTGGCGCTGTCTGTGGCGGAAATCGTTAGGTTTGGTCGTGCGGTTTTGACCAGTCGTCGTCATGTCTTCAGGAAGAGGTTTGCGACAGGAATGAAAAGCATCCTCACGACCTCTGTGTTCGTGATTGCACTTGGCTCTCATGCTCGCGCCGCAGAAGAACTCCACGATATTCAGGGTGTCCGATTAGGGGTTCCGCTGACCGAATTTCAGCAATTGCATTCTCCAGGCGCGTCAGAATCTGGATCTCCTTCAGTAATTGTCAGCTCAAACGATTCTGAAGCAATTCCAGTCTGCGGCTTCACCCCTATATCTCAAAACTTATGATGGCGTGCTTGGCGACTTGCACATATGCTCAACTGACACTCGAGAGTACGGCGACAGCTAGGGGACTGACCGTCAGCAGCTTGGACGCATTCGCTACTATCTTTACCTTCGTGCCGAAACATCCAGGCGCGCCCCTTAGGCGCGCATCCGTTGAATTGATGCTGCACGCAACGCCCTTCGACTCCGTCGTGAGCTATGTGTCAAAACCCCATGGCGGTCCGTTTCCAACCGGAAAACCGAACGATGGCGGCAAAGTCATAGTTCGTTCGCTCGATAACAGCGTGGTATGGGCCAGCGCCGGCAGCACCATCTCTGTGACGGAATCTGTCATGAGCGGCGATATTAGGCTCGTGTTTGAGCATCGGATTGATCGACGCGAAGCTGAAATCGTACTCGCGCTTGCTGAGCATTTTGAGCGACCGGTGCAGGTAACCTCATTAGCTCCCTCCGGGATTGGTCGGTCACCAGCTGTTCTTTTGGCGTCGGTGTCTCAAATTTGGGCATCGGATACCGAACTCAAAAACTTGTATTCAGGGAAATCTACTGTTTATGACCCAAAATATCGCGATCATCACGCCCGTGTACAACGACTGGGAGTCGTTGCAAGTCCTGCTCACCGAGCTCGTAGCCTGCTTTCGTGAACGCGATTGTACAATTTCAGTCATTGCAGTTGATGATTGCTCCAGCGAACGGGCCCCTTCAAAGATGGGACTCTTTCCTCCGATAGTCAGCGTAAGTATTTTGCGACTCTCCGTAAATATGGGCCATCAACGTGCCATTGCTGTTGGCTTGGCTTCGATCGCTATGCGCAAGGATATTGATGTGGTCGCTGTTATGGATAGCGACGGGGAGGATCGCCCCGAAGAGCTTGTTCGCCTTATCGACTCCGTTACCAAGAACCCCAAGTTGGCGGTGGTAGCACAAAGGGCGAAGCGTTCTGAAGGGCGCGGCTTCCGATTGGGTTACCGGGTCTACACGGGGCTGTTTCGTCTCTCGACCGGACAACGAATTGACTTCGGGAATTTCTGCGTTCTGCCCTTCGAGTATGTAGCTCAACTCATAAACAGACCGGAAATCTGGAATAACTTCGCAGCTACTTTGATCCGGTCTCGAATCCCCATGGCGCGGATACCAACAGCGCGAGGCCTTCGCTATGCAGGCCAGTCGAAAATGAATCTCATCAGCCTGGTTACCCATGGGCTTGGAGCAATGTCGGTATTTTCGGAGGTTATCTTTGTGCGAATCCTCTTCGGCAGTGCACTTCTACTGGGGTTGGTGACAATTGGAGCGTTTGCAGTTCTCCTTATTAAGATGTCTTCCGATGCTGCCATTCCCGGTTGGACGACGAACGTCTTGGGCTTCCTTGTGGTGGTTGGACTTCAGACTGTCATGATGGCTGTCATGATGGCTTTTCTCCTCCTCAACAATCGGACTGCGATACAGATCGCTCCCTTGGAGACTGCGGCCAGCTACGTGTGTGAAAAGAAAATCTTCTCCGCAACCCACGCTAGCGAACAGGGAGCGGAGATATGAGTACGGAACTCGATTACATTGGCGATGAACTTGCAGTTTTCGCCCTGGCGAAAAACTGGAAGGCTTATTTCGCGGCTAATCTTGCCCCCTTCATTCGAGGAGAAGTCGCAGAGCCTGGCGCGGGTCTCGGGACAACAACGTTGACTCTTTGCGACCCGGCGGAGAAATCGGGCTGGCTGTGTGTCGAGCCAGATAGAACGATGGCCGAGAACCTATTAAAATTGCGGGACGCTGGCGGCCTGCCTGCACGATGCGATGTTCATTGCGGCGTATTGGCCGACCTTCCAGCAGAAAAAAAGTTTGATACCGTCATCTATATTGACGTGATCGAGCATATCGAAGATGACCAGCATGAATTCGAGACTGCGGCAGCGCGCCTGCGACCGGGCGGCCGCATCGTTATCCTTGCTCCGGCATGGCAACACCTCTACAGTCCCTTTGATAAGCGGATCGGTCATTTTCGACGTTATTCCCGCGCCACCCTGGCTGCATTGCGGGCGCCCGGGTTGCGGTTGGAGACCTCTTTCTATCTCGACAGTGTCGGGTATTTCGCATCACTTGCGAACCAGATTTTCATGAAACAAAGTATGCCGGTCAAGTCGCAGATCGTTCTATGGGATAATGTTATGGTCCGCGCATCGCGCGTGTTAGATCCTCTGATCTTTCAGACTATTGGACGCAGCGTGATCGCGGTTTGGATCAATGAAAGTGGCCGCTAATTTTCCCGCGATAGCCCTGTCTGACAAACTCGTGACACTCCTGCGCTTTTGTCTCGTAGGCGGCTTTGCCACGCTGGTCTTCATCGGCCTGTCTTGGTTGTTGCTTTGGCTGGAGTTGCTGCCTGCCACGATCATTAATGTCGTGGCTCTGGCGGTAAGTTTGGGCGTCTCTTATGTCGGACATTATTATTTTACCTACCGCAAAAGTCGCGGCATGCACGCGTTTTTTGGGCTGCGCTTCTTTGTTGTCACGACGGTTCTTGGCCTGGCTAGCGCACTCTTCACGCATGTTGCGATTGAGAATTTCCGGATATCGCCTTATATCGTATCGATGTTGGTTTCGGTCCTCTATCCTGTATTAAGTCTGTTGCTGCATCATTTTTGGACGTTTGCCGAAGCCAATTAACGGCTGCCGGATGATTTATCCCGACCATTGCTGGCTTCGAGGATGTTGAGCTTAGAGGTAGTAGTTCTACGGTCGTAGTGGATGGCTGCGATAGGCTCGCACCACCGGTCTGCTGAGGCTATCGTTCTCTCTCGCCACAGCTCTAGGCCCGAAGGAGCAGCGAGTCGGCACTCAATTGGACGCAGATTTCTTGGCTTAGGACCACAGGAGATCTTTTCTCGGTTATCGTTTATCCATAATAAGAAGATGCATGCTCAGGGCGTTGGCAAAGTCAGGAAGCAATCAATGAATGAAGTGAAAGCAAATTTTTCTCAATCATTTGTACTTCCATTTTTTCTGACCATCGCCTTTGTCTTCCTTTATGGAATTCAGGACCTCGCCGGATTTGCTCGATTCGGGGGAGCGTACACTCCGTTCGCAGCATCCGAGGCGGTATCAGCGCAGACGTATGACGAAACGCAACTTTACGCTCCGGGAGCTCGCCGGTTTGCGGAGACAGGCAGTCTTACGACAGAAGCGGATATCTACGAATTACGTAACGAGCCGTCCGCATATCCGGTTTTACACAGCATAGCGCTGGGCTTAATGGCAAGAGCGCTAGGCTCGTTCGATTTAACGTGGGCACTGGCGCATGCTGTCTTCCCAGCACTCATTTGGCTGGTTCTATATCTCTGCGCGCGGGGCGGTGGCCTTTCGCCAGTATCGGCAGCTGTTCTAGGCGCATGCGTCTGTCTGGTCTCTTTCGGACCGCGAAACTTCTTTCTGATGGGTGAGCACGCCTTAATACAACCGCTTGAACTAGCGCGGACGCCCCAACCCAGTTTGTCGTTTTTACTGCTGATTATCTCGATATGGACGACATCTCGCGCTTTCGTAACAAAAACTATCTTTAGTTCCGTAGTGGCCGGCGTTGCCTTATCGCTCAACTTCTACAGTTATTATTACTATTGGATCGGGATGGGGCTGGGACTGTCTGTGTGGTTCATCAGCGCACTGGTTCTCAGGCGTTATGCTGATTTGCGAGTGCTGATCGTAGCTGGGTTAACGTGCGTCATCTTTGCGCTGCCCTATTTGCTAACAGTGATAGAGGTACGGCACTCGGAGTCGAACCTGGCTCTAATGGCACGAGTAGGCGTTTTCACACATGCAGTGAATTATAGCGGCCTCTTGATCGCGATATCTTTTGGCTGCTGCGCAGTAGCGGCCTACGTCAGAAATCAACACCATCCACTGGTTTATGTATATGCCTTCGCGGCAACCGGTGCGGCACTCGGTCTTAATTTTCAGGTCCTGACCGGCTACAATGCTCAGCACGAAGGCCATTTTACGAACAGGTTGCTGCAACCACTGGCCTTTTTTCTTGCCGGAATGATAGTGCTGCCTTTTATCCAGCGTTCGAGAAGCTGGCGGCCGGTCGGCATCGTTGTTCTAATCGGTTTGTTGGTGCTTGCCACATATCGGCAGGTTCGCGTGAGTGAGAATGTCATCGCACATCAAGACCGAACCAGTTCACCGATAGGCGTTGTCGACGGACTTAAAGGAATGGGTTTACCGTCTGACTCGGTCATAGGTTGCGCTGATCCTGAAATTTTCATGGTCGTACCCGCAGAGAGCACATTTTGGAACTTTGTTCCTTATGGC
>Ga0182744_1002089_pt1 | contig 16830 bp, 13 predicted proteins | sample eDN3rd30CKraftMG_FD_128525 | JGI IMG/M metagenome (GOLD analysis project Ga0182744, IMG submission 128525) | Enriched Miracle-Growth compost microbial communities from Emeryville, California, USA - eDNA 3rd pass 30_C Kraft MG (version 2) (version 2) ...
ACTCTCAGCTCGAGGCGCGTGGAGCGCACGGCATCGCTGAGTCGCGTCAGCTCCTGCACTGCGCGTGCAGTCGTGGCGAGGATTCCTACCTCTCCGCGTGCCACGCGCTCCAGCGTCTCCACTCGCTCGCCGGCGACCTCGACGTGCGGTTCGACTTCGCCGAAGCCCTCGCGCGGCGGATACAGCGCGATCCTCTCGCGCTCGCCGAGCGCGGTGAGGTCGGCGAGCCAACGCTCGGCGTCGGGCACCGTGGCCGCGACTATCGCAATGAAGCGAGTGGCGCCCAGCTCACGGGCCAGTGCGGCAGTGAGCGCCGCGTCCGATGAGCCGCGCAGCCCACGCACGTCGAGACGCGAACCCGGAGCGGGAACGCGGCGGAGGAGACGCGAGAACGCCGGAAGGGCGGCCATCGCGTCGAGTATCGTAGGTAACGCCATCTATCTTGATGCCCTGCGCCAGCCGCCGCTGGCTACCACGGATTCCGTGAGCAGCGCGACAAGTGCGAGTATGAGTAGCGGGAATACGAGCGGACGCCGCGGTGCCGATGCGAACACGCTCGACTCCAGCTCCGCTGCGTCGTCGAACGCGCGCACATCATCCGCGCGAAGCCTGCCTGCCAGCGCCGTGAGGTCCAGTCGGCGGAGCTGCGATTCGGTCGGCTGCGGGTTCACCACCAGCGCGCCGGCGCGGTCCTCGCCGCGCATGAAAAAATAAACCCCGGATCGATCCGGCGCGGCGAGTGAGTCATCGTGCAACGGCAGTACCGATGCACGGGCACTGTCGCCGCTCGCCGCCAGCTCGAGAGCCGTGGCACCGGGCGGGCGGGCCACGACTTCGCCGGGCGAGGAGTACTGCACCGTACCCGGGTCGGCGCTCAGACGCTGCGATATCACGTCGCCGAGCCAGGGAACGAACGCGGCACGCACCGGAAAGCTCGTCGCCGATGGGTCGATCGGGGAGCCGATGAGCACGTAACCCGGACCGCTCACGATCCACGGCTCACCGGCGGAAGTAGCGAGCGTATCGGATGGCGGGCCGGCGCTGCGCTCGAGTTCGTAGCGCAGCATCACGCTCACGGCGCCCACGGAGTCCACCGCCGGTCTGCGCTGGAATCGAACGGAGCTCTCGCCGCGCCGCGGGGCGCCGAGCCGCCACGGAATGTCGAGGCGCTCGAGCGCGCGGTTCGCCGCGCCCACTCGTACCGGGTCGCTCGGAGCGAGAAGCAGAGCGGGGAGTGAAACTGCCTCGTCCACCGGAGTCACCGCCACTCCGCCACCAGGTATCACGCGCTCGGCGCCCGTGAGCGCGTCGACCGCGCTCGCGATGAAGACACCTGCCGAACGAGCGACGCGCACGCTCGGCGCGGCCCCGATCCACACGGCGAAATGGCGCGCGTCATCGCCACGCAATTCGTCGGGCTCGAGCTCCACACTTCCCGCAGTCCATCCCCGTTCGGGCGGTGCGGCGCGCAGCAGGACCTCCTCGTTGGCGGCCACGGTACCCCGTGCGAGCGTGCGCCCCTCGAGCGCCACGCGATACGTGGCCGAGTCGGGTGTGAGGACGCGCGCCTGGATCGAGCCGCGCGGTGTCCAGCGGAGCGGAGTCGCCGTTGCCTCCGTCACCGCGCGATTGACCGGGGGATCGCCGGGTACCCGATAGATGCGCGCACGAACCCGCCCGGGCGATATCGCCTCGGCCCAGCTCGTGGCCTGCCCGTCGGTGAATACCGCCAGCTCGCGCTCGCGCATCGGCGCCTCGGCCGCGAGCGCACCCGCACGCACGATCGCACCGTGCAGATCTCCCGCGCCGGAGAGCGGCTCTACACGTGCGATGGCATCGAGAACCGCCGCACGTGCGCCGCCGCGGACGGTGCCATCCGCCGTCACGAGCCAGACCCGATCGTCCGCACCGGACTTCTCCACTGCGCCTCGTGCACGCGCGCGCAGTTCTTCCAGCACCGGGCGGCCGCCCGAGATCGCGGAAGTGCTGAGCGAGTTGTCGAGCACCACAGCGAGTGCGGTGGGAGCGTGACCACCTCCACCCGCTCTGAGCACCGGCCGCGCCGCCGCGGCCGCCACCAGCAGAACCGCGGCCACGCGCAGCAGCATGAGGAGGATGTTCTTCAGCCTCAGCTTGCGGCTGTGCTCCCGCTCGGCGCGCTCGAGGTAGCGCACGGCGGGGAATTCCACCCTCGCTCCGGTGCGTCGCCGAAGGAGGTGGATGAACAGCGGAATCGCCGCCGCTCCGGCCGCCAGCAACCAGAGCGGCGAGAGAAAGTCTATCACGGCAGTCGCTGCCGAACGGCGAAAGCGCGACGCAGCGGCACGCCGAACGGGGCGTCGGTCGTGACGACTTCGTACGACGCGCCGAGCGATGTGAGCGACTCGTGCCACTCGCGCAACGCTCGTTCTACGGTTGCGCGGTAGGCGTCGCGCACTTCGGCCATCGTGGCCGGCAGCTCGATTCCACTTTCGGGATCCACCAGCAGCGCCTCGTTCGCGCCGCCCACCGCCGTGGGCAGTTCGCGCTCGGACGGATCGAGTATGTGGAGCACGACGACCTGGTGCCCCGCATGCCTCAGCGACTTCACGTGGCGAATCACGTCCTCCGAATCCATCAGCAGATCGGAGATCAGCACGACCATGCCGCGTCGGGGAATGAGCCGGGCCGCTTCCTCGAGCGCCTCGTTCGCTCGCGATTCGAGGCCGGCCCCCGGATCTTCCAGTGCGGTGACGATCCTGCGCCACTGGCCGGAGCGCGCGCGCGGTGGAAGCGCCGAGCGAATCCGGTCATCGAAGCGGATGAGACCCACCGCATCGCGCTGACGAAGCAGGAGGAGCGCGAGGGCCGCAACCACGCGCTCCGCGTAGGCGAGCTTCGTGAGTCGGGAGTCGTCTCCGCGCCAGTCCATCGAGCGGGAGACATCGAGCACGATCGTGGCGCGGAGGTTTGTTTCTTCCTCGTACTGTTTGATCACCCAGCGCTCGGCGCGCGCCGCGATCTTCCAGTCGATGTGACGCAGTTCATCCCCAGGCTGGTAGGGACGATGCTCGGCGAACTCCACCGAGAACCCCTTGCGCGGGGAACGGTGAAGACCGGTGAGAAAACCATCCACCACCCACCTTGCCACGATTTCGATGTGACCCAGTGAAGCGATCGTGGCAGGGTCGATGAGGTCCGCGCGTCTGCCTGCTGCCGCTGTGCTCATTGGCTCCGTGCAAGCTAGACGCGGTAGCCAATGGTGGGAAGGAATCGAGCGCTATCGCGCGCCCGATTCCCCGCTGCTGGCTGGTCCGTAGTAGATGGCGTTGAAGAGGAACGGGAACGTGCCGTGCGGCTGGGCGCGGAACGTTATCTCCGGGCCGAACAGGAAGAGTTTTCCCTTCCCGACCTGCGCCTCCGCGATCGCGACCCGCTGATCGAGGTAGCTCTGCCCCCACGCCCAACCACTGCGCAGCGGCGTGGGCGACGAGAACCAGGCAACTCGCTTCACCGTGGACGCGGTGTCCGCGGAATCGGCCCGGATCACGAACGAAGGGCTGTGATCGAAGAGCACCGCCACGCTGTCCGGTATCCCGTAAGCGACCGGATCCTGATTGTCCACGCTCACCTCCAGCACCGAGCCGGGGATGTAGAACTGCTCGCCCGTGAGAGCGGAGTCGGTCCCCGGCTTCACCATCGCGTCGGTGATCGGGAGTCCGAGATGCTTCGCGAGAATAGTGGAGCTGCCGATGGTGACGACCGAGCCGCCGCTCTGCAGGAAGTCGCGCACGCTGGGCACCGACTTCGCCACCGTGAGAGTGCCGAGGTGATCTCGATACTCGGCCGGGATGTCGGCCGGCTCCGGCTGTCGGCCGAAGCGCCCGAAGCCCGAGCGATCGCTCTCGGGGATGGCACCATCCACGAACACCAGCACGTCGAACTTGTCGCGCAGGTTGCCGGCGTCGATCTCCTTCGGGTACACGACCTGGTAGGGAATCTCGTACTGGTCGAAGATCCAGCGCACCCAACCCGACGGAATCGAACCGCCGTACTGATCCCAGAGTCCCACGCGCACCGGCTTCAGCGCGAGCAGTTCGTTGGACGGGACGGCGTCGATTCCGGTGAAGACGAGCCCCAGACTCGCGGCGGCAGTGCGAATGATCGGCGTCGCGGAGGAGGTGGAGGGAATGTAGATGCTGCCCTTGGGGAAGCTCTGCCCGTTCACGGTGAGATCACGCGTGGTCCAGTAGACCTGATTCCCCGCCGCCAGCAGGCGATTGACCGCTATCACCCCGTTGTTCACGGAGTGGCTGAGCAGATATCCGCGAGTACCGCCGGATTCGATGACGTTGCCAGGGGGCGCCGTCACCGTATCGGCCACCGGAGCGAACGGCCCCTCGAAGCCGTCGACCACGCGGTCGAACTGCACTCCCATGGTAAGGGCTGGAGTCCACCCCGTGATGTCGTACGGCGGCTTCGGCGGCCCGCCCGGATACGCGAAGTCGTTCGGATGATCCTGCGGTTCGAACATGTCGAGGACGTGCGGGCGGAACGCCTGCGCGGCATACACGACGTACGAGCCGGACGGATAGCGCTTGCCGTTGACGGTGAAATCGGCGGTCGCGCGCTGGACCTGCACGCCGCCCTTGATGAGCACGTTCACGAACTTCGTGGCGCGCGGGAAATCCACCTGGTTGGCCGGGATGATGTAGCCGCGCGCATCGCGGTTCTCCGGCTTGCGCAGGAGCCCGAAGTAGGAGCTGTCCACACCGCGGGAGAAGCGCGCGGGCGGAGCCGCAGCGCCACCGGCCTGGCGCGCCCTGGCCTCGCGGTCGCGCTCGATCGCGACCTTCAGCGAATCGATCTCGTGGGGAGTGACGGTCCAGCTATCGCGGCTTCCACGATCGATCGAGTTCCGCCCCATCCGATACAGGTTGTACAGAAGGTGTTCGCGATAGCGCGACGCGAAATCGAGCACGGCGCGGTTGGCTGTGAGCTCGTAGGCGATGGACTGCCGAAAATGCCACTTCTCACGCGGCGCGATCGGATACGGCAGGTCGCCGTGCGGAAGCTGGTTGTCGGGGACGAGCGGGATGTCGATGGGCGTGGGGTTGCCGATCGCCTCGGTGAGCAGGCCGATCATGTTGTGGAAGTACGGCATCGTGCGCAGCCCGCCGTTCCACCAGGTCGAGTAGTTCGCACCGGAGCGCGTGGTCACGCCGGGCATGTCGTTGGAAACGAAGCGCGTGTGCATCGCTGCACCCACCATGTCCAGCTCGGTGGGTACCAGCGGATCGAAGTTGTAGTTGAACGGGTCGCGGAACGGCGGCGAGAACATCACAGTGCCCGCGGGCCCCGTCTGGTGATGGTTGTAGACGATCTGCGGGAACCATTCACGGAACATGATCCGGTTCATGTTCTGCGTTTCGACCTGGTTCGCCATGAAGAAGTCGCGATTGTTGTCGTGCCCCGTGTACTTCTGATAGAGCCGCGGGATGCCGGAGGTGGAGCGCTCGAGCGTGTCGGCCTTTCGGTTGTACCAGTCGGACACCAGCTCCATCCCGTCCGGGTTGACCAGGATGCAGAGCACGATGTCGTCATCGAGGATCCGCATCGTTTCCGGGTCCGTGCGGCTCACGAGCTCGTACACGGTCTGGATGAGCTGCTGCGCGCCGAGTACCTCCGTGGCGTGCAGGCCGCCATCTATCCACACCACGGCCTTCCCTTCGCGTGCGAGCGCCCTCGCCTCGGCGTCGGTGAGTCCTTCCGCGAGCGCGAGCCGCTGCGAAATCTCCCTGTAGTGATCGAGCCTGGCCTGGTTCGCGGACGACGTGATGATCGCCATGTACATCTCGCGACCCTCGGCGGTACTTCCCACGCTGACGAGCTTCATCCTGTCGGACTCGGTCGCCAGCTTCTTCCAGTACGCCACCAACTGCGTGTAGTTCGCCAGACGGTAGTCATCGCCGATGTCGAAGCCGAATTCCTGCTTCGGTGTGGTGACCTTCGGTGCCGGCCGCGGTGGCGTGGTAGTGGCAGCCGCTCCGCCGGCAGTCTGCGCGGCGTTGTCGGCTGGCTGGGGCGCAGGCGTGGGGCTGGCCGTGGCGCAGGCAGCGGCGAACACGAGGGCGGCGATTGTCGCCGACGAACGCAGTCGTGGAAGAGTCTTCAATTGGGAACCCGGGGTTGCTGGTGGGAGGAACGGTGGAGAGGCGCCCGGTTGCCGAGCGTGGAGATTTCCATCCAGGATTACGCGCACGGCCACCGCGCTGCTGACGACGGCCGGCGCGGCAGCGCTCTCCAAATACTAGCCCTTGGCCCCCTGATTCGGCCATACCTCGATGCTCTCCGCCGTCAGCATCCAGCTCCGTACCAGCGCCGCCCTGGCACGAAGCGCGAGTGCGCCGACCACGCCGGGCGCGGGGGCATGCCCCTTCGCGTTTATATTTCGTGGTTTACCGCGACCCTACCGCCACCCGAGTCCCCGCTTGAAGCTCGATCACATCCGCAACTTCTGCATCGTCGCCCACATCGACCACGGTAAGTCCACACTGGCCGATCGCCTCATCGAGAGCACGGGGATGCTCGAAAAGCGCGCCATGAAGGCGCAGGTGCTCGACACGCTCGACCTCGAACGCGAGCGCGGCATCACCATCAAGCTCAACGCCGTGCGCATGGCGTACCGCGCGCGCGACGGTCGCGACTACGAATTCAATCTCATCGACACTCCGGGTCACGTCGACTTCACCTACGAAGTCTCCCGCTCGCTGGCGGCGTGCGAGGGCGCGATTCTCGTGGTCGACGCCTCGCAGGGAATCCAGGCGCAGACTCTCTCCAATCTCTTCCTCGCGCTCGACGCCGGGCTCGACATCATCCCGGTGCTCAACAAAATCGACCTCCCCGGCGCGGAGCCCGACCGGCGTCGCCAGGAGCTCATCGACCTCCTCGGCTCCACGCCCGACGAGATCCTCGCGGTGAGCGCCAAGGAAGGCACCGGTATCCCTGAATTGCTCGAGGCCGTCGTCGCTCGCATCCGTCCGCCGGAGGGCGACCCGGACGCGCCGCTGCGCGCGCTAATCTTCGACTCGTACTACGATCGCTACCGCGGCGCCATTCCATCCATTCGAGTGGTGGACGGCGTCATACGGCCCGAGACGAGGATCACCTTCGGCGCCAGCGACAACGTTTACGAGGTGAGCGAAGTTGGCTACCGGGAGCTGCGCGAGGTGAAGGCGACTTCGCTCGGGCCGGGCGAGGTGGGTTACGTGGTGGCGAACGTGCGCCACGTCCAGGAGACTCGCGTGGGTGACACGGTGTTCGACGCCGACGCACCTCGGGCCGAACCGCTCCCCGGCTACCAGGACATCCACCCGATGGTGTTCGCCGGGATCTACCCCACGGATCCCAATCGCTACCCCGACCTGCGCGACGCTCTCGAGCGGCTCCGCCTCAACGACGCGTCCCTGCAGTACGAGCCCGAGACTTCCACGGCGCTCGGCTTCGGATTCCGCTGCGGTTTCCTCGGACTCCTGCACATGGAGATCGTGCAGGAGCGTCTCGAGCGCGAGTTCGACCTCGATCTGGTCACGACCGTCCCCAACGTGAAGTACCACGTATACCTCACCGACGGCGCGCGCGAACTGATCGAGAATCCGTCGCGCATGCCGCACGGATCCGTCGTGGATCACGTGGAGGAGCCGTTCGTGAAGGCGCGCATCGTCGCACCCGCCGAGTACATCGGCGCGATCATGACGCTCGGCACCGACAGACGCGGCGTCTACAAGGACATGAGCTACGTGGATGCGAGCCGCGTGGAGTTCGATTGGGAGTTCCCGCTCGCCGAGATCATCCTCGACTTCTACGACAAGCTCAAGACCGTTAGCCGCGGATACGCCAGCCTCGACTACGAGATGCTCGACTACCGCGCGAGCGCGCTCGTGAAGCTCGACATGCTCATCAACGGCGAGCCGGTGGACGCCTTCTCGGTGATCATCCACCGCGACAAGGCGTACGAGTGGGGACGCAAGGTCGCCGACAAGCTGAAGGAGCTGATCCCGCGCCAGCTCTTCGAGGTGGTGATCCAGGCGGCCATCGGCACCAAGATCATCGCGCGCACGACTGTCAAGCCGCTCCGCAAGAACGTGCTCGCCAAGTGCTACGGCGGCGACATTACGCGAAAGCGCAAGCTCCTCGAGAAGCAGAAGGAAGGAAAGAAGCGAATGAAGCAGGTGGGATCGGTGGAGATACCTCAGGAGGCTTTCCTGGCGGTGCTCCAGGTCGAATGAGCGAGCACTCGCTGATCGTTCAGACTTCGTTCATCGGCGACACCGTTCTCACCACTCCACTCATCGCCGAGCTGGCGGAGCGCGGCCCCGTCGATGTGGTCGTGACGCCAGCCAGCGCCTCGCTCCTCGCACACGATCCTCGAATTCGCCGGCTGTTCATCTACGACAAGCGCGGCCGCGACAGGGGCATGGCCGGACTTCGTAGACTCGCGCGCGACGTGGCGCGCGAGAGTCGCAGCACGGACCGTGGTTCGGCGGTCGCACGGCGCACCGCCTATCTCGCACAGGGCTCGGTCCGCAGCGCGGCGCTCGCACTTCTGGCAGGGTACCGCAAGCGGGTTGGCTTCGAAAGCTCAGCCGCGCGCTTCCTCTACACGGATACGATCAGCTACGATCGCGCCCTGCACCACGCAGAGCGGCTCTGGTCGCTTGCGCGTCCGAAAGGCGCCGCGCGTGGCACAGCGTCGATGCCCGCTCCCCGCCTCTTCCCCGGCGATGCCGAGCGTGCTGCCGTGGACGCACTGCTGCCTCCGAGCGACGACCGTCGACCGCTGGTGGCGCTCGCGCCGGGAAGCGTGTGGGGAACGAAGCGCTGGCCCTATTATCCGGAGCTCGCGGCGCGCCTCGCGGAGCGCTGCCGGATGGTGATAGTCGGGAGCTCCGACGATGCTTCCGCCGCTGCCGCTATAGTGCGCTCGGCCGCTCCGCAAGGGGTGGTTGACGCCACGGGTAAGTTATCGTTGCTTGCGTCTGCGGAGGCGATCGGCCGAGCCGATCTGCTGGTGAGCAACGATTCCTCGCCGCAGCACCTCGCCTCGGCGATGTCCACTCCAACCATAACGATATTCGGCCCGACGGTCCCCGCGTTCGGATTCGGTCCCCTCGCGCCCAACTCGATCACCCTCGGCCATCCGACCCTCCCCTGCCGCCCATGTCATCACCACGGCCCCCCCACCTGCCCCCTCGGTCACTGGAAGTGCATGCGCGAGCTGGACGTGGATGTGGTGGAGGCAGCGGTGGGGGAGGGGTTGCGAAAGAAGGCGACAGGCCACAGGAAACAGGAAACAGGAACTGCACAGGACGGCACTCATTCCCGCGAGGGCGGCGACCCCTGTTGGATCGAGTGACGTGGGTTGCCGCACTCGCGCGCATGACTTGATCGGTATGCAGTTCCTGTTTCCTGTCCCCTGTTTCCTGTTTCCTGGGTAGTTTCTGCTCTCTGCTTTCTGCTTTCTCTCCCTCCCCCCCCACCCATGCCCGCTCGCACGAAGTACGTCATCGGCGTCGACCTTGGCGGAACGAACATCGTCGTAGGCGCCATCCCTGACGATGGCGGGGCGGATGTGGGAGTGCGACTCGAGGACACTCCCACGGCGGCCGGAGCCGACGCGGTCGTGGATCGGATCGTGGCGATGATCGAGGGAGTCATCGACGAAGCAGTGAGGAGTCGCGACGCCAGTCGCGACGACTTCATCGGAGTGGGGATGGGTGCTCCGGGACCGCTCGACCGGGCGAAGGGCATCGTCATCGTCGCGCCGAATCTCGGGTGGCGCAACTTCCCGCTGCGCGACGCGGTGGCCGACCGCGTTCGCATACCCGCCACGCTCGACAACGACGCCAACTGCGCGACGATGGGCGAGTGGTGGCGCGGCGCGGCGCAGGGAACCCGGAACGTCGTGGGACTCACGATCGGCACGGGCATCGGGGGCGGTATCGTGCTCGATGGGAAGCTCTATCACGGCGCCTCCGACGTGGCCGGTGAGATCGGCCACACCACGATCGACTCGACCGGCCGCTACTGCCGCTGTGGCAATTACGGATGCCTCGAGGCGTACGCGTCGGGACCGGCCATCGCGCTGCGCGCGCGCGAGGCCCTCGAGCGCGATGAAGCATCGATACTTCACCGGATGGTCAGCGATGATTTCGATCAGCTCACCGCCGCCATCGTGTACGACGCCGCGAACCATGGCGACGCGCTCGCACTCGAACTGGTTCGCGACACGGCGAAGTTTCTCGGCACCGGCGTCGCGAACCTCCTGAATCTGCTGAACCCGGACGTGGTGGTGATCACCGGCGGCGTGACACGCGCAGGCGACCCGCTTTTCGTGCCGCTGCGCGCGGAGGTGAAGCGGCGCGCCTTCCGCCCGGCCGTGGACGCGTGTCGGATCGTACCCGGCAAGCTCGCCGGCACCGCAGGCATGGTTGGGGCGGTCGCCACCTTCAGACTGCAGAAGCTCGGCGCGCTGTGACCGAGCGGAGGGCGGCCTCTCCCGCCGCGGCAACGGGAGAGGGAAAACGGCGGAAGCGGCTCGGCGTGATCGGCACCTTCGTGTGGGACACGATCTACGGCCGCGAGCCGCACAGCGAGCCCGTGCAGGAGTGGGGCGGCATCGCCTACGCCCTGGGCGGTCTCGACGCAGCGCTCCCGGATGAGTGGGAGCTCGTTCCTCTCATCAAGGTGGGCGACGACCTTGCCGATCGCGCTCGCGAGTTCGTCGCCACGCTGCGCCGCACGGCGACCGACGCCGCGCTCATCGAAGTTCCCCATCCCAACAACCGGGTCGAGCTCCACTACCAGACGAGTGAACGGCGCACCGAGCGCGCCACGGGAGGTGTGCCCGGGTGGAGCTGGCTCGGGCTCAAGCCACTCCTTCACGGATTGGATGCTCTCTACATCAACTTCATCAGCGGCTGGGAGCTCGATCTCGAAACCGCGCGACTGCTGCGGCAGCACTTCCGTGGTCCCATCTATTGCGATCTGCACATGATGGTAACCACGGTCAGCCCGGGCGGATGGCGTCATATCGAGCCGCTGGCGCACGTGGCGGAGTGGTGCTCCTGCTTCGATTTCCTTCAGGTGAACGAGGACGAGGCGAACGCGATGGCGAGCGAACCGATGGCGCTCGCCGCCACGGCGCTCGGTGCCGGTGTGCGCGTGCTGATGGTGACGCTCGCGGGACGAGGCGTGGTCTACTTCGCGGCGCCGGGATTCGACCGGCTGGCTGACCTTTCCCGGCCCTCGCCGCTCGAGGGAGACACCGGTCCGATACGCACACAGCTCGTGGCGCAGACTCCCGTGCCCGATGGCGACCCAACCGGGTGCGGTGACGTGTGGGGCGCCACGAATTTCTCCAGACTGCTCGCAGGTGATAAATTGGAGGACGCATTGCGCGCGGCACATCGCGCGGCCGCACGCAACGTCGAGCACCGTGGAGCCACGGGGCTCGCCCGGCATCTGCGAGGAGAGCTCATCACTCGATGACCACCGTAATCAAGGTTCCGCCCTCACTCGATGATCGAACCTTCGAGCTGGTTCTCGAGCAGCTCGCGCCCGTTCCCAGGACGAGAAGATTCTCCTGGATGCCCGGCACACGCGGTGGGCTTCCCCCTACGGACTCACTGCGCTTCTCACCGTGGCGCAGACGCGCGCCGAACGGCCGGCGCTGTACGCGCCCGAGTCGGACGAGACCTGCTCTTACTGGTCACGCACCGCTTTCTTCACGCACGCCGCGGAGCTGTTCGAGCTGCACGGCGCGCCGCACCAGTCGCGCGCGGCCGGCGACTCCGACGTGCTCCTCGAGATAACGCCCGTGGCGCGCAGCGAAGACGTACACGAAGTAGTCGGCCGCATCCAGCAGAAATCGCAGAGCATACTCACGAAGGAGCTGAACATAGATGCAAAGGCCACCATGGGGTTCGCCATGACGTTGAGTGAAGCGTGCCAGAACATCGTGGAGCACGCTGGTCGCGGCGGCTGGGTGGCGGTTCAGACGTATCGCTGGCAGAAGCGGCTCGGGCGCAGAGTGGTGGTCATCGCGGTGTGCGATGCGGGCGTGGGCTTCAGACAGTCGCTGGAGAGCTCGCCCAACCATCGTGAGAGCGATCGCTGGGATGACGGGATGGCGCTCGAGGAGGCTGTCATCCGCGGCGTGAGTCGCTTCCGCGATCCGGGACGTGGCCAGGGTCTTGCGGGCGTCAGACGATACATCGGCCGTTGGGACGGGAAGCTGTCGGTGCGTTCAGGCACCGCGCGGATAGCGATAGTTCCGAGCTGGGACGAGGACGTCCCGCTGGAGGAACATCTACCCGCGTTTCCTGGAGCACAGATGCAGATCACCATCCCGGAACGGGTCGCCGACAAGTGATCAATCACATCGACCTCGGCTCCGTGCTGCGTCGTACGGTGTGCGATCTGTATTCGGATCTCGTCACGCGTCCCACCGGCAAGGCGGTGCGCGACGGCATCGAGAAGCAGCTCGCCGAAATCGGCGACCGCACCCTCACCGTCATCGACTTCTCCCACGTCGGACTGCTCGACTATTCGTGCGCCGACGAGATCGTGGCCAAGCTGCTGATGCGCTACTGCGCGCCCGTTCCCGCGGACGCGCGGCCGCGTGAGGCGTACTTCCTGTTCCGCGGCGTGAGCGACTCGCATGCGGACGCGATCGAGGCGGTGCTCGAGCGACACGGCCTCGCCATCGTGGCGCAGGACCCCGATGGTGCAGTGATGATCATCGGGAGCGTGGGCGAGAGCGAGCGGCGCGCCTGGGAAGTGATGCGGCGCATCGGCCGCGCCGCTCCCGTGGAACTCGCGCGCGAGCTCGGGGTGGATCGCGAGCAGGTCGACGCGGCGCTCGCCGCGCTCTGCAGGCACCGCCTCGCGATGCGCTTCGACGAGGCCTACGTGGCCGTGGGGGCCGCATCATGAAACGCCGGGAAGACCCGCCGCCGGCCGGGAGGCAGCCCGAGGGCTACAATCCACCGCTTCGCGTGATCCGCCTGATCGCAACTCGCGCGGGCGACGCCGAGCGCGGGCCGATGATCTGGATGCGGGGAGATGACGCCGCACACAGGATGCTCGTCGATGGTGAGTTGGCGTGGGTCTATGGCCCGCGCCGACACGAGCTGGCCACGGTGCGCGTGGACGACTCGCTCCCGAGGGGTGACGTGGTGCTCCGCGACATCGCCGGAGCTTCACCGTCGGAGGTGGTTCGTGTGATGAAGCCCGACCTCGACACACGCCGCCGCGACACGCTCGCCTGACAACATCCACGAAACTACAATGACTGCGAAGAATCGACGGCAGGGGCTCTCTACCATCGCCATCCATGGCGGGCGCGGCACGCGTGCGCCGCAGGAACCCGTGGTGCAACCGATCTTCCAGTCGGTGAACTTCGTCCAGGAAGTGGGCAGCGACAGCGGGATGCGCTACGGACGCTACGGGAACAACCCGAACGCCGAAACGCTCCAGCGACGGCTCGCGATGCTCGAGGGTGCCGAGGCGGCGCTGGTGCTCGCGAGCGGAATGGGCGCCACCACCTGCGCCATGCTGGCGCTCCTCAGACCCGGCGATCATCTCCTCGCCAGCGAGTGGATCTACGGCGGCACGCACCGGCTCCTCACCCAGGAGCTCGCGCCTCTCGGAATCGAGGTCACGCTGGTGAACCCCGATGAACCGCGCGCCTGGCGGAAGAAGATTCGCAAGCACACGAGGGCCGTGTTCGTGGAGTCGCCCGTGAATCCCTCCTGCCGCGTCCTCGACCTCAAGCCGATTTCGTACCTGACCCGCGAGTCCGGACTGGCGCTCGTCATCGATTCGACGTTCGCGTCGCCCGTCAACTTTCGTCCGCTGGAACATGGTGCCGACGTCGTGATCCACTCGGCCACCAAGTATCTGAACGGGCACCACGACGTTCTCGCGGGCGTCGTGCTGGGCACCGCGCCGTACGTCGAGGAGGTCAGGCAGAAGATGATAGTGTGGGGCCAGGCGCCCGACCCCTTCGCCTGCTGGCTTCTGGAGCGCGGGCTCAAGACGCTCGACGTCCGCGTCCGCCGTCAGAACGAGAACGCGCTCCGGCTCGCGCAGTGGTGTTCCGAGCGCTCGGAGTTCTCGAACGTGCACTACCCCGGCCTCCCTTCGCATGCCGATCACGAGGTCGCTCGCGAAACGATGGATGGTTTCGGCGGCATGTTGGCGGTCGAGCTGGCTGGAGGCGGGGAGGCGGCGCACAGGTTCGTGTCGCGTCTGGAGCTCGTGACGCACGCGGCCAGCCTCGGCGGCGTGGATACTCTCGTGTCGGAGCCGCGTTTCACATCGCATGCGCATCTGACGCCGGAGGAACGCGCCGCGGTCGGCATTCCTGATGGTTTCGTGCGCATCAGCGTCGGAATCGAGAGCGCCGAGGACATCATCGCGGACTTCGGCCAGGCGCTACGCTGAGTGACCACATGATTCGATTCTCGCACGTCATCAAGGAATACCCGCGCACAGGGCGCGCGCTGAACGACGTCTCCTTCCACCTCGGCAAGGGCGAGTTCGCATTCCTCACGGGCCCCAGCGGCGCCGGAAAGTCCACGATCCTGAAGCTCGTGTTCATGGAAGAACGCCCGACCAGCGGCGACGTGCGCGTGAGCGGGCTGCAGGCGAGCAAGGTGGCGCACCGCGACATTCCCGGACTTCGCCGCCGCCTCGGCATCGTCTTTCAGGATTTCCGTCTCCTCGACGACCGCTGCGCCGCCGACAACGTAGCCTTCGCGCTCGAGGTCACCGGCGCTCCACGCGACAGCATCCCCGCGAAGGTGAGCCGGCTGCTCACCCAGGTGGGGCTCGCGTCGAAGGGAACGAGCTTCCCGAGAGAGCTCTCCGGCGGTGAGCAGCAGCGGGTGGCGATAGCCCGCGCGCTCGTGAACGACCCCATGGTACTCGTAGCCGACGAGCCGACCGGAAACCTCGACGATCGCGCCACGCGCGGCGTTTTCCAGCTCCTCCGCGACATCAACGCGGCCGGCACGGCGGTTCTCATGGCGACCCACAACCTGGAGCTCGTGCGACGGTCGCCGTTCCGCGTGATCGAGATCAACCGCGGGCAGATCGTGTACGACTCGGTCGATTCCGTGGATCCCGACTCGGCAGCATCGTCGCCCGGGGGTTCGTCCTGATGCAGCTCACCCTCAGGAAGTCGCACTCGGCCTTCGGCGCGCACCGCTTCTGAGTGCGCTCAGCATAGTCACCATCGCCTTCAGCCTGTTCGCATTCGGCCTCTTCGGGCTGGTCGCGCTCAACGTGAGCCGCGCGCTCCAGAACGTGGAGGAGCGCGTGGAGATTCGCGCGTTCATAGCCGACGGTACACCTGTCGAAGCCGTCTCGGCCGCCGCGGGCGACATCGCCGCCTTCCCGGAAGTGGCGCAGGTGGACATCCTCTCGCCCGAGCAGGCGCTCGAGCGGGCCAGGAAGGAGCTCTCGGAGTTCAAGGACGTCTTCGAGGCCGATTTCCTCCCCGCGTCGCTCGAGATACGACTGAAGCCGGGATTCCGCGACCCGAAAACCGTCGGCGCCGTTGCGCAGCGGCTGGAGAGCTATCGCTTCGTGGATGACGTGCGATACGGCGAGGACTGGGTGCAGAAGCTGTACAGCATCCGCAACGTCGCCGGCGCGGCGGGCCTCATCCTCGGGATCGCCTTCGCCGTCGTCGCCGTGATCATCATCGGATCCACGATCCGCATGGCGGTGCTGGCGCGCGAACGCGAGATCTCGATCATGCGTCTCGTGGGCGCCACCGACGGATTCGTTCGACGCCCATTTCTCATCGATGGATTCCTCAAGGGGATCGTGGGCGGCGTCATCGCCCTCGTTCTCACATGGCTCGCACACGCCGCCATCGGTCGGTATCTGATCGAGACCTCCTTCTTCGCGCCGGCTCTCGCGCTCCTCGGTATCGTCGCGGGAGGCCTGATCGGCCTGCTCGGAAGCGCCGTGTCGGTGGGGAGGCACTTGCGGTGAGGCAGGCGGCAGGCGGCAGAGAGCAGAAAGCAGCCACTGCACACCATCGACGTCATTCCCGCGAAAGCGGGAATCCACGTCACTTCATTCGAACATGGATCCCCGCTTTCGCGGGGATGACATGGGTCCGGGTGTCGTTTCTGCTGTCTGCCGTCTGCTTTCTGCTCTCTTCCCCCCCCCTTCTCCCCGCGCAGCAGAGCACGGAAAACGCGGACACGAAGCTGCGTGCGGAGCGGCAGCGGCTCGAGAAGCTGCGGAGCGAGCGCGAGACGCTCGAGCGTCAGAGGGCGAACCTGGCGAATACGGTTCACGACCTCTCGGAAGAGATCGCGAACATCAAGCGCGAAGCGGAGATGACAGCGAGCGTGGTGCGGTCGCTCGACAGCCAGCTCGAGACCATCAACGGCGAGGTGGCATCCACAACTGCCGACCTCGTGGCCGCGCAGGATGAGCTCACCGTCAAGCGCGTCGCGCTGCGGCAGCGGCTGGTCGACATCTACAAGCGGGGCCCGCTGTTCACCGTGCAGGTGCTGCTCTCCGCCACGAGCTTCGGCGACCTGGTTGCCCGTTACAAGTATCTGCATCTGCTCACGCTGCGCGATCGCTCGCTGGTCGAGCGCGTGGAGTCGCTGCGAAACGAGATCGACCGGCAGCGCGGTAACCTCGTGCGCTTTCAGAGCGACATCTCGATGAATCTCGAGGAGAAGGCGGCCGAGGAGCGCCGCCTCCGCAATCTCCAGGACGAGCAGGCGCGCAGCCTCACGCGGGCCAGGCGCAGCGCGC
>Ga0182744_1002093_pt1 | contig 16818 bp, 10 predicted proteins | sample eDN3rd30CKraftMG_FD_128525 | JGI IMG/M metagenome (GOLD analysis project Ga0182744, IMG submission 128525) | Enriched Miracle-Growth compost microbial communities from Emeryville, California, USA - eDNA 3rd pass 30_C Kraft MG (version 2) (version 2) ...
CAATACCGCCTACCTGGCCTTGCCGCAGGCGGCCGGGCTGGCCACCGAAAGCCTGTCGCGCCACATAGGCCAGCGCATCCGCTGGGCGCGGGGCATGGCGCAGATCATGCGCAGCCACAACCCTTTGCTGGGCAAGGGCCTGAACCTGGGCCAGCGCATCTGCTACATCAGCGCTTCGCTGCATTTCTTCTATGGGCTGCCGCGACTGGTGTTCCTGACCGCGCCGCTGGCCTATCTGTTCTTCGGCGCCCGCGTGTTCGAGGCCTCGGCGCTGATGATCCTGGCTTATGTGCTGCCGCACATCCTGCATGCCCAGCTTACCAACTTCAGGGTGCAGGGCAAGTTCCGCCATTCATTCTGGAACGAGGTCTATGAATCGGTGCTGGCCTGGTATCTGATGCGGCCCACCCTGGCCACGCTGATCAATCCCAACAGCGCCACGTTCAACGTGACGGCCAAGGGCGGCACCACCACCGAGTCCTATTTCGACTGGGCGCTGGCGCGGCCCTACATCGTGCTGCTGGGGCTGAACCTGGCCGGCATGGCTGTGGGCTTCTGGATGTTGGCGCACAGCGTCGGCGATCGCAGCTTGATGTACACGGTCATATTCAACATGGTCTGGACCGTGCACAACATAGTCATCTGCAGCGCCAGTGTTGCAGTGGCCGGCGAGCAGCGGCAGGTACGTTCTTCGCCGAGGGTCGAAGCCGTGTTGCCCGCCAGCCTGGGGCTTGCCTCCGGGCACCGCATCGCATGCCAGACCAGCGACTTCTCGGCCGAGGGACTGGGCCTGGTGCTTGGGGCTCCGGCTTCGACTTCGGTGCAGCTTGGCGACACGGTGCACGTATCCCTGTTCCGGGGCGACGATGAGCGGGTCTTCCCTGCACAGGTACGCTTTGTGCGCGACAAGCGGGTCGGCCTGCACTTCACAGACCTTTCCATCGAACAGCAGGTCGAACTGGCCCAGGTCACTTTTGGCAGGGCCGATATCTGGGCGACGATCTGGAATGCCTCGGTGCCCGATGCGCCGTTGACGGCGGTAAGGCAGATCGGACGGATCGGCGCGCGCGGCTTCTTCGTGCTGGCCCGCGAGACGGGCAGGGCGTTCGGGCGGGGGGCCGGCCGGCTGTTCGGACGGAGGGCGCAGGAGACATGAGCAGGGCGGAGCGGTTTTTTTTCGCAATGGTTAGGGTCTGTCTTGCCGGCTTACTGGCGGGAGCGGCTTGCATGGCATCGGCGCAGTCGGCTCAATCCGAAGCCGCCGTCGATGCCTTGCGCAGAAACTATGCTATCAGCCTGGAGCAATACAACCGCTATGCGCAATGGAACCTTCGAGGCGTCGATGGCAGCAGGGGAGTCATATTCGGCCTCAGGGACGATGAGCGGGTCGACGACCTGCAGCTGGACTTGGCGTACCGTTATTCTCCCACCCTATTGCAGGAACTGTCCCATCTGAACGTGGTGCTCAATGGCGAGATCGTTGCCTCGCTGCCTTTACCCGACCAGCCGTCCGACGAAGTCAAACGTGCGCAGCTTGTTCTGCCGCTGGCCCATTTGCAGCCATACAACTTTCTCGAGCTTCAATTGATTGGCCACTACACCATGGGCTGCGAGAATCCGCTGCATTCCAGTCTGTGGGCGAATATCGATGCATCGAGCCGCTTGATATTCGAAGTGGAAAGGTTGGTCTTGGCGGATGATCTTGGACTGCTACCATTGCCGCTCTTCGATCCGCGCGACGTGCGGGGCCTGGAAGTTCCGTTCGTATTAGGCCAGCCTTCGGACAAGCGGCTCGAGGCGGCGGGTATTGTGGCATCGTGGCTTGGAGCCTTGTCCGGATATCGGGGGGCCCGGTTCACGGTCCAGTCCAACGAGATTCCGCAGCAAGGGCACGCAGTTATCATATTGGGCGCAAACGAATCATTGCCGGGGCTAGCGCTACCGAAGGCCGAGGGGCCGACTCTGGCTATGCGGGCAAATCCCCACGATCCCGCCGGAAAGCTGCTTGTCATCACGGGCCGCAATGACGATGAGGTCCGCAGCGCCGCAGTGTCTTTGGCTTTGGGGGCCCAGGCGTTGTCAGGGGCCACCGCAACGGTGGCCGAGGTACAGGGCTTTCCGCGCAAACCTTACGATGCGCCCAATTGGCTGCCCACCGATCGGCCCGTCGCCTTGGGCGAGTTGTTGCCGTTGCGCGAGTTTACTGTTTCTGGATATGAGCCGAGCCCCATTAGCGTCGGCCTGCGACTTCCGCCCGACCTGTCCGACTGGCGTACCAAAACGGTGCCCATGGACTTGCTATACCGGCATTCGGCCACGGATGCCGACGATGGGGCGACGCTCGATGTTCTGGTCAATCAGCAGCGTGTACAGCATATCGAACTCGCGGACAACGAAGAGAACGCTCGCCGATTGCTGGCTAGGGACGGATCGGCCTTGAGGCAGAAAGTGCACTTGCCGCTATCGATGCTCGAATCACAGGCCGAACTGCAATTCCAATTTCATTACCGCCCGCCATTCCAGAGCGAATGCCGCGGCAGCCTCATCGATGCGCGTCGCAGCGCGGTCGACCCTCGCTCCACCATTGATCTGTCTGATCTACCTCATCACAAGGCCATGCCCGATCTAGCCGCCTTCAGTACGTCGGGCTTTCCGTTCTCGCGCATGGCCGATCTGTCCGAGACCGCGGTTCTGATGCGGACTGATGCGAGCGAGTCCGAGTTTGCCGCTTTTCTGACTTTACTCGGCAGGATGGGGCAGGCGACTGGCCATCCGGCGACCGGATTAACCGTTCGGCGCAACGCGGCCGATGTGGCTGACAAGGACCTGCTGTTGATCGAAGCCGGCCCGTGGTCGGAACTATTGTCCGGCTGGGTCCGGTATCTTCCGCTACCCGAGCGTGCCGCGGCGTCGCGGCCGGCGGCGAGCGCGGGAATTGGAGGCTGGGTCGGCAATCTGGCTGATCTAGTGGTACGTAGCCCGTTGCGGTCGTCGTTCGCGCGCCCGTTAGGGCCACCAGCGGAAGGCGCTTATGTTGCGGGATTCCAGTCGCCGATGCACCGAGGGCGCAGCGTCGTCGTGGTGGCCGGCGCCGATGGCGCCGGGCTTCAGGCCGCGGTTGCATCAATGATTGCAGACGATGTTCAGAGCAAGCGGCTGCAGGGAAGCCTGGCCTTGGTGCGCGATGGCCGAATCGAGTCTTTATCGTCATCAAAAAGTTATTACGTGGGAAATCTGGGTGCATACCAGACCATTGCCTGGTTCATGTCCAGGCACCCCTTGCTGTTGTTCGTGGTTTATCTGTTGGGCGCAGTGCTGATTGCAATCGTCCTGTATATGTCACTGCGTGCGCGAGCCCGTAGGCGCCTGCGTGTCGGGTCTTCCGACTCGCAGTAAATGTGAAAGAGCATAGCCGATGAAAAATCCCTTCTTGTCCGCCCATTCGATTTTGTCCTTGGCCACAGCCGCGACGCTGTCGCTGGCCTGCGCCTGCTCGGCCCTTGCCCAGGACTTGAGCGCCGAAGAGAAGGCCGGGCTTTTGCTGCCTCGTCCGTCGCTGCTCGACAATGCTCCTTCGGTCGAGGCGCCGCTTTCTCAAGTAAGCGAAGCGCATGAAATCGTCTCTTTCCAGCCCGAGTATCGCTACACGCTCGAGCAGTTGGGGGCGCGCTATCCGTTCAACCTGCGGGGTATCGACGGCAGCGATAGCGTGCTGTTCAATGTGCGCGCGGATGAAGTGGTGACTCGCGCCGCGGTCGACATGACTTACAGCTACTCGCCGGCCCTGCTCAGCGATCTGTCGCATATCAATGTCCTGGTCAATGACGAGGTGGCGGCAACCATACCTGTTCCCCGCGAAGAGGCGGGGAAAAGCCTGCGACGCACCATCGAACTACCCGCCCACCTTGTCACCGAGTTCAACCGGCTGCGCTTTCAGCTCATCGGCCATTACACGCTCGAATGCGAAGACCCTCTTCATTCCAGCCTTTGGGCCAACATAAGCAACAAAAGCACCCTGGCGCTCGATGTTCGGCACATGCCTCTGCCGGACGATCTGTCCATGCTGCCGCTACCCTTTTTCGATCATCGGGACAGCCGCCGCCTGAACTTGCCGGTCGTGTTCGCGAACGACAAGAGCGAGGCCATTCTAGAGTCGGCCGGTATGGTTGCATCTTGGTTCGGAGCGATGGCGGGATACCGCGGCGCAGAATTTCCCGTGTACAGGGATGGCGCTTATCCCGATGAGGGTAATGCCGTGGTGTTGAGCCAAGGCGGGGACGCGGGCGCCGCTGCGTCGTTGCCGGCCGTTTCCGGTCCGACGCTGGCCGTCACCACCAATCCGAATGATCCGCGCGGCAAGCTCTTATGGGTGATGGGTCGGGACGCCAACGAGGTCAGGCAGGCCGCCCAGGCCCTGGTTACGGGCGGCGTTACGCTGACTGGCCAGGTGGCTACCATACAGCAACTTCAACTGCTCAAGCCGCGCCAGCCTTATGATGCGCCGAATTGGCTGCGCACCGACCGTCCTGTCAAATTCGGCGAAATCGTTCCCTCGCAGGCGCTCGACGTCACCGGCTACAACGGTGCGCCTGTTCGCCTCGATCTGCGCCTGCCCCCCGATCTGTTCGGATGGCGCGAAAAGCCCGTGCCTGTCGATCTGCGCTATCGCTATACGCCTCAACCCGGTCAGGCCAATTCTTCGCTGCTGATCGGCGTCGACCAGCAGTTCCTGAAGTCCTTTCCCTTGCCGTCCGTCGACCAAATCAAGGATGAATCGTGGCTCAAGATGCTAGGCGACAATGAGATGCTGCCGGTTCGCGCCCAGATGCAGATTCCGCTGGATCGGCTTCTGGCCCGATCCGAGCTGGAGCTGCGCTTCATGTATGACTACATCAAGGAAGGGCAGTGCCGCGACATTATTATCGACAATGTGCGTGGCCGCATCGATCCCGACTCCACGCTGGATTTCTCCCGTTATCCGCACTTCATGCCGCTTCCCGATCTAGCCGCCTTCGGTGAAAGCGGGTTTCCGTTCACGCGGCTGGCCGATTTGTCGCAAACCGCGGTGGTGCTTGCGGGCAACCCGGCTGCTCAAGACATCTCGACCTATCTGGCCTTGATGGGGCGGTTCGGAGAATCGACGGGCTACCCCGCAACCCACGTGACAGTGGCGCTGGGCGAGCCGGGCCTAGGGCTGGACGACAAGGACCTCGTCGTCATTGCATCCGGGGATCAGGCCTGGCTGAAGCCCTGGGCGGAATACATGCCGGCCGAGCTCGCGGGCCACAACAAGCGTTTCGGCACGTCCGACCTCGTCTTCAAGCCGCTTGGCTGGAAGACGCCCGATCCGCGCGAATCGCAAAGCCGCGTCCGCGCCGACCTGAGCTATTCCAGCGCCGGAGACAGTGCCATCTTCGCGGGTTTCGAGTCTCCGGCTGCAAAGGGACGCAGCGTGGTCCTGATCGCCAGCAGCGAGCCGCAGGGGCAGGCTCTGGCGGTCAAGGCGCTGCTGGCCGGCGGCGACCCCGAGGAAGGCCTGAAAGGCAGCCTTGCAGTGATCCATGACGGCGGAATCACTCCCCTGGCCTCCGAGTACAGTTATTCGATCGGCAAGCTGGGCCTTTGGCGCAAAATCGAATGGACTCTTGCCAGCCACTGGCCGGGTGTCCCGCCGTTGTGGTGGCTTGGATTGCTGTTGCTGGTGTTCGTGGTGCTGGTTTTGGCTGTAGCGCTTTGGCGGCGCGGACGGCGGAAGGCGTAAGGAGCTCAAGGTGCGAACAGGCGCAACGCGTTTCTTTGTCGGCTGCCTTGCCGCCCTTTTTTTGCAAGGGGGGGCGGAGGCTGCGACGTGCGGCACGGCCGAATGGCCTCTGTGGCGTGACTTTGGCGCGCATTTCATCCAGGACAGCGGCCGGGTCCTGGATGCTAGCACCGCTTTGCAACATAGCTCGTCCGAAGGGCAGTCCTACGGCATGTTCTTCGCCTTGATCGCGGGCGACAGGCCCATGTTCGATCGGCTGTGGGGCTGGACGATCGACAACCTCAGTGGCGGAGATGCCCGCCGTCGATTGCCCGCCTGGATATGGGGCAGGGCGGACGATGGGGCCTGGCGAGTGATCGATGACAACTCCGCGTCCGATGCGAACCTATGGTTCGCCTACGCGCTGCTCGAGGCGGGCAGGCTTTGGCAAGAACCAGCTTACACACGTCAGGCCAACGCGTTGCTCGACCTGATCGAAAACCAGGAAGTCGCCGACTTGCCGGGGTTGGGCCCGATGCTTCTGCCCGGCAGAGAATGGTTCGCCAGGCCCCAAGAGCAGACATGGCAACTCAATGCCAGCTACCTGCCCATTCCCCTTCTGCGGCGCCTGGCCCTGGAGCGGCCGAGAGGCCCGTGGCGCGCCATCGCCGACAATACAGCGGCCATGATCGAGGCCACGTCGCCTCATGGTCTCGCGCCCGACTGGACGGCCTATCAGGCCAAAGAAACGCCGCCCTCCTTTGTGGTCGACCCGATCAAGGGACCGGTCGGCAGCTATGACGCCATACGCAATTACCTGTGGGCAGGCCTTACCTCGCCCGACGACCCTTTATTCTCTCGCATGCTGCGTGCGCTCGACGGCATGGTGGGTGCGACCCGGGGGCACGGGGGGGGCATCCCGCCGGAATCGGTCGACACCCAGACCGGCGAAGCCTCCGGCCAAGGGCCTTTCGGATTTTCCGCCGCTCTGATTCCCTATTTCAAGGCCAAGGGGCAGGGCCTGCTGCTTGAACAGCAAATACAACGGGTGCGCGCCGCTCTTTCCCGATCGCTCGAACCTGGGGCGGCTGCATATAGCCAACCGCCTTATTACGACCATGTACTGAGTTTATTCGGAACGGGGTGGCTGGACGGCATGTACCGCTTCCGGCCTGATGGCACCTTATCTTTATCGTGGGAGAACGAATGCTTCGCTACAACCGAGTAGCCTGCGGCCTTCTGTTGGCCATGCTGCATCATGCGGGCTGGACACAGAGCGACGCCGATCAGGCCTTGATCGAACAGGGCCAATTCTGGCAGGCGCGGCAAGACAGCAAACGGGCGTCCGAAGCGTGGAACAAGCTCCTGCTGGTTAGTCCGGGAAATCCGCAGGCTTTGTACGGATTGGCGACGGTCGAACTGCGCGCCGGGCGCATCGAGGGTGCGCGCGCCTTCTTGCAACGGCTGAAGCAGTCGGAACCGGCCCACCCATTGGTGGCGCAACTAGAGCAGGACATCCAGCTCAGTTCCGACCAGAACAAGGCACTTCTCGAAGAGGCCCGCCAGGCTGTGGCCTCGGCGGATGTCGATCAAGCGCTGGAAAAATATCGGCAGGCCCTCGATGGGCGCGTTCCGGTGGGAACGGTTGGCGGCAATTATTACAGCTTGTTGGGTTACACATCGGGTGGGCTGCCTCAGGCCATCGAAGGGCTGCAGCGCCTGCTCGTCCAGTCCCCCGACGATCCCATGCTTCAGCTCGCGCTGGCGCGGCACCTGGCCCGCAACGAAGCAACCCGCTTGGACGGCATACGGCGTCTGGCGCGCTTGTCCGAACACCCGGAAGTCGGCAGCGAGGCGACCGAAAGCTGGCGCGATGCCCTGGTGTGGCTGGGGCCCCCTCCGCCCGAAGCCAGGCCTTTATTCGCCGCCTACCTGAGCAAGCATCCCGACGACGTCGAAATCCGCCGACAATCGGAACAGCGCGTGGCGGCGCCGAGCCAGGCGGTTCGCACGCAGCCGTCGTCGCGCCCCGATCCTTTGCGCCAACGCACCACCGCCGCCATGAAGTCGATCGAGGCAGGCGATACGGCCCGTGCGCGAAACGAGTTTCAATCGGTGCTTGCACAGCGTCCCAATGATTCGGAAGCCTTGGGCGGCATGGGTGTCTTGGCCATGCGCGAAGGAAATTGGCAGCAGGCTTTCGATTATCTGACTCGAGCACGGCGGGGCAACGCCGCTTGGCAGCCATCGCTTTCCACCGCCCAGTATTGGGTCGAAGTCGAGAAGGCGCAGGCCTTGCATCAAGCCGGTAAAACGACCGAAGCCGTCCGTCTTTTGAACCAGGCCGTGAAGCGGGCGCCGAAAGAAGTCGCGGCCAATGTCCTGCTGGCCGACATCATGCTGGATCAGGGGAAGGCGGCAGAGGCCGTACAGGCTTATCGAACCGTGCTTAAGCGCCGTCCGGGCGATTCCCAGGCCTTGTTGGGGCTGAGCCGTGCTGCGAAGCTCTCGGGAGACGACGCGGCTGCCCGCAGAACGCTCGAAGATGCCCTGGCCAAAGACCCGGACAACCCCTGGTTGCGCTATGAATTGGCTCAGCTTTATCAAGAGGCGGGCCAGACTCGCGAGGCACGCGGCTTGATCGAGGGGTTGCTGCTGACGCATCCTGATGATCCAGAGGTATTGTATGCCAGCGCCTTGCTGGCCTCCAATAATCAGCAGTGGGCGCAGGCGCGCGACACGCTTGATCGCATCCCCGCAGCCCGCCGTACGGCGCCCATGAACCAGCTTTATGCAACGGCTAATCGCAGAGTGCAGATTGCCGAGGCTGTCGGTATGGCTCATGCAGGCCGGAAAGCGGACGCGCTGGCCTGGCTCGGACAGATCGAGGCGGGGGCGGCCAATGATTTCGATGTCGTCAGCGCAGTGGCCGCCGCCTACGTCGATATCGGTGAACCCGCACGGGGCCTCGCCCTGCTCAAGCCTTTGCGCGAGCAAGGGCAAGCGCGCAGCGTGGACGCCTCTATCGCCTATGCCGGTCTGCTGTTGGCCTCCGAACAGGATGTCGAGGCTTCCGTGGTATTGCGCCAGTTGCAGGCTGAAAGCCTGACGGTTTCCCAGCGCAGGCTGGTCGCCGAGCTGTCCGACGCATATCGAATCCGGCAGGCTGATCTGCATACGGAGCGGGGCGACCTCGTCGCCGCCTACGACGTACTGGCCCCGGTGCTTGCGAGCCGCCCCAACGACCCGGCTGCTCAGGGAGCCCTGGCCCGCATGTATGCCGCGTCGGGGCAGGCAGAAAAAGCATTCGGAATATACGAAACGTTGTTGCGGTCTGATCCCGACAATCCCGATCTGCACCTGGGGCTTGCGCAGGTGGCCCAGCAGTCCAGAGACTATCGCCAAGCCCAACGCGAGGCCGACATTGCGGTTTCGCTGGCGCCGGAAAACATACAGGTACTGACTTCCGCGGCGCGCATTTATCGAGCTTCGGGCAAGTCCGGCGACGCGGCCAAGCTGCTTGAGAGAGCTGTGGCACTGGAACAACGCGTCGTCGAGCCGGCCGCGACACAGCTTGCCGCCGCGGCGGTTCCCGCCCCCGCCGCGGCGCCGGAGGCCTCCGCCAATCCCTTCGTAGGGCTGCCGGGGCAGCGTGCGGCATCAGCCTTGGACGCCCCGCAAACCATGGTGGTGGCGCGGTCATCGCCGCCGCCGGAAGCCGTGCTTCCAGTGCCTGTAACTGTCGCGTCATCGCGGACGGAAGCCGTCATTGCGCCGCCGGCGCAAACAGCGCTTCCGGCTCCGGTCCGATCGCAGCCTTCTTCCTCGTCCGTACCGCCGCATCCACTGGGTGAGTTGGGCACGGCGCCGATGTTTACGGCTTCGGCCCCGCTCCCGGGGCAGCCCGCGCCGTCAGGCGCTCAGCCCAATCCGTTCGCAGAATCGGCGGCTGCGGACGCCCCGCAATCGAAGCTGGCGCGTGAACTGGACGAGATCTACCAAGAGCGCAGCGCCCAATTTCGGGTAGGGACCGAAGTGCGCAGCCGCAACGGCGAAGACGGCACCAGCAAACTCACGGAAACCCAGCTTCCGATCGAAGTGAGTTTCCCGGTCGGAAACGACCGGATGAGCGTGCGGGCCACGCCCATCGTCCTGAGCGCCGGCTCCATTGGAGACATGCCGGCGTCGACCGGCCCTGCCGATCTTTTGCGATACAGCCCATACCTGGTAAACGATGAGCGTCAGCGCGGCGTCGGCCTATCTGTGGGCTATCAGACTCGCGGCATGGAATTCGATGCTGGCGTCACTCCGCTGGGCTTCCAAGAGGTGAACTTCACGGGCGGCGCCTTGTTCGACGGAACGCTGGACGATGCCGGCACCGTCAGCTATCGGTTCGACGTCTCGCGCCGGCCCGTCACTGACAGTGTGCTGTCTTTTGCCGGCCGCAAGTACGATGATCTGGGACTCGAGTGGGGCGGGGTGAGCGCCACAGGCGCCCGGCTCACTTTGTCCAAAGACTTCGGTACGGCCGGCTTGTACGGCTCGGCAGCCTGGCATAGTCTGCGCGGGCATAACGTGGCGTCCAATCACCGCACGGAATTCAACGCGGGCGCCTACTTTCGCGTCATCGACGAGCTCGATACCCAGTTGATGGCCGGCGTCAATATCAATGCCACGTTCTACAACAAGAATCTGGGCCACTTCACATACGGCCACGGCGGCTACTTCAGTCCCAAGCATTATTACGCCCTGGGCTTGCCGGTAACCTGGGCGCAGCGTTCCGGCCGCTTTAGCTATCGGCTGGACGGTTCCGTGGGCCTGCAGCACTTCAAGCAGGCCGATGCGGCGGTGTTTCCGAACAACTCCGACCTGCAGGCCTACGCCGAGCAAATGGCGGGGGCGAACAACCTGTTCGGCGACGGGTATTACCGCGGCGAGAGCAAGACCGGCATCAGCTACAACCTCAAGGCATCGGCCGAATACCGCCTCGATCCCAACCTGGTGCTCGGCGCGACGCTTGGCGCGGACAACGCCGACAACTACAGGCAGTGGATGGGCGGCCTCTACCTGCGCTACTACTTTCATCCGCAGGGCGGCCTGCTCGACCTGCCTGTCCAGCCGTATCGCTCGCCTTATGGCATTACTTACGGCCGATAGGCCCGCGACATAGGAGAAACCAAACATGTTGACTTCGGTATTGGCCGGGCTGTCGATCCTTATTATCGGCGACAGCCACCTGACCGTTCCGTATTACCTGATCGATTCCCTGCACATGGGGTTGGAGCGTCAAGGCGCGCAAGTGCATACGATCGGAGTGTGCGGCGCAAACCCGGGTGATTGGCTCAAGCCCGTCAAGGGTACCTGCGGCGCTGCCGAGCGCCGCGGAGATGCCGCCGTGCAGGTTCTGGATGTTAATACGCCGGCGACACCCATCGATCAATTGCTGGCGCGGGACAAGCCCGATCTGGTGGTGATTGTGATGGGCGACACCATGGCCGGCTATCAGCAGGCCACCTTTCCAAAAACATGGGCCTGGCAGCAGGTCACCGCGTTGACCCAGACGGTAGCCAAGGCCAACACGGCATGCGTGTGGGTCGGCCCGGCCTGGGGCACTGAGGGCGGCAAGTATCAAAAGACCTTTGCGCGGGCAAAGCAGGTGTCGGCATTTCTGTCATCCAATGTGGCGCCTTGCCAGTACATCGATTCGTTGAAGCTCTCCAAGCCGGGAGAGTGGGCGACAACCGATGGCCAGCACTTCACCAAATCGGGATATGAAGCCTGGGGTAAGGCCCTGACCCAGCAGTTGGTGCAGTCCCCCATCGTTCAGGAACTCAAGAAGAAATGAAATTTTCCCTCATTGCCCTATGCTCCAGTGCACTGGCCGGCTTGACGTGCCTTCCGGCCCATGGTGTCGAAATCAAGCTCTATCCCACCGGGCCGGCCCAAGACTCCGCCTTCGTGCGCTTTGTCGATGGCAGCGCGGCGGGGCTGCGCGTCACCGCCGCCGGCTCCCAGGCGGCGCTCGAGCTGGATGCCGGGTCGCGGGCCAGCGCCTACATGCCTGTCGCCGGGAACACCACGATCAAGGGCGAACTGACGCAGGGCGAAGATGCACAGACCGTCTCGGTCGAAGTCCTGCCCAGCGAGTTCGTCACGGTGCTTGGGGTCAAGGCCAAGGAAGGGTTGCAGGTCCACACAATCCATGAAGAGGCGGACGATTTCACCGCGGTCAGGGCTTCTATCGCTTTTTATGACTTGAACCCATCATGCGAGGACGCCGGGGTGCAGGTGGCGGGGCGGCAGGTATTCTTGTTCGAGCATGTAGAGGTCGGAAAATGGGTGCGCCGCCAGGTGAATCCGGTGCCCTTGAGCGTCCAGCTGGTGTGTGCCGGGCAGCCGGTGGGGCAGCCACTTGATCTGGGCACGCTGCAGGCAGGCGAGCGCCACAGCCTGTTTCTGGCGCCAGGCGATTCGGCCAACGACTTCTTCCATGTAAAAGACACGGTCGCGCCCTGAGCCTTCGATGATTTTTACCTCGATTGAGTTCCTGACGCTGTTTCTACCGGCGTTTCTGCTGGTGTATGCGGTGTCGCCGGCGGCCTGGCGCAATACGGTCCTATTGGTCGGAAGCTGGATATTCTACGGTTGGTGGAGTCCGACATTCCTGCTGCTGTTCATCGGTCTGACGGTGTTGGCCTGGATAGGTGGGTTGGCGCTGGGAGCCATGTCCGGTGGCCGCCGGCGCGCATGCCTGCTGGCGCTGCTGATCGCCATTAACGCGGGCACGCTGTTCTGGTTCAAGTACATCAACATCCTGGTCGAAACCGTCAGCGAGCTCATGGTTTTTGCGGGTGCCATGCCGCTGCAATGGCAGCGCGTCGCCTTGCCCATAGGGCTGTCGTTCATCATTCTGCAGGCGATTTCATATCTGGTGGATGTCTATCGCGGCGAAGTCCGGGCTCAGCGCCGCTTCGTATGGTTCGCCGCCTATCTGGCGATGTTCGGCCAATTGATTGCGGGACCGATCCTGCGTTACGAGTGGGTCGAACGTGAATTGGCCAAGCGGTACTTTACCTGGGTGGATTTTTCCGCTGGCGCACGGCGTTTCATGGTGGGCATGTGTATGAAGGTGTTGGTGGCCGATACGCTGTCGCCGCTGGTAGACGCCGCCTTTGCCGTTCCCGAACCAAGCTTTCTCGACGCGTGGCTGGCTTGCCTGGCCTATTCGCTGCAGCTGTTCTTCGACTTTGCCGGTTACAGCGCCATGGCGATCGGCTTGGGACAGATGCTGGGATTTCATTTTCCTGAGAACTTCAACCATCCCTATCTGGCGCGCAGCATCCAGGATTTCTGGCGGCGGTGGCACATTTCGCTATCCACATGGATACGAGATTATCTTTACATCCCGTTCGGTGGTAATCGCAAAGGGGCCGTCCGCACATATGTCAATCTTATCGTTACGATGGCCATCGCGGGCATGTGGCATGGCAGCGACAATTGGAACTTTCTATTGTGGGGCTTGATGCACGGTGCGGCTCTGGCGACCGCCCGTATGTGGAACCGGTCTGGGCTGCCGCCGGTGCCCGTTCTGGCGTCCAGGGTGGCGACCCTGCTGTTCGTCTGCATGGCGTGGGTGGTGTTCCGCGCAGCCGACTTCGATGCGGCCTGGTCGTTGTACATGGGCCAGTTGGGGTTGCGAGGCTGGGCGCTGGGCGAGGCCCTGAAGGTGCTCCTTCAGCCATCGCATCTGGCCGCCATATTGCTGGGGCTCGCCTGCATCGTGGCGCCGCTGCTGCGCGAGCCGGCGCGCCGGCACACGCCTGCTGGCCTTTTGGCCGTGGCTGATCTATGGCCGGTATTCGGTTTCGTATTCGCGATGTCGCTGGTGGCAAGCCGCAAGGCGGTGCCGTTCTTATATTTCCAATTTTAGGGAGGCGACGTGGCGCTGGCTGATCCCGTGCAATCGTTCAATCTGCCTTCCCGTACGGCGAGGTATGTGGCAGGCGTTGTCTTTCTTATTGCCATAGCGGCCGGGGCCGTGTCGGCAGTCTGGAGCATGGCGAGCGGCCGGATCGTTCTGGCGCCCGAGGCCTGGACCTGGGCCGGACTCTTGCAGGGTGAAACAGCCCGGCGCCTGTCCATCGAGCTGACGCAGGCGCCGCTACCCGCCGCCATGGCCGACGCCGAGAGGGGGACGTCGTGGCTGCTTGCCGGATCTCTGGGTCCGCGCGTGCGCCAGGGCTGCGGCCAATGGCTGTTTTTGGTTGACGAGTTGGCGGTTCATCCAGACGCCCGGCAGAATCTCGAAGCACGCTTAGTCGCGGCCGGGCGTATGCGCACGCTGCTGCATGGCCGCGGCATCGAACTGATGGTCGCGACCGTGCCCGACAAGAGTCGTGTGCAGCATGAGCAACTGTGCGGCATATATCGTCCCGCATCGTTCGCCGGGCGCCTGAAGAATTGGGAAGAGGGCTTGTCCCAGCGCAGTGTTGCGCACGCCGCCTTGCTGCCGGCGCTCGAGACACTCAGCGGTGGTGACGCTCAGCCGTTTCTGAGGGTCGATACACACTGGTCAGAGGCGGGAGCCCGCGCAGCGGCGGAGGCCATCGCGCATGCAGTGGGCCGAACCGGAGTGGAGCTGACTCCCCCCTTACGCTATGCCATGGTAGCCGGCGAACCTCGAGCCCGGGAAGGCGACCTGGTGCGCTTGGCGGGAATCGATTGGCTACCCATGGCGCTTCAGCCAGCCCCCGACAACGTGGTGCCTACGCACTTCAGCATAGAAGAACCAGCCGAGCAGGATGCCCTGGGTGGGGCGCCGGGCAGCAGCGATGCGGCCGACGATCTGTTCGGCGATACGAGCCTGCCTTCGGTGGCGCTCATCGGCACCTCATATTCGCGGACGTCGTCCTTTTTGTCTTTTCTCGAGACTGCGCTGCGTACGCCAGTGCCCAGCTTTGCACAGGATGGCGGCGATTTCTGGGGATCTGCCAAAACCTACTTGGCATCGACCGAGTTTCGGGACACGCCGCCGCGGGTGGTGATCTGGGAAATACCCGAGCGCGTGCTGCAGATGCCCATTGTTGCGGAAGAGCGGACATGGATGGAAAGCCTGGAGGCGGCGGCTCCTTGAGGCGTCGCCGCGGACGAACGAAGTAGTGGAACCCTAAAGAAGACAGGAGTAATGGATATGGCTACGGCAGCGGCGGCATTGGCGGGTCTGAGTTTTCTCGTTATCGGCGAAAGTCACATGATGTATGAGCTGCGCGATTCGCTCCATGCGGATCTGGATGCTCAGGGCGCGGCTTACGTGCATTCAGTGGGCGCTTGCGGCGCCAGCGCGATCGACTGGGTCAAGCCGAGAAAGGTGGATTGCGGCGCTGAAAAGAAGGACGACTCACCCGCCAAGCTCAACACCGCGGGATCGGAAACCCAGGCAATCAAGCAATTGATTGCATCGGACAAGCCCGATGTCGTGCTTCTGATCATCGGCGATACGATGGGGTCTTATGACAATGAAACCTTCCCCAAGGCTTGGGCCTGGCAAGGCGTCTCGGCCCTGACCAAAGAAATCGCCGGTACGGGAACCAAATGCGTCTGGGTCGGGCCGCCCTATGGCAAGGCTGGCGGGAAATACAACAAGAAAGACGATCGCGTCGAACGCGCTGACCGCTTCCTGGCGGCTAATGTTAGCCCATGCGTTTATATCAACTCACTCAAATTCGCCAAGCCAGGGCAATGGCGCACCTTCGACGGGCAGCACTTTGCGGCAGACGGCTACGCTGCATGGAGCAAAGCGATCGTGGGCGAGGTTACGCAAATGCCCCAGATCGAGCAACTGAAAAAAGCGAAAGCTCAATGACAGGCCGGAACCGGCAAGGCGTTGAGTTTTTCCCTGTTTCCGCTTCCGCCGGTATAGCCGCGCTGATAGATCGGATCTTGGAATGCGCCTGCCGGGTCGATGATGGTCCAGCCCTGGCTCTTGAGGCCATTCAGCAGTTCGGGGAGTATCGCCGCGTTCAAATGACTGGCATGCAACAGCAGCACGTGTGCCGGACTCCGTTTCAGCTCCTGAACCCAGTGCGCTTCTTGTGCCTTGGCCTCGGCTAATATCCGCTGTACATAGTCTTGTCGGAAGGCTGTCGCTTGGATTTGTGAGCCTGTTTGCAGCAGGTCGAGATAGCGCTGCGCAAATTCCCAGTCGGGTATTGAAATGGTGGCAGAGGCCACGCCGTAGCCATGTTGGGCCAGCCACCGCATGGCCAGATCGTGTTGTGCCGGGCTGCCCCCTTCATCCAGATAGGGAAAGCGCAGTCGGGGGCACCAGCCCGGCAAGGCCTCCAATATGGCCTGTGCACGCCCCACATCAGCAAAATACTGCGCCGTGTCCGACTTGCTTAGATATCCATGGCTGTATGTATGGTTGCCGATAGCATGGCCGGCTTCACCCCAGGCGCGCACCAGGGCCAGATTCTCCGGATTGGCCAATGCCACGCCCGACGGAAAGAGCATGCTGTGCACCCGATGCCGCTTCAGAGCGGCAAGCATCGCTGTATTGTCGGCCGCTGCCTGGGGGCCGCCGCTTGCCACATCGAAGCCGTCGTCGAAAGTCAGTGCGATGGTCTGCGCATGGCCTACGCCGGCGCTGACAAAAAGCAGCAGGGCGCAGAGAAGCCACGAGCATCCCAGGCGGTGTAACGGGCGGATAGGCGTCGAAGCGAATATCATGGCGGAGGCATGGCTCGGTTGCGGACGGGAGGCGAGGGTAATTCGTCAGGAAGGCGGTAGACCCACCTGCGATTCGCCGGTTCGCTGAAGCAACAGCATTATACGTTCCGGGTGGAACAGCGGCACATCGCTTTTCCACGCTGGACGCGGACCGCGAGGCGCCGATACATGGCCAGGCCGAACCGTCGGCTGTCCGCGACACTTTTCCCGCTATCGCTTCGCCTTTAATTGCCATGTCTTGTGCAATGCAGTAAAGTAGTGTACTTGGCCGGGTGCAACATCCTTACCCCGGCCTTGTGGGCACTATCGTTCGGGCCATCCGCCCGTTTTTTGCGCCTGTATCACTTAGC
>Ga0182744_1002095_pt1 | contig 16803 bp, 18 predicted proteins | sample eDN3rd30CKraftMG_FD_128525 | JGI IMG/M metagenome (GOLD analysis project Ga0182744, IMG submission 128525) | Enriched Miracle-Growth compost microbial communities from Emeryville, California, USA - eDNA 3rd pass 30_C Kraft MG (version 2) (version 2) ...
CTATTACTGAAAATTCAAAGTGAACGAATTCATATGGCTATCCTAATGGACGAATATGGCGGAACATCAGGTTTAGTCACAATTGAAGACATTATCGAAGAAATTGTCGGTGATATTCAAGATGAATTTGATGATGACGAAATACCGGAAGTACAAGAAATTAGCGATAATCATTACATTATAGATGCTAAATTATTAGTAGACGAAGTAAATGATATGTTAGGTATCATCATTGATGATGAAGATGTTGATACCATTGGCGGCTGGTTCTTAACCAAAAGATTCGATGCCGTTGAAGGCGATAGCTTTGATTATGCAGGTTACGAATTCAAAATTAAAGAATCTGACGGTCACCATATCCTTTACATCGAAGTAACAAAATTGCCTGAATCAGAACTGACTGATGAAGAAGCAGAAGAATCAGAGCAATAATTTTTAAAAAGTATAATTCCAAAGTTTAATCATTCATCTTTTGGGATATTACTTTTTTAAGAAAATGAATAGAATTGCCAATTTTTGCAACTAGTCGCTTATGCGATTTCAGCAAAAAACAGAGCCGTCTCTAATGAGACGGCTCTGTTTTGTCATGTTCTAAAGTTTTGCCAGGAGGAAACATTGTGGAGCTATATACAAACTTACGAGCCGGGGAAAAAGGTGCCTGGCTTTCAATCGGCACCTACCTTATCCTTAGCTCGATTAAACTATCGATTGGATTTTTTGGCGAATCAGAGGCCTTAAAAGCAGATGGACTAAATAATACAACAGACATCATTGCTTCCATTGCAGTGTTAATCGGCTTACGCATTTCCCAACGGCCGCCCGACTCCAATCACCCCTATGGACATCTTCGCGCGGAAACGATTGCTTCTTTAATCGCATCCTTTATCATGATGATGGTAGGTTTACAGGTGCTCCTTAGTTCCATCATGAATCTATGGAACCCGGTTCGAGAGACACCTTCCTCCCTAACTGCATATGTAGCGATAGGAAGTGCCGCCGTAATGTATGGCGTATATCGGTACAATTTGGCTCTTTCGAAGAAGATCAATAGCTCAGCCGTAAAAGCCGCAGCTTACGATAATCGCTCAGATGCCCTTGTCAGTATTGGAACCGCCATCGGGATATTTGGAGCAATTGTTGGATTCCCTATAATTGATACACTAACAGCCTTAGTTGTAGCTATTATTATTATCAAAACGGCAATCGAGATTTTTTGGGAATCCGTTCAAACCCTGACCGATAGTTTTGATATAGAAGAAGCCGAGACATTGTCTGTCCTTATTAACAATGTTACTGGTGTCATTGATTTAGTTGATGTGAAGGGAAGATCCCATGGGAACGTTAGCTTCATCGATGTGACGGTCACAGTAAATCCCCATTTGGATGTCCGCCAAAGCCATCTTATAACGGAGAAAATCGAATCAACCGTCAAAAAATTCAATCCATTCTGTATGGTGCTTGTCCATATCGAACCACATGAACTTCCAACTGCTACAGACGAGGATTATCATTTTTAAGAGATGTAACATGAGCAGCTTACTAAGTAGGCTGCGTTTTTGGGGTTGTGAGTGTGGAATGAATTTTTGGAGGAATCTAGACATTTTTGCTGAAATTCTGGACACTTCTCCAAATAATCTAGACACTTTTTGTCGGAAACTAGACACTTTCTTCAATAATCTAGACACTTCATCAATTCACAGCGAATTTCTATCATTTTCCAATGAAATATACTATTCTTTTTCACTCACTAGCTTCATCTATTACCTGTCGGATACGACTTCGTTCAAATTGACTCAACTTTGCTTGCAGCAGGTCTGCCCATTTTGGAATCTAGACACTTTTGCTGATATTCTGGACACTTCTCCAAATAATCTAGACACTATTTGTCGGAATCTAGACACTTTCTTCAATAATCTAGACACTTCATCAATCCACAACGAATTCCTATTATTTTCCAATAAAATATACTATCCCCCTCACTCTCACTCACATCCCCATCCAAGCTCCTCCATCTCTTTCTCCCAAATCAAAAACCCCGACCTCTCCAATCAAGTAGAGGCCAGGGTTACTTTATTAATCACACTCTATTGAATTTCGCTGCCTTCTGTTAAGCCATGCTTTACTGCGTAGAGGGCGGCCTGCGTACGGTCTTGTACATCTAACTTTGTAAATATATTGGAGATATGCGTCTTGACCGTTTTTTCTGTTACAAATAAAGAAGAGGCAATTTCACGGTTGCTCTTTCCTTTTGTCAGTTCGGCTAATACGTCTCTTTCCCTTGGTGTTAGTGCATTTTTGACATGGGGTAAATTCTCTTCTTCACGAAGTGTCTCTTCCAATTGTGTTGTTGCAACCGGATGGATGATATTCTCCCCACTGATGATTTGTCGAATGGAATTCACCAATTCATCCGGTTCAATATCCTTTAATTGATACCCGGCCGCACCCGCTTCAATCGCTGGCAGCACATGATCTTTATCCGAAAAGCTCGTCAGCATCAAAATATGAACTGCTGGCCATTTGGCTTTTATCTTTTTGGTTGCCTGGATGCCATCCATTTCAGGCATGACCAAGTCCATTAAAACAATATCAGGTTGCAGGGAGTCTACTAGCTCAACAGCCTCTACCCCATTTTTTGCTTCTCCGATTACTTCGATATCCTTCTGCGTTTTTAAAAAGAATAGTAAACCGCGACGTACAACATGATGGTCATCTGCTATTAAAACTCGAATCATTTTATCCCCCCTAATATGGTAAACGGATTAATAGTTCCGTTCCCTTTCCTATATGACTTACCCAATCTGCCTTGCCGCCAAGTGCCGATGCGCGGTCCTGAATGGATTGCAGCCCGATGGAAGGAAGGCTTCTTTCCGTGTCAATGACAAACCCTCTTCCCTCATCTTTAATAACAAGCAATATATCTGTTGGCGTGACCGTAATATAAATAACAGCCTCTTGTACTCCAGCATGCTTCCTTACATTGTTTAAAGCCTCTTGTGTAATACGGAACAATGTCTCTTCCACGCGAGATGGAAACTGAATGACACCTGACACATTGACGGTTAAATTAATACTTAACATTTCTGCGTAAGCTTTGATGGCCTCCAATAACCCGCTCTCTAATCCTTTAGGACGCAATTGCCAAATCAGCGCTCTCATCTCGGTTAAGGCCGATTGTGTCAGCTGCTGAATTTCTTTGAAGGTTTCCTTGATTTCAGTAGCTTCGCTCATTTCAATCCCAGCTCGAGCTGTCAGCGTTACGGAAAATAATAATTGGTTTACTGAATCATGCAGATCTCGTGCCAGACGATTTCTTTCCCGAACGAGGGCAATTTCTTGCTCTTGCTTTGTTAGATTAATGCGTTTAATGGCTGAGCCCATTTGAAAGGCAACGGATTCGAGCAGTTCAAGTTCTTCTTCTGTAAACTTCGTTGTCTTTGGCGAAGCGACATTTAAAATGCCGAATCGTTCATCACCTGATTGCAGCGGAACGGTTGCATGATGGGTGATATCTGCATTGTCCCCAGTTTCGGACTCGATCGCTGCTTCGATTCTTTGGCATTCAATAATATTGGACGCCTTTTTTAATTCATTCTTTCGATAGCGAGATACACACCAACAGCCACCCTTTTTTAAATGATGGCAATTATTAAATTCGAGTGCTTCAGGTAAATTTTCCTGGGCTATAAGCTCATTCTTCCCTTTTTCATTAATAAAAAAAATCCAGCCTGTTTCAAAATTTGTCCCTTTTAAAAACTTGTTTAAAGCACCTTTTAGCATCGGAACCAAATCTGTTTCTTCATTTAATAGCTCTGCAATTTCTTTAAGTATTGTTATATTTGAATGATCATTTACGGACAAGCTTCGTACACCTCACAACTTTAAGCATTTACGAACACGACATAGCAACGTAACTAAAAAGCAAACCTTCATCATTTTTCTTATCTAACTATCATATCACTGAACACTACCCTATCGCATTTGTATCGATCTCATACTTTTGGATGAAATATTTCCTGAAATTTACTTATAAAGTTTAAGGAATTTTACTAATATTATGTGACTTTAAGTGTATAATAGAGTCGTATTTATGTGAAATAAGGGGGAGTATGTATGCAAGCAGTAAATCCAGGTACCTCTAATGCCTATCGTCTAGCCTATGAATCGATTCGAAATTTGATTTTAAGCGGTGAGTTAATTGGCGGTATAAAACTTGTTGAAGAACGGTTAGCCGAAAAAATTGGCGTAAGTCGAACACCGATCAGAGAGGCAATTCGACATCTAGAACAAGAAGGTTTAATACGGAACAAACGAGTTTACAAACCCACAAAGGAAGACTTAATATACTCATCAGAATTTATCACATTAATTGAAAGTCATGCTGCGAAAATTGCAGCAAAAAACATGTCAAAAGAAAAACTTAGCCAATTAAAGCAGGTCTTGAAGGAATCAAAAAAAGGGACGATTGACGAAATTGTAAGCGCAAACAAAAAATTCCATGAGCTTATTTATGCAGAGTGCAATAACCCTGTGATGATTGCTGAAATACAGAAAATGAATGCTGTATTTTTGTTGTCTCGTCGTTCACTTATAAAAAATAAAAGACCTTTATTATATGAAGAACATGAGGAAATCTATAGAGCAATTGCATCAAAAGACGGCGAACTCGCTTCAGAATTAATGCGGAAACACTTAGAATCGGACTTAAAATATATGCTTCGTTACTTAAGTATTTTTTAGCAACTGGTATATAAGGGTTCAAATTATCGTCAAATAAACTCCTATTTTAATTATTTTTAATTCAAAATAATTTACTTCTATTTGTGAACAAATTATAATCAAAACTGCAATAGAAAATGATTACTAGGAGATGCTTAATGAATAAAAAACTAGAAAATAGTTTGCTATTTATATGGCTTGTGTCATTAGTAGCGACACTCGGTTCCCTCTATTTTTCCGAAATACGCAGCTACGAACCGTGTGAGTTATGCTGGTACCAACGAATACTAATGTATCCAATTTTACTTCTGACAACCGTAGCTTACATACAAAAAAATGCCCGCATCGCCGTAACAACAGCAGTTTTTTCATGCATAGGCGGCGCCATCTCTCTTTATCATTATGGTATTCAAAAGCTCGACTTCTTATCTGATTCAGCACCTGCATGTGGACGAGTTCCTTGTACGGGAGAGTATATTAATATATTTGGCTTTATTACGATACCATTTTTAGCCGGTACAGCGTTTATATTAATCGCCATTACTAGTTTCTATATGATAAGAGTTATGAAGGGGGAAAAAGAATGAAAAAGTTAGGAATTATCGGTGCAATCGTTGTTGTACTTTTTGCAGCAATTATTATTCTGACAAACTTAGCAAATCAAGATAAATTGGAAGATAATCCTTATGATCGAGATAATTTAAAACAATCGACAATCGATTTATTAGATGATGAAAATTACCAAAATATCATCTTGCCTGAGGCTCTAAAAGAAAAAATTGTCTCAGGTGAACCAGTAGTTGCTTATATGTTTAGTCCAGAGTGTCCACATTGCAAAAAAATGACGCCTGCCCTTATGCCAATCGCTGATGAAGTGGGTGTACAAATCGATCAATACAATGTTTTGGAATATGAGCAAGGTTGGGACGACTACCAAGTTGAGGCAACTCCGACTTTGATTTATTTTAAAGATGGCAAAGAAGTAAATCGTCTAGTTGGCGATTACTCTAAAGACACAGATGTAATTTATGATTTCTTAAAGCAAGCTAAATCATAAGTTATTAAAATTAATAAGAAGATGATGAATAATCGTGTTCATTTTTGGACACGATTATTCTTATTTTGGAGGTAAAAAATGTTCCAATATGAAATCGTACAAGAAGGACTAACAGTTGAAGAATTATTGCGCGAAAAGTGGCGCCTTGGGAAAAAAATTGTCCATGAATTGCGGATGGCAAAAGCGGTGACGTTATCAGATGGAAGTCCGGTATTGTGGAAGGATCCGCTAAAAGCTGGGACAAAGCTTTCCTTTAGCTACGAGGCACCTGCTTCAAATTACAAGCCAACTGAAAAATGCGAGTTGACGATTCGTTACGAGGATGAGCATTGCTTGATTGTTTCAAAACCAAAAGGAATGGCAACCCATCCAAATGACGAATGGGATGTGGATACTTGCATGAATCATGTAATGGCCCATATTCAAGAAAATGACGGACATTATGCAGAGCATGTTCATCGTTTGGACCTTGGAACGAAAGGATTATTATTAGTAGCGAAGCATCCGATTGCGAAATCTATATTCGACCGAATGATCGAGGAAAAGTCCATTATTCGAACATACGAGGCAGAAGTACAAGGCAACATCCGCCAAGAAAATGGTACGGTTAATGAGCCCATCGGAAAAGACCGCCACCATGCAACCCGCCGTGTGGTTTCCGCATCGGGGCAGCATGCGATTACTCATTTCGAAGTGGTAAAACGTTTTAAAGGTACTTGTGTCGTCCATCTAGTTCTAGAGACTGGACGTACTCACCAAATCCGTGTTCATATGGCACATATCGGTCACCCGATTGTTGGTGACACGATGTATAACGCAAGACAAACAGCCTCTGGCGATTATGAATTGCACGCCATCCAACTAGAATTCGAGCACCCATTCCTAAATAAACGGGTTGTTGTGAAGGATCAATAACTTTTCTGTCGAAAAAAGAGATCCTACTTCATGGTAGTCCAATAAGTGGAAAAACAAAGCATGGGAATTCATAATTGAATTCGCCATGCTTTTTAAAACTCATAAAGAAAACCGATTTCCAGTATAAGAATTCTTAGGCGGAGAATTTCCGTCTAATGTATAGATGTCGGCTTAAGAAAGCTGATATAAGCGGAGTTTTTCCGCTTAACTGCTCTAAATTAGCCGAAATGCAAGGATTTGGGCAAAATAAGCGGAGAAACTCCTTTTATTCCAAGCAAAGTATAGTAATTTTTTAATTTAAACGGAAATTTTACCTTTATCTTTCAGACACACTCAAATAGAGGGAGAAAATCAATCCAATCCCGTTACATCAATACCGAAGCACTCCTTAATCAACTTTAACTAGAAATCAAACTTAAAATTATCCGGATTTTGACCGAAGCGTTGGTTTTTATTTAACTGATCAAGCTGCCCCATTTGTTCGGCAGATAGCTCAAAATCAAATACTTGGGCGTTTTCTTCAATGCGGCTTGGTGTCACCGATTTCGGGATTGAGATAATATCGTGCTGGTAATGCCAACGAAGGATGACTTGTGCTGCAGACTTCCCAACTTCTCCAGCAATTTTCATGATTGCATCATCCTGAAGAATGCCTCCACGACCTAGTGGTGACCATGCAGTAACGGCAATCTCGTTTTCTTTGCAGAAGGCGCGCAATTCCTCTTGTGATAGATAGGGATGCAGCTCGACCTGATTCACCATCGGCTTCACATTTGCTTTTGCAAATATTTTTTCAAGGTGATGGCGGTGATGGTTCGATACACCCGGTACACGGATCATTTTCTCTTCATAGAGGCGTTCAATGGCACGATACGTATCTACAAACTTATCTTCCACTGGCCAATGCGTTAAATATAAATCTACATAATCAAGTCCTAATTTTTTCAATGAAGTTTCAAATGCACGTAATGTTTCATCATAGCCCTGGTCAGAGTTCCATACTTTTGTTGTTACAAAAATATCTTCACGGCGAACTCCGGAGGTGCGAATCGCCTCCCCAACCTCTTCTTCATTATAATAAAGGGCAGCTGTATCAATGGCACGATATCCAATTTCAAGAGCTTTCCTCATTGCTTGAATCGCTTCTTCCCGATTGGTCATTTTGTAGACACCTAAACCTAAATAGGGCATCTTTACTCCATTTGCCAATGTTTTTGTTGGAATCACTACTGTCATTTTCCTCACTCCTAACTTTTCTATCTCCATTATATGATGAAATCTGAGCAGACTAAAATATTTGAATCAGGCTCTATTCCAGAATCTCATAATCTCATTAATTTTCTATTTTATTCACCTATTCTCTCGTTCTAACTATCAATTATATTAAATATAATATAGAAGGACTATTTTCTTATCCGGAGCAAAGCTTAACTATGTATATTTAGGGAGGTTGAAATTTATGATGGATGCACCGTTATTGTTAACAAGTTTTTTAGAACGGGTTGAGAGGTATTTTCCAGAGAAATTAATCATTTCTAGAACGAGCCAAGACACGATTCATCGTATTACCTATAAGGAATATGCGAGTCGAACACGTAAATTAGCAAATGCCTTAACAAAGCTTGGGATGAAAAAAGGGACAAAGGTTGGCTCTTTTGCATGGAATCATCATCGCCATCTTGAAGCTTATTTTGCGGTACCTTGTGCTGGTGGTATTTTGCATATGATCAACATTCGTTTGTCACCCGAACATATTATTTATGTGATTAATCATGCTGAAGATGAAATTTTATTAATTGATGGTGATCTACTTCCGTTATTCGAAAAAGCAATTCCCTATTTAAAAACGGTGAAACATATTGTCGTGATGCAGGATAATATGGAACTTCCAGAATCCAGCTTCCCTAATATTTATTCTTATGAAAAATTACTTGAAGAAAGCTCTGATGAATTCGATTTCCCACAAGATTTGGATGAAAACGCTCCTGCAGGAATGTGTTATACAAGCGCAACAACTGGTATGCCAAAAGGAGTTGTTTATTCACACCGCGGGATTGTGCTACACACTCTTGCACTTGGGCTCGCGGATAGTATGGGCGTAAGGGAGGATGATATCGTACTGCCGATTGTTCCAATGTTTCATGCCAATGCGTGGGGCTTGCCTTTTGCCGGTGTTGCTTACGGCTCTACACAGGTGTTGCCGGGACCAGCGTTTACTCCATCTTTAATCCTTGATCTGGTCGAACAAGAAAAGGTTACCTTAACAGCTGGCGTACCAACGATTTGGTTAGGGGTCGCTCAAGAACAAGAGAAAAAGCCTCGTCAAATTTCTTCCTTGCGCGCTGTAGTTTGCGGTGGATCCGCTTCGCCAAAAGGGCTCATTAAAACTTTTGAAGAGAAATTTAAGATTCCATATATTGTTGGCTACGGAATGACGGAGACTTCGCCGATCGTTTCCTTATCCAATTACACTTCAGCTATGGATGATTGGTCAGCAGAGGAAAAATTGGACATTCGTGCTACACAAGGCTTAACTGTACCACTGCTTCATACGGAAGTAGTGAATGATGCAGGTATCGTTCCATGGGATGGTCAAACTATGGGTGAACTTCGCATCCGCGGACCTTGGATTGCAAACGAATACTATAAAGACGAACGTTCTAAGGACGCATTCAAAGATGGCTGGCTTTATACCGGCGATATTGCTGTTGTTACGCCTGAAGGATACATTAAAATTACAGATCGCACGAAGGATTTGATCAAGAGTGGCGGTGAATGGATTTCATCGGTTGAATTGGAAAACGCGTTAATGACACATGAAGCGATTTTTGAAGCGGCTGTGATTGCCATACCACATGATAAATGGCTGGAGCGTCCATTAGCTTGCGTTGTGTTAAAAGAAGGAAAAGAAGCAGCGAAGGAAGAATTGATTAGCTATCTTGAGGGACAATTTGCAAAATGGTGGCTGCCGGATGATATTGTCTTCCTAAATGAAATTCCAAAAACATCAGTCGGTAAATTTTTAAAAGCCAAATTACGAGATGAATTAAAAAACTATCAAGTGAAAGCTTAATAAAAAAGGGGTATCTCTACTATTGGGGATACCCCTCTATACTATTAGCTTCGATCGTTGTTTAAGTTTAGTTTTTTCGTGTAAGGCTTTGTTTTTCATCATTATCATTGTCAAGTTCGTCAAATTGAATAGGATCCGGGAAACGTTCATCTTCTTCTAATTGTGCGCCATCACGCATTCGTTCCATTTGTTTTCCCAGAAATATTAGATCTTCCATATTATTCGCCATTGTACCACTTAGAATCGATTTATCTTTTTCCACTTTTATCCGCCTCCTTTCTTTATGATTCCCAAATAATAAGATTTGAACCTTTTTTCACAATAAGAAATTAATGTAGTAAAGTTTTTTTAATTGAGATATACTTAGTAGAGAAATTTTATATCCACAAGGAGGAAACTTCCATGGGTTTAGTATTAATTCTTGGTGTTACAGTAGCGTTCTTAATAGCGATCTTTACAGCTGGTTATGAAGGCGATTACACATCAAACAAATAATTTCTGAACAAAAGAAGCTAGGGTAACTCAGGTTATCTTAGCTTCTTTTTTATTGTTTTGGAGAGCCTATTGACTTTGTAAGCTTTTAAAAATAAACTTAGTTACATAAAGTAAGTTGATTATTAAAAATAACAAAGGAGGCATTCGACTATGCCGACACATTTTCATAAAAAGCCCAATATGTACGTCTCCCATGTTCAGTTAAAAGTATCTAGCCTCAAGCGTTCTCTAGCTTATTATAAAACTGTAATTGGATTCGATGTATTGGAGCAAACAAAAACTTCCGCACTTCTAACATTTGATGGCACTACAAGCTTGCTATCATTAGAAGAAGTTCCTAATGCACTTCCTTTACAACGTGGTGTAACGGGGCTTTATCACTTTGCCCTCTTATTGCCTTCTCGTAAAGATCTAGGCAACTTCATCCAAAATATTATCCAGCAAAATGTGCGTGTTGGTGCAGGAGATCACCATGTTAGCGAAGCATTTTATTTAAACGATCCAGACGGAAACGGTATTGAAGTATATACCGACCGTCCAGAAATAGATTGGCTATGGCATGAGGATGGCATGGTTTATATGACTACTGAACAAGTAGATGTTCAGTCCGTCCTTCGTGAAGCAGATGGAGCATGGAACGGCCTGCCTCATGGAACGGTTATGGGACATATACATTTATCCGTATCAAACTTGGTGGAAACCGAAAAATTTTACACACAGGCTCTAGGCTATGATATTGTCACGCGTTACGGCAATCAAGCGCTATTCATCTCAACAGGTAAATATCATCATCATATCGGTTTAAATACTTGGGAGAGTTCAGGTGGTTCACCAGCTTCAGAAAATAGCGTTGGTCTTAAATCCTTCACAATCGTGTTGGAAAATGAACATCATGCAGATGAAATTAAAAGTAAATTGACTTTAATAGGTGCGAAAGTAGAAGTGTTTGATGAAGCATCTGAATTTGGTGGAGCCCAAGCCTTCTCAACAGTTGACCCATCTGGAATCCGCATTGTCTTTACTTTGGATGGTGTGTAAGAGAGTAAAGGAAGAAAGTCTTTCGATAATCTTTATCTTTTTCGAAACTTTGAAAGAACTGTCGTATAGGCAGCTTCTCTTCTGTCATTCTTCTCGAATCCTCCTTCGAGAAGAATGGTTATATTACATCTAACCAATTTCAGTCAAATGGCGAATATCTTCCAGCTATCTCCTCCTTTAAAATTAAAAAAAAGGGGGATTTTCTATGGATAAGCAATGGCCAAATGAGCTGCCGGTCGTCCAGGTACGTGTTGCACGGCCAACTGATCAACTCAAAAGTTTGGAGAGATTTTATTGTATAGGGCTGGGTTTAGAGAAACTCGGATCCTTTTCAGGACATAGAGGGTATACAGGTTTATTAATTGGATTGCCTGATGTGAGCTATCATCTCGAATTTACGCAACATATTGATGGTAGTCCCTGTCCTGCTCCAAGCAAGGATAATCTTCTTGTTTTTTATATGCCGAATCAACGGTCTATTGAAAAAATTACACAACGGTTACAGGAGATGGGTTATCCAGAAGTTACTCCTGAAAACCCATACTGGGAAGAAAAAGGGGTTACGGTAGAGGATCCGGATGGCTGGAGAATAGTGTTAATGAATACAAATGGGATATAAAAATTAAGCTCCATCCGAAAATTACCATGGATGGAGCTTTTCATTATTTTAACCCTGGGAAGTTTTGCTGACGTAATGCTTCGTAAATGATGATGGCTGCAGTATTCGATAAATTCAACGAGCGCACATGATCGCTTTGCGGAATACGTAAACACTTATCGCGGCGTTCATAGGCAAAATCCTTTGGCAGTCCCGTTGTCTCTTTCCCGAACATAAAATAAATATCTTTTTCTTGATCGCTAAAGTCGTGGTTGGAGTATGGTTCATCACTATAAGTTTCGATGAGGAAAAGCTCTCCATCCTTAGAGTATTCCATAAAGTCCTCTAAGCTATCATGATAAACAATATTGACTGAATGCCAATAATCCAATCCCGCGCGTTTTAGCATTTTATCATCCGTTGAAAATCCGAGTGGTCGGATTAAATGCAACGATGTATTCGTTCCCGCACATGTACGGGCAATATTTCCTGTATTGGCTGGAATTTCTGGTTGATATAAAACAATATGCAATGGCAAAACTCAACACTTCCCTTTACTACTTATATTTCTAATGCTTTCGAACACATAAAACTAACTTTTTGAGCGGATGAATATTAGTTTGGTCTCGTGCAAGTTTTTTTGATCACATAAGCACCTTCTTGATCACTTGCAGCTCCATTTGATCACCTAACTACCTTTTTGATCACTTGCAAGTTTTTAGCACATAGACCATTTCCAATTACTTAAAATCTCTCACACTCATGCCTTCAACAATTTCAGACCTTTATCGATCTCTCGCAGGACTTCCTCGTTGTTCTCGACTTCTCCGGCTCTCCGCAGCGCGGCTTCAGCGTCTGGTCCGCCGATTTTGCCGATTGCCCAGGCCGCAGTTCCGCGCAAGACCGGGCGTTCGTCTTTTTTCATTATCTCAATCAAATCTGGAATAGCCGACTCTTCTTTAAAATGCGCCAAGGCAATAATGGCGTTACGCTGAATCGGCTTTTTGCCTCTCCAGGAGCCTGACATGTAGCCAAACTTTGATTTAAACTCTTTATTCGTCATCTGCAGCAGTGGCTGCAGCAACGGTTTTGCTAGTTCCGGATCGGGTTTGAACTCATCGTGTATCCAGTTGCTCTTCCCTTTGTTTTTCGGGCAAACCGTTTGGCATGTGTCACAGCCATAAACTCGGTTTCCCAGCTCTTTTCGAAACTCGTCAGGCAAAAAATCCTTTGTTTGCGTCAAGAATGCAACACAACGCTGGGAGTTTAACTGGCCGCCCTCCACTAATGCACCCGTTGGACATACATCCAAGCACAGTCGGCAATCCCCGCATTCGTCCTCAATCGGTGTGTCGGGTTTGAAAGGAATATTGGTGATCATCTCACCTAAGTACACATACGAGCCAAACTCCGGGGTAATAATGGAACAATTCTTCCCGCTCCAGCCAATGCCCGCACGTTCAGCAACTGCACGATCTACTAGTTCCCCAGTGTCAACCATGGATTTAAGCTGAACATCGGGGATGCGTTCCCGCAACCATTCTTCAATCAAGTTTAAGCGTTCCCTTACTGCTACATGGTAATCGACTCCCCAGGAAGCTCGGGCAAAAATACCGCGACGCGACCCTTTTTTTCCGACCGGAGCGCTTTCCATTTTCGAAGGATACGCTAGCGCAATGGCAATAATGCTTTCTGCGCTATCGAGTAACAGCAGGGGCTCCGTTCTTTTTTCAATATCCGATTCTTCAAAACCAGATTGATAGCCCAGCTCTTGCTGTCGCTTTAACCGATTTTTCATTTCATGAAAGGGAGAAGCATGCGTAAAACCGATTTTGTCCACGCCAATGGATTTTGCATATTCAATGAGCTCTTTCTGCAATTGTTCGATTTTCATTTTCGCATTCATCTCCTTTATTTGGTAAAATATATATATTATGTGCTAACACACGCGAAATTTATAATTGTAGGTGATTTGCTTGAACATCTCATTAAACAAAGCTCTTCTTCAAACAAACGACCAATTCAAAATCGGCATTATCCATTATACCAAAATTGTTGTGTCAGAATCTCCTCAAATGATAAAAGGGCGTACACAACTTTATCAGGAAAACCTGTATTTGGAACTGCAGGAAAATCCCGTTACACAGCGTAAAGGGATTGCCGAATGGCGCGCTGTTTGGAAATCATTTGGCGCCGATCCAAATCGCTATCGCCACTCTGCGGAAAGCTTGATGCGTCGAATTGCGAAACAAAATTATTTAGCACCTTTCCATTCCGCGGTGGACATCAATAATTTCTTCTCCCTGCAATACGAAATTCCAATCGGCATCTATGATGTTGAAAAACTTGCCGGGAATATCGAAATTTCTTTAGGGGATGAACAAACAGGATACGAAGGATTAAATGGCCGTTTTAATTCATTAAATAAAATTTTATCTAGCAAAGATGAAGAAGGGGCATTTGGCAGTCCTTTTGTTGATTCTGTTCGAACTGCGGTGACAGAGGAAACAACAGAAGCTCTTCAGATTTTCTATTTAAGACCTTCATTAGATGTAACAGAATGTGAGCAATTGCTGGCAACTGCCGGAAAAATGTTTACCCAGGTTAATGGCGGCGACTTCCGAAGCTTCATATTAAATAAAGATAATCTTGTACTTTCAATATAGGGGTGAATGGGATGAAAAAGATACCACTGGCAGAAGGAGTTAAATTAAAAAGCATTTTAACGAAAAAAATCCAGGAACTTATTAGTGAAATTCATCAAGTATCACATGCAGTTACAGAAAAAGGCCAACAACCAAAATCATCTGGCCGGCTAATAACTGAAGTCGAAACTGAACTAGCACAAGTTCGAAAGGATTCCCGGTTGCTGGACAAGCTTATTTATCGTGCGAATATTGATAACACTGTTTCTTTCAAAGGCGAGGAGATGCCTATTGTTGAAGCGATTGAACTCGCTTCCCAATTGCGGGCAGAAGCTAGTCTAAATAAGCATCTTGGCCAATCCGAAAAAGAATCGCTCTATCATAGTACAGGGGACTCTGTTATTTTCTACAATGTTGCCATGTACGAGCCAGCAGACTACAGAAAACGTGCCATCGATATAGAAAAAGAGGCACATCGCTTATCGAATTTAATCAATGCCAAAAATTATCAAGTTGAAATAGAATTTGATGATTCCAGTTATATCTAGCTCGGGGCGGTGAGACTCCAAACCGGGGCGTATTGTACTGTCACCCGCTTTTAGAAGCATTTAACCAAAACCGATTACCTCGTAACCTGTTACTTTGTGACCGATAACTAATAACCAACTATAGTGAAAGCACAAAAAAACTCGTTTATAGTAATTTTGAATTGGCAGTACATACGTTAGAAAACCACGATTTTCCGCTAATTAAGGGATCGTCGTGGTTTTTCTCTTTCTATTTTATTCAACTCCAGGCAAAATCCGCAAAATCTTCAAATCTGCCTCTAAAATCGCTTCTACACCTAATGGAATCGCAATGTTCGGTTCACAATGCCCAATCATAAACCCAGCAACAGCGGGTTTTCCGAGCGGTTTCAAATACTCTTCAAAGAGGGTCCATACTTCCTCTAATGACCCATCATTAATATTCGAAAAGTTTCCAATGACAAAGCCAGCCGCCTCTTCTAATTTACGTGCAAGACGAAGCTGATTTACCATACTATCGATATTTTCCAATGACTCCCCTATATCCTCAAGCAAGACAATTTTATCTTTTGCATCAAATTCAAATTTAGTTCCAAGTGTACTCACTAAACGGTTTAAATTACCTCCTGTTAGTTCTCCACGTGCACTTCCTCCTACTACTGTCTGCAAAGGCGTCAAATTGTCATCATATTGGATTTCAAAAGGGGTGAAAAGCTGTTGGAACATTCTTATTGAAAGCTCCGAAAGTTCATTTGCGCCCCCCGAAGAGAGCATTGGACCGTGGAATGTTACGAGATTCGAATACTCTTGGAAGGCAGTATGTAAATACGTTACATCGGAGAACCCCCAAAAGATTTTCGGATTTTCCGTTAGCGCTTGATAATCGATTCGGTCCACAATTCGAGCAGCACCATAGCCGCCTTTTAAACAGAAGATTGCCTTCACTTCTGGATCTTGAATCATTTTATGTAAATCATTCAGCCTTTCCTCGTCCGAGCCAGCTAAATATTTTCCAGTGAGACCTACTGTTTCCCCTATTCTAACCTTCAAACCGAGACTTTCAAGAAGCGCTAATTTTTCAGGTAAACGATCCATTGCCAGCGGTCCTGCTAAAGCGACTACTCCGACAGTATCGCCTATTGTCAATCGTTGTGGTCTAATTTTCATTTTATTTCCTCCCACCTTATTTTGATGATTATACCATATCAATCTGCCTATGATTTATTCATCACTTGCCTACTGTGTTACTGTCCACCTCTCTTAAAAAATATTTTTCGAAAAAGAGGTTTATAGTTAAAAAAACAGGGTAATAGAATATAATGGTAGTTCTTAAGACTCGAAATTATGATAAAATACTTGTTTTATAGCTAACTCTATTTAAAATATGCAATAATTGTAATAAAATAAAAAGAAAATATTGGTAAAGGTAGGAAAACGGAATGAAAAGTAAAGTAAACTTAGGCATACGTTCGAAAATTACCTTTGGATATGTAATTATCGTTCTTGCTCTCATAGTATCTGCCTTATATTTAAATAATCAGATGCGATCGTTACAAGAGGAACGAAACCGGATTATTAATTATGACTCCGAGATACTAAAGCTATCTAATAATATCGAAAAACATCTTTTGGAAATGCAAAGCGGAAAACGCGGATATGTTATTACCGGAGATGATCGCTATTTAGAAAGTTATTATCAATCTACCGAGAATTGGGAAAATGATTATAATAAACTC
>Ga0182744_1002096_pt1 | contig 16802 bp, 13 predicted proteins | sample eDN3rd30CKraftMG_FD_128525 | JGI IMG/M metagenome (GOLD analysis project Ga0182744, IMG submission 128525) | Enriched Miracle-Growth compost microbial communities from Emeryville, California, USA - eDNA 3rd pass 30_C Kraft MG (version 2) (version 2) ...
CCTGCCGCGCTGCGTGCCCGGCGGTACGCGGCGGACGTCGACGTCGTCCTCGAGGTGACCGACGCGCGGCTGACGCAGAACGCCGGGCGCTGGCGGCTGCGAGCCCCGGCCTTCGCCGAGCCGACCGTCGAGCGGACCTCCGACGCCGCGGACGTGGAGCTGGACACCCGCGAACTGGCCGCCGCCTACCTCGGGGCCGGGACGCTGGTCCCGGCAGCGGCGGCCGGGCTGGTGCGCGAGCGCACCCCCGGGGCCCTGGCGCGCACGGCGGCCGCCTTCACCTGGCCCGTCGCCCCGTTCTGCAGCTGGGTCTTCTGAGGCGTCGTGTTCCAGAGCGCGGTGCGTTCTGGAGCGCGGTCCTGACGAGGCCGGGGGCTCGCGAGGCGGGACCCGCGACCCGTCAGCGCTGGCAGCCGGGGCACCAGTAGAGCTTGCGCCCGGCCAGCTCGGTGAGCGCGACCGTGGTCCCGCACACGCGGCACGGCAGCCCGTCGCGCTGGTAGACGTAGAACGACTGCTCGCGGGGTACCGCGCCCGGGTCGGCGTCGGTGTTCTGCCGAGCGGCGCCGCGGCGGGGCGCCCGGACCCGCCCCTGCTCGTCCAGCGGGGCGGCGGCGGGTCCGCGGTCCTCGGGACGGGTGGTGACGATCCGCCCGGTGCGCACCCCGTCACGCATCAGCACGACGAGGTCCGCCCACAGCGCGTCGACGGTCTGCGACGGGAGCGACCGACCGGACGACATCGGCGCGAGCCTGGCGCGGTACAGGGCCTCGGCACGGTAGATGTTGCCGACGCCGGCGAGGACGCCCTGGTCCATGAGCAGGGTGGCGATCGGCGTACGCGACCGTGCGACGGCCTCGCGGAACCGCGCGGGTTCCGCGTCGGCGCGGATCGGGTCCGGACCGAGCCGGGCCACGACCGCGTCCTTCTCCAGGGTGGTGACGACCTCGCAGGCGGTGGGACCGGTGAGGTCGGCGACGGCGTGCCCGCTCAGTATCCGCACGCGGACCTGTCCTCGCGGCTGGGGCGGGAAGCCCGCGACCGCGCCACGCTCGCCGTCCGGGGGAAGCGCCGTCTCGGTCTCGCTCACGCGCTTGCGCGGGGCGCCGATCGCGTGCACGATGTCGCGCGAGCCGTCCGAGGCGAAGGTCCACGCGCCGTACAGGCCAAGATGGACCCGCAGCCAGCGCTGGTCGGCGACGTCGTCGAAGCGCACGACGTCGTCGAAGCGCACGAACATCTGCTTGCCGAACGCCTCGGCGGCCCCGACCTGGCGTCCGTCGACCATGGCGGCACCGGCACGGAAGCGCCCCTGCGGGCTGGTGACCGCGACCTCGTGCCCGACGAAGAGCGCCTCGAAGGTCTCCGCGAGGCGATGGACGGTGTGGCCCTCAGGCACGGCCGAGCACCGAGCCAAGACCCGACGGGACGGCCAGCACCTGGCTCAGCGCTGCGTCGTCTCGTAGGCGCCGACCTCGTCGATGCGGCGCTGGTGGCGCGGGTCCTGGCTGAAGGGTTCGGCGAGGAAGGCGTCCACGAACGAGATCGCCTCCTCGACGGAGTGCTGGCGCGCCCCGACGGCGACCACGTTCGCGTCGTTGTGCTGGCGCCCGAGCCGCGCGGTCTCCAGGTTCCAGGCGAGCGCCGCGCGCACGCCGCGCACCTTGTTGGCGGCGATCTGCTCGCCGTTGCCCGAGCCGCCGATCACGACACCGAGGCTCCCCGGCTCGGCCACGACGGCCTCGCCCGCCGCGAAGCAGAAGGAGGGGTAGTCGTCCAGCGGGTCGAAGGTCAGCGCGCCGTGGTCGACGACGTCATGGCCCTTCTCACCGAGGTGGGCGACGAGCGCCGCCTTGAGGTCGTAGCCGGCGTGGTCAGAGGCAATGTGAACGCGCATGCGACCATCATGCCGCATCGGAGCACGGTGACGGCGGCCCTGCTCGGAGGACCGCTGTCACCGTGGCCCGACCGCTCAGCTCTCGTTCTCGTACATCTCGTCACGCCCAGGTCCACCGACCAAGACATCCTTGCCGGTGCCGCCCTCGATGAAGTCGTCGCCATGGCCGCCCCTGATCGTGTCGGCGGCACTGCCTCCGAAGAGCTTGTCGTCACCGGTACGGCCCCAGATCCGGTCTGCGCCCGAGCCGCCGTCGATGTCGTCGGCCCCCGGGCCGCCATAGAGGGAGTCGGTGCTCGAGCCGCCGTCGATCGTGTCGTCACCGCTCTCGCCCCGGATCGTGTCGGCACCCGCACCACCAGAGATGGTGTCGTTGCCATCGCCACCCCGGATCACGTCATCGCCAGACTTTCCTGTCGCGGTGTCGTCGCCCGCACCAAGCTTGATGGTGTCGTTCCCCGACTGGCCTCGCACGACGTCGTTGCCGTCGCCGGTGACGATCGTGTCGTTGCCCTTGCCACCCTCGACGTAGTCGTCGCCGGCCCCCGTCACGATCGTGTCGTCGTCCTGGTTGCCGAAGACGGTGTCCTTGCCGTCGCCCGTGGTGACGAGGTCGTTGCCCGCCCCTGCGCAGACGGTGTCGTTACCCCCGCCGCCGGTGATCGTGTCGTTCCCACCGAGCCCGACGATGACGTCGTCGCCGTCGGTGCCCGTCAGGACGTCGTCGCCCTCGGTGCCGACGATCGTCGCCGTCAGACCGTTGCAGGTGACGACCGGGTCCGCCGGTGCGTCCTCGGCGGAGGCGAGCGTCGGCACCGCGAGCGCGAGCGCACCGGCCGCGGCGACCGTCGCGAACGTTGCGGTCATCCGACGGACGGTTCTTTGCTGAGACATCATGACTCCTTTGTAGATTGGCATGCTGTTCATGATCGACGCTATCGGAATCGTCCACAACTGGGGCGACAGTCGTCTCACTATGTAAAAATCTTCCGGGCCGATCGGTGTCTCACCTGCGAGGTTCCGGTTCGCGGCACCACGGCGTGCGGCGTGTCGCTCGACGCAGCCGTCGGCGGGAACCGGTCCTAGGCTCGGTGCATGACCGATCACACCCCGCTGCCCTCCGGCGTCGACGCCTCCGCCATCGATCCCGCCGTCCGCCCGCAGGACGACCTCTTCCGACACGTCAACGGGACGTGGTTGCGCGACCACGTGATCCCGGCCGACCGCGCCGTCGACGGCGCGTTCCGCCACCTGGCCGACGAGGTGGAGATCAACGTCCGAGCCATCGTCGAGGAGCTGGGCGCGCGGGTCGCCGCTCCCGAGGGCGCACCCCAGGACGCGGCGGGCCAGGTCGAGCGGCAGGTCGCCCAGCAGGTCGGTGGCGTGTACGCGAGCTTCCTGGACACCGAGCGCATCGAGTCCCTCGGGCTGACCCCCCTCGCCGCGGACCTCGAGGCGATCGCCGCGGCGCCCGACGCTACGGCGCTCGCCCGCGTGATCGGTGCGCTGCAGCGCGAGGGCGGGCCCGCGCCGATCGCCTACTGGGTCGACAACGACTCGAAGGACCCGGAGAAGTACGTCGTCTACCTGCACCAGGCCGGGCTCGGCCTGCCGGACGAGTCGTACTACCGCGAGGAGCAGTACGCCCCGATCCGCGAGGCCTACCGGGCGCACGTCGCCCGTGTCCTGGCCCTCGCCGGCCTCGCCGACGAGGAGACGGCCGAGAACGCGGCCGAGCAGCACCTCGCGCTCGAGACGGAGCTCGCGACCCACCACTGGGACGTCGTCAAGGACCGCGACGCCGACCTCACCTACAACCCGACGACCTTCGCGGAGCTGGCCGCGAGCGCGCCCGGCTTCGACTGGGACGGCTGGCTGGCGGCGCTCGACGTGCCGTCCGGCGCCTTCGACGACGTCGTCGTGCGCGAGCCGAGCTACCCGACGGGCTTCGCCGCCCTGTGGAGCGGCACAGACCTCGCGACCTGGAAGACCTGGGCCTCGTTCCACCTCGTTCGCAAGTTCTCCCCGTTCCTGCACGACGCCCTCGTGCAGGCGAACTTCGACTTCTACTCCCGCACCCTCACCGGCACGCAGGAGCTGCGCGAACGCTGGAAGCGCGGGGTGGGGCTCGTCGAGGGCGCGCTCGGGGAGGCCGTCGGCCGCCTGTACGTCGAGCGGCACTTCCCGCCGTCGCACAAGGCCCACATGGACGAGCTCGTCGCCAACCTCGTCGAGGCGTACCGGCAGTCGATCACCACGCTGGAGTGGATGGGCGAGGACACGCGCCGCCGCGCGCTCGACAAGCTCGACGCCTTCACCCCGAAGATCGGCTACCCCGTGAGGTGGCGCGACTACTCCGCTCTCGTGATCGACGCGGGCGACCTCGTCGGCAACGTGCGCCGGTCGAACGTCGTCGACCAGCTGCACGAGCTGCGCAAGATCGGGCGGCCGATCGACCGCGACGAGTGGTTCATGACGCCGCAGACCGTCAACGCCTACTACAACCCCGGGATGAACGAGATCGTCTTCCCCGCCGCGATCCTGCAGCCGCCGTTCTTCGACCCCGACGTCGACGACGCGGTCAACTACGGCGGGATCGGCGGCGTGATCGGTCACGAGATCGGTCACGGCTTCGACGACCAGGGCTCGAAGTACGACGGCTCCGGGCGGCTCGAGGACTGGTGGACCGAGCAGGACCGTGAGGAGTTCGAGAAGCGCACCAGCGCGCTGATCGCCCAGTACGACGCGTTCGTGCCCGAGCAGCTCGGGCCGGACGGTCAGCACGTCAACGGCGCGCTGACCATCGGGGAGAACATCGGCGACCTGGGCGGCCTGACGATCGCGCTCAAGGCCTATGCGATCTCGCTGGGCGGGTCCGGCACGAGCGGCTCGCTCGACGACGCCCCGGTGATCGACGGACTGACCGGCGCCCAGCGGGTGTTCCTCGGGTGGGCGCAGGTGTGGCAGACGAAGATCCGCGACGAGGCGCTGCTGCAGCGCATCGCCACGGACCCGCACTCGCCCGCGGAGTTCCGCTGCAACGGTGTGGTGCGCAACCTGGCGGAGTTCCACGAGGCTTTCGACGTGCGCCCCGGCGACGCCCTCTACCTCGCACCCGAGGAACGCGTGGCGATCTGGTGACCCACAGCTCCGCACGCTCTTGAGCCCTGGGTGACACAGATGGTGTCGCCCAGGGCGGAGGCGCTGCCCGGTCGACGGTCGCTCAGTCGAAGACCGGGCCCTGGGTGCGGGTGCGCTTGAGCTCGAAGAAGCCGGGGGTGGAGGCCACCAGGACGCAGCCGTCCCACAGCCGCCCGGCTGCCTCGCCCTTGGGCGCGGGCGTCACGACGGGACCGAAGAACGCGACGTCGTCGAAGGCGACGACCGGCGTACCGACGTCCTCGCCGACCTTGTCGATGCCCTCGCGGTGCGAGGCCCGCAGCTCGGCGTCGTACCTCTCGGTGCGCGCAGTGTCCAGGAGCGCCGCGGGCAGGCCGACCTCCGCGAGCGCCTCGGCCAGGACGGCCTCGTAGTCCTTGCGACCGCCGGGGTGGATCCGCGTGCCGATCGCGTCGTACAAGGGCTTGACCACGTCGTCGCCGTGCTCCTGCTGGGCGGCGACGACGAGGCGCACCGGCGTCCAGGCCTGGTCGAGCAGCGTGCGATAGTCCTCCGGCAGGTCGCGACCCTCGTTGAGGACGGCCAGGCTCATCACGTGCCAGCGCACGGAGATGTCGCGGACCTTCTCGACCTCACCGATCCAGCGCGAGGTCATCCAGGCCCACGGGCACATCGGGTCGAACCAGAAGTCTGCGACGTCGCGCGGGGTCTCGCTCATGGTGGTACCTCCACTGCTCGTTGTGCGGGCCGGTCGTAGTGTCGCCGTCGCGCACGGGCCGGTCCTCCCATCTTGGCCGACGTCGGGCGCCCACGGGTGAGAGGATCGAAGGACGGACGGTCACGAGCCGCCCGTCACCTCTTCCCCGAGCCGAAGGAGCATCGTGCCTGCTGAGAACCTCACCAGGGCAGAAGCCGTCGAGCGTGCCGGTGTCGTCACCCCGCACGCCTACGAGGTCGAGCTGGACCTCACACGAGGTCCGACGACCTTCGGCTCCACGACGGTGGTGACCTTCGACGCGACACCTGGTGGGAGCACGTTCATCGACCTCGTCGCCCCCGAGGTCGTGGAGGTCGTCCTCAACGGGCGCAGCCTGGACGTGACGCAGGTGTTCGCGGACTCGCGCATCGCTCTGGACGACCTGGCGGCCAGCAACGAGCTGCGGGTCGTCGCGAACGCCGCGTACACCAACACCGGCGAGGGCCTGCACCGCTTCGTCGACCCGGTCGACGGCGAGGTGTACGTCTACACGCAGTTCGAGGTCCCGGACGCCCGCCGGGTGTACGCGACCTTCGAGCAGCCCGACCTCAAGGCGACGTTCCGGCTCACCGTGACCGCGCCCGCCGCCTGGCAGGTGGTCAGCAACTCCCCCACGCCCGAGCCGACGGCGGCCGACGCCGAGGGTGCGGCGACCTGGGCGTTCGAGCCCACGCCCCGCATCTCGACGTACATCACGGCGCTGGTCGCCGGGCCGTACCACGTGGAGCGCGGCGAGCTGACGAGCAGCGACGGGCGCACGATCCCGCTCGGGGTGTTCTGCCGGCAGTCCCTCGCCGAGCACCTGGACACCGACGCGATCCTCGGCACCACCCGTCGCGGCTTCGAGTTCTACGAGAACAGGTTCGGCGTGCCGTACCCCTTCGCGAAGTACGACCAGCTGTTCGTGCCGGAGTACAACATGGGCGCGATGGAGAACGCGGGCTGCGTCACCTTCACCGAGACCTACGTCTTCCGTTCCAAGGTGACCGACGCGGTGCGCGAGCGCCGCGTGGTGACGATCCTGCACGAGCTCGCGCACATGTGGTTCGGCGATCTGGTGACCATGAAGTGGTGGAACGACCTGTGGCTCAACGAGTCCTTCGCGGAGTGGGCCTCGACCCTCGCCACCGCCGAGGCGACCGAGTGGACCGACGCCTGGACCACCTTCGCGTCGATGGAGAAGTCCTGGGCCTACCGCCAGGACCAGCTGCCCTCCACGCACCCGATCGTCGCGGAGATCGACGACCTCGACGACGTCCAGGTCAACTTCGACGGCATCACCTACGCCAAGGGCGGCTCGGTCCTCAAGCAGCTCGCCGCGTGGGTGGGGCTCGAGGAGTTCCTCACGGGGGTGTCGGCGTACTTCACCAAGCACGCGTTCTCGAACACCGAGCTGCGCGACCTGCTCGTCGAGCTCGAGACCGCCTCCGGACGCGACCTGGCGGCCTGGTCGAAGCTGTGGCTCGAGACCGCCGGGGTGAACACGCTGCGCCCGCTGATCGAGACCGACGACGCGGGGACCATCACCTCCTTCGCCATCCGGCAGACGGCGCCCGAGGACTACCCGACGCTGCGGCCGCACCGGCTCGCCGTGGGCTTCTACACGCTGCAACGTGGTGGCTCGTCCGACGACGGCTCCACGGAGGGTGGCGCGCTCGTGCGCACCCACCGCCTCGAGCTGGACGTCGACGGGGCGCTCACCCAGGTCCCCGAGCTCGAGGGGCTCGCCCGCCCCGACCTCGTCCTGGTGAACGACGACGACCTCGCCTACGCCAAGATCCGGCTCGACGACCGTTCGTGGGCCACCGCGCTGGAGCACCTGGCGCAGGTTCCCGACTCGCTCGCACGAGCCCTGATCTGGGGCGCGGCCTGGGACGCGACGCGAGACGGCGAGTTCCCCGCCAGCGCCTTCGTACGGCTCGTGCTGGGCAACATCACCGTGGAGACGCAGTCCACGACCCTGCGCACGACGCTCGGCCAGCTCGTCACCGCGACGCGCCTGTACACCGACCCGGCGACGCGCGGCGAGCTGCTCACGCACGTGGGTGACCGGTTGTGGGCGCTCGCGCAGGGCGCCGCGGCCGGGAGCGACGTCCAGCTGCAGTTCGTCAAGACCTTCGCGGCGGTGGCCTCGACGCCGGCGCACGTCGCGGCGCTGCAGGGGCTGCTCGACGGTTCGGCATCGCTGGACGGGCTGACGGTCGACACGGACCTGCGCTGGGAGCTGCTCGACGGGCTCGTGCTCAACGGTGCGGCAGGTGAGGCGGAGATCGTTGCCACGCTCGCCGACGACGACACGGCGAACGGACGGCAGTCGGCCGCCCGCGCCCGTGCGACGATCCCCGACGCCGCGGCCAAGCTCGCCACGTTCCAGGCGATCGTCGCCGACAAGGAGGCACCGAACGCGATCATCCGCCACACCGCGGCGGGCCTCGTGCACGTCAACGACGCCTCGCTGCTCGCGGGCGTCGTCGGGCCGTTCTTCGACGCGGTGAACCAGATCTGGGACGAGCGCAGCTACCACATCGCCGACGAGCTGATCGAGGGTCTCTTCCCTGCCCCGCTCGCCGACGAACCGCTGCGTGCCGCTGCCCAGGCCTGGCTCGACGCCAACCAGGACAAGCCCGCCGCGCTGCGCCGCTTCGTGGTCGAGTCCCTCGCCGGCGTGGAGCGTGCCCTGGCTGCGCAGGCGGTCGACGCGGCGCGCTGAGCCTGGCCCCAGCCTCCCTACGGTGCCTGCTCGTGTGACGGTCTGGACAAGCTCCTCGTCCAGACCGTCACACGATGCTGGGATGGTCCGTTACAGCGGACCGCAGGCGCGAAACCAGCGTCATTGCGCTAACGAGCGGTGACCGCAGTGCCCGCCCGGCTCGCCGCGGAGCTCGACCTCGTACGCCCCGGTAGGACGCGGGTGGCGCACCCCCGGAGCAGCGTGGCTGGTCGAACTCCGGTCGTGATCACGGCGCCCACCTTGTGCCCCGGTGCCCCCACCTGAGCTGGCGCCCCAGGGCAGCCCCAGCGCGGCTCGGGCCCAGATCGGCCGATTCTGCATCGGATCCGGCAGTCTTCGTGTCGATCCCGATGCAGAAGGCCGACAAGTACCCCGTGCTCACCCGCCGTTCCCACTCGACGCGAGCACGACGACGACCCATATGAGTACGACAGCCACCTCGACATAACCCAGGACCAGTCCTGCGATCGCCATCCCGCTCCCGCCCTGCCGGGCCCGAGCGTTGAGGTTCAACGCGACGTGACCGAACACGATCGCGACGACCGCGACGCCGACAAGACCGAGAACCAGCGCGGCCACCGCGAAGGGATTGATCGCCGGCTGCGCAGGGTAGGCGTCCGCGAAGGGGCTGGCCGGCTCGGGCGGCCGTCGCTCTCGGCGTCTGGTTTCCGCAGGCGCAAGCGCTGCCGCGGTCCAGGACGCGGCGACCGCGCCCACGAGCACCACGACGAGCACGACCGCGACGCTGTATCCAAGCGCGCTGTCCGAGAGCACGAGCACCGGGATCAGGAGGAGCCGGGTGATGAAGAGCGCAGCGACGAGAGCGAGGAAGCTCAGCCCCGAGCGCCCGCGCAGCACGAGCCAGCCTCCGGCGACGAGTAGCGCCAACATGGGTGCGATCAGGACGGACAGATAGGGAAAGGCCGCGTACACCACGACGATCAGCGCCGCAGGAGCGAAGAACGACCAGCACAGCGTGCGGCGCCTCGACGGCGCGGGGGCAAATCTCACCGTGCACCCGAACGCCCCCACAGCGAGGAGAAGCCACAGCGGCGCCCTCGCTTCGCTGAGGTCTCGGGTGGCCGCTCCCAGCAGCAGGACCGCCGCCGACGTCCCGACGCCGCCTGAGCGCCGAGTCTTCTCCATCGTTCGCCGGTGTCCGGCTCCTCGCGCTCGCTGAGCGCGCCCTTCGTCGCCATGGTCATGTCGCTCCCTCGCGCAGATCAGGAGGTCAGGTCCTGAGTCGCAGAACAGAATGGCATGTATACATGCTCATGTAAAGCGAGGGGTGCCGTGACGGTGGAACCGTGACACTCTCGCCCACCGAGTCCTGGGACAGCTACGCGAAGGATCTCGGCATCGCGCTCCAGCGCGCCAGGCAAAGATCCGGGCTCTCGCAGGAGAAGGTCGCCCACGCAGCCGGGATCTCCGCCTACACGTACCGCAAGCTCGAGCACGGCGAGTCGAACCCCGGCACACCCGCAAACCCACGGCTCAGGACGCTCGCCGCGCTCGCCGAGATCCTGGGTGTCTCGCTGCACGACCTCGTGCCGTCAGACGTCGTCGGCGTCGCCGACGGCAGACCGCACCCGTGATCCACAGGGCACCGTCTAGAATGGCTGAGCCATCGCGGCCGTCCCTGGCTGCTCGCACCTCTGACGCGCACCGGTTGGCAGCCAACACACGAAGGATCGCCCTCGCATGTCTCGGACCGACGACACCCGCACCACCGCGCGCGCAGAGACGGTCAGCGAGGCCGACCTCGCCACGTTCCTGCGCGTCATCGAGACCATCGGGAGCTTCCCCTCCGACCACCCGCAGCTCGCGGTGGCACGCCGGGCGACGTCGGGCCTGTTCAAGGCGGCCAAGAAGCAGCGCCGCACCGAGCGGCGCGATGCCATCAACGACGCCGACCGCGCCGTCGTGCACGCGACGGCGACCGGCAGCCCGGGACGCATCGACGACGAGACCCGTGGGATCCCGCTGGTCTCGAACGTCAAGGGCGCGACCGCCGGTCGCCTGCTCAAGGCTCGTCCCTGCTACATCTGCAAGCAGTCCTACGTCGACGTCGACGCGTTCTACCACCAGCTGTGCCCGGAGTGCGCGAGCCTCAACCACGCCAAGCGCGACGCCCGCGCAGACCTGACGGGCAAGCGGGCCCTGCTCACGGGTGGGCGCGCCAAGATCGGCATGTACATCGCGCTGAGGCTGCTGCGCGACGGCGCCGCGACGACGATCACCACCCGGTTCCCGCGGGACGCCGCCCGGCGCTTCGCCGCCATGGAGGACTCGGCGGACTGGCTGCACCGGCTGACGATCGTCGGGATCGACCTGCGCGACCCGGCGCAGGTGGTGGCGCTCGCCGACCAGGTCGCGGCGGACGGCCCCCTCGACATCCTCATCAACAACGCGGCACAGACCGTGCGCCGCTCCCCCGGTGCCTACTCCGCGCTGGTCGACGCCGAGCTGACCCCGCTGCCCGCGGGGCCGATGCCGCGGGTCCGCACGCTCGGGCACACGAGCGACGCGCACCCGCGGGCCCTGGCCGGCGCGGTCACCGACCTCACGAGCCCGCCGCTGGCGATCGAGCGCGGCGTCGACGTCGCGCAGCTCGCCCTCACCGCGGAGGCCGCGTCCCTGGAGCGGCTCGTCGCCGGGACCGCGATCGACGCCGGCGGGCTGGTGCCGGACACCGCGGACTCCAACAGCTGGGTGGCCACCGTCGAGCAGGTCGACGCGATGGAGCTGCTCGAGGTGCAGCTGTGCAACCAGACCGCACCGTTCATCCTCGTCAGCCGCCTGCGCGCGGCGATGGCCGCGTCGAGCGCCCGCCGCACCTATGTGGTGAACGTCTCGGCGATGGAGGGGGTCTTCGCCCGCGGCTACAAGGGCCCTGGGCACCCGCACACCAACATGGCGAAGGCCGCGGTGAACATGCTGACCCGTACCAGCGCCACCGAGCTGCTCGACGACGGCATCCTGATGACGAGCGTCGACACCGGCTGGATCACCGACGAGCGCCCCCACCCCACCAAGGTGCGCCTGGCCGAGGAGGGCTTCCACGCACCGCTCGACCTGGTCGACGGTGCGGCCCGGGTCTACGACCCGATCGTGCGCGGCGAGGACGGCGAGGACCTGTACGGCGTCTTCCTCAAGGACTACGCGCCCGCCGCCTGGTAGCCGCTCGCGACGTCGTGCAGGGCGTCCACCAGCGGGGCGAGCTCGTCGACCCCGCGGGCCTCGTCGAGCGCGTCGCGCAGCGCGGCGTCGTGCACCGGTCGGGCCTTGCTCAGCTGCGCGCGCCCGGCGGCGGTGAGCTCGGTGTAGATGCCGCGACGGTCGTCCTGGCACAGCACGCGGGTCAGCAGGCCACGGTCCTCGAGACGGGCGACGAGCCGGGTGGTGGCGCTCGGGCTCAACGCCGCGGCGCGGGCCAGCTGCTGCATGCGCATGTGCCAGCCGTCCTGGCGACCTAGCGCCTCCATGACGGTGTGCTCGACGAGGGAGACCCCAGCCCCCGCCTGGAGCGCCACCTCGAGACGGCCGTCGATCAGGTCGTGCAGCGCCGCGAGCGTGCGCCAGCCCTGCGCACGGATCTCGACGGCGTCGTCGCTGATCCCCATGTGCTCACTCGTCCTCTCGACCGGTGCGCGGCGTCCTCGCGACGCCGGCGGCCCTCCCGGCGCTTTCCGCCCATCTTACCCGCTTGCGCCGATAGTGCGCGTGTGCAACTATTTCTATTGCGCGTGCAACTAGTGCAGACGCACTGATCTTGGCACGACAGACTCTGGGCACGGCGGACACAGCCAGGCCCGGACGACGAGAGGACCACCATGCCCGCAGGACTGATCGCGCTCGCCCTCGGCGGGTTCGGGATCGGGCTCACCGAGTTCGTCATCATGGGGCTGCTCCCCGAGGTCGCCGCCGACCTCGCCGTCAGCGAGGTGCAGGCCGGCTGGCTCATCACCGGCTACGCCCTGACCGTCGCCGTCGGCGCGCTGCTCATGACGGCGGCGCTCCAATGCGTCGACCGCAAGCGCGCGCTCGCCGGGCTGGTGGTGCTGTTCATCGCCGGGAACCTGCTGTCCGCCCTCGGCCCCACGTTCACGCTCGTGCTGGCCGGGCGCATCGTCGCCGCGCTGTGCCACGGCGCGTTCTTCGGCATCGGCTCCGTCGTCGCCGCCTCGCTCGTCCCCGCCGACAAGAAGGCGGGCGCGATCGCCACGATGTTCACCGGCCTGACGGTGGCCAACGTGCTCGGCGTGCCGCTGGGCACGTTCATCGGCCAGGCCTGGGGCTGGCGGACGACCTTCGTCGTCATCGCCGGTGTCGGCATGCTCGCGCTCGCCGGCATCTGGGCGCTCGTCCCGGCGGGGGCCGCACGGCCCGCGGACGGCACCGACGCACCCACGCTGCGCCATGAGATGGCCGCGTTCCGCGAGCCGCAGGTGTGGTGGTCGGTGGTGCTGACGATCCTCGGCGCCGGCGGCATGTTCGGGTCCTTCGCCTACATCGCCTTCACGCTGACGGACGTCTCCGGCTTCGCCTCCTCGAGCGTGCCGTGGCTGCTCGTGCTGTTCGGCATCGGTCTGCTGCTCGGCAACCTGCTCGGCGGCCGCGCCGCGGACCGCTCCGTACCGCGCACCCTCGCGGTGACCTTCGTCGCGCTGACCGTCGTGCTCGTCGCCTTCGCGCTCGGCGCGCAGAGCCGCCCCGCGACCGCCGTCCTGCTGTTCGCCATGGGCGCCTTCGGCTTCGCCGCCGTCCCGCCGCTGCAGCTGCGGATCATGTCCTTCGCCCCCGCCGCGCCGACCATGGCCTCAGGCGCGAACATCGGCGCCTTCAACGTCGGCAACGCGCTGGCCACCTGGATCGCCGGGCTCACGATCGGTGCGGGGCTGGGCTACACGGCCCCGTTGTGGGCGGGAGCGGCGATCACGACAGCCGCCCTCGGGGCGCTCGGCCTCGCCACGCTGGCGCTGCGACGCGCCCGCCGTCGCCGGACGACGCGCACCACCGTCTCGACCACCATCTCGAACGGCGCACCGCCGGCAGGACGTGGCAGTCTGGAAGAGAGCTCGACCATCATCACCCCTGAGGAGATCCCCGCGTGAGCACCACCATCCCCACCGTCCCGCTGTCCCCCACCGTCTCGATCCCGCAGGTCGGGTTCGGCGTCTTCCAGGTACCCGACGACCAGACCCAGGCGGCAGTCGAAGCAGCCCTCGAGGCTGGCTACCGTCACATCGACACCGCGGCGATCTACCGCAACGAACGCGGTGTCGGTGCTGCCGTCGCCGCCTCGGGGATCCCGCGCGACGAGATCTTCGTCACGAGCAAGCTGTGGCCCGCGGACTACGCGGCCGGCGACACCCGGCCCGCGCTCGAGCACTCCCTCACGCTGCTAGGGCTCGACCGGCTCGACCTGTACCTGCTGCACTGGCCGTCCGCCGAGCAGCGCGACTATGTCGGAGCCTGGCAGCGTGTGCTCGCGGCGCAGGAGGAGGGGCTCGTCCGCCAGGCTGGTGTCTCGAACTTCCGTCCCGAGCTGATCGACGAGCTGATCGCGACCTCCGGGACCACACCCGCCATCAACCAGGTCAAGCTCGACCCGACGCTGCAGCAGCGCGGGCTGCGTGCCTACCACGACGCGCACGGCATCGTCACCGAGGCCTACTCCCCGCTCGCGCAGGCCGCCGTGCTCGACGACCCCGCGATCGTGGGGATCGCCGAGCGGCTCGGGGTGACCGCGGCGCAGGTCGTGCTGCGGTGGCACGTGCAGGCGGGGACCGTCGTCATCCCGAAGTCCGTGCACCCCGAGCGGATCCGGACGAACCTCGACCTGTTCTCCTTCGAGCTCACGGCCGACGACGTGACCGCCCTCGACGCCCTCGACGCCGGGGACCCGGTGTGGGACGGGCCGCTGACCTTCAACCCCTGACCCAGCAAACCCCTGACGCGCGACGCCGCGCTGCGAGGTCGGTCGCTCACCGCCCCCGCAGCGCGGCGTCCATCACGTCCGTGAGCGCCCGCAGACCGGGTGCGTCGAAGAGGTCGTCGAGGTGGACCGGGCGGCCCACCTCGTCCGCGAGCGGGATCTTCCAGTTCGGGTACTCCTGGTCGGTCCCGGGCTGGTTCTGGGCCCGACGCTCCCCCACCGCGTCCACGAGCGCGACACCGAGCAGCAGCGACGGCGTCTGGCCGATGAAGGCGTACAACCCCAGCACGACCTCCTCGACCGACGGGTCCGAGCCGACCAGCCCGCGGCGCTGCAGGTCGCGCACCAACGAGTCCCGCTCAGCGAGCGCGGCCGCCCGTTCCTCCTCCACCGGGACCGTCAGCAGTCCCAGGTCGGCCCGGATCTCGACGTGCTCGCCGGCCAGGAAGCCCGCCGTCGGGGGCAGGTCGTGCGTGGTGACCGAGGTGAGCACCGAGCGCCGGAACTCCTGCGGGGGCCGCGGCGAGCCGTCCCAGGACTTCTCGAAGAGCTGGACCGTCGTCCCGAGGACGCCCCGGTCCGCGAGGTACCCGCTCACCCAGGGCTCGACGGTCCCCAGGTCCTCGCCGATGACGACCGCGCCGGCCCGTTGCGCCTCCAGGCACAGGATGCCCACCATCGCCTCGTGGTCGTAGGTCACGTACGCGCCGTCGCGCGCGGAGGCGCCGTCCGGGACCCACCACATGCGGAAGAGCCCGAGCACGTGGTCGATGCGCACCGCCCCGCAGTTGCGCAGGACGGAGCGCAGCATCGCGCGGTACGCGCCGTACCCGTCGCGCTCGAGGGCGTCGGGGCGCCACGGCCGCATCGACCAGACCTGACCGAGCTGGTTGTACATGTCCGGCGGCGCGCCGACGGCGACCGTCGTCGCCAGCAGGTCGTGCTGGATCCAGACGTCAGCCCCCAGAGGGTGCGACCCGACGGCGAGGTCCTCCATGACACCGATCGCCATGCCCGCCTCGCGAGACCGGCGCTGGGCGGTCCCGAGCTGCTCGTCAGCCACCCACTGGAGCCACGCCTGGAACTCGATCTCGTCCGCGAGCTCGGTGCGCGCCCGCCGCGCCCCTGGTGCCTGCGGGTTCTCGTACCCGGTCGGCCAGGCTCCGAAGCCGAACCGCTCGTAGAGCGCGGACCACAGGGCGAAGTCGGCCAGCCCCTGCCCCTCGCTGTCGCAGAAGGCGCGGTAGGCCTCCTCACGGGCGGCGGACCGTGGGACCTGGTGGACGATCCGCAGCGCCGCCAGCTTGGCGGTCCACACGGTGTCGCGGTCGATCCTGCGAGCGTCGTCGTCCAGAGCACGCGCGGGACCGCCGAGCGCGATCACGCCGGCGCGGTCCGCGGCCGACAGGTAGGCGGCCTCGGGGACGTCCTCGACGCGCACGTACCAGGGCGCCAGGAACCGCCGCGTCGTCGGCAGGTAGGGCGAGGGTGTGAGCGGCGCGACGGGCTCGGCGGCGTGCAGCGGGTTGACGAGCACGAAGTCCGCCCCGGCGCGGCGCGCGGCCAGGTGGCCCAGGTCACCGAGGTCGGTGAAGTCGCCGATGCCCCACGAGGACCGTGACCGCAACGAGTACAGCTGCGTCATCAGGCCCCAGGACCGGCGGAGCGGCTCGGGTGCGCGCACGGGGGTGACGACCAGCAACGAGCGGGACTCGCCCGGCACGCTCGGCGTCCGCACGACCAGCCGGTGATACCCGACCGCCAGGGTCCCCGGGATCCGGAAGGTCGCCTGTCCGCGCTCGACGCCGTCGACGACGCGCGAGGGGACCCACACGTCCTGCTGGGCGAGCTCGACCGGCGCGCCACCGTCCTCGGGCTCGACGGCGACCGAGACCGGGTCCCCGTGGTGGACGTAGACGGCGACGTCACGGTCCTGTCCCTCGCGGACCACCACGCTGCCGGGCAGCACGCGCCGCCAACGATCGTCGTCGGCGTGCTCGCGGGCGGCCGCGACGGCCGCGGGCGTGCTCGCGTCGACGTCGAGCGCGGCGAGGATCGCGACGAGGGTCGAGGCCCGGACCTTCTCGGCGGCCCCGGACTGTCCGACGTACTGCGACTGCACGCCGTGCGCGCGTGCGAGCGCGACCAGGTCGCCGTCCGGCAGGTCCTCGGCCGGCGGCTCCGCAGCGGCACCCGTGCTTTCGTCCACAGCGACATCCTGCCAGAACCGCGCCGTGCGAACGCTCCCGCAGCAGCGTGGCCCGAGGCGTGTTGCGGAGCGGAGCGGGCTAGCCTTCCGCTATGACCTCGTTCCTCGTCGACTCGTCCTCGCCCGGTCCCCTGCCCGGTCCCACGCTCG
>Ga0182744_1002100_pt1 | contig 16787 bp, 18 predicted proteins | sample eDN3rd30CKraftMG_FD_128525 | JGI IMG/M metagenome (GOLD analysis project Ga0182744, IMG submission 128525) | Enriched Miracle-Growth compost microbial communities from Emeryville, California, USA - eDNA 3rd pass 30_C Kraft MG (version 2) (version 2) ...
TAACGCCATGTCGATCACTCCATAGCCCTCGCTGAAAACATGCAAGGGAAGGTTGGAACATGGGTCAATTCTCAATGGAAATATCAGGCCACGCTGGGTCAGTTCTCAGTGGCAATCAACACAAAAGCGTTATGACGTGCTTTCCAAGGCCGCTGAAGACACGATTAAGGCCCGAAATGCTGATCCAGCTTCTTATGTGATGAGCGCATTCCCGGCTGTGAAAACGGCTTGGGACAATGCGCAGAATGGCGATTATTCGCAGGCTCTGGCAATGACGGCAGCAGCACAGCAGCGGCTTGGAATTAAAAGCCCGCAATTGCTGCCAAAGGCCGTAGCGGCACAAGCAGTCGATGCGTTCAAAACGCCAGATGTCAATGATCAGCAGAAGCTTACGCCGGTTTCTTCGCTTGTCTTTGCAACCAGTGACCCGAAGCAGCGACAGGCTATTTTCAATCAACTTGTTGAAGCTGGACTGCCTGCCATGACCGAAGGCGCACTTGAAGCGCAGGCCCGTGGCGATACGGGCGCAGCAAGTCGTCTGTTGCAGGCAGCAGTCGTTGATACCTCTAAGCTGCCGAATGACAAGACGAACACACCCGAAGTGATCAGTTCGACGTTGTTCGAAAGCGTCTGGGCGCCGGGTTCTATTGGTGAAGCGTCCTATGGCACGAGCTATGGCGATGCATCCAGTCTTGAGCGTGCGCAGCGCGGTAGCGACCTCTTGAAAAAAGCAGTGCAAATTCGTCTGGCTCAAGGGCAAGATCTGCAATCCGCTGTAAGCGGAGCGAGCAAAGACCTGTTCGGAGACCGCACCGTTTATAAAGGTTCGCGGGGCATCAATGCCAATCTGCCAGTACCAACAGGAACAGACACGGATGCTCTCGGCGCAGGCTTGGACGCATCGAAGGAAAGCTTCCGGCAAGCTCTCACTTCACAAGCCGCGCGCGCCACTGGCCAGCCTACGGACAAGTTTATAGCGGGTCGGGCACCGGAAGGATTGGCAGAAAAGGGCAACATCGACTTGACCGCTCGTCCAGTCGTCAAGAACGATGACGGCTCTATCAGCACAGTTCGTTCCATGTCCTTCAATGAGGATGGCGTTGAAATCCTTATTCCAACCGTATCGCCAGATGGAAAAATTCTATCGGATGACGATGCGATAAAGCTCTACGAAGAAACAGGCCGGCATCTGGGCAAATTCCGCACTGCGGCCCAAGCCGACGCATATGCAGAAGCATTGCACAATCAGCAGGACCGTATGTATTCGGGCGGCTCATCGGTTAAAGCATCGGATGGGAGCCGAGCCATTCTCGATGCGACGGTCAGCAATCGCATCAATGACATCATGGACAATGGTGTTTTTGTGCCGGTGGGCGATGGCGTTGGCTTCCGCGATCCTTACACGGGGTCGCTTGTGGTCGATGACAAGGGCGCTCCGATAGCAATCCCGCTATCACGCATTCTGACTAGCGCCCAGCCATCAGAGCCAGTGGGTCAGCCTGTGCAAGAAGCACCACAATTGCCAGCTGGTCTCGCACCCAATCCAGCCGATACATGGGATTTCATGTCGCTTCCAACCGGAAATAATCAATGACGTTTACGTTTATTCCCGGCCCGAACGGACAGGGCATGACTGATCAGGACTTTCTAACGTCCGCTTTCGATCAGCCCATGTCTCTGGGGTCGACGTTCTGGGATCAGGCAAAAGGCGGCTTGCTGGATAGCTTTGGACTGGGAACGGCTGTTCGGTCATTCTCTTTGCCCATCAGCCCAGACGAACAGCGTCGAGCAGGTGTTGAGCCAACGGCGGCATTGACGCAAGATCAGTACAAGGCCAGCCCCTATTTCCGCGACAACGTGCCGTGGGATGCGAACATGACCGAGGATCGGGCGGCGGCTTTGGCCGACATGTCCGATGCGAGGAAGGTCCGCGAATTCTACAGCCAGAAGCGCCCGATTACAGCGTTCTTCGGTAACCTCGCAGGATCGGCAACGGACCCGATCAACTATATTCCGTTCGCCGGGGAAGCCGTCATGGCCGCCAACACGGCGCGGTTTGGACGTGTGGCGGGGCGTGCGCTGACATCAGCATTCGACGCGGCAGCAAATACCGCTGTCGCAGGCGCGCTGACATCACAGTCACGCGGCAATCTCGGTGACGATGTTTCACTGCAAACCACTGTCTCACAGATAGCTATGGCGGCGCTAATCGGTGGAGCGTTTGGCGCGGTACAAGGTTCTGGCATCGGTGGGCGGATTGCAGATCGCGTACGTAACCGCTTCGGTCGCGAACTGCCTGACACTGTAAGAGCCGATATTCAGGAGCGTCTTGCAACACTCGACAATGTGCAGACGGCGCGCGTAGCATTGAATGACGCGATTGACGGCCTTGTTCGTGATGGCGAGGTAAGGCTTTCCGAAGCAAGCAAGGGTTTTGTTGCTGATATGGCAAATCGGGAGTTGCCAAAAGCTGCCATTGCCCGGATCGCAAGAGAGTTGGAGCCAGAAGCATTTGACCGGCTCGACAATCTGAACCGCACGTTCGACATCAACGATGCTGAAATCAAACGCCTGACAAGCCAAGCCACAGATAACGAGCGATACGGGGCAACCCGCGCACAGATGATACAGGCCGACCAGATGGCCGAGCGTCTGCAACAGGCAGAACAGGCCATTGAACGGGCATCATCGGACAAAGAGAGGGCTTCGGCGGTTGCTCGCAGGGATAGCATTAGGAATGATCTGCGAAAACATCTCGACGGGATAGACGATAATATCGTTGCCGAGATTGAGGGAATTGACGAAAGCCTCCGTGCAAGACGTGCTGCGCAAGAGCCGGTTGCCATGGAACGTGAGCAGCTTCAGCGCCGAACCCAAGAGCTTAACGCTCAGGCGCGAGACGTGTTCTGGGGGCAGGAAACGCAGGCGCGCAATGCCAGAATTGCGACCGGCGAACCCGAGCCAGTGAGGCAAGACGGTGCATCAATTTTCGAAGTCCCTGCACCGCGAGATAGTTTGGGCCAGACTGGTCCTGCATTGTCCGTCGACAATAGCGTGCCGGAAGTTCCGTTCAATAAGCCATTGGCCGACGCCCAGAAGCGCGTAGGAACACCGGAGACATACCGCGCCATGGCCGAACAATATCGTGTTGATCCGGCTACGGGTGACTTCGCTGAACTGCCAGAGATAGAGCAGCTTCGTGCTGAAGGTCGTTTGACGCCAGAGGATGAGGCCGCATTGGTCGAAGCTGACGAAACCTTAAAAAATGCAAATGGATATGCTGAAGCTTTGAAGGCTTTTGCTAACTGTGTGATCTGATGGCAGATAATGATTTCGTCCGGTCCTCTTGTTACGGTGCTGCGGCCAATGCCGCAAAAGCAGTCGGGGCAGAGTTAAGTGATCGCGATTTGGCATCAGCATTTCGCGCTGCTCGTGACGAAGCAGAAAAGCTAAAGGCGGCAGGCATCACAGATAATGTGCAGGACAGGGTAAAGTCGCAGACGGAGGCACAGGCAGAACGTACTCGCGTGGCGGCTGCTCTCCAAAAGCGCCATGCTGCTTTGAACATTCTGGCTCGTGATAAACTGGAACAGACGCTTGAAGCGTTTAAGTCCGCTGGCTTGTCTCCAAGGAATTCATTGCTGGCTCTCATGGAAGGATCGCAGCAGGGAGTAGAAGGTGCCCGCAATTCGGTCTATGCGCGCCGCCTTGGATATGAGGCAAGCTATGTCGGCGGCATGATGTCGGAGATAGCGCGGGATCGGCCATACCTCGTGAATATGCTGGCGGATAAGCGCCTTTCTGATGATGTGTTCCGCGAAATGGCTGAATTGCGCGAAGGCGGCAAGCCCGGTGTGACGGGTAATGATGATGCGAAGTACCTGGCTGACATATTCTCAAAACATGTCGAGCTAAGTCGAACGGAACTAAACCGGCTTGGCGCGGCCATTGGAAAGCTTGACGGGTGGGCGGGTGCTCAAGTTCATGATGACTTGAAGATGATTGCAGCCGGGAAAGATGCATGGATTGACGCAATCGGCCCGATGCTCGATCTCAATCGTTCATTCCCCGATGCATCGAACGCAAATGAAGTGCGCGAAATCCTGAGCGACATCTATGACACGATAGTCACGGGCATCCCGAACAAGGCGACAGCCCGCGAGAAAGGCCAGCGCGTAAACCCAGCCAATCTGGCGAAGTCCCTCGGCAAAAGTCGCATAATGCATTTCAAGAATGCTGAAAGCGCAATCGCATATCGAGATGCATTCGGCTATGGAAACTCGATCTATGGCATCATGGCGCATCAGCGTAGGGCCGCAAATCTTGCCGCTCAGATGGATATGTTCGGTCCGAACCCGGAACTGATGTTCAATAGCCTTGTCGAAGGTGAGCGCCGTAAGATTCGTGATAATGCTTCTCTATCGCCGGACCAGAAGAAAAAGCAGATTGAGACGCTTAATGCAGATGCTGGCCCGCTTCGCTCAGCTTTCGATGTTATGTCCGGTGCGATCAGCCGCCCTGGTAATGTCACGGCGGCCAAAGTTTCAAACGATATTCGCGCTGTTCAAAGCATGGCGAAGCTGGGCGGTGCAGTAATCACTGCTATGCCAACCGATGTTGTGGGCGCTGCGCAGGCTTCGATGTTCCGCGGCGAAGGATTCTTCAACGGCATGGTCAAGCAGATCAGCGGTATTTTGCAGGGCCGTCCGAAAGGCGAGCAGGCCGAACTCTCTTTCATGCTGGGCGAGGGCTTTGACAGTCTGATTGGAGAAGTTCTGTCGCGTGGCATTGCTCATGACGGCCCGATTGGAAAGATGAGCAAGCTTACCGAGAGCTTTTTCAAATGGAACGGCTTGAACTGGTGGACGGATGTAGGCCGTTCTGTCGTCGGGCGTACTGTAGCTGCTGAGATGGGAATGCGCTCTGGCTCTGCCTTCGCTGACCTGCCCGCAGGTTATTCGCATCTTCTCGGCCTGCATGGCATCGGTGAAGCGGAATGGAATGCTATCCGCCAAACCGTGAAGAAGGAAGTCAACGGCAATCAGTATATCACGCCAGACGCTATTCGAGATTTGCCAGACAGTGCAGTCGAGGGCTTGGTTCAGTCTCGCCTTACTACGGCAAAGACGCCAGAGCGCCGCGCCGAAATTATTGCAGAAGGAAAGCGCGAGCTTGAGCTTTCTATGCTGCGGTTCGTGGCCGACGAAACGAACTACGCCATCATTGAGACGGACGCGGCGAGCCGCCGAATTTCGACGCTTGGCACAAGGCCGGGAACATTTGCCGGTGAAGCCGCTCGTTTTGTGATGCAGTTCAAGGGATTCCCGATTGCCTTTTCACAGCGGGTCATTGGGCGATCCCTGTTTGCAGGTCGAGGCGCGTCGAAATATCAGCGCATGCTTTCGAACTTGCCTCATTTGGGTTCGCTCATCGCTGGCCTTTCAGTGGCGGGCTATATGGCCATGACAATGAAGGATCTGGCGAAAGGCTACTGGCCTCCACGTGACCCGATGGACCCGAAAGTCATGACCGCTGCTTTGACGCAGGGTGGGGCGCTCGGCATCTATGGCGATTTCCTGTTCGGTGAGGCAAATCGGTTTGGATCTGGCGCATTGGAAACTTTCTCCGGCCCATTCATTGGAACGCTAAGCGATCTTGTGAATATTCCTCTCAAGGCGAGAACCGCATTTGAAAAAGGCGAGAGGCCGAAGATTGCAGGCGACCTGCTCAATCTGACGCTAAACAACACGCCCTATATCAATCTGGTCTATGCGCGTCCGGCACTTGACTATGCGTTTATTAATTCGCTGCGGAACTGGGCAAGCCCCGGATACACGAACCGACTGAACAAGAACCGATTCAAAGAATACGGTCAGAGGCCTGTAACAACCCGTACCCTATTGACAGACCTATCGCGATAGCGATGGCCCACATCAATAGCGTATTGCCGACAAGGAGCTTCATCCCTTCCCATCCTTGGACGATGAAGCCGACGCCAGCAAGAAAAACAACGAGCCAGAATATGCCAAAGGGCAGGGCAAATGAATTCGGAAGCAAGCGTGCTTCTACGATGTACCCGCCGCAAACGGCCCAGATGAGAATGAAAACGGCGAACTGAATAAACTTCACGGTGTCTGAACTCACAGACATCTCCTTTGTTTTCATCGCCGCCAGTGATTCTAGCCAACAAAACTCGAAAGTCTACAGCCGTCCTTCACAGGGCGGCTTTTTTCATGGAGCCTTCCATATGACATCTATCCAGATCGACCGCCTTGACGGGCTAACCTCCTCTGTCGCTTACAAGGGGCCATGCCGTGTAGCAACTACGGGCAATATCCTGCTGTATAATTTACAGACGGTGGACAGCGTGGCGCTTGTTTCTGGTGACCGCGTGCTTGTCAAAGATCAAACAAGCGGCAGTGAGAATGGGATTTACCGTGTTGATACCGGCCCGTGGCAGCGCGTGCGCGACTTCAACAAGACGCGGGACGTGGTTCGCGGGACACGTGTTGTTGTCAATGAAGGCACGGCGAACGCGGGCCTTGAATGGGAAGTTGTCACCGATAATCCGATCAATGTGGGGACTACGTCAATTCAATGGCGTATTGTTGCCGGATCTGCTGGCTCTGGCGGAGTTCTGGTCTTCTCGACTAAAGCGCAGATGGATGCATATCTCACTGCGGATGCGAACACAGTAGCCTATGTCATCGCGGATAGCACGTCATCGAACAATGGAATTTATCAGAAGCAGGGGGCTTCCGGCTCCGGCTCTTGGCTGAAAATCGGGGATCAGGCTGGCAGCGTTATTCGATTGCTTAATTCCGGGGCGGGCACGGCAAATGCCATTGTCGCGGCGACGAGCCAGAGCATTCCAGGTAATGCATACCGCGCGATCTTTCTGCTCAATATTACTGCTGCAAATACCGGAAACGTGACGCTTTCGGTGAATGGGCAGAGTGCGGCGCAAGTTCTTGATAATCTCGGATCGGAACTCGCTGCGGACTACCTTAAGCCCGGGATGATCCTCGCCATTGCGTGGACCGGCTCTGCCTATCGAACGATCACCGACGCAGCTTCATTGATGGCGTCAATCGCGGCAGAAAGATTGGCGCGCATTGCTGCCGATGATGCCGAGCGTGCTGCTCGCATCGCCGGTGATCAAAATCTGCAAGCCCAGATCGACGGCATTAATTCCGAACTTGATGAATTTGGCAGCATGGTCGCTCGCGCTGAAGCCGCAGCGGATAGCGCAGAGAACTCCGCAATCGTCGCGCAGGACCTTGTTGAAGCCGCAACATCGGGCTTCATCGGTTTCCAAGACGGACTTGGTTACGACTGGGGCTGGATCTCGGACGAGACAACTTACTTCGACCGAGACTGGGGCAGTATCGCCGCCTGACCAATTCTCACAATCTGACGTTCAGCGCCGCCTTTCAGGGCGGCTTTTTATTGCCTGAAAGGAAAACCGAATGAGCACTCAGGTTCAGCATCGCCGGGGCACTGCCGTAGAGCACGAAGCCTTCACTGGCGCGATGAGCGAAATCACGCACGACACGACCGGAAATAATTTGCGTGTCCACGATGGCGCGAAGGTTGGCGGCTATCGCACATTGATGGAGCAGGAGCTAGGTGTTGCAGGCGGCATTGCTACGCTCGACAACACCGGCAATGTTCCAGAGGCGCAGCTTGGCAATGTTCCGAAGTCTTATGATTACGCGAGCACTGTGGCATTGTCTGAAGCGGAAGTGCCTGCCGCTATCACGTATTTGCGTACTGCGGGCTATTCAGTGGTGGGTGATGGTGGCGGTGCTCTCTACAAGCGCGTTTCGTCAGCGCCATCGCATGCTGGGAAAGTTCAATCGGCTGATGGTGCATGGTGGGAATATGTGCCGGAGAACGGTCGCATTAACGCCAAGTGTTTTGGTGCGAAGGGTGACAATTCCTCCAATGATACGACCGCTCTAAACAATGCGATTGGGGCGGTAAATCTTGGGCTTGGTCATACCATATTCATTCCAGCCGGGCGTTATCTGGTTTTCTCTACGCTGGGATATACGAACACAACGCCGGGTACTGCGGGGATAGCAATTGAGGGCGAAGACCCGACGACGACGATCTTGGTCTATTCTGGTAGCGGCGACTGCATTTCGTTCACGATGGGGGCGAATACCTATCGAGATACAAACCGCGTAGCGATCAGAAAGCTAGGTATTCTGGCGGCTAATACAAAGCCCAATGCTACAGGCTCCGCTATCTCGGTCTATAGATCCGCTGTAAGCTCGGTCACTCCCGGAAACCTGTTTGAAGATTTGTACATCTGGCAAGATCAAAGAGCGTGGGCGAATGGCATCTATCAAAGCAATTCTCAGGAAAGTTGGTTCAACCGCCTTTACATCATGCTCATTAACAACGAGCAGGGTTCGGCTATCCGTATTGAGAACTCGGCCACTCAGTCGTCATTTGGCGTCTTCTTTAAAGATTGCTCTTTCAACGGCGGTCAGTACGGTATCTATGCGACAGGTTGGGTTGAAACTGTCGTGGTTGATGGATGCCTTATTGTTGGTCAGGTGCGGCCAATTTTTCTCGACGCGTCAACCGTCTCTGTAGGAAATCCGCACTTCACAATGACCAACTGTCATGTGAACGCTAAGGAGCATACGATCTATACCGCGAAGTGGCGGACGATCTTCATTGCCGGCTGTGACATCTATTCTGGTGTAGGGTCTGGTGATACGGCAGGGAAAAACATTATTTGCAGCAATGCTTCATATGTCAAAATTACAGGTAGTAAACTGGATAATGGCGCGGCTGGTAGTTTCCAACGTGACGGCATTTCTTTTGATACGGTTAGTCAGTATCAGGTAACAGGTTGTTCGATATCTAATATATCTGGAACCGGAATATCTATTTCAGGGGCGCCATCGGTAACAGGTACATTAAGTGATAATATCATCGAGGGATTTGTTGATGGTACGCCGAACGGAACTGGAATTTATGCACAGGGCACAGCCGGGGCGACTGTAGCTAGCGGAAATATAATAGATTACTTCGCTGTTCCAATTTCGTTCGGAGGGAGCAATTGCATTGTATCCAACAATCTTGCACGTAACTGCACTTCCTCGTTCTCGAACACGGGCAGTGGTTCAATCACTGTAAACAACATCGGTTAATGGATTGCAGCAATCGCCCGATCACGAATTCAATACTATAATTTGGCGGCGCAAGGCCAAATTTCTTATCCCAACTCATGCTCGATGTGCTAGGCAAAATCCATGATTTGGATATTGTCTCCCATAATTGTGCTGTTGGTGTTAGCTGTTCGTGCAGTAGACGTGTTTCCACCCAGGTTCTGGGCGGAAGATTTGCCGATATTCGTTCATGCTGCGCAATGGGACGGTGCGGCATCAATTATCCATCCATATGCAGGTTATCTGCATTTTATTCCGCGAATCATTGCCTATGCCGGTACATTATTGCCTGTCGAAGTTTTGCCAGAGTGGTTCTTGGGTGGTGTGCTGTTAGTGACCGCTTGGTGCGCTGCTATCATCGCACGATCCATCGGAGGGTTCACCGGCATTGCTGCATCGCTTGCTCTCGTGCTTGCATCGGGATGGAACGAGCCAATCGGGAGTATCACTAATTTACAGTGGCTTACGGCACCCACTTTGTTGGTTTTGTCATTGCGCCCAGCCACCATTGCTCACTTTGAAGGGATAACCTTTGCTGTTGTTGCTAGCTTGACCGGCCCATTCTCGGTAGCGTTCGGGCCGATTTTTGCGTTTCAGTCAGTCCGGTCGTATCTGTCGAGTAAATCTATTAACTGGGTCGCTCTTATTGCTTTGTTTGGCGGCGTCATACAATTTCTGTTCGTAGTGACGACATATGAGTCGACCGCTAAAACTACCGATCCCCATTTTTTATTTGTTTTTGGAAGATTACTTCAACTTGCAGCCGGGAACGGCGTAAGCGGAATTGTGGTCTTCTTACTGATAGCAGGAATGTCGTGCTTGGGTCGCAGCGGACGAATAGATAGATTTTTGCTGATCTTCGCTGTTGGGACGATTAGCGCTATGGCTGCTGCCAAGTTCCAATATGAGTATCAACTCTTTGCGAGTGGAGAAGTTGGGCAGCGATACTGGTATATCCCTTCCATCCTTTTGATGGTGTGTGCCGCGATGACTGCAAAGCAAAACATTGGTCTGCTTAGATGGTTGGCCGTTGCTTGTTTTGTTGCAATACCTTTGTTGGATATTGCAAACGCCGGCTGGGTTCGTCATTGGAACTGGACTTCTGACAACTGGAAAAGAGCAGTGGCACAATCATACATCGCCCCCGTTGGGTATAAATTCGCTCCTGACTGGTTGGTAACTCTTAAAGACGGGTCAATCGAGCATTAGCGCTATTCAATTGAACTCAGCTGCTACGTGCGAAATTAAGTAAAATCACCGTATCACCATCTTAGAAGGCCTCGCATCAGCGTGGCCTTTTCTTTTGCCTAACAATCTGAGGGTCTTATGAAACTCGTTTCCGACTGGAAGCGGGTGCTCGCGTGCGCGTGGAGCATCCGTTTGCTTTTGCTCGCCGGTATTCTTTCCGGCGTTGAAGTCGCGTTGCCGCTAATCGGTAACGCGCTCCCCATCCCAACCGGCGCATTTGCTGCCCTGTCGCTGTTCATCACGGCGGGGGCTTTTGTCGCGCGCATTGTTTCACAGAAGGAATTCAGAAATGAAGAGTAAGCGGGCAAAGGGTGCATTGGCTTCGGGCCTTGGCCTTGTAGCACTGACTGCAACTTATCTCACGGTCCCATGGGAGGGCGTCGAGAACAAAGCCTATTGGGATAGCCTCGGTAAAGTCTGGACGGTCTGCGCCGGCGAAACCAAGGGCGTGAAGAAGGGGGATTACTATTCTGACGCCAAGTGTCTCCAGATGCTGCAAAAAAGGCTGGAGAACGATTTTCACAAGCCGCTCCAGAAGTGCATCGTCACATTCGATGCCGCACCGATCAGCGTTCAGGCTTCCATGCTCGATCTGTCGTACAACATCGGCACTGGCGCCGCTTGCTCATCCTCGGCAGCAAAGCGCATGCGGGAAAAGAACTGGCCAGCTGCTTGCAATGCCATGACCTTGTTCAACCGGGCAGGTGGCAAGGTTGTCGAAGGTTTGAAGAAGCGCCGGGAATATGGAGATGCACAGCGTATCGGCGAGCTTGAGCTTTGTCTGGCGGGGCTGAAGTGATGTTCGGCCTGCTCGACTACGTCAAGATTGGAGCAGGCGTAGCGGCTGGTGTCGTGCTGATGCTCGGCTTTAATCTGCTCATTAATGACCCATCGATCAGGCGCGAGGCACGGCAAGGCTACGTCCTCGAAGCACAGAAGATCGCCCTCGAAGCGCAACTGGCGGAGCGTGACCGCCAGATCAAGGCCGGTCAACTCGTTATCGAATCATATCAGGAACAACTCCGCAATGCTCGCAGGGCTGAGCAGGAGCGCATTGAACAGACCGAACAGGAGATTGCGGACTATGAAAAGAAACTGGCTGCGGCGGGCCGGTCTTGCCTGCTTAATTCCGATGATATTGAGTGGATGCGCAAGTGACGCGTTGCGCAATGCGGCAACTGAACAGGGCAGGGCACAGGCGGGCATAACCCTTCCTCCTTATCCTGAAGACTGTCGCAAGAAAGAAGCACATGCGCCCTTGGTCGAAGGCGGCGAAGTTCGCTCGACCCTGAAGCGCGAGCGCGAAGCCTTGAAGCGCCAGAACAGCCGCACTGATCGGTGTGCTACGTTTTATGATGGCGTTGCGGAGGGGCTTAAATGACCACTCCTGTGCAAGACACACGCGACCGCGTTATCCGCCTTGAGGAACGACTGAAATCTTTCGAGGAAAAGTTCGATGAGCAGTCGAACAAGATCGATGAGATGTATGAACTGCTCACGAAGGCAAAGGGCGCGAAGCTCGCCCTTATCATGATCGCCGCACTGGCAGGCGCAATCACAACAAAAGTCATTCCCTTCATAAGCCAGTTCTGGCCTCGTTAACACTCGACAGGCGGCGGTGTAATGGCTCTCCCACACGAAACCCTACAAGAGGCCGTTGATCTTGTACGAGAACACGGCACGATTATCGCAGCTTCCCGCGCATCGGGAATAAAGCGCTCCACACTTCAGGATCGGGTATTCAAGGCAAAGGCAGCAGGGCTTTTCTCCCCAGTCCAGCCTATCCCCGGTTTTGATATCTCCCGCTATTCCTCAACTGTTCGAAAAGGGCAGGTGGTCAGTGAAAGCATCCAGCAAAAGCCATCAGAGGCTATGGGCCGCTTTAATGTGCCTGACGGACATTACGTTAAAGGTGTGTCTGCTCTTGTGGATGCTGAGGGGAACGTCAAGCAGCAATGGCTCAAAACGGGGATGGACCCGAATGCGCTCGATATTGTCGAGGCTGTTCGGGATGTGATTTCCGACTATGTCGGAGCATCGCACCTCATTCCAGAGCCGGAGATTTCGCACGATAACACGTTCACCGTGATACCGCTCCCAGACTGGCATATCGGGCTTATGGCGTGGGCTAGAGAGACAGGCGAGAATTACGATTTGAAGATCGCCCGCGAGACGATCATGCAAGCCATGGTCAGCGTCATCAATCAGTCTCCTCCTTCTTCATATGGCATAATTCTTGGCCTTGGCGATATGCTGCATTTCGACGGCTACGAGCCAGTGACGAGTCGATCCGGTAACTTTCTCGATGCTGACGGGCGTTATCCGAAGGTACTGCGAACTGCTCTCGACATGGTGCGTTCAACGGTCGATCTTGCCTTGCAGAAGTTCCGAACGGTCGAAGTCCGCATTCTCCCCGGCAATCATGACGATCAATCAGCCGTGGCTCTCTCGCTGGCGTTCAGCCTATTCTATGAAAACAACGAGCGCGTCACCTTTGATGACAGTCCGTCGCGGTTCTGGTGGAAGCGGATAGGCAAAGTTTTCCTCGGCGCCACACACGGCGATAAGACCAAGATGCGCGATCTTCCCTTGGTCATGGCCGCTGATAACCCGCAGGATTGGGCGGACAGCACGTATCGTCGCGTCTACACGGGGCATATCCACCACGAAAGTGCAATCGAGGAAGGTGGCGTTCTCGTAACCTCAATGCGTTCTCCCGTCGCCAAAGACGCCTATCATTCGTTCAGCAAGTACAGATCGGGACGCAGTGTATATTCAGACACATACGATGTGTCCGGGCGCATGGCATCATCCGTTAAAGTGAATCTGTGAGATGACACCCAATGAGTTTGCCGAATACCTTCTTTCCAAAAACAACGGGGACGCGCTTCAGGCGCTCCACGAAGCCTGCGAAAGCATCGCGTGGCTCAACCGATACTGTGTCTCATCAGGATATATCCGCCGCGATCCGAGACCTCCAGCCGATCAGGCGAGGGGATGAGATATTCATTACGATAAATGGCGAAGAAATGAAGCTTTCACCGATGCAGGCAAACCTGATCATGCGGGCGTGGGTTGAAGCGGTCGGTGGGGCGCTCGTGGCTATTCGTCCGGGTCAGTCCCGGTCTCGCCCTTCTGAATAGCATTCGCTGCTTCAACCATAGCGTTCGCAGCTTCGATCCTACCCCACCCTGCTGCTTCTGCCGCGTCTAATGCTTCAACAAGCATTGCGGCAATCATTTCCTGCAAATCCATATCCCGGTCAGGATAGCCGCCTTCATGCTTTGGATTGATCATTAAATCCTCCCTAGGTCCACTCTAGGAAGGTAGGGCGCTTATCGTTTCCGTCCAGCCAAGGCGTCTTCGCCTTCTTGCTTATGCTCCCGGCAGAACCAAAGCTGTCCGTAGGCGGTCTGATATCCAAACGTCCCCCACGCCTTACAGCCCTTCGAATCGCAATAATGCTCAAAAAGCTTGCCGCCTTTCGCTGCAACTGCATTCTCGCTCTTGTATCCGCTCATTTGTACCAAACCCCGCCTTCCCAATTATATGGCCGGTTGAACTCCAGCCGCTTGGTGACACGAAGCTCTTCGAACATCCGTTTCACCAGATCCACAACTTCATCCTTGCTGTCGCATGACCCGTAGGGCGGCTTTTGAAACGGGCAGATGGGCATAACGAGCGCCCACCGCCAAGCCCCGCGGTTCGGGCCAAAATTATTTCGAATGATCCGGCAGAAATCACCCCAATCAGTGTAGGCGATAAAGTCATTATGGCACGTCTGGCCGCCGATCACGGTTCGCTTCCATTTCAGAATTATCATTTTTCAGGCAGCCCGTAACTGATGAAGTTGCCATCCTTATTCCCGCACTTGCTGCAAACAAGCCTAGGCTCCAGCTCTTCAAGCGTCTTCCACTCTCCAAATCGTGCGGCCATCAACGGCGCGGATTTCTCAAAATGATGCTGGCAACGCGCACAGGTGAACCTCACCACGTGCTGAAGTCGCAGCTCGCGCAGAACTGTTCGCATGGTCATTGGTGTTTGTGTGTTGTCGTTGGCTATCGCCGTTTATGTTCTTATTTTGTTCACTGCGGCGAAAGAGTCAACAACGAACTTTGGTCAAGCGGGAAGACCGTTGCAAAAAGTCCCACGAAAATCACTGTGAGACGATCAGCAAAATAGGTAACCAATTGTATCTGTTTGGGAATTAGCGCTCAGGGAACTTTTCCCCCAGTCAAGTGCGCTACCGGGCTGCGCTACGCTCCGAGCCGGGGAAAGCCTTAGAATGCAAAGGTATTTTCCGCAAGCCCTAAAAGTGGCAAAAAGGCAAAATGCGCACAATTGATATCTGGAAAACTACCAGTACCGCTTAAGTCCGCGGGGCGAACAGGATGATGCAGGTGCCTGCCAGAGCCACGCAGGCTCCGGTGATATCCCAGCGATCCGGCTTTGCGCCTTCGGCAATCCATATCCATAAAATGGAGGCGACAATGTAGATGCCGCCATAGGCCGCATAGGCGCGGCCCGCCGTATCGCTCTCGATCAGTGTCAGGCAGTAGGCGAAGAGCGCCAGCGACGCCATACCGGGAATGAGCCAGAGCGGCGATTTATCGAGTTTCAGCCACGCCCAGAAAGCAAAACAACCGGCGATTTCGCAGATTGCGGCGGCGGCATAGGTGATGAACTGCAAGTGGGCTCCTATGCTTGTGCTGGCTGGCGGACGACGGGCCGGGAATTTTGACGCCGGTATTTATATTCAAGCCCGGCGCAACCCCAGATGATCCCGAACAGCAGATAGAAATGCCGCCAATGATCGGTGTCGATAACATTGCCGATCAGCACATGCCCCAGATAGGTCGCATAAGCGCAGAGCAGATAAGGCTGCCACGGCCTGTTGCGGAAAAGCTGGCGAAAGCCGATGCCAAGCGTCATGAATGTCAGCGTGACGAAAGCCACAAAGCCGACCCAGCCATAATCGAGCGCGGCTTTGAGCCAGTTGTTATGCGTGTCTTCGCCGAACATCGGACCGAACTCCAGCGGGCCGATGCCGAGCGGATGCTGGGTGGCAAGCACCATGCCATACCAGTGGCGGGCAAAGCGCCCCATACGATCCGCGTCATAGCTTTGTTCGAGTTGCGCGCGCTGCAGAAAGAAATCGCCGATGCCGGGGATTTCGATGAGGATCAGCAGCCCGATCACCACAGCGGCAACCGCCAGCAAGGACAGCACGATGAGGCGCAGGCGAAAGCGGTTATTGTTGGTTTGTAGGAACAGGGTAAGCAGGATTACCATGCAGGCGAGGGGCACCATCGCCCAGGCTGCGCGCGAAAACGAGAACAGCACGCCGAGCGTCAGGATGGCGGCAGCAGGCAGATAGACCAGCATGTCGCGCGCACGTCCGCTGAGGATGCGGTAGACCGTCCAACTCAACGGCAGAATAAGAAATGGACCGAACACGTTCGGGTCCTGAAACGCGCCTTTGGCACGCCCGTAGCGCGTGAAGAGATCGGCACCGGGGAATAGACTGAGATAGCCCGCAATACCGAGAAAGGCGGCGATCAGGCCGACAAACAGATAGGCCTTGAAGATCGTTTGCAGCCGCCGGTAATCCATCTCGATCATTGCGGCAAAGAAAACCGAAGTGAAGGCGAGGAACAGCGAAACGGCGATATAAAGCGGCGCGTTTTTGAGGTCGGCCATCTGTAAGGTCGAAAGGACCCCGCCAAAGTTGAAGACCGCGAGGATAGCCAGCAGAACGAGGTTGGTTCGGCTCAGGCGAAGTCCGAACAGCAGCGCAATAGCAATCAGCCCCGCCATATAAACTTCATAAGGCGCAGGTTCGCTCAGCACGAAACCCAGCAGAAACACGCCCAACCCAACTGCGAAGTTGACGATCAGGCGGTTCAGCGCCCGGCGTTGATGCTCCGTCGCGCCCCGGGGGGGCGCTGAATTGCGCATCGGCGCAACTATGGGCACTGCCTGGCTCAATAAGCGTTTTCCGTGTTGAGAAGGCGAATGGGTGTCAGGAAGAGAATCTTGAGATCAAACCAGAGCGACCAGTTTTCGATGTAATAAAGGTCGTATTCGGTGCGCATCATGATCTTCTCTTCATTGTCGATCTCGCCGCGCCAGCCATTGATCTGGGCCCAGCCGGTTACGCCCGGCTTGACGCGGTGGCGTGCGAAATAGCCATCGACCACTTCATTATAGAGAAGATTGTTGGAATGTGCCGCCACCGCATGAGGGCGCGGGCCGACCAGCGATAGCGATCCGGCAACGACATTGAAGAACTGCGGCAGCTCGTCAATGGACGTCTTGCGGATGAAGCGTCCGACGCGGGTCACGCGCGGA
>Ga0182744_1002101_pt1 | contig 16786 bp, 14 predicted proteins | sample eDN3rd30CKraftMG_FD_128525 | JGI IMG/M metagenome (GOLD analysis project Ga0182744, IMG submission 128525) | Enriched Miracle-Growth compost microbial communities from Emeryville, California, USA - eDNA 3rd pass 30_C Kraft MG (version 2) (version 2) ...
AGCGGGAGCCGAACGGTGACCGTCGTTCCTTCCCCGTCCCTGGAGCGCAGCTCGACGGCGCCGCCCATGGAGCGCACGCGGTTCATCACCGCGTCTATGCCGACGCCGCGGCCGGAGATCCCGGTGACCCGCTCGGCCGTGCTGAACCCCGAACGCGAGATGATGCGAACCAGCTCGTCGTCGGAGAGATCGGTGCGCGAGGCATCCACGAGTCCCGCCTCCTGCGCTCTGGCGAGCACCTTCGCCCGGTTCACGCCGCGCCCATCGTCGCTCACGCGGATGGTCACCGTCGAGCGTTCGCGGGCGACGCTCAGTTCGAGCGCGCCCTTCGCCGGCTTCCCCGCCGCGACGCGCTCTTCGGGCGACTCGATTCCGTGGTCAACAGCGTTCCTGAGGAGGTGAGTGAGCGGGTCGCCGATCTCCACCAGCATCGACCTGTCCAGCTCGATCTCGTTCCCCACGATCGTGAACGACACGTCCTTTCCGAGTGCACGCGCCGAGTCGCGCACCAGCCGCGGGTAGCGATCGAAAACCTGTCCCACGGGAACCATGCGACAGAGCATGATCTCGTCCTGCAGTTCGCCGATGAGCCGTGAGGCCTGCGCCATCGCTTCGCCGAGCGCGCCGTCGTCGATCGGTGCGACGAGTCCCGCGAGACGACCGCGCGTGATCACGAGCTCGCCCATGAGGTTCATGAGCTTGTCGAGCCTCCGGAGATCGATCCTCACGCTGCGGGTGGCCGACGGCGCGGGCCTCGCCGCCTGCTCGTCGCCCCCACTTCCTCCGTTCGCGCCTGCGGCCGATCGCGAGCCGGCGCCGCCCGCGGCACTCCCGACGTCGCTCCCTCCCGCTGCGGCGGAGGCGCCGCCCGAGAGTCCCGCAACCCGGAGCCTTTCCATCAGCGCCCCGAGCTCGAGCTGCTCCCCTTCCCCCTTCACCGACCTCTCCACTGCGATCTCTAGCGCATCAGCGCATTCGAAGAGCGCGTCCATGAGCGCCGGCGTCACCCCTTGCTCCCCGCGCCGCACGCGATCCAGCACACTTTCCATCTCGTGCGCCAGATCCGCGACCACCTGATATCCCATGGTCGCGCTCATCCCCTTCACCGTGTGCACCGCCCTGAAAATTGCGCGCACCGGCTCCTCCGCCCCTGGCTCGCGCTCGAGCTCGAGGAGGTGCTGATTCATCGCCGAGAGGTAGTCCCTGCTCTCGGAGAGGAAGAGGTCGGAGTATTTGCTGAGATCCATGCGGGGGATAGTTGGTCGCGAGAGGAAACAGGAGACAGGCAACAGGAAACAGAAACTGCCTTCGGTTCGATGGTCGCGAAGACAGGAGTCGCTACCTGTCTCCTGTTTCCTGTTTCCTTTTCAGCTCATCCCAGCACCCTCTGCACCGCCTCCAGCACGCGACTCGGCTGGAAGGGCTTGACGACGAAGTCCTTCGCGCCGGCCTGGATCGCCTCGACGACGAGTGCCTGCTGGCCCATGGCGCTGCACATGAGGATCCGCGCCTCGGCGTCGAACTTCGTGATCTCGCGAACCGCGTCGATGCCGCCCATGTCGGGCATGACGATGTCCATCGTGACGAGATCCGGGTGCAGTTGCTTGTAGCGCTCGATCGCCTGGACCCCGGTCTCCGCCTCGCCGATGACCTCGAACCCGGATTGGGTGAGAATGTCGGACAGGAGGGTGCGCATGAAGACCGCATCGTCACAAACAAGAACCGTGTTACTCAACGTCCCATCCTCCGTTCAAGCGAGCACTCGCGAGATGATGCCGTGAATATCCAGAAGCGTGATCACTCCGCCGTCCCTTCCTTCTCCCTCACTCAGACGTCCGACCGCCCGCACTGCGGCTTCCACCGTGATGTCGGTGCTCCCCGCAGCATCGTCGAGCTCCACATCGGCGCTCCGCCGCACGTCCAGTACTTCGTCCACCGCCGCGCCAACGACTTTGCCGCCGTGCTCCACGAGCATCACCGAGGCGCGGTCGCGCGCGGACGGTGTGCCCTCGAGCTGCGCGCCCAGATCGATCACCGTGATGATCGACCCTCGCACGTTCATCAGCCCGGCCACGTTCGACGGCGCACCGGGCAGTCGCGTGGCACCGCGGAACGGGACGATCTCCCGTACCACGTCGAGCTCGATTCCGTACGTGCTCCCCGCCAGGCGGAATACCACCAACTGGCGGACGGCGGTTTCAGTTGTCGAGATTGAAGAAGCCAAAGTGGTCGAGTGGATCCGGATGAGATGGCAGTTCATCCAGTTCGGCAACCGCGGCCAGCGAGACCCGCAGGTCTTCCGGAAGCGGCGAACGAACATCCACGAGCTCGCCCGTAACCGGGTGCGGGAAGATCAGCCACGCGGCGTGGAGGAAGTGCCGCTTCGGCGGGAGCGCAACGAGCCGCCTCCCTCCGCCTCCACCGTACGTGTCGTCGCCCAGCACCGGGTGTCCGATCGAGCCGAGATGCACGCGAATCTGATGCGTGCGCCCGCTGTGCAGGTGCGCCCGCAACAGGTCCGCCGAACCGAACCTGGCGAGCCGCACGAAGTCCGTTCGCGCGGCTCGTCCACTACTGACGATCGCCATACGCTTTCGGTCTCGCGGATCCCGTCCGATGGGCTTCTCGACCGTCACCCGGTCGGCGTTCAGGTGCCCCCACGCCATGGCGGCGTAGCGCCGTACGATCCGGCGTTGGGCCAGGGCGCGGCCCAGTGACCGGTGGGCCCGGTCGGTCCTGGCCACCAGAAGGAGGCCGGATGTGTCCTTGTCGAGGCGGTGCACTATCCCTTCGCGCCCCTCGCCTCCCACTCCCGACAGCGCTCCTCCCCGCCCCTTGAGCGCATTCACCAGCGTCCCGCTCCAGTGGCCGGGCGCGGGATGCACGACCATCCCCGCCGGCTTGTCGACCACGAGGAGCTCCTCATCCTCGAACACGACGTCGAGCGGGATGTCCTCCGCCACCACGGGATGCTCCGGCGGCGGCGGCACCTCGACGATGATCTCCTCCCCCTCCACCGGCCGATAGCTCGCCTTCTCCCTGCGACCAGCCACCCGCACGTGGTCACCGGCTATGAGCGTGGCCGCCTGGTTGCGCGAGATGTCCAGCCGCCGCGCAATGAGGACGTCGAGGCGGGAGGGCGGGGCCGAGTCGACGACGAAGGAGTGGGGCATGGGGGGAGAGGGCAGGAAGCAGAGAGCAGGAAGCAGAAACTGCTTCCTGCAGGAAAGAGGAAACAGGAAACAGGGAACAGGAGCTGCACACCTGTCACGTCATTCCCGCGAAAGCGGGAATCCATGTTGACCAGCCAGAAATGGATTCCCGCTTTCGCGGGAATGACGTCGAACTCCGCCTCCGCAGGCATGACTACCGGGGTGTACCGCTCCCTGTTTCCTGTTCCCTGTTTCCTGTTTCCAGCAGAGCGCCGTTCTCTGCTCCCTGCTCTCTGCTTTCTGCTTTCTCGCCTTCCTCCCCCCAGAGCGCCCAGGCCAGCAGGAGCGCGCCGGTGGTCACGGCGATGTCGGCGACGTTGAAGGTGGGCCAGCGCCAGTTGCCGACGCCGACATCCAGGAAGTCCACCACGCCGACCGGGGAGCGGATCCGGTCGAGCAGGTTTCCGATCGCGCCGCCGCAAACGAGCCCGAGCGCGATGATGCGAACACGATCATCAGGACGCGTGTCCCTGTAGAGGCGGCCGAGGATGACCAGCGCCACCACGGTGAGCACGAGAAAGATCTGACGCGACCATGGTCCCAGGTGCAGCCCGAAAGCGGCGCCCTGATTGAAGACGAGCGTGAATCGAACCCATTCGCCGAATACCTCCCGGGGCATCCGGTACGGTATCAGCGAATTCTTTGCGATCAGCTTCGTCACCACGTCGATCGCGACGATTACCGCGATCAACGACCAGAAAAGCGTCGGTTTAGCTCTGCTTGGACTGCCGCTTCTTGCCATCTTCCTCACGCTGCTTGCAGGCGATGCACAGTCGGGCGTGGGGCAGCGCATCGAGGCGGTCGAAGTCTATGTACTCCCCGCAGGAGTGACATTTCCCGAACTCTTCGGGCGAGCGGTACAAACGGCGAAGCGCCTGATCGATGTGCCAGAGGAATCGCCCCTCCTGGCTCGCGAAGAGGAAAGCCTTCTCGCGCTCCATGGCGTCGGTTCCCTGATCGGCCATGTGGAACGAGTACGAACTCAGATCGCCATCCGCCGACTGTGGCGTGGCGTTGAACGTTTCGGTGTAGTTGCCAAGCTCCTTGAGCACCCTGTTGCGCTCCTCGATGAGACGCTTCTCGAAGTGCGCGAGCATCTTCTTGCTCATGGGCTTTGGCTTCTTCCGACTGGCTGCTGAAGACGGCATCAGATTTGAACTCTCGTAAGGGCGATGGAGACGGTATCCTCGAGGATTTCCACCGTCTGCACCGCGTCGGGGTTTCCGGCGACATCGCCGCCGATAATCACCTCGCTCGCGAGCACTTCACCCGCGATGTAGTCCTTATACCCTTCCGCCGCCTCTTCGATCTCTGCTCCGCCCGCGATCTGCAGGCGAATGCGATCGCTCACGGCGAAACGCGCCTCCTTCCGCAACCGTTGAATCCTGTTCACGAGCTCGCGCGCGATCCCTTCGCGCCTCAGCTCGGGTGTTACCGTCGCATCTATCGCGGCGACGTACCCGCCTTCCTCCTGCACCACGAGCTCCCCGGCGGCTCGCCGGATGATCTCGAAGTCCTCCCCCGACAGCTCGTGCGGCTCGCCATCGAGGTCGATCACGAGCGACCCGCCCTTCTCGTGCGCCAGCAGCGCATCGCTCGACAGCGCGCTCACCGCTGCAGCGGCGAGCGGTGTCCGCTTGCCGAACCGCTTGCCGAGCGAGCGGAAGTTCGGCCGTGCTTCCAGCCGCAGCAACTCGTCGCCGCTCGACGCGAACTCCAGCGTCTTGACGTTGATTTCGCCTCGGAGGAGCGGCTCCAGCTCATCGAACATCCCAGCCCTGTAATTTGGCACCACACATACCAGTCGCGAAAGCGGCTGGCGAACGTTCACGCCGGCCGACTCGCGCGCGGCACGCGCAAGTGTCGCGAGACGGCGGAGATCGCTCATTGCCCGTTCCAGCTCGGGATCGGGGAGGAGCACGGTTGCGCCCGCTACCGCGCTCCCGGCCTCACTCGCGTCGCCGGGCGCGAACGGCGCCAGGTGCACCGACGATCCGGTCAGCTCCCTGTGGATCCAGTCCGTGATGAACGGCGCGAATGGCGCAAGCAACCGGCATACTGCCACGAGTACTTCGTGCAGCGTCGCGAACGCAGCCCGGTTGTCTGCGGTCTCCACTTCGTAGAAACGCGAACGGTTCAGCCGCACGTACCAGTTGGAGACGTCGTCCACCAGGAATTCCATCACCAGCCGCACCGCGAGTGTGGCCTCGTAGCGCCAGAGCAGCTCGTCCACCTGATGCCGCATGCTCGCGAGCCGCGACAGCACCCAGCGATCGACTACCGGACGATCGGCGGGCGCCGGATCATCCGTACGGGGCTCCCACCCGAAGTTCGCGTACTGCGCGAACATTCCGCTGTACGTGTTCCTCAGCGTCAGCAGGAAGCGGCCGGCGGTTTCGCGAATTGCATCTTCGTCGAAGCGGCGCGGCATCCACACCTGACTCGAAGCGATCAGGAAGAGCCGCACGGCATCCGCACCGTGGCTCTCGATCACCGACCACGGGTCCACCGCGTTCCCCTTCGTCTTCGACATCTTCGCGCCCGTCGCATCGAGCACGAGATCGTTGACCACCACCGAGCGGTACGGCGCCGCGAGTGCATCGGTGCCGCCATCGGCGACGTTCCCGGGGAGCGCATCGCCGAGTCCGGTGGCGATCGCCAGCAGCGAGTAGAACCAGCCGCGCGTCTGATCCACGCCCTCCGCTATGAAGTCGGCGGGGAATTGCGATTCGAACGTCTCGTGCCGCTCGAACGGATAGTGCCACTGCGCGAAGGGCATCGATCCCGAGTCGAACCAGGTATCGATGACCTCCGGCGTACGCATCATCGTTCCCTGCTGCGTCCCGCCCGCTCGCGCACATTCCGAGCACGGCCACTGATACGAGTCGATGTACGGCTTGTGCGGATCGAACGTCTCGGGCAGCTCGTGTCCCCAACGTGACGCCAGCCGCTCGAAGCTTCCCACGGCCTCCACGTGCGATGGATCGCGGTCGCATACCCAGAGCGGAAGCGGCGTGCCCCAGTACCGATCGCGCGAGAGCGCCCAGTCGATGTTGTTCTCGAGCCATTCGCCGAATCGACCCGAGCCGGTCTCGGGCGGATGCCAGTCGACGCGCGCGTTCCGCGCCAGCATCGCGTCGCGAAACGACGTGGTTCGCACGAACCAGGACTCGCGCGCGTAGTAAAGCAGAGGCGTGCCGCAGCGCCAGCAGTGCGGATACGAGTGCTCCACGACTTCCGATTTCCAGAGCACTCCGCGACGGTCGAGCTCCTCGACTATCAACGCATCCGCCTTCTTGACGAACATCCCGCCCACCAGCGGCATCGCCGCGGGGAACTCCCCGCGCGCATCCACCGGCTGCAGAAATGCGAGCCCGTGGCGCTGGCCGGCTGCGTAGTCGTCGGCGCCGAACGCTGGCGCCATGTGCACCACTCCGCTTCCATCCTCCGCGGATACGAACGACTCCCCCACGATCAGCTCGTGCTCGCCGCTCGCGGGATATTCCACCCAATCGAGCGGGCGCCGATATCGCAGCCCTTCCAGTTCACTCCCGCGCAGTCGCCGCACCACCTCCCACCTGTCGGTCCAGTCCTCGCCGAGCACCGCGGCCGCTCGCGACTCCGCCAGCACGAGCGTCCCTCTCCCGCCATCGAGCACCTCGGCAGCGCGCTTCGACGCGCCGTCGCGCGCGCGCAGCTCCACGTACTCCAGCCCCGGATTCACCGCCAGCGCCACGTTCGACACCAGCGTCCATGGCGTGGTGGTCCAGACCAGGATTCTCCTCCCACCACCCGGTGCCGCCCTGCCCGCGGCCGCGCCGCCATCCTCCGCGAGCAGTTCCCTGTTTCCCGTTTCCTGTCCCCTGTTTCCTTCCAGGCTCAGCGCCACATACACACTGGGATCCTTCACGTCCTCGTACCCCTGCGCCACCTCGTGGCTCGAGAGTGCGGTGCCGCAGCGCGGGCAGTACGGAAGTATCTTGTGTCCCCGATACAGCAGATCGCGTTCGTGCAACGTGGAAAGCGCCCACCACACGCTCTCCACGTAGTCGTTGGAGTACGTGATGTACGGGTCGGTGTAGTCGAGCCAGTAGCCGATGCGCGCGCTCAGCGCTTCCCAGTCGCCCTTGTAGCGCCACACGCTCTCGCGCGAGAGCCGATTGAACTCGGCCACTCCCACTTCCTCGATCTGCTGCTTCCCGCTGATGCCGAGCTGCTTCTCCACCTCGATCTCGACGGGAAGGCCGTGCGTGTCCCACCCGGCCTTGCGCAGCACCCGGTACCCCTTCATGGCGCGGTAGCGGCAGAAGAGATCCTTCACCGTGCGCGCGAAAACATGATGGATGCCGGGACGCCCGTTTGCCGTGGGCGGCCCCTCGTAGAACACGAAGTTCGCGGCACCCTCGCGCGCGCGCAGCGACTCTTCCATCAGCCCCTCGGCCGCCCAGCGCTCCAGCAATTCACGCTCCATGGCGTCGTGCGTGAGCTCGGATGGCAGTCTGCGATACCGCTCCCTCACTTCCGTGCTTTCGGCTGTCACAGTCGTTCCACCACTCCTCGTACGAGAGTCGAGAGCGCCGGCTCCGCCTCTGCCGCGACTCTGATTATCTGCTCCACGCTTGCAGGCTGAAGCGCATCGGGAAGGCAGCTATCGGTGATGATCGAGAGACCGAGCACCCGCATCCCGCCGTGCACCGCGACGATCACCTCCGGCACCGTGGACATCCCGACCACGTCCGCGCCGATGGTGCGCAGGAAGCGATACTCGGCCCGCGTCTCCAGGTTGGGCCCCGCGACGGCTGCGTACACGCCCTCGCGAAGCACGACTCGCTCGCGCACTGCCACATCGCGCGCGATCTCCCTGAGCCCCGAATCGTAGGCATCCGACATGTCGGGGAAGCGTGGCCCCAGCTCGTCGTCATTCGGGCCGATCAGCGGGTTGTCGCCGAGAAGATTGATGTGATCGGCGATGAGCATGATCTCGCCGGGATTCCAGAGCGGATTCATCCCGCCGCACGCGTTGGACACTACGAGCGTCTCGGCGCCGAGCGCGCGCATCACGCGTACCGGGAAACTCACCTGCCGAGCCGAGTAACCCTCGTACATGTGCAGGCGGCCCTGCATCGCCACCACGGTCTTGCCGCCGAGCGTGCCGAACAGCAGGCGACCGGCGTGCGACTCGGTGGTGGAAAGCGGGAAGTTCGGAATCTCGGTGTAGCTCATCGACGCCTTCACATCGATGGCGCGTGCGAGCTGTCCCAGCCCCGTGCCGAGGATGATTGCCACGCTCGGCGGGTCAGGGAAAGCCTGGCGGACGATTTCGGCCGATGCTTCGATGTGATAACGCGTGTGCTGTTCGCCGGGCGCGTTGCGGCGCGGGTCCACCGGCGGGTGGTCCAGCCGGATCGTGCTCATTCCTTGACGAGCGACTCTAGCCAGGCCGGCGTCTTGACCGGCTGGCGCGGTTCGACCGCCTCGTTCTCGCCACTGTTGCGGAGCGGAGGTGATGGCAGGCTGGACGCGTTCAGTTCGGCGAGCTGCCGCTCCACCAGAGCGCGAAGCTGGCCGATGTAGGTGAGACGCGACTTGTCGAGCGCGGCGATCTCCGCCTCGAGCCGGCGTATCTCGGCACGCGCCTCCGCCACCATCTGGTCGCTCTCCGAGCGCGCCTCGCGCAGGATGAGCTGCGCCTCGCGGTCGGCCTGCTCGCGGATCTCGGCACGAAGCTGCTGTGCGGACACGAGCGCGTCGTTGAGCGCCTTGTCGCGCTCGCGAAATGCGCGGAGCTGTTCGTGGAAGCCGCGCGCCTTCGACTCGAGCTCCTGGTTCGCGCGCGTGAGCCGCTCGAGCTCCTCGGCGACCTGGTTGCGGAAGTCCTCGACCTTGTTCTCGTCGTAGCCCCGGAAGGCTCTCGCGCCGAAGTCGTAGCGGCGGATGTCGAGCGGTGTCAGGTGAAAAGATTCGTCGGTCATTTTCCCGCCTCCCTCGCTCCGAACAGGATGGTGCCCAAGCGGACCATCGTGGCTCCTTCCTCTATGGCGATTTCGAAGTCGTTCGACATTCCCATCGAGAGCTCCTGCGCCGGGAGCCCCGCTTCACAAAGGAGATCGCGCGCGGCGCGCGCGCCCGCGAAGACTCGTCGCAACACGCCCTCATCGGCGTCGAGCGGCGCCATGGCCATGACGCCACGCACCGTGATTCCACTGCGTTCGTGAAAACGTTCGGCCTCCGCCTGCAGTTCCGATGGACTGAAACCGCCCTTGCTCTCCTCACCCACTACGTTCACCTGCACCAGCGCGTCGACCCTCTGGCCGCGTTCCACACCGAAGCCGCTCACGGCATCGGCGAGTCGAGCGCTGTCGATGGAATGGACGAGCGAGAAGCCGTCGAGCGACTTCACCTTGTTGCGCTGCAGGTGGCCGATGAGGTGCCAGCGCACCGGCACGGCGACCTCGCACATCTTGTTCGTCGCTTCCTGAATGCGATTTTCGCCAACATCCGCGATCCCCGCCTGCACCGCTGCATGCACCGCTTCCGGACCATGAGTCTTGGTGACGGCGATGATCGTCACCCGTTGCGCGTGTCCGCCTCGTGCCGCCGCCAGGTCGATTTTCTCGCGCACGTCGGCGAGCCGCGACGGGAGATCACAAAATGGCATAAGCTATGAAATTATCGCCATTTACAACCCGAAGCAAGCGAATCGACACGAGCCTCGAGGCGTTCCGAAGCGAGCATCGCGCCGGGGCAGTTCAGTAGCCGCGACATCACCCCCGGCGCCGGATCGATCGACCCGTCGCCAGGCACTGTCTCCTCGAATCCGAAACGCTCCACGAACGCACGCGCAACCAAAGTGTCGACCGGAGCACGCGCTCCAGGCAGTGTGATGGTCGTCCGGGTTGGCTGTCCTCTGACGAATACCACACCGTGAAGCACCCAGTCGTCCGCGAGCGACCAGAGATCGGCGCTGTCCGCCGTGATCACCGCGGCTGTCGGGCGGCCGGTTTCGCGCGCGCGCTCCACTACTCCGCGAAGCGCCCCGGGTATCGTGGTCGTGGGCGACATGGCGGGCTCCGGAAGCAGCGAGTCGCGCCGCGCGAGTTGCGCGCGATACCACCCGGCGCCGAGCAGCGGAGCCACCACCACGGTCACGTCGCTCCGCTTCCCTTCCACGATCTGCATGTACCAGAGCGGGAAGGAATCGTTGTCTCCCCACGTGAGCAGCACTGCGCGCGGCGGCGCCGACCAGAGAATCGCCTCGGCGACGCGTCGCGCACTGCTCGCAACCGGTTCGCGCGATCGATCCACGGCCCTCCAGTTGAGCGCCAGCGGGAACGCCGCCAGCACGATTCCGAGCGGCATCAATGAGCGGGAAAAACGCGAGCAGAGAAGCACGGCTCCGAAACCGGACCACGCTCCCCATACGAAGAAAGCGAGGGAGAAGAAGTAGTCGCGTTCGCGTACCTCGTGCGGGATCGCGTCTGGCAGCACACCGTATCCGAACGAGGCCCCCGCCTTGAAATTGAGGTAGACGACGAGCCCCACGCTGGCACTCGCCAGGAGCACCAGCAACGCGCGCCAGCTCCGCGCATCCAGCGCTCGATGGCGTAGCGCGCCGTACACGCCGAGGAGCGCGAACGCGAGAGTGAACGGCGTGCGGGCCCATGACGGCGCCACACCTGGAGAGAGACCGAGCGCGATCTGCCAGTCGGCATACTCGAAGAGATTCGCGAGCTGCGCCCAGAAGGGAGCCTGGCGTGGCCAGAGGCCGTGCAGTTCGTACTGCCTGCGTCCCAGCACGTCCCAGAGCGCCGCCCAGGTCGTCGGGGAGCCGCTGTCGAGGAGCGGCGCGTGGAGCGAGCGAATGGGCAGAACGGTAACCACCGAAATGCCCAGCATCACGACGAGCAGAGTCGCGAGCGCGGCTTTCATGCGGCGCCGCCGTTCGCCGATCGCGAACGCCGGCCACGCGGCGAGTAAAACCAGGCCGATCGCCGCCACACTCCATTTCGCGATTCCCACACCCGCCACCACGAAGAACGATCCGGAGAGCATCACCGTGCGCTCCCGGTTCACGCTGCGTGATCCATCGTTCACCGCGAGTACGATCGCCGCGGGCGCCGCCACGAGCGCGCTCAAGTGCAGCGGCACCGCGAGCGCCATCAGGTAGGCGGTGAGCAGCGTCCACGAAAAGGAATCGTTGCTCGTAGTCACGAACCGGGGGCCCGCACTACTCGTCGCGCCACGGCCGGCGTCCGGCCCGGCCCCGGTCCCGGCCCCGGCGCGCTCGGCGGCGAGCAGCATCGCCATCGCGAGCAGGAGCGATGCGGCGTAGACCTCCGCTTCGTTCGCATCCAGCCACACCGTGGACATCGCTCCCGCGGTGAGGGCGGCGCCCAGCGCGGCCCACGTGCGTCGCGTCGCGCGGCAGAACAGCCACGCCAGTGAGCCGGCCGCGAGCGCCGTGGTAGCGGCAGACAGGCTGTTCACCGCGACAGGCGTCGATAACGGCGACAGAAGCTCGAGCCACACGTGGGCCAGCAGCACGTAGAGAGGCGTACCTGGCGGGTGTGGGATGCCCAGCGAGTGCGCCGCCGCTATCAGCTCGCTCGAGTCCCAGAACGTGATGTCGGGCGCCAGCGTCGCCACGTAGGCCGCGAAGAGCAGCAGCGCGGCAGCGACCGGCGCGGCCGCGTGGATCTTCCACGACGCACGGGCGCGCCGCGGCGCGCTCGCTCCCTCGGGCGTCACGCCCGGAGCTGCAGTACCGGGTGCTCCCCCGAAGTGGTGCGTGCCTCTCGGCCGGCGATGATGTCGCGGAGTTGCGGGATCGTGATGCCGCGCTGAAGCCGGCCGTAGCGCGCGACGGAGATCTGCGCCGTCTCCTCGGACACCACTATCACGAGCGCGTCGGTTTCCTCGCTCAGCCCGATCGCGGCACGGTGGCGCGTGCCGAGCGTACGGTCGCGCGGCGGCTCCTGCGAGAGCGGCAGGATGGCGCCGGCTCCGATTATCGAGTCTCCCCGGATGATCACGGCGCCGTCGTGCAGCGGAGAGTACGGCGTGAAGATCGTCGCGAGCAGATCGGCCGACACCTTCGCCTGCATGGCGGTTCCCGAGGTCACGTAATCGCCGAGCGCGGTCTCGCGCTCGACCGCGATGATGCAGCCGATGCCGGAGCGGCTGAGCCGCTCCACGGCACCGGTGATCTCATCGGCTACGCTGCTCACCTCGATGCTCCTGAAGAAGCGCGTAACGCGCGACTGACCGAGGCGCGCGAGCGCCGCTCGCAGTTCGGGCTGGAAGACGATCAGCGCTGCGAATGCGCCATACGGGAAGGCAACCTCCATCACGTACGTGATCATCGTGAGCTTGAAGAGCCACGCGAGCGCGTACGCGAGCGCGAGTACCATCACGCCGATGATCATCTGGATGGCGCGAGTTCCGTGAATGAGCAGGAGCAGGCGATAGAATCCGTACGCGACGATCGATATCTCGATCACATCGCGCCATCCGAAATGGAGGAATCGGAACTGATCCAGGATGCTCACCGTTCTCCGCCGCTCCGCAGAATTGCCCACGCTACGTCGAGTGCGTGCCGCGTCGCGCGCACATCGTGTACTCTAAAGACGCGCGCGCCCAACGCCAACGCCATCACGTTGGCACCCACCGTCCCCTCCACCCGCTCCGCCGCCGTCGACACTCCGGTCAACTCCCCAATGAAGCGCTTTCGCGACGCTCCCACAACCACCGGATACCCCAGAGCGACGAGTCTGGAGATGGATCCCAGCACCGCCAGCGAGTGCTCGCTGCGCTTGGAGAATCCGATTCCCGGATCGATCGCGATCTGTCCCTTCCCGATCCCGGCGGCCTCGGCTGCGCGCACGCGCTCGCTCAACTCCGAGAGCACCTCACTCGTCACGTCCGCACCGTAGCTGGCATGTCGATAAGTGGCCATGTCGGACACCGTGCCGCGCGAGTGCATGAGGATGACGCCCGCACCTGCCCGCGCGCAGATCTCCGCGCCCCTCGGATCCAGACGGAACGCGGAGACATCGTTGATCACCTCGGCGCCCGCCTCCAGCACCGCCGCGGCCACTTCGCTCTTCACCGTGTCGACCGAGATCGGCACATCGGGAAGCTGCTCGCGCAGCGCGCGCACCACGGGGAGCACGCGCCCGAGCTCCTCGTCGACGCTTACGGGCGTGGCGCCCTGCGGTCTCGTGGATTCACCGCCCAGGTCCAGCATGTCCGCACCTTCCGCCACGAGGCGAACGCCATGCTCCACCGCCGCCTCGCCTGAAAGAAAGAGGCCCCCGTCGCTGAAGCTGTCGGGTGTGACGTTCACGATGCCGAGTATTCTCGGCTCGTCGAGCGTGAGCGTGCGGGTGCGGAGTTTCCAGGAGGTCATGAGGATACGGGGGTCAGGTACTCAATGTAGAGGCCCCAGCCGCGACGCGGCTGGGGCCTCTACATTGAGTACTTGACCCCGTCTACGCGGGAGCTATCTCGGGGCCGCCGAGGAGCGGCGGCTTCGCGGGCTTCGGCTGGGCGGCCGGAGCGGTCGGCGTCGGAGTCGGCTTCCCGGCGGGCGCGGGCACCTTGCGCGGAGGCAGGGTGCCGCCCTCGATGAGGATGGCGATATCGTCCGACGTGAGCGTCTCGCGATCCAGCAGTGCACCGGCGATGGCGTGGAGCAGGTCGATGTTGTCTTCCAGCGTCTTCTTCGCTCGCTCGTACGACTCCGTGAGGAGCTTCGACACTTCGGCATCCACGAGCTGCGCCGTCTTCTCCGATACCTCGCGCCGGTGACTCAGCTCGCGGCCAAGGAAGACCTCCTGCTCGTTGTCGCCGACGAGCATCGGCCCGACGGCGTCGGAGAGCCCCCACTGCGACACGTAGCGGCGCGCCAGCGACGTTGCCTTCTGGATGTCGTTCGCGGCACCCGTGGTGACCTTGTCGTGTCCGAAGATGAGCTCTTCCGAGACGCGGCCGCCGTACGTCATCACCAGCATCGCCTCGAGCTGCTGGCGCGTGATCGAGTAGCGGTCCTCTTCCGGAAGCGTGAAGGCGAGGCCGAGCGCGCGTCCGCGCGGCACGATCGTGACCTTGTGCAGCGGGTCGCAGCCGGGCGTCTTGATGGCGCACACGGCGTGGCCGGCTTCGTGATAGGCGGTGTTCCGCTTCTCGCTCTCCTTCATGACCATCGACTTCCGCTCGGCGCCAAGCATGACCTTGTCCTTCGCCTCCTCGAGGTCGATGAGGTAGACGCGCTCGTGCGCGCGCCGCGCGGCGAGGAGCGCCGATTCGTTCACCAGGTTGGCGAGATCGGCACCGGACATGCCCGGCGTGCCGCGAGCGATCACGCCGGGATCGACGTCATCGGCAACCGGCACCTTGCGCAGATGCACACGCAGGATCTCCTCGCGGCCGCGCAGGTCGGGGAGGTCCACCATCACCTGGCGGTCGAAGCGACCCGGGCGCAGGAGCGCCGGATCGAGCACGTCGGGGCGGTTGGTGGCCGCGATGAGGATGACACCATCGTTCGACTCGAAACCATCCATCTCGACGAGAAGCTGGTTGAGAGTCTGCTCGCGTTCGTCGTGGCCGCCACCCAGGCCGGCGCCACGATGGCGACCGACGGCGTCGATCTCATCGATGAAGATGATGCACGGTGCGTGCGCCTTCCCCTGCTCGAAGAGATCGCGAACGCGGCTCGCGCCGACGCCGACGAACATCTCGACGAAGTCCGACCCGGACATCGAGAAGAAGGGCCGTCCCGCCTCGCCCGCGACGGCGCGCGCGAGAAGAGTCTTCCCAGTACCCGGGGGCCCCACGAGCAGCACGCCCTTGGGGAGCCTTCCACCCAGACGCGTGTAGCGCTGCGGGTCCTTCAGGAACTCGATGATCTCCTCGAGCTCCTCCTTCGCCTCGTCGGCGCCTGCGACGTCCGCGAAGGTGACCTTGGGAGTATCGCCAGTGAGCAGCTTCGCCTTGCTCTTGCCGAAGCTGAACGCCTTCGCGCCACCGGCCTGCATCTGCCGGAACAGGAAGAGCCAGAAGCCGAAGATGAGGATGTACGGCAGCCACATCACGAGGTAGTTCCCGAACGACGGCTTCGCGTCCTCCGCCTGAATCACCACGTTCTTGTCGCGCAGCCGCTCGACTTCCTTGGAGTCGTTCGCCACGGGGAGCCGCACGGTGAACTTGTTCACGTCCTTCTCGCCGACGTGGATACGCGACTTCAGCTCACCCGTGATGACCTTGCCATCCTGGATGGTGACCTTGGAGACGTTGCCGCGGTCCAGCTCCTGGCTGTACTGCGTGTAGTCGATCTCGGTGGGCGAGTTCCCCGCCCCTCCGGAGAGCCGGAAGAAGGCGATCGGGATCAGGATGATCAGGAGCCAGAACGAGAGAGTCTTCGAGAGACGTCCCCAGTTGAGTTCCTTCTTGGGCGGTTTTCTATCTGCCATTACTGCAAGCTCGCGATATAGGGCAAGTGACGATAGTTCTCAGCGTGGTCCAGCCCGTACCCAACCAGGAACTCCTGTGGCGCGTCGAATCCGACCCACCGCACTGGATATGAGAGATGCCTGGCGACCCGCTTATGTAACAGAGCGCAAATTTCGAGCGACCGGGGCCGCCTGGAAGACAGGATATGCATCATGCGATCCAGAGTCAGTCCTGAATCGATGATGTCTTCCACCAATACTATGTGTCTACCCTCCAGTTTGGTTTCAGGATCGTAGACCAGGCGAACTTCTCCGCTCGATACAGTCGAGCTCCCGTAGCTGGCCGCGACCATGAAATCTACCTGGAGAGGCCGCAGGATCTCTCGCACCAGGTCACCGAGAAAGATGAAGCTACCCTTCAGGAGACCGAGCACCAGGAGATCACCGGACGGATAGGCGGCGGTTATCTCGTCCGCCAGCTCCCTGACGCGCCGCACGATCCGCTCCTCGTCGAAGGCGATCCGCTTCACCGCTCGCCCATCCAGGCGTGGATCGTTCGTCGTGCCGCTCACATTCGTAGACGATTTTCGCTCGCTTCGAGAGCTTTACGGAAGGCGCGCCGTGACGCACGCCGGGAATCCAGACAATCTCGCCGTCGGCCACCACCACGGGCCAGCCTTGGCGCCGTACGGCGTCGATACCTGCATCGCGGAAGAGCCCTTTCACCCTTCTCGGAGCGGCCGCCCCGAACGGCATCATGCGGTCGCCGGAGCGCCACGCCCTCACCAGGAGCTCGGCATCCGCTGGCAGCGCCGCCAGCCACCTGTCCCGCCCTCCCACTCGCTCCGCGCCCGTCAGCACCGCTTCGGCTATACCCGCACGAGCGCCCGACTCACCACTCGACCCATCGCCAGCGATCCGGAAGCTCCACTCTCCGAAGCGCACACCGCTCGCGAGTGGGAGCGCGCCACGCGGCGCGTCGTCCGACCGAACACTTCGCAGCACGATCATGCCTCGGTGCAGAACGGCTTCCCATCCGCCCGAAAGCTGAATTCGCGCGCCCGATCCACCCCTAATTGTAAACTCGGTGATGCGCTCGGTTCCACGCCTGTCGAGCACCGCGTC
>Ga0182744_1002102_pt1 | contig 16771 bp, 17 predicted proteins | sample eDN3rd30CKraftMG_FD_128525 | JGI IMG/M metagenome (GOLD analysis project Ga0182744, IMG submission 128525) | Enriched Miracle-Growth compost microbial communities from Emeryville, California, USA - eDNA 3rd pass 30_C Kraft MG (version 2) (version 2) ...
ACAACAATAAAACCGGGAATTAAGGCAACAAATGATTTACTTACTGCCGGCGGAACACCGTCAGGCATTCTAATCACAATTTTCTTTTGAATAACGAAGCGATAAATTTCCGTAGAGAGTATCGATAAAATCATTGCAATGAAAAGACCTTTACTTCCGGTTAATGCTGCAGGAATCGCCCCTCCAACCATGATTGCTTCAGTCGCACCCTCGGGTGTAAAAGAAACTTGGTAAGGTGTTGCCAGCAAGAATGCAACGAGCGAGATAACTCCTGCTGACATAGCATCAACGTTATACTTCTCAGCTAGGCGATACGCAATGGAAAATGCTGCCACTAGGGCCATAATATCAAATGTTGCTCCCACTGGATATAACAATTTCCCTAACCATTCATCCCCAAATATACCTGCCATGAAATCAGAATATCCATCAATTGGAATAAAACCTAAGATTAAAAATATCGATCCAATAATCATCAATGGCATCGTGGCGATTAGTCCGTCCCGCAGCGCTTGCAGGTGTCTCTGGCCAGCGATCCGGCCAGCAGTCGGCATCACTTTTTCTTCTAAAAAAGCTGTAAGTTTATTCATCCGCACTTTCCCCTTTTCTTTTTATTTATATGCCCAGTTAAAAAGCTAATTATTTTTTAGCTAATTGGATTGCTGCTTTTAATACCTCTGCCCCATTAACCATTCCGTAGTGAACCGGATTAATCGCATCCACAGGAACATTATTTTCTTCTCCTATCTTTTTCATCGCTGGCAGCATATAGCGTACTTGTGGCCCAAGCAATAGAACATCCGCATCACCAATATGATTTTTCACTGCGTCGACACCTTCTGCCCAAATTCTACATTCGATCCCCTGGTCCTTAGCGGCAGCTTCCATTTTTGTTACTAATAAACTTGTAGACATTCCTGCTGAACAACATAATAAGATATTCATCTTTTACATCCTCCCCTGTATGATTAATAAAATGATTTCTAAAGCCATTCTTGACTTGCTGACTTTATTGTAGGGGATACGCGTTATAATCTAAACTTGGATTTTTTCCGTAATGCAAGGGAAATCATAAAGCGTTTACATCATTTTCAATTGAAATACTGTGTTAAATGGGCCTCTGCACTTCCACACAGCCTATAGAAAAAAGGGATGGAAATAGTGCTTCCATCCCTTTTAGTCTTTATTTAGTAGTTTTTTGGCGAAATTTAGTACTTCTTCTCCGTTACAGGTTCCGTAGTGGACCATGTTGATCACGTCCACGGGAATTCCTTTTTCCTCACCTAGTTTTTTCAAAATGGGCAGCATGTGTCTCACTTGCGGACCTAACAGCAGGACATCGGCTTGATCGATGTGCTTCGGAACACTTTCTCCAGGCAGAGTCCAAATTTTACAATCTTCTCCTCGCTCCTGGGCTGTTTTTTTCATGCGCTTTGCCAATAAACTCGTCGACATGCCTGCTGAACAACATAATAATATATTCATCTTTTAGGTCACCTTATTCCAATAAATATTTAGTAAATTCCTTATAGGTTTTCGACTTGAGCAGTCGTTGGACCTTGGCGCCGTCATCCACCACCGTCCCCAAGAGATCGTACATCTTTTGAAGATCCTGCGTGCTATTTTTCTCCACACTTAATAAGCATATAAATTGGGCCCGCTTACCTCCCCAATCAATTGGTTTTTGCAGCGTGCATATCGCCAAAAAGGTCGTATCACTCACTGGCGAAACCGGGTGAGGAATCGCTACAAGATTTCCAAAAGAAGTCGGTGAAATAGCCTCTCTTTCCAGCACTAAATCTAAAAAGGATTCATTTACTAGACCAAGATTGAGAAGCTTCTGATGGAAAAATTGAAGCGTGCTTTCCATCGAATCAGATTTCTCCTGAAGAAAAACTAATTCTTCCTTGATATATTCGAAAGACTGCTCTGATTGGTCCTTCAACACATATTGTACCTTTTGTAAGTCTTCCTCTCCCAGAAAGGTGTTTACCTCTATCACCGGCACTGGCAGTGATTCCCTGATTGGAATGGTGCTAACAACAAAATCTATCAGATGGAAAGGATACTCCTTTAGTTTGTAATATTCCGTCGTCCCGACAATTTCAATTCCAGCACCAAACTTTGATTGAAGCTTATAAGATAACAGCTTTGCACTTCCAATACCGGAGGCACAAACGACTAGACATCGTTTCGGAACAACATTCATCTCTTTTCGTTCTAACGCAGCGCCAATATGGAGAGCCAAATAGCCGATTTCATCATCATTGATCATAATCCCTGTTTCTCGTTGAAGTACCCTGCTTGCAATGATGCCCGCTTCAAAGGCAACAGGATAATTGAGTTTAATCTCGCTAAGCATCGGGTTTCGAATATTCATCCCATATTTAAATCGGTTGATCGCTGGTTTTAAATGCAAGCTTAAGGCCATCACCAACTCTTGGTCATGAAGAATCCCTGAATTTATTTCCTTTTCAATTTCTTCTACTATTTTTATCGTTAGCCTTTTGGTTTCATTATGAAGCTCACTTTCATCTGGACTTAAATGAGCAGCCATCCTAGTCCCCAATAAGTGCATGGTTATATACGCAACCTCTACCTTTGGAAAAATAACATTCAATTGAGCTTCAAGTTTACTTATTATTTTTTCTGCTACTGTATACTCTCTCGTTTTTATAACATCTGTTAGTTCTTCCGGAGGTAAAGAGACATGATTACCATTTCCAATTCTTCTAAACGCAATCGCAATATGGATAACAAGATTGTCCAGCGCGATATCTGATAGAGATACAGAATACTCTTTAATTTGATCTAAAACGATCTCTTTAATCCCCTGCATTATATCGAGCGGCAGAATGGATACTCCATCTTCAGCCAGATATCCTCGATAATCATTTCGGTTAAAAATAAATTCGGCCATACAAAAACGAAGTTTAACCTCATCTCCTATCAGCCTCATTCCATAACCAGGGCGTGCCTCAAAGGAAACTTCATACCTTTCAAGCATTTTTTTTACATCACGGAAGTCACTTTGAATCGTTGATTTACTAATATATAACTCTTGTGCTAAATCTTCTATTTTCAAATATCCATCTGCTAAGAGAAGCCGCTTCATTAAATACCGTAAACGTTCTTCAGGAGTCGCAGGACTGGTATCGGTTTCATTTTGAAAATGGCTTTGTAAAAACTCTTTGAACAACTGATCGTCCTCAATCAAGAGTTCATAGCCTATTCCTCTGACGGATTTAATACCGCCCCCTTTGCGGGCAAGAATAGAATCAAGCTCTTTCATATCATTTCTGATTGTTCGTGATGTTACTTGAATAATAGATGCTAAATCTTCACCGGTTATCGCCGACCTAGCTCTCATTAATTCTCGTAAAATAGCTATTAATCGAGGATTTAACATCCTATCCCTCCACTCACCAAACTATCATCTATTATTAACGTCGGATATTGACCGTAGTAATTTCAAACTTATCATATCTATGTCTAGAAAAAGAGTATTCAAATGGAATACCGTTGTTTAAATAACACACCTGTTCAACTTCAAGAATCGGATCATCGTGCAAACAGCCTAAATACTCTTTATCATATTGGTTCGGTTTATCGGCTCTTATTTTTCGATGAAGGCCAGCTATTGTTAATCCAAGTGTTTCGTTAATATGAGAATAGACGGATGACAGCAACACGTTTTCATTAATTCCGGGGATTAAATTTGTCGGCATATAGGTATGCTCCATCACATAGGGCTCGTCATCAACCAATCTTAACCGAATAATATCGTAAACGGGACTGTTAGCATCAATCGAAAGTTGACCAGCAACTTCCTCACTTGGGAACTTGACTTCAAATTTAATGATTTGACTGGTAACACTCTTTCCTCTTTCTTTAATTACCTGCGTCAGTCCTAATGATTCCTTACCCGACACAGGGACTTTACTCTTTTGTAAAGACGATTTGACAATAAAGGTCCCATGCCCGCGTTTTCTAAAAAGAATCCCCTCCATGACAAGGATATCAAGAGCCTTTTTCATCGTCATACGGCTGCACGCAAATTGATTCGAAAGAGAAATTTCATCTGGAATCGGTTGATCCAGAGGATAAAAGCCTTCGAAAATCCGCTTTCTCATTTCATTGGAAATCTTCTGATATTTAACCAGCTTGAGCACCACCCAGTCTTACGTTATACCTTAATGTCTACATACAATCATACTGCGATTTATCTTTTTGTAACTTCCTAATAAACGAACGAAAACAAAAACTATAAAATAGATCAACTATTATTATATACAATTAATTTTATATGTATAGACATTTAACGTTTACTAGTTGGCTAAAAATTCTTCCATTTAGACTTCCATTCTTTCATGAGCGGACAACTTCTTCGGATTCTCTTTTTCTTGCAATTTGATGTTTTTTCTCCCCGGATGCATTAAGAATGCAACTTTGTTGTCTTCCATAATGGCAAAGTTTGTGAAAATATTGTAAGCCTCATCCTCGGATAGCAGCCGCTCTCCTTCGATCAGCTGCATGGATCGGTGGTGACAATTAAATTGGGAGTTAGTCTCACGTATGTGGATGGTAACTCTTGATTGCGTAAGAGGGATAGAATGGTAGGAAAGATTTGTTACACGATCAAACTTTTTAGAAAGTAAAATGGCATCATAGAAATCTGGTTTTCCCTTGATTTTCAATTCCAAGTGACTCGGTCGTTCCCCGATAAAAATGAGTGAGTTTGGCATTCGTTTGATAACCTCCAATTAGACAAATAATTACACCGACATTTATTATTCGACAATAATTTCAAGACCCCTTTTTCCTCTCCTGATTTTGAAGCCCACATGGAGGTAAATGTGTATAATTTATGTCGCTCTAGTAAAAACCGCACAAAAAAGTGGCCGCTGACATATCATCAGCGGCCTTGAAAAATAAAACACAGGGGGTTTTGTACTAGGTTGTCCCATTATACAAAAATTATTCATGAAAAATAGAAAAAAAATTCCGGCGCTGTCTGGCCGGAAAATGAGGATACTTTGGAGGACATTGCCTTTGTATCTGCCTTTGGGGAAATTTTTTTACAAACCTTTCGGAGTCAATTTAATCCAAATACGATTTTTTTCGTTGATGATTTTTTAAAAGTGAGTGGAGATATGGTCGTGAATTTCGGATGGTGTGTGTGAATGATGTGGGGTGGGGTAGTTTCTGATAGGGCGCCATTCTCTTTCCTTTAACTGCCCTTTCATTATCCATTCTAGCTGGCTGATTCTCTTCTCTTGACTATCCATGTTTTGGTCCATCTCGTTCATTCTTTTTTGCAGCTTGTCATTATTCTGGTTCGCACGTCCTACCATCTTTATCAAACTTTCAAGCAGCTGTTCTAAACTGGCTGCAACATCTTCACGATTACTCAAAATGGAAGCTCCTCCTTCGTTACTGTAACACTTATTGGCTTGTGTTCAACTGGGCTATAATTGGGTTTTGCACTTAAGAATTGAATTTGCTCAGCCACGACCTCTGTTACATAAACCCTTTTTCCTTCTTTATTTTCATAATGGCGGCTGTGAAGCCTGCCGGTCACCCCCACAACTGAACCTTTTCGGCAGTATTGTGCTGTATTTTCCGCAGATTTCTTCCATAGTGTGCATTGAACAAAATCTGCCTCCATTTCTCCATGCTGGTTTCGGAATTGCCGGCTGACAGCTAATGTCACAGTAGTTACGGACAGCCCTTCTCTTGTCTTTCTCAGCTCCGGATCCCGCGTCAGCCTTCCTACAAGCGTGACTTGATTAATCATACCAATTCTCCTTTCCTTTTAATGGCTTAATCATAGTTCTTTAGTCACATCCTGTAAAACGAAGCTTTTTCGATTTCTGAAGTGCTTTTTTCTCCAAATTCATTATTTTTCCTGTCCTAAAAACGCAGTTTGAAAGTCCTAATTTTTAACAAAGGTCTAGCTTGCAAAAAGCGACAAATATTTTTCGACATTTGATTCTAGCGCTGATATGTTATAATTTAAAAAAAGTGAACGAAGAATCGAAAGGTGGAGGAATCTTAGATGAAAACCTTTAAGTTAGTCGCGTTGGAAGTTGTTGACGATGGAAACAGTGTGGAAATTCCATTAGAGGACGGATTGATTATCAATAAAGAAAACGAACGAGCTAGCTGGCTGCTTGAGGCTTATACAGATTTATCCCTATTCGACTATTTCAAAAAAATCCAAGAGGATAGCCGCGAGGTCATTGTACAGGCTATCATCACGAAGCGCGAAAACGCTCCTGCCTATTTCCAAACGAGAATAGCTTCACTTCATAAATTTGAACAGCATATAAGTGTATTGTTCGAGGGCCAATTACGGCGAAACAGAAGTGACTATTCCGAGTTATTGCTCGATAGTCTGCTTGAGAAGGGCCTCGGCGGTCAGGCATTATTGGAAGAATTCAAGGACAAAATGAAAAGTAAGCCAAAATTAAAAATTAAACATGATTAAAAAGGGCAAGCTGATTCAGCCTGCCCTTTTGCTTTATTCGTCTTTACGGTCACGGTCGTTCACATCAATATCGTCTTCAATGATATCTTCCCGTGGTGTATTATTGTCTTTGCCCGGGTCTTTATCATTATCCATGTTGATGTCTTCCCTTTCAGGATAGTGGTTGTTGTTATAACGAGTGTTTGTGTTATTTAAACGGTTATCGTCGTTATAACGAGTGTTTGTGTTGTTTAAATCGTCGTCGTTGTCGTTGCCATCCAGGTTATTATCGTCATCAAGTGGAGTATTGTCATTCACTGGCGGCGGTGGATTTTGGTCATCATCATTATTATTACAACCTGCTAACATAAACCCTGATAGAAGCGCACTTAACAGCACTAAAAACAGCTTATTCTTCAAACGTAAAAGCCCCTTTCCATTGGAAAAAATATTGACCCTTGACTGGTCTTCTGTTATTTTCCCCAAGATTTTTAGGACTATTACAAAAAAAATAATCGGAGAATTCTGGCGATTATTTGCCCAGTGCAAAGGTGATTTCCGCTTCGCAAGCTACTTCTCCATCCACGGTTGCCACTGCTTTTCCTTTTCCAATTGGACCACGTAAACGGATGATTTCAACTTCGAGTCGTAATTGATCACCTGGTTTTACTTGCTTTTTAAAACGACAGCTGTCAATGCCAGCAAAAAATGCCAACTTTCCGCGATTTTCTTCTTTTTTCAGTACAGCAACTGCCCCAACTTGAGCCAGTGCCTCGACAATTAGCACCCCTGGCATAACTGGGTAATCAGGAAAGTGACCATTGAAGAACTCTTCATTTGCTGTCACATTCTTGATACCAACGGCCTTAACGCCTTCTTCTACTTCTAAAATTTTATCTACAAGTAAAAATGGATATCGATGGGGGATAATTTCTTTAATTTGTTGTACGTCTAACATTTTAGTACCTCCTCATAGGAACTGATATATACATTTTACTATTAAGAGGATACAAAAAGGAAGGGCATGTATGCCCTTCCTCATTATTTTTTTTCAACTAAGTCCATTATATGTGTCCAAGTGGATGCTTTTAACACATCTCCAGGATCTCCGCTTCCGAGCACACCGTATCCAACCGCAGCTCCCGCCAGCATAAAGACTCCAGTAAATACGACCAACAGGATAATGCGAAGCCAGATTGGAATAAGACGGATCCGAATCCGCTTATTTACATTTTCAGCTTTGCTGGCCTTTTGAGCACTTTTGACTTTAGAAGCTTTCTCAGTAGCAGGTTTTACCACAGTCTTTTGCCCATCTACTTTTTTCTGTTTAAATTCTTCTCTTGTCTTCACCTGTTTTAGCTGATTTACTGACATACTTTATTCCCCTTTTAACCGAAATCCATCTATATTGGATAAGACTTTTCACTGTCATCTTCTGCCGATATTTTCATTTTACCTAATATTATACTCTATTTTATAAAAAAATTAGGGAATTAGCAGTAATTTTTGCAGAAAAAGTATTACCATGGCAAAAACTGGCGAAAAATCATTAAATATTAATGTACTGGAATTGATTCTAACTTGCCGAATTAAAAACTTTTCGTGCAAAACCAAGCCCGACTACATGAAACACAAATAAAAAAGCCCAATGACTGTTAATGTCATTAGACTTTAATAAGGTAAGATGTCCTACCTGTTATCCAAGTTTTCTTTTCGCAATTCGGTCGATGTTGTCTAACATAATGCCTGTTCCGATTGCTACGCAGTCCATTGGGTTTTCAGCCACTAAAACGGGTACCTTCAACTCTTCCGCCAGCAATGTGTCGATTCCGTGGAGCAAGGCTCCTCCGCCTGTTAGGATAACGCCGCGGTCAATAATATCGGCTGATAATTCTGGCGGTGTGCGCTCAAGAACGCTTTTAGCCGCCTGTACAATTACAGACACTGACTCGCGTAATGCACCTTCGATTTCCTCTGAACGGACCGTAATCGTACGCGGTAAGCCGCTAACCATGTCACGTCCGCGGATATCCATTTCCTCTGAGCGTGATCCCGGAAAGACTGTACCAATGTTGATTTTAATATTCTCTGCTGTGCGTTCACCGATCAATAGCTTGTACTCACGTTTAATGTGGTTGAGAATTTCCATGTCGAACTTGTCGCCGGCCATTTTTATAGAAGATGAAGTTACGATATCGCCCATTGATAGGACTGCAACATCCGTCGTTCCGCCGCCGATGTCGACAACCAAGTTACCGCTCGGTTGGAAAATATCCATCCCTGCGCCAATGGCAGCCACTTTCGGTTCTTCTTCTAAGTAAATCTTCTTACCGCCGCTCTTTTCAGCCGCTTCTCTGATTGCCTTTTGCTCCACGCTTGTGATATTCGTTGGACAGCAAATCAAAATACGCGGTTTTGATAAAAAGCCTTTTACGTTTAACTTATTAATAAAATGTTTTAACATTGCTTCTGTAACGTCAAAGTCAGCGATTACCCCATCTTTTAACGGGCGAATCGCGACAATGTTCCCAGGTGTACGTCCGACCATACGGCGAGCTTCCTCACCAACAGCAAGAACACGATTCGTATTTTTATCTATTGCAACGACAGATGGCTCATTCAATACAATTCCGCGGCCTTTTACGTGGATTAACACGTTAGCCGTTCCCAAATCAATCCCAATATCCCTAGCAAACATTCTCTTTTCTTTCCTCCTTGAAACGGTCATACTTTCCTAATTGCTAATTGTACCATATTCCTTAAAATTTCCATACTTTAAACCTAAAAAACGTAGAAATTTGTCGGAAAAAATTACTTGAAAGAGAATGTATGCCTTTTTAACCATTAAAAATGGCCCTTTCCCCGACTTTCTTAGAATGCTCCAAGAAGTCTTTGAAAATGGCCATTTCCAAACATTTTTTTCTCATCACACAGAGATTCTTACTGAACAGAGGCCTATTTAACAGCCTCACCTTCTTTTTCTTCCTTCTGGTACTTCATTTTCGTAGCCTCTCCACCCCGGAGATGTCTGATCGATTTATGATAATCTAGTATTTCTTTTACCTCATTTGCCAGCTCAGGATTTATTTCAGGAAGTCTCTCTGTCAAATCTTTATGGACAGTACTTTTGGACACGCCAAACTCCTTCGCTATTACACGAACCGTTTTCCTCGTCTCCACGATATACTTTCCAATCTTGATAGTTCTCTCTTTGATGTAATCGTGCACACCACTCGCCCTCCCTAAATTGGATGTGAGAAGTGCGAAATGAGATCCGCTTATCACTAAGACGAAATACTGATTCCACATAACTGTACGGTGCCTGTCACCATTTATGCAATTATGCAGCTATACAATGAATAATCATGTCCCCAACTGAATCCACAAAAGCCTCAAACGATTCTTCACCTCAAACACTCTCTTTTGTAAAGGTTTGTAACCATTTTATTAGCTTGGATACGAGAATATGCACGATTTATCCAATCAGGACTAGACACCACTTGAATTTTTAGAAAAATCGGAAATTTTACGTGAGAAATGGGAACTATTGCGCATTAATCGACACAAGTGCGAAAAAGCTGAAGTATGCATCATATCTGGATTTTCACACCCGATGAAACTCCTCCTATTTTTATTTCCGGAGAAATATGTCGAGGCAAAAAGTCGAATAAAATTTTTCAAAAAATAATATTTTTTTATTATTTCACTGCGTTTTTTTCGCTGATAACCTTGTTTCAGCAATCATTTTTTACGCTGTGTTTATAAAAAAATATTATATAATGGGATGAATTAGACTGAAAGGAATTAGACATATGTTGCCTTTTACAGAAAAAGTCGTAGAAATCATTAAAAATATTCCCGAAGGCAAGGTTATGACCTACGGACAGATCGCAAGAGAAGCTGGCAGCCCTCGTGCTGCCCGCCAGGTGGTGCGCGCCCTTCACTCGATGAGCCGGAAATACGGCCTTCCATGGCATCGCGTGGTTAATAGTAAAGGACAAATCGCCCTTCAAGATGATGAAGCTTATCATGAGCAGCTGTTTTCGCTAGAAAGTGAAGGTGTCGAAATTGGGCTAGGAGGCAAAATCGACTTAACCAAGTATCAGTTTCATCCAGATGGAGAACACCCTTTTTAACAAAATCATCAACAACGCCATATAGGACTTTCGCTTTACTAATCTTTTTTCACAACTGCCAAAGGTCCAGATTGAAATCTCTGCCAAAAAGTTATCATCCCAGAAATATAATCCAAAACAAGTGACAAAGCCTTGAGACGCAAGGCTTTTTATTTTGCAAAAATGTGTACTAGACGGGTTGTCTCATTCCCCGCTAGTATTAGTCACACAAAGACCATGTGCTTGGCGAAAGTACTCCTAAGTCCTGACTTCTTTTGTATCCGTTTACATGATGTTAAAGGATATTCGGCGTGGTCAAAAAAAATTAGGGAGTGGATAATACGTGGGGAAAAAGAAAAAGAAGGTTATGGCAAGTGCCTTATCACTAGGGCTCGTTTTTTCAAGTCTGCCTTATGCGCAGGCTGCGGTTACGGATGTTGAAGGGTACAACTTGATAGATGGCTCTGATTTTGAAGAAAACAATCTATGGGGCTTTACGGCCGCTAATTCAACTGTTTCTATTAATGAGGAAAGTATTAAAGGAAATGCAAGCGATAAACTTCAATATACGATTACTGATGCGTCTGGCGGCCGTGTCGCTACAAAGAACTTGGAAACAGCTATAAAAGGGAAAGATATTCTCGTTAAGTTTGACTGGTACCCTGGTAAAAACAATGATAAAGGCTCCAGACAGTTTGAGAATTCTGGTGAGCTGCGAATCTTAGATAACACTGGAAACATTGTTTTTACCTTAAATAATACCAATACAGAAGCGATCGAATATTTTGCAGGCACCCAAGCCCCTGCCCAAACTTCTTTCACTAATCAAGAAGCATGGTATGAAGTGAGTGTACATTTTGATTTGATTAACAACCAAGCAGTCTTAACGCTAAAGGATAAAGAATCTGGCGAAACAAAAGAATACACATCTTCTCTTGAAGGTGTTGCGTTTGACGGCTCTATCAAAAGTGTGAAGCTTGTCGGAATCCGCACTTCTGGAAATAACCACTCTTGGACCACCTACCTCGACGATTTTGGCATCTATAGTGTCCCTATACCGGGTAATACCATCTCAAAAGTAGATCAAATGCGCTACCACCAGGTTTATGTCAATGAAACCACTTCAGATTTATCTTCCATCGGCCTGCCTGAAAAAGTAACTGTCACGCTTGCCGATAACAGCAAGAAGGAAGTGGCTGTAACAGAGTGGAAAACTGTCGGAAAAGAATGGAATCCTAAAGAGTCAGGTGTATATGAATTTAAAGGCACACTTGCGCAAACAGAAGGAATCGACAACAGCTTTAACCGTGAAGCCACTCTGTATGTTTATAACCGCTTGAATGCACCCAATACAGAAAGACAAACCGAATGGCTGGACCGTGGCGTGATTGCTCTTAAATCCGAAAATGGAAACTTTGTCAGCTGGCGTTTGCTTGCCGATGAATATGCCAAGGATGTCACCTTTAATATCTACCGCAATGGGGAAAAATTAAACACGATGGCCCTTAGTGTGACAAACTACCAAGATGCAGCAGGTACAGTGAACGATACGTATACCGTTGAAACACTGGTCAATGGCAAAGCTGTTGAGAAAAATGAAGTAAAAGCACTAAGTGAGGATTATCTATCGATTCCGATGCAAAAGCCTGAGGGCGGCACAACGGCTACTGGCGATTATGAGTACACCGTAAACGATTCTAGTGTAGGTGATTTGGATGGTGATGGCGAGCTTGAAGTGATTGTCAAATGGTATCCAACCAATGCAATCGATAGTTCACAAACAGCTATGACCGGTCCGACGATTTTTGACGCGTATAAATTAGACGGAACGCTGTTATGGCGTATTGATATGGGGCTTAACCTTACTTCTGGCGCCCACTATCATCAATTTATCGTAGCCGATTTTGACGGCAATGGAAAAAGTGATTTCCTCATCAAAACAGCAGATGGAACCACTTCTTATGGTGCAACTGACGGCAAGGTTGACAGCAGCAAGGTTTTAAGTCAGATTGGGAATCCTGAAGACAATGGAAAATGGTTAGGAGAAAATGGCCACATCATTGGCGGTCCTGAGTATATCTCTGTCTTCAACGGGGAAACAGGAGAAGTGATTGACACGATTGATTATGCATTCCCGCTGGGTGACGATAAAGGCGCATCGTGGGGCGATACGTGGCAGAATCGTTCTGACCGTTTCCTTGCTGGATTAGCGTATCTAGACGGTATATCGCCAAGCGCTATATATGGACGCGGCTATTATGAACGAACAAGCTTTGTTGCGTACAGTGTAAAAAATGGCAAGCTTGTCGAGGAATGGACGTTTGATTCGAACGAGGCTGGCCGCGGCAAAGGCCTTGGGAACCACAATCTTGCAACAGGCGATATAGATAACGATGGCTTCGATGAGATCATTGCCGGCAGTTTAACACTTGATCATGATGGCAGCATTGTTTATGCCATGGACGGAGAAATGCAGCGTGAGATGGGATCGCATGGCGATGCGCTCCATGTCGGTGCCTTTGACCCTGCTCGAAGTGGCTTGCAAGTATTTGGTGTTCACGAGGTACCTGCTGTTGCTTCACTAGAATTACATGATGCCGCTACAGGTGAAACACTGATGTCTTACTTTGGCTCCGTTGATGCCGGTCGAGGTGTATCGGCCAATATTAGTTCAGAACCAGGCTATGAATTCTGGGGCTGGGGCGGCGATACCGTTGAAACAGGCGGCGGGATCTACAACGTACAAGGTAAGGTAGTGGCTGACAGCTCAAGGGAAGCAGAGTTATCTGCAAACTTCGCCCTTTACTGGGATGGCGACCTCCAGCATGAATTATTGGATAATACCTCGATCACCAAGTACAACGAAGCAACTGGTAAGGCGGAACTTGTAGAAGCTTTCGAAGGTGTTCATAGCAGTAACGGAACAAAGGCAACACCAACGCTGCAGGGTGATATTGTTGGAGACTGGCGTGAAGAAGTTCTTCTGCCAACCAATGACAATACAGAGCTTCGCGTATTCAGCACTACGGTTCCAACAGAATATAGACTGTACACATTAATGCATGATCATGTCTACCGCAATGGCATTGCATGGCAAAACACCGCCTACAATCAGCCGCCGCATATTGGCTTCTATCTAGGTGAAGATATCTCCGAAAGTGTCCTTGCAGGTGATATACATGTACCAGGTGTGGACTATACGGCTTCTGTTCAATCAATGAAACATAGTGTTGCGCTTGAATTAAATGTGCCTGTCTTGAAAAATAGCCTGGATCAAGTACAGCATGGGTTAGATGATGGGAAAATCAAACAGGCTGTGACACATATGGAAAACTTCAAAAAGCATCTTGCTAAAACCAACGGTGATGAAGGCCTAAAGGCTAAATTACTTTCTGACGCTGACCAATTGATTGCTGGCTGGAAATAAAAATAGAAGGGCAGGCTGTCTACTTAGTCTGCCCTTCTTTATATTTTCGTCAGACCAAGAGCGAGATGGTCCCATAATATTTTTTCAACCTGCTCCCATTTGTGGTCCTCACAGCGAACCATGAGGACGATTTCTGAGGTGATCTTGCTACTCCCTCTTTTATTTTTCCGAAGGATCAGTATCTTAATCACAAATCCAATCAGCAATCCTGACAAAGCTCCAATGATTCCCCACAGAATCGGCCCCCATTTTAGAATGTACCCGTATATGGCCCCTAATAGCATCAAACAGGTACCTAGAATCGCAGGTCCGTCAAAGAGACTGAATCCATCTGATTTGTGGATAGTATCAAATAAGCTTCGCAGCTCCTTCCGCTTATCAAGCGGTGCAGCCAGAATCAATTCCTTTGGGATTCCCTGCTTCTCAAGTGCGGCAATCGCTAACTCGATATAAAGGGAATTCTCAAACGTTGCAATCACAAACATCCACTCAACTCACTTCTTAAAAAGGAAACTTGAACTCCTTTTTTTGATAATTTTCCTGCAAGAATTTCTTCATTTCTTTTTCAAAAAGTAGATTGTAATCAATCGCCGTAATATAGGCATCATAGAGAATAAAAAAATAAATGGAAGGCAGATAGAGGACCCATTGCATATCTAAAACTTGCTTTGCGTCACTGAACTTACCATGCATGGTATACTGGATTCCCTCAGGAAGATGCCCGAAATACATGATGGCGACTGTGTAGGCAAATAAGAAAAAGCCAGCAATGACTTTATGAATATACAGATGCCCCAAGCCAGGAAATAATCCAGACCACGCAACCGCGACCCATGGCTTGCGCTTATCCATAAAATTGATATCCCAGGCTCCCATAAAATTCGGGCGGCGCAGTGCGGCATCCTCATGGTCGGCTAAAAGGAATTGCTTGTTTAAATCCACCGTTGTCCGGTAGCTGTCCCAGATGCCGAACATATATATCCCCACATAGAGCATGAGCCACCTCTCATCCATGACTTCTTTGGCTTTGTCAAATTCACCAGTGAGGGTAAATAAAATCCCGAGGTTCACATTGGCCTTGCCATTAATAAACGTTTCCCAGAGGATCAGAATAAACCCTGCGATATAGCGGTGCAGCAAGAGGTGGCCAAAGCCTGGATAAGAAAAAGCAAAAAAGGCGACAACCCATGGGTTTTTTGCTTGAAGGACAGATGTTGTAAATTGTGATAAGTGTGCCCTATATCTGCGTACTGGAGGATGTTGATTCAAATTTCGTACTCCCGTCTTTTAAATATTATTTTTTCTAAGATTGGTCGAATTATCCACCCCCACAACAAAAAACAGAAACCGACTGATGGTTTCTGTTTTTCTCCCCTTATTTTGCTTCCATAAAAAAGTTTTTCACTTTTTTCACGGGAACCGAAGAGCCGCCCCGGTCCTGAACGTTTTCAATCATGATCGCCGCCATTAATGCTGGCGAGTTGGTGTTATAGGCGATGAACCAGCCGTTTTCAGTTCCCTTTTCTCCTTGCTTTTCCTTGATCTCCGCTGTACCAGTTTTACCTGCCAGCGGGTAATCTGCTATCTCCGCAGAACGCGCTGTTCCACCCTCGTCACCGACAACCTTTCTTAACTGCGACGAAAGAGTAGACGCGATTTCAGGTGAAATCACTGGCTTTTCGCTTTTTTCAGTATCTAGGATCAAGCTTGGCTTCACCATATTTCCTCCATTTACAAACGGAGTATACGTTTGCAGCAAATGAACAATACTCATCTGAATTTGTCCCTGACCGTAGCCTGAGTCCGCTAAAGAAATCTCATTATCTAATTTTCCGATCGTCGATTTTTCAAGCGGGAATGGATAGTCGAATTCTTCTTCAAAGCCAAATTCCTTTAACCCTGCTGCGAAAGCATCCTTCCCAATCTCCAATGCTGTTCGCGCAAAATAAATATTATCAGAGAACACCATCGCTTTTTCCAGATTCACTGGATTGGCTTCGTGAACCCTCGTGACATAATAGCCGCCCCAAGAAGCACCCTTTTGCCATTGTAATCCCTTAATATCCATCATTTTCTCTGGTGTGATCGTGTTATTTTTCAATCCAATGGATGCAGTCAGCGGCTTGAACACTGAGCCTGGTGCATAGGCCTTATTAAACCTGGCTGTCATAGGCTTGAGCGGATCATCCTGAAGCTGTTTCCACTCAGCACTAGAGTAGCCCAGGGTGGCTTGGTTTGGATCAAACGATGGCGAGCTGACGAGCGCAAGGGTTTCACCACTTACCGGGTCAATTACCGCTCCTGCGCCTGGCTCACCAACAAGCTGGTCATACAAGCTCGCCTGCACATCAATATCGATGGTAAGCTTCAGATCCTGCCCATCCTCCACTGGTTTCTCGGCCAGGACCTCCGTGCTGCCATCAGGTTTTTTTATCGTAATTTTTACTCCGCTTTTTCCTTTAAGGTGCTCGTCATATACTTCCTCGAGACCACTTTTTCCAATAATGTCACTGCTGGTATAGCCTTTATCCTTTACCTTTTCCAGCTCTTCCGCGGTAATCGAGCCCACATAGCCAATTAAATGGGCTGCCGCTTCTTTATAGGGATAAATTCGTGCCTCCACCTTTTTCGTTTGAACCGGCTCTAAGGCGATTAATTGCGCAATGCGCTCTTGATCATCCATCGAAACCTTCTTTAACGGCACAAACAAATCTGGCTTCACCCAGCTGGCGTTAAGCGCTTTGTTGATTTGCTCCGGCG